>ERZ808262.424-NODE-424-length-20955-cov-15.184880_pt1 | contig 20955 bp, 21 predicted proteins | sample MGYA00520895_ERZ808262 | MGnify/ENA primary metagenome ERZ808262 (study PRJEB31516, sample SAMN03275588) | gut metagenome | biome: mammalia-associated habitat; material: feces | host: Papio cynocephalus | place: Kenya | collected 2012-08-02 ... | reverse complement strand
TTTTAATAGCTTCGGTAAGTGTTTCTATCACAAATTGAAGATTATTAAATTTGGAAAGATATTTATAGATATTTTATTGATTATTGACTAATAATCTTCAAAGAAATCAACAAACACTTCCTATATTATTAATTGTGATTTTAAATACAGTGATATAATTAGTGACAAAACTAGTGACATATCTGGTTATTGGGAAGTAATATAATAAAATTGTGTTTTTATGGTATATGAGAGCGTAATAGAAGGATTAATATTAGTGATAGTTATGTTGCATAAAGTACTATAAAAGAAAATGATTTTAAAAAAAGGTTCTAATAAATTACATGATTACAAATAGGGGGCTACCAGCGCTTACTTGTCGAACGTGATTTTTCTTTTACCTATCTTATTTTTTTAGAAAAAAGTTAAAGAGAAATAATACCTAATCAACCTAATGGTTAATTTTTTTATCAAACACGTTGACTATTTAACAAATGTGGTTTATACTATTTTTGTAATCTAAAAAATGGTGTTAAAAATAATGATTACAAAAGGAGCAAAAACATGGGACACACAAAATTTGGCAAAATAGTTAGAAAAGAAATGATTGACCATGATGAAAATTTATTATCAATTGCTCAATTATTAGGCGTTACTACATCTTTTGTTTCTGCTGTTTTAACAGGTAGTAAAAGTGTACCAGATAATTGGATAAATGAATTATCTAAACATTATGGTCTAAAAGGCACTAAATATGATGAGTTTTATGATGCTTATTGTGAAGATAAGAAGAATGTTAGAATTGATGTTGAAAATGTTCCGTTAACTCAAAAGAAGTTGGTTTTACAATTTCAAAGAAAGCTTCCTGAATTAGATGAAGATGAGATTCAATCTATCTTCGATATTTTAAAGGAGGCTAAGTAATGGATTATGAATCAAGATCATCTTTGAGCAGAGTACAGATAAGGGAAATTTCTAAATTTGCTAGAAGATTGCTAAAAATTAAAACTGTTAAATTTCCTGTTTTAAAAGCACTTGAAAGGTTAATAGATAAATTCCCTAATAATCTTTATTATCGTATTTTGTCCGATGATGAATTTGAGACAAATGTAATGGCAAAATTAGTTCTAGAAGGTAACGATGTTTATTGCATTAAAATACGTGAAACAGTATATGAAAAAGCAGTAAATGGTGATAGAGCTAGTCTAGGGTTTATTTGTCATGAAATGTGTCATTTTATCTTGATTCATATATTTTATGCTGGTCCAGTATTATATAAATGTGAAAATGGACTAGTCTATGCAAGAAGTCTTAAAGATAAAGAATTGCCACGATATAAAAGTATGGAATGGCAAGCTATGGCATTATGTGGGGAGATAATGATTCCTTATGAAAAATGCAAAAATTACACATTTAAACAAATTGTAAGTAGAACAAATAGTTCTAATGAACAAACTAAATATTTCTTAAGATGGATAGTTAAATCAAAATAACATTATCATCTTAATTGAAAAAAAAGCCCAAACCATTGCAGTGGTTTGAGTCATCTAGACAGCATGCTATGATGCTACACTAAGCACGTTCATTTTAGCATAACTGTCTTAAAAATATCAAGTCCTTTGCGAGATTTCCTCATCAAAAAGGCAAGAAAAATTTTTAAGAATAGGAGGGCTATATTATGCCTATATATAATACTGAAGATTATGTAAAACTTATGAGGCCATTACCTAAAGACTGGCCTAAGGACATTGAAGGAATACCTTTTGTAAAGAAAAGCACAATAGATATCTCTAATATGGATAACGGAAAATGGTTGATTAATTTAAGCAATACTTATTCTGGTGATAAAAATGCTTATAGAAAAATTGTTCATTGCTTTAAAGAAAATAATGAACTGGATCGTTTTTATAATAAGCCATATATGTTGCTTGAAAAAGTTTGTAAATATTATGCTACTTCAACATTAGATTTTGGAATGCACCCTGGTATGGAAAGAGCTCAAATAATTGAGGCTACATTTAAAAATAGGTGGTCTGGTGTCTGGCAACAAATGAATGGACATGAAAGAGTAGCTGTAACTGTTGGATGGGTATTTGAAGATTCTTATGATATTTGCTTTGCTGGAATCCAAGATGGTACTTTATTAATCATATCTACATTAGGCGTCTGCAATGAATTATCTAGAGAAATATTTCTTAATGGTTATAGAGAAATGAGAAAAAGATTTCCTCATTCACAAATTCTATGCATGGGTAATAAATTACCTGAAATGAATAATGATGTTTGTTACATAGATTACAAGCATAGTTTTGGAAATTGGGATAAGTATAGAGATTATTGGCAACCTGCTCTATTCAATTGGGATGGAAAGGAGGCTAATAACGATGTCCTCTAGAGGAAGTTATGCAGTAAATGGCCATGTTACAATAAAAGAATATGCAACAATCTATGTGGATAATGTAGGTGGCAAAATACTTGAGGGAACATCTCCTAAAAGTCATTCGCTACCAGACTATGCTCATACGCCAAATTCTGTTTATATAAAATTAAAACCTGATGGTAAGACATTACATGAAATGCGTTTTTATAACGATAAATGTAATATAATTATAGAAATTGCTTATCACCCTGAACCTAAAATTAATAATGGCGATAGAGAGACAAGTATTGTACATTTTCATATTTATAAGGGACTAGATAGAGATCCCGCTCAAAGAATGGATAATTATCTTGAAATTAAAGAAAAATATGCAAAATATTTAAAGGAGTACGGTTTATATGATAAATGCTAATTTAAGTCAATTCTTAGATACTGGTTGGTTCAATGAGGCAACTTTATATTACAAAGGATATACATATTGGTGTGAGGGTGTTTGGTATCATAACAAAGAAAAACCTATGTATTTTTTCATTCATAGATATCGCTCTGTAATACATCGTGAGGGTGATAGAGTATGGACTTCAAGATTGGTCGAGAATGGGGATGTTGTTGACTATGAAGATACATATTTTGAAGCATGGGGTTATGGTGAAGATGATGTTAAAGAGCAATTCTTAAAAGCTAAAATTTTTGATGGCAAGTCTTTTTGGGAAGTAGAAAAAGAAGTAGCTTGGTATGATGAAGGTTAGAGTTTTATAAATTTAAAGAAGTGTGATTATACTAGTGAAAATTATGTTGTATATTTTACTATATAAAAACAATCTTCAAAAAAAGGTGTTAAAAGGTGCTAACAAATTACACGATTTAATATAAAGGGTGCTAAAATTTTACATGATTACAAGTAGGGGGTGCTAAGCTTGTCGAAATGCTTTATACGCTTACAAATTAAAAAAATGAAAATTGCTGTAATTGTTTTAAAAAAAATTGATTTAACTAATTTAGTAAAAAATTATCCTAATGCCGATTATTTTGGAATAGAAAATGGGGCTATATCTTTAGCAAAAACTAATTTAAAATTCCAAGCTTATGGTGACTTTGATTCTGTTAGCTTAGATGATTTAAATTTAGTAAAGGATAAAGCTTCTAATTTTATAAAACTAAATCCTATTAAAGACGTGACAGATACCGAAGGATTAGTACATTGTATTTATAGTAAATACGACAAAATAATTATTTATAGTGCCATTCAAGGAAAAAGGATTGAACATTTTTTAGCTAATTTAAATATTCTTTATAAATATAATAATGTGGAATTATTAGATGAAAACTCTAAAGTTGAGTTTTTTAAAATTGGCCAATATTATTTTGATTATCTTAATTATCCATATAAGTATTTTTCTTTTTTTACTTATACAATTGCTGAAATAACTTTGAAAAAATTTAAATATGAATTAGATTCATATATGTTAAAACCTTTTGATTCTTTAGGAATATCTAATGAATTAGGAAGTTTAAATGAAGGTGAATTGATTATTAAACAAGGTAATGTTATTGGTATTTTTTCTAAAGATGATCATAAAAAGCAAAATTAATGGACAATAAAAAATTTAAGTGTATAATTAAAATGTCTATATAAGGGGAGCTTATTGGCTGAGAGGTTATTAAATTAACGACCCTAAACCTGATCTAGGTAATTCTAGCGTAGGTATATATTTTCAAAGAATTTATCTTTTAAAATAATAGCCCATGGTTTTCCTTATAAACGATGGGTTTTATTTTTAAAGGAGGAATTATGGATAAAGTAAAAAGAAACTCTCAACTGACTAGGACTATAGCTGAAATTGCTATATTTGCAGCTTTAGGGTATGTACTTGATTTTTTAGCAGGTACCTATTCAAAAGGAATATTTCCTAATGGCGGAAGTATTGGTATAGCTTTAATTTGTGTATTTGTTGTCGCGTTTAGAAGAGGAACAATCGCTGGTGTTACTACAGGTTTAATTATGGGTTTACTTGATTTAATTGATGGGTTTTATGCTGTAGCTGGCACTTGGTATTATGTTTTCTTTCAAGTTTTTCTTGATTATATTGCCGCTTATTTATTAGCAGGCTTTGCTGGTTTATTTAGACCTTTAATTTTGAAAAATTATAATAATAATACTAAATTGATTTTATATGTTGATTTAGCCTGTTTAATTGGTGGTCTTTTAAAATTTTTGGCTCATTTCTTATCTGGCTATATTTTTTGGGGTAGTGATGATGGAATGATTTGGAGTCAATTCCATGGATTACCTGCTTTATATTCTTTAGCATACAATATTGCCTATATGTTACCTTGTATTATTTTAACTATTGCCGTTTTGGATGGTGTCTTGTTACTAAATAAAAATATTATTTTTGATAATAATGTTTTATTAGCTTTTAGACAAAATAAGGAGATTAAGTAAGATGAAATTAAGTAAAAATCAAATTTATTCATTAATTATATTTATTTTTAGTTTAGCTATATTTATCGTAGGACTCATTGCTTTTATAAGTTCTTATCAATATTATTCAGATGAATATGGTACTGATATTTCTTTTTCAAAAGAATACATGATTCAATTTATTTTGGGTTTAATACTTGCTTCAATTAGCTCTTTCTTATTTTTCTCCAAAAGTGAAAAAGTTTCTTTTTACCTTCCATTAGTTTTAGCTTTTGCGGCATTTATAGTTTCCTTTTTCTATTTTGGCTTAGCTTTTGAAGCTGGTCTAAGTGATGAACAAGAATCAAATAAAATGTTTACTTCATTATTAATCGGTTTCTTTACTTTATTATTTGGTGGTGTATTCTCTTATAAGGCTATTTTAGAAAATAAGTAGGTATAAGACTAACAAAAAAGATTAAAACCATTTATAATAAAGAAAATGGAAAGGGATTTTAATATGTTAGACTTAGTTATAATTGGTGCAGGACCAGTAGGATTATATGCAGCTCATTTGGCCGCTTTACATAATTTAAGTGGTGTTGTTTTAGAAGCACGTGATAATTTTGGTGGTCAATTATCTAATTTATATCCTCAAAAAGATATTATTGATTTACCTGGATTTAGTAGAATTACTGCTCAAGGTTTTATAGATAATCTTTCTAAGCAAATTGATTCTAGAGAAAACCATTTAAAGATTGAATTAATGGAATCAGTTACTAATTTTGAAAAAATAGATGGCGGTTATAAAATTGTAACCTTAAATAATAACATCTATGAAGCAAAATGCATTTTATTAGTAACTGGAATGGGTACATTTACTCCACGTAAAATAGGTTTACCTAATGAAGGACAATTTAAAAATATTGCTTATGCAGTAAAAAATAAAGAAATATATAAAAACAAAAAAGTAGTCGTTTTAGGTGGTGGTGATTCTGCTGTTGATTTAACCTTAATGCTTAATCCACTTGTTTCTGATATTTCAATTGTTCATAGACGTGATGAATTTCGTGCCCAGGCTAGCGTTGTTGATGAATTAAAAGCTAGTAAAGCCCATATTTATACACCATTTAATGTAACTAAACTTATTGGTAATAGTGATGTTTTGACAGGTATTGAAATTACAAATAATGTTACTAATGAAGTAAAAACAATTGAGCTTGATAATCTTATTGTAAACTTTGGTTTAATCCCTGGTGTCAATAAATTTAATGTTGAGAAAAAAGGTCCTAATATTTTAGTTAAGGATTCTTATCAAACTTCTTTAGAAAATGTTTTTGCTATAGGAAATTGTATTAATTATCCTGGTAAAGTTAAAAATATTACTTGTGGTTTAGGTGAGGCGGTTGTTGCTATTACTAAGATCGATCAAATTCTTAATCCAAATAAAAATATTCCTGTTCATTTTTAACTTGTAAATAAAAATTATAATTGCTATTATTCTAATGTTACATTATTTGTAACATTAGTTTTTGGACAATTGGCGTAATTGGTAGCCGCTGTGGTCTTAGAAGCCACTGGATTATTCCGTGCAGGTTCGAGTCCTGTATTGTCCACCATTATGATTTAACTTAGATTTAATATAAAAATAGATTAATGTTTTCATTAATCTATTTTTTTAAAATTTAATTTCTTTATAAAGATGATCATCTATTAAATCAAGTAATTTAATTCCAGATTCATCCATTACCATATATGAATGATGTCCATCCTTAGGTAAGGATACGGAACCTGGATTTGCTAGAATTAAATTATCTCTTTTCTCTAGTGCACCAATATGAGTGTGACCTTGAATAAAGATATCTCCAGGGTCTTTTGGTAAGTTATCAAAAGAAAAATGGTGTCCATGAGTTAAAACAATTTCCTTGTTAAAAGCAAAAATTGTTCCAATATCAGAAATTGCAAAAGAAGAGACCATTTGATCAACTTCAGATTCACAATTTCCTTTGATTACAATTAATTGACTAGCAATGCTATTTAAAAGTTGGACAACCTTTTTAGGATTGTATTCTTCAGGGGGATCATTTCTTGCTCCATTGTAATAAAGATCACCTAAAAGTAATATTTTTGTAGGATTTAGGCTTAAAGCTTTTGAAATAAAAAGTTCTGCGTATTTATATGAACCATGAATGTCTGAACCAATTACAAATAACATATATTAAATTAATCCTCCTTATTTAAACAAATACTATTTACAATTTTCGTTGTGTTAATATCATATATTTTTATTCCTTGATTATCAATAATCATATAAGAATGATAATTATCTCTTGGTAAACTTATTGATCCAGGATTTGCGACAAATGAATGTCCTTTTTTATAGATATAAGAAATATGGTAATGACCTAGAAGAAGAACATCATATGAAGCTGGAAAATTATTTTCATTATAAATATGACCGTGTGTGAAGTATATTCTTAAATTATTAAATATTATATGATTAATTAAAGGCAAATCAAATTTAGAAATACTATCTTCATTACTATAACCATCATTATTTCCTCTTACTGCTAATATTTTATTAGCAAAGGGATTTAATAATTTAATTGATTCTATACCGATATCTCCTAAAATTAATAATTTAAAGAAAGTGTCACTTTTAAATATTTCAATAATTTTTTTAGTATAAAAAATATTGTTATGTAAATCACTTACTACTAATAGTTTCATTATTTATCTTTTAAAAAAGTTGTTTTAGCAAGTTCTTCAATTTCAACTTGACTCAAAGGAGTAGTTTTAAAAAAATCAATTTTTAAAGTATGAGGATCAATTTCAATCCAGGTATCTTTTTCTAATCTATAGGTCTTTTGATTAGATATCCAAATAATTGTCCCATCTTCTAGACGTTGCAGCATTGCAACATTTTCCATATGTACCATAAAAGTCACCTCAATCATATTTATTATAATTTTTCAATTAAAAAATGACAATATTATGAAAAATAATATATAATTAAATTTGCATGAATATTTTAGTTACTGGCCTTGGTCAAAATGAACCATTTAAAAAAAGCAATAATTCTTATGAATTTGGTTCAATCTTTACTATCTTAAAAAACGGTGTATTAAGTCCTAAGAATAGACAAATTGTTAAATTTGATCGGTTAGTTATTTTTTATTTACCTGATGAAGAAAAAGATGAATTAAAAGAAGTTAAAGAATGTTTAACTTTATTTAATGGCAAAAAGTTCCAATCTCAGAAAATTTCTATTTTAAATTTAGAAAAATATCAAAATTCAATAGAATTAACTATAGATATTTTAACTGACATGCGTAAATGCTATTCATTTTTAAGTAATTTAGTTCGAAACATTTTAAATATAAAAAGCGATGCAAAAATATATTTAAATGGTTGCTCATCAACTAATAAAATGCGTTTAGTAATGTCATTATTTGTTTATTTATGCCAATTAAATAATTTTGAGAATATTAATCTTGCTTTTGATTCGAATTTTTTAGAAAATAAAAATGAGTCTTATGAATCATTAGAAAATAATCCTCCTTGTATAGTTCCCATTCAAGGTTTAGTAAATAAAGATGCTTTTACTATGATTAAATCTTCTATATCCGCAGGTAATTTCTCTTTTGCTTTTAAGCAAGCATATGTAGATAAAAAATATGTTATACCATTAAATACTTTCAATCTTTTAAAATTTACAAATTTAATTATAAATTGGAAGACTTTTAATCAAGCATTAACATTTTTAAATACTAATAAATTATTAAAAGATCTTTTTAAAAACAATCAGATTATTTATGTTCTAAAGCAAAATAGAGATATTGGATTAATTAATCTTCAATCTTATATATGTCTTCTTTTAAATAAATATCTTTTCCTATATCAAAATAAGCCTGTTGATTTTGCTGTGTCTGTTTCTGGCTTGTTTTTTGAAGCTTTTATAATTATTTGTGAAGAGGAAAAAAGATTTTGTAAAGTTGTAAATTCCAGCTTTAAAATAGAAAATTATTCTGACTATTTATTTGACTGTGGTTATGGGGATGAAAAAACCTGGAAAATTTCTGACAAGTTTACTGATTTAATGAAAAAGAATTTTATCCACACCGGTGAAGGAAATTTGTATAATGAAAAAGTAAAATTAAAGGCTTCAACTTCTAATTTAGTTACTTTAAGAGAAGCTATTAATATTAGGAATAATTATTCTATTTACGATCCTATAATTAAAAAGAATAATGAAATTATAAATTTCTTTAATAAATTTGAGGACGAAAAAAGAGATGTTTTAAAACATGAATTAACTGTAGCAATGTTTCAATCTAGCGATGATATTGATGAAAGCTCTAATAAGTGCTTTTCTTTGCTCTTAGAAGTTTATAATGATTTTGTAAATAATCAATATAATGGTGATGGTTTATTAAAAGTAGAAGATTTTAGGACTTTTTATGACAATATTATTAAATGTTTGGAGGAACAATTATGAAAAATGTTTTGTTTATTTCTCCTGCTTTTAAAGATACTAAAAATGGTAATGGGCCTTTAAAAGATATTTTGGAAAATTTTAGATTAGAAAAAAATGAATTTCCTTTTGATCATATTGTTCTATTTATTACTGGAAATTATTTAAATCTTGAAAAAACAAACAAGACTTATTCAACAATTGTTAACAATTATATTTCTAAATTAAATAAGAAAGTTACGTTACAAATTGAGAAAGATAATATTGCTAATTTAAAAGATTTTAATACGGTTCAATATCTTTTAAATAAGTTTGAATACATAATTAATCATTTGAATAATATTTCAATTTCTCAAAATCCTATTATTTATTTTGCTGCAAGTTCGGGAATGGTTATTTTGGATTTAGCCTCTTTAACTTTTGTTAATAATTTTAGAAAAAAATATTATTTAAGACTTGTACAAACTTTTTCTAAATTTCATGATTTAGAGGAAAAAGTAAATGTTAAAAAAATTTTTGAAAGTCTTGATTTTAACAAGCAAAATAAGGAACAATTTAGTATTGTAGATTTTAATTTTACTAATAAAGTTAATAAGAATTTAAAAAGCGCCAATGTTAAGTTAATTGAAAACTATTCTTATAATGCTTTGTATTTAAAGATTACTAATGATGAAAAACTATTAAAAAATGTTGAATTAATATCTTTAGCAAAGTTTGGATATTATTTAGCGACAAAAAAATTTCAAACTTTATATAATTTAAGAAAAAATTATAGTTTCTTTCCTTCAAATGTTAAAGAAAAATATTCAATATTAGATAAGACATCATTTGCCATTTTGACACAAACACTATCAATTTATTTAGGTGTTGTAAGGCATGATAATTTCCAATGTCTTGCTTTAATTGAAGCTACATTTAAAGAAGCCTTATGTTTAGCACTTATTGCCTATAGTCCTGATCTTTCTTTTAATAATTATTTCATTTTTGGACGTGATGTTAATAAAAAATTAAAAATATTTAATAGTGAAACTAAATTAGCATATAAAAAACTTCAATCAAATTATGAACTGTATGATTTAGTAAAAAAGTATGCTATAGGTTTCAAAGAAAAGAATCAATTATTAACTTCTAAATTGCTAATTGGATTTATAAATTATTATTTGACAAATTCCAATCCTCAATTAGTGCAAATTATTAATCAGGCGTTTGAAGCATATAATAATGGAATTTATCGAAATCTAAATAATTATACCCATCGTTCTGATTTTGTTTTGGATGAAGAAGTTTATTCTAATGTTTTTGATATTTTAATCGCTATTTTAGATATTTTAAAGGGAATATATACTGAAAAAGATCTTTTTAATGATGAAATTTTGGAAGTTAAAGATTTTGAACCACTGATTTTAACTAATTACAATAAAAAGTTAGTTGATTTAATAGAAAAAATAGAAAAATAACTTATCTTAGTTTAAAATAATAGTGATGAATATTTTGATTGACAATAATCTTTCTAATCCTTATTTTATTACAAGCTTAGTTTTAGCTATTGTTATTTCTACTTTGGTTGTTTTTATTTGTTTAGCTTTTAATTTCTATCACCAGAAACATATTAAAACTCATTCTATCTATATTTATTTAGATGGTGGTAGCTATCAAAATTCTAAAGAAAGTTTGGTTTTAAAAGCTAAAACAGGTAAGGAAATATATTTAGGTGATATAAAACCAACAAAGGAAGGTTTTATTTTTAATGGCTTTAATGTTTATCGTAATTATGTTTCATCAACTATTAATGAAGCTGGAATAATTAAAGAAAGTATTACTTCTGAAATTATGGATGGTTTAGATAAAACTGTTATTATTATGCCAAATTATGATTTGTATTTTGTTGCTAAGTATTCACCTTTAATTAATACTTCCTTAAGCGGATTAAAGCAAATTAATTATTATCCTAATTTAATTACATATGAAGATATTATTTCTGAAATTATGCATTTAAATAATAGTGATGATTTTCCTATCAAAATCAATATTTATACAATTGTAAAAGATGAAAATTTAGCTTTGATATATAAAAATGAAACAATAATGATGATTATAAAAAGTCTAAATGGTGTTAATAAACTTTATTTTAGAACGCAAAATAATTTAGATAACTATTTAATAGATTCAAATTTTCAAGAGGAAGACTTAAATGATGCTTATAATTGGTTTTCTTTTGTTGTTAATAGTAAAACTAAAATGAGTTTAATTTTAAATATTTTTAAGGAAATATATAATGAATTGGATGATAATTTCAAAACTTCAAAAGTAGAGCTTAATTTACTTTTATCATCTTTAAGTGGATTAGCTGATCCTATTTTTGATAGAGAATGTTTTATTTTAAAAAATGATTTACAAAATAAAAAGGAAGTGAATGAAGAAGAAAATCTAGAAAAAGTTGAACCGAAAGCAAATAAAGTAGAACAAAAAGTTATCAATGCTGATGGTGAAGAATTTATGGTTTCTAACTTGACAATTCTAGAAGAAAAGGAATTGCAAATTAAGAAATCTCCTTTAAATTATAAAAGAGTTGATTTAATTGAATTTTTGGAAAACAATTATAAAAATAAATTTGAAATTATTAAAAAGGATGCGATAAATAGACCAATAATTTTAAAATATAACGACATAAGTTTCGCTTTGATATATGAAAATCGTTTTGGATTAGTTAGAATAATTTTACGTCTTTCAAGTGATGATTTTGAAAAGCTTAAGGTAGGGCATGAAAATTTTAATTTTTCACCATTTCCTAAAAACGATACTTGGTATCAACTTTATTTGGATAATTCATTTACTGATAAACAACAAATTTTGGACATATTTAATAGCTCTTTAAAAGAAGTCAGTAAATAATATAAAAGTAGTTTTTTTAATAAGCTTTTGTGTTAAACTATAAAGGTATTATTGAAAGGTTTTTTTAAATGAAACAAGTATTTGAATTAGATTTCTTTTCAAGACACTTACAAGTAGAAGTGGGAGAAATCGCAAAGCAAGCTGATGGTGCCGTTTTTGTTAGATATAATGACACTGTTGTACTCTCTACAGCTTGTGCGGCTAAAGAGCCAAAAGAAGGGACTGACTTTTTCCCTTTAACTGTTAATTATGAAGAAAGACAATATGCTGCTGGTAAAATTCCAGGTGGCTTTTTAAGAAGAGAAGGTCGTCCTTCTACTCATGCAGTTTTAACTGCTAGATTAATTGATCGTCCTATAAGACCTATGTTCCCTGAGGGATTTGTTAATGAAGTTCAAATTATTAATACTGTTATGTCAGTTGATCCTGATGCAAGTCCTGAGTTAACTGCTATGTTTGGTTCATCTTTAGCATTAGGGATTTCTTCTATTCCTTTTGATGGTCCTATTGCTGGTGTTTATGTTGGCCGCGTTGATGGTAAATTTATTATTAACCCTTCTAAAGAAGAATGGGAAAAATCTGATTTAAATTTAACTGTTGCTGGTACTAAGACAGCTGTTAATATGGTTGAAGCCGGTGCTAATCAACTTTCTGAAGAAGTTATGCTTGATGCTATTATGTTTGGTCATGAAGCTATTAAAAAACTTTGTACTTTCCAAGAAGAAATTATACAAGCTGTTGGAAAGAAGAAAATGGAAGTCAAACTTTATAAGGTTGATGAAGCTCTTGAAAAAGAAATTAAAGATGCTAATAAAGAAAGATTAGTTAAAGCTATTTCTATTTTTGATAAATTAGAAAGACAAAATACTATTGATGCCATTGAAAAAGAAGTAATGGCAACTTATGAAGCAAAAGAATATAAGAACGATAAAGAAAAAGAAAATATTTTAAAACAGGTATTTACTATCTTAGAAAATATTGTTAGAGATGAAGTTAGAAGATTAATTACTGTAGAAAAGATTAGACCTGATGGAAGAAAAGTAGATGAAATTCGTCCATTAGATGCCCAAGTTGATTTACTACCTCGTGTTCATGGTTCTGCTATGTTTACTCGAGGACAAACTCAGGTTATTTCTGCTTGTACTTTAGGTCCTTTAACTGATGCACAAATCATGGATGGTTTAGTTGAAGAACCTGATAAGAGATGGTTACACCATTATAATTTCCCACCATTTGCTGTTGGTGAAATGGGTAGAGTTGGTACACCAGGTAGAAGAGAAATTGGACATGGTGCTTTAGGTGAAAGAGCCTTATCATATGTTATTCCTTCTGAAGATGTTTTCCCATATACAATTAGATGTGTAGCTGATGTCGTTGAATCAAATGGTTCTTCTTCTCAAGCGTCTATTTGTGCTTCATGCATGGCCTTAATGGCAGCTGGTGTTCCTTTAATTGCTCCTGTTAGTGGCATTGCTATGGGCTTAATTACTTCTGGCCCATTAGATGGCAAGCATCCTTATACAATCTTAACTGATATTCAAGGTATGGAAGACCATTTGGGTGATATGGACTTTAAGTGCGCTGGAACTTCAAAAGGTATTACTGCTTTACAAATGGATATTAAGATTAAAGGTATTACTAAAGAAGTTTTAAAAGAAGCTTTACAACAAGCTCATGGTGCTAGAGCTAAGATTTTAGAAACCATGTTACAAACTATTCCTGAACCTAGAAAGACTGTTTCTAAGTATGCTTTAAAGATGGAAAGATTTAATATTCCTGTAGATAAAATTAGAGAAGTTATTGGTTCTCAAGGAAAAGTAATTAATTCCATTATTGCTCAATGTGGTGATATTAAAATTGATATTAACGATGATGGTAGAGTCATTTTATACTCTGTTGATCAAGATATGATTGATAAAGCTCGTGGGTTAATTGATTCTATAGTTAAGGTGCCTGAAGTTGGTGAAGTTTATGATGGTAAAGTCACTAGAGTAGAATCTTATGGTGCTTTTGTTAATTTATATGGTAATGTTGAAGGTTTATGCCATATTTCCAAAATGGATTGGAAGAGAGTCGATGATATTAATACTGTAGTTAAAGTTGGAGATGTCTTAAAAGTTAAAATTATAAATATTAACGACAAAGGACAAATAGATTTATCTCATAGAGATACTTTAGAAAAACCAGCTGATTATGTTGAGCCTACTTTTAAACCTAAGAAACCTTTTAATAAAGATTTTAAAAAATCAAACTTTAAAAAAGATTTCAAAAAAACTGATTCTAAAGTAGAAGAAAAAGTAGAAGATAAATAAAAATTGGACTATCAATTGATAGTCCTTTTTTAATGAATAATTTTTTTAATTAATAAATTTGTTTAGCTAATTCTTTTAAATTATTTATATTTAAGAAATCGAAAATTTCTTCATAGCTAGAAAATTGTTTATTAATTAGTAAATAATGAAGTTTGTTTGCAATATGATCAAATTCATTTTCTTCTTTTGTATAATCCAAATTGTAATTATTAAATTCTTCTTCCATTAAATCTATTATTAATCTTCTAAAAATAGCTAATATAGAATTTTCAATCCAATAATAAAATTTTATATTTGGGTAATTTTTTTCAATAGATTTGAATTTAAGATATATATTTAATCCATCCATACCTGTATGGTAAGTGTCAATAAATATGAAATCTGAATTTTCGATTAGAGGAAGAACTTTATTTAAATCAAATTGATCAGCTTGGTATACTTCTAATTTTTGTTTATTAGGAAATTGATTTAAAAGATTTTTAGTAAAAAGATCAATTAAAGTTTTACTTTTTTCTATGACTCTTATTTTTTCAATTTTATTGTTAAAAAGAACCATATATGTGTAATAGGCTAGTCCTAAACCGAAAGTTAAAACCCTCCCATTAGCTAAATTAATAGGTTCTTTCATTGTTTCAATTTCATTAGGTGTAATAGACATCCAAGGAATGTTTTTTTCAAATAATACAAGATATTCAAATGTCTGTTTAAAATAGCCTAAATGAGTTATTTCAAGATAATAATCTGAATTATTAAAAGTTGTATCTTTATAAACAAAACATTCGTATGGAAGATAACGCTGTTTCTTAAAAGTAAAATTTAGGGAAAAGAAATTTTTTAATTGTATATTTTTATAATATGGGTTATTTAAATATTCTATTGGATCTAAAGGTCTAATATTATTTAAATTAGTTCTTCGTATAAACGATTGCATCTCACTATCTTCTAAATCTAAATCTAAAATATCAGCCATTTGAAGAAAAATTTCTTTTTCTTTGTCCTCTGCTTCTTGATATTTTTGAATAGTTTGTTTGTTTAGATTTTGATTTGTAATAAAGTCTGAATAAAGATCGCCGAGAAGCATATTTTCTTTATTTGTTTTAAAGAGTCTTTTTAATTGTTTAATTGAATTTTTATCTAAAGTGAATTTCATCTCTTTTATTATATATGATTTTATTAAATATGGTAAAATTTATACATATGATTTCGCTTTTAAATGATTTACTTCCGTTAAATGATTACCAAATAAATTGTGTCTTAAATAAACTTAAGAAATTTGATTTTTTAAATAAAAAAATATTAATTTTGTCTTCTAAAAGTTTTTATTTGAATTTTAAGAATTTTTTTAAATTAGATAGTGAAATAGATTTTAACGAAGATAAAGATGTTACTTATGATTACTTAATTGTTTTTGAAAAAAATAATTTGGTAAATAATTTTAAGTTTTTAAATTTAATTTTAATAAATTATTTACCTAACGCTAATTTAATTTCTGGTAAAGCTGAAATCAGTAATTTAAATTATTTTGTTAAAAACACTTATTTTATCACCCTAAACTATACAGGGTTATATTTAGAGAACTTAGTTGATATTTTAAAGAATATTAAAGTTGAAATTTTAAAAGATGATTTTGAAAGTTCTATTAAGCTTTTAGAAAAAAGTGACTTATGTTTTTCAATTTTTAATAGAAAAGAATGTACAAATAAAGCTTCTTTTAATAAAGTTAGTATTATTGGTGGTTCAATAAATTTTTTGGGTTCTACTTATATGGCTTATTTATCTTATTCTGCTTATTTATTAGGTGCAGGATATGTTAATTTATGTATTCCTAAAGAATTTGTTAAAGAATATTTGTTAAAGGAACCTCAGGCTTGTTTAAATCCTTTAAGTAGTAACAATGGCTATATAGTTTTTAATAAAAATGAAATAGATAAGATAATAGAAATTTCAAATGTTATTGTTGTTGGTTTAGGTCTTACTACTAATTATCAAACTTATTTAATTACATCATATTTAATTTCTTATTTTAAAGGTACATTAATTTTAGATGCTGATAGTTTAAATTCTTTAGCAAAATATGGAATAAGTTGTTTATCTAATAAAAAAGGAAAGGTTATTCTTACCCCTCATTTGATGGAGTTTTCTAGATTAATTAATGTAAATATGGATGATTTGCGGAATAATCAATTTAAATACTTAAAAGAATTTTGTGATAAATATCATCTTGTAATTAATTTAAAGAGTAACACTACTATTATTTATGATAATCAAAATTTTTATTTAGTGAAATTTGGCACAAGTGCCTTATCTAAAGCTGGAAGCGGTGATTTACTTGATGGTTTAATAGCTGCTACATATAAAGAAGATGAAAAGGCTTATTTAAATTTAGCTTTAGCCAATTATGTTTTAGGTCAAGCTAGCGTAAACTGTTTATCTTATTGTTCAATTTCTTCAGTTAATTATGATTGCTTAATAAAAGAGATTAGAAATGTTGTTTTTGAAAATACAAAAAGATTGAATTAATAACTATATATATTTTCCTTTAAAAACTAAAGAAATTAAGGTAAAATAATTTTGTTGTTTGGAGAGTAGCTTTACTAGTTTTGGCGACAGTACGGATTTATCCCGCTTTACTAGACACTAAGTGTTGCAAGACCAAAAAAGGAGGATATTATGTTTGAAACAAAAAGCATTGAGGAGACCTTAAAAGATCAAGTAACTGATGCAAAACTTGGATTAACTAGCAAAGAAGCTAGCGAAAGACTTTTAAAGTTTGGAGAAAACAAATTACAGGAAAAAAAGAAAAAATCAGCAATTAGAATTTTCTTTGAGCAAATGAATAATCCAATGATTTTCGTTTTATTTGCGGCTATTGCTGTTACCATTGGTGTATCAATTTACGAAACTATTAAAGATGGTTTTGACTTTTTTGAAGTTGGTGACTGGCCAGATGTTATTATAATTTTAGCTGTTATCATCATGAACTCTGTAATTGGTACTGTTCAAGAAGTAAAGGCACAAACATCTTTAGATGCCTTAAAGAAACTTTCTTCTCCTGAATCTACAGTTATTAGAGATGGAAAAAGAGTAAAAATTAAATCTTCTGATTTAGTTCCTGGAGATATAGTTTTATTAGAAGAAGGAGATACTATTGGTGCTGATTTAAGATTGATTGAAGCTGTTAATTTAAAGGCTAACGAATCTTCTTTAACTGGTGAATCTGTACCTGTTGAAAAAGACGCCTCTATTACTTTTTCTAAAGATGTACCTATTGGTGATCGTGTAAACTTAGCTTATATGTCAACTCCAGTTACTTATGGACGTGGTATGGGTGTAGTTGTAGCAACTGGTATGAATACCCAAATTGGTAAAATTGCCTCATCATTAGATGAACAAGAAGATGTAGAAACACCTTTACAAAAATCTCTAGATAAATTAGGTAAGTTTTTAGGCTTACTTACTTTGCTTATTATTGTTTTGGTTCTAGCTGTTGATATTGTTTGGATTTTTATTAATGGAGATCCTAGTAATATTGATAATTGGATTGATGCTGTTTTAACTGCTATTGCTTTAGCCGTAGCTGCAATTCCTGAAGGTTTAGCTGCTGTTGTTACTATTGTTTTATCAATAGGTGTTCAAAGAATGGTAAAGGTTAATACTGTTGTAAGAAAATTACCTTCTGTTGAAACATTAGGTGCTGTTAGTGTTGTTTGCTCAGATAAAACTGGTACTTTAACACAAAATAAGATGACTGTTGTTGAAGCATTTACCTTAGGTCATTATTATTCTAGTGATTTCTTTAAAAATGATAACGAAGATACACAATTAAGATTATTAGCAACTGGTATGTCTTTATGTTCTAATGCTACTGTTGATGAAGGCTTATTTGGTGATCCTACTGAAATTGCTCTTGTTGTTTTTGCTAATGATTTTAATTTACATAAATCAGCATTAGAAGCTACTACTCCTAGAATTGATGAAATTCCATTTGATTCTGTTAGAAAAATGATGTCTACTCAACATCAAGAAGCCGATGGTAAAAAAATTACCTATACTAAAGGTGCTTTAGATTCTATTTTAAAACATACTACAAAAATTCAAGTAGATGGCAAAGTTAGAGAAATTACTAAAGCTGATATTGATGAAATTTATAAAGCTAATAAATATTTTTCAGATAAAGCATTACGTGTTTTAGCTCTTGCTTATAATCATGAATCTAAAATCAAAGAAGATAATTTAATCTTTGTTGGTTTAGTTGCTATGATTGACCCTGCTAGACCTGAGGCTAAACCAGCTGTTAGTAAATTTAAGAATGCTGGTATAACTACTGTAATGATTACTGGTGACCATAAAGATACTGCCTTTGCTATTGCTAAAGATTTAGGTATTGCTGATAACATTAATCAAACCATGTTAGGTGCTGAAGTTGATAAATTAACTCCTGAAGAATTACAGGAAAAATGCAAAAATGTTAGAGTGTTTGCCCGTGTTTCTCCAGAAAATAAGGTTCAAATTGTTAAAGCATTTGAAGCTAATGGCAATATTTGTGCTATGACTGGTGATGGTGTTAATGATGCTCCTTCCTTAAAGGCTGCTGATATTGGTATTGCTATGGGTATTACTGGTACTGATGTTGCTAAATCTGCTGCTGATATGGTTTTAACTGATGATAACTTTGCTTCTATTGAAAAGGCTGTTGAAGAAGGACGTTCTATTTATGCTAATATTAAGAAAACAGTTATTTTCTTGCTTTCTTCTAATATTGCTGAAGTCTTAGTAATGTTTATTATTATTTGTTTAGGCTTGCCATCTCCATTAATTGCTATCCACCTCTTATGGGTTAATTTGGTCACTGATTCTTTACCTGCTATTGCCTTAGGTATGGATCCAGGCGATCCCAAATTGATGGAAGATAAACCTAGAGGTGCTAATGAATCTATTTTCGCAAAGGGTGGTTTAAAGAACACTTTAATGTATGGCGCCTTCTTAACAGTTGGTGTTTTAATTACTTATTTTGCTGCTGCATGGTTACAAGGTGCATACACTTATGATGCTGTGGCAAAATTATATGAAGATCCTAATATTTTACATCAAGCACAAACTATGGCATTTACTACCTTAGCCTTATCTGAATTGTTCCATATGATTGGTGTTTCAAATTTAAGAAGATCTTTTGTTCACGTATTTAAAGATAAAAACATTATGATGCTTATTGCCTTTGCTTTTGGTGTTGGTCTCCAATTATTTGTTATTGAGACTCCGGGTGTTCAGGATTTATTCAAAGTTGCTTCTGGTGAATATGGACTTGATTGGCAAGAATGGTTAATTACCGCTGCATTCTCTATTATTCCTTTAGTTTTACACGAAATATTGGTCGGTGTTTATCATATCCATTCTAAAATTAGTTTGAAACAAAAATAATAAGTAAAAGGGTATTTAATTGTATAAAAAGGGAATTCATTTCCCTTTTTTACTTTTCTTAAATATGTTAAATTAATTAAGTATGGGAAAATTTTCACTTTTTAGCTATCTACGTTTAAAATGTGATAAATCTAATTTGTTAGCTAAATCATCATATAAAAAATTTTATGATGAAAATATTCATCTTATTTCAAATTATATCCAACTAAGAAAATACGATTCTACTGGTGATGCTTTTAGTTTGATTAAAACTTGTATAGTTTTGGAAGGATTAATTAATAAAAATCATATAGAAAGCGAAGTAGAACTTTATAAAGAAGCGAATTTGAAGAAAAGAGAAATTAATGTTTTGATACATAATCGTTTGTCTTTTTTTAAATATAATAGAGAAATAATTTATGTGCCTTTTTTCTCTAAAGTGATTAATAATGCTTATTCAAATGATTTACCATTATTATTAAAAAAACCTTATAGCAATTTAAAGGATGATTTTGATGATATGATAGTTAATCCTTTTACTACTTATGGTTATCATGTGTTTGATTCTTTATTTACTAATTTGGTTTTAATTAAAATTAGTCCAAATAAAAAGCTTGCTGCATTTTATTCTATTGAATTAGAGATGATTTTTGTTATTACTGATCAAGGAACTTTGGAAGAACAAATCAATTTATTTGATACTAAAATGATTGAAAGAAGAAAATCACATCTTTTTGACCATTTAAATAAAATAATGGATGATTATTTCAATTTTAGAAAAAATGATTTTATTGATCATTTATATCAGTGCCATTTTATTTCACTTAAAACCTTACAATATATTAAAAATAAGGAGGTTAATGATGACTTTTAAAACAATTACATTAGGTTGTAAAGTTAATTCATATGAATCTGAAGCTTTAAAGGAACAATTACTTGCGGCTGGTTTTAAATATTCTGATGAAGAAAAAGCCGATATTTATATTATTAATACTTGTGCTGTTACCCAAGTTGCTGAAAAAAAGGATATGATGAAAATTAGAAGTTTGGCAAAAAATTATCCTGATTCTGAAATTGTTGTTATGGGGTGTTTTGCTCAATTGCATCCTGAAAAAAT
>ERZ808262.416-NODE-416-length-21371-cov-29.079377_pt1 | contig 21371 bp, 13 predicted proteins | sample MGYA00520895_ERZ808262 | MGnify/ENA primary metagenome ERZ808262 (study PRJEB31516, sample SAMN03275588) | gut metagenome | biome: mammalia-associated habitat; material: feces | host: Papio cynocephalus | place: Kenya | collected 2012-08-02 ... | reverse complement strand
TAGATAAGCTCAGTCTTGTCGACATAGACATACCCGCCCCTGCGGATGTCCTCAATGTTCTGTATTCCAATCGGGTATAGCATACGACTGTTCTTTAGTTCATTCGCTGCAAAGATAAGAAAACTTTTCGTAAGCATCCGACAAAGCACAAAGCATGACTGTTATTTGTCTCCGCGTGATATAACTTTGTCGAAAAAAATCAAGGTTATATGCTTACCCACAGGTCGCTGATCCTATAGATACCGGTTGTTTACAACCCACAGGCACGGGAGGATGCCCGTGGGTGGGTTGAGAGGCCGATTCGTGTGTCTGACCCTATTCCACAACAAGGGGGTCATCCACAACGACCTGCCTCTGACAGCTGTCAGAAACACATCACGGTGCCCGTGGTTTGAAAGTAAGCACATGTTCGGATGCTTATGCTGCAATTATAGACGCTATCGCAATGATTCTTCCTGACTTTGACAATCACCTTTTGAGATGTTCCTGTGTCGGTCACAACCACCTCATCAAGTCCCAAGGCATCGGTTTCCAGCGTGAAGTTATCACAGAATTCTGCCCGATAGGTGGTACGATGGCTTCTTTCATGCCGAAGAACGTGATTTTCAAAGTCGTCCTTTATGGACTTTCAAGGAATACTTTCTTGATATACAAAATCTGTCAGAACCGATAGCCGAGGCCAAAGCTGATGGAATTGCCAAGAATGTCACTTGCAGTCAGATAAGCCACGTCCAAACTGACACCCAAGAAACGGACGCCAAGCCCAAGTGAAGCGTATGTCGGAACCGCTTTCTCCTTGTCTCCATAATGGAAGCCGCCACGTGCGAACAACAGGCTCTTGTAGGAATATTCAACTCCCACTCCGGCCATGAAGCCACCCTTGAACAGAACGTCAGCCTCCACGGATGGGGTGACGGCCGAAGCCTCAGGATCCCCAATCCGGTAAGCCGCTCCAACGCGGACAAGCATCGGCTGGTCGTAGTCATCCCCGCCATAGTTGACCTTTCCGCCAAGATTGTTGACAGAAAGTCCAGCGCTCAAGGCATCTTTCCTGTAGAACAACGCGGCGTCAGCACCGAACACACTGGCAGCGGCATCCTCACCAAGGGACGATTTGACCATACGGCCAGTCACACCGACAGAAAGGAAGTTTGTAATTGAATATGCCGCACCCAAGGCGATTGCAGTCTCCCCTGGAGTGAACGAATCCTTGACAGATCCACTCTCCGACACAATGTCATACGATGGCTGCCGGAAGTCTTTGTACTGAAGTCCGAAAGCTAATCTTTCGCCCAAACGGTACGTGGCGCCAACACTGATGACTTTGTCCTTGGCATAGTCAGGCTGCCAAAGGCCAAATGACGCCCCGGCCGCAAACCTGTCCTCGCCAAGAGACATAGACGCAACATTCCCTTCCAATGAGAATGCGCCAGACACTTTTCCTACCGAGGTCGTCGCCATGCCAAGGGTCGAGGCATCAGAACCGACCAGAAGTGAAGGCAACGTCTGGGCGGAAGCGTGGCCTACGAATATAGCCGCAGCGAGCAGTAATGTATAAATCTTATTCATGCCTTTCAATCATTATAGTTTCACTATACTTGACTTATACTCCTTCCCATCCAATGTGACAATCACAGTGTACTGTCCAGCCACAGCATCCGCCATATTCACCGTCAATGGGGTAAATGGAGAACCAGCCCCCAGAGACTCGTCAAGATAAGTCGAACCGGAAGCCGAGACTATCTTGACTTTCACCACCACGGCGTTCAGGCCCAGCTGGATGTTCAGTTTGTCCTTCACTGGATTTGGATATAGAGAAACCTCCTTGGATCCATCCATGATCATGACAAGAAACGTCTGTGAGACAGACTCGTTCCTGACATCCGTTCCGGTGATGGAGATCTCGGATCTTCCATAGTTCATCGGTGTGAGCAGGAACTTCCCCTTTGAATATGTCATATTGGCCACAGTCGGATTGCTGAAGGAGAATGTGTATGTCAAGTCCTCTCCATCCTCGTCATTGAAATATTCGGAGACAAGATATTCTTGTGTCACAGCCGCTTTTGAGGTGAACAGCATATTCTCGAACGCCTTCACCACGACAGGGGCATGGTTTTCCTGAATCGTGTAGTCAACCTTGGCGACGGTGGCCATGCCATAGATGTCCGTCACTGTCAGCTTCGCCGAGTACGTCCCGGCAGTGGCATTGGCTCCCGTGATTCTGATCTTCGGTTCGGGACGTGTCAAGGTGTCAAGCACAGCGGCATCAGAGCCTGGCTCAAGCTCAAGGTTGTAGAAATGTCCGTCAGGCTCCGTTACAGCAAAGTCAGCAACAGCGCTTTCATGAGCTTTGATTGAGAATGAGACTGGTGTCTTTGCCGTGATGACAGGAGCGCTATTGCCTCCGGTAGTCACGCACACCCTCTTTGTCAGCCCTGAGCGGTTCCCGGCAAGGTCGCATGCGACAGCCGCGACATAATATTCAGTGTTGAACTCCAATCCTGTGACAGTTCCGGAGAGGACATCGCCAATCCCAAGGTCTTCGGTATAGAACATTCCGTACATTGCCTTATCCATTGAAGTGAAATCCGATGTGGAATAGTAGATATAAATTGAATTAGGCTTTCCGTCATCAGGATCGGACGGTATGGTGACGTTGAACCGGATATTGTTTGACTGAGTCTCCACACTCAGGTTCACAGGGGCTTCCGGAGCCTTTCCTCCACTTCCGGCGATGGCCTTGTAGGCATTCACCAGCCCTTTTCCAAGGTAGTAGTTGGCATTCTGCGCAGAGATGTCAGAGGCATTGTCCTCCAGACGTTTCCTGAGGGCGGACGGAGTGTAGCCGTCGCCTCCGTACCTCGCAAGTACCAAGGCAGCGACACCGGACACATGAGGACACGCCATAGAGGTTCCCTGCATCTTGCCGTACTTGTTTCCCGGCAAGGTGCTCAGGACCATATTTCCTTTCTTGGTGTCACCGCCCGGAGCGGCGATGTCGCACCATGGACCATAATTGGTGTAGTATGCACGCTTGTAGTCGGCACCGACCGAGGACACATTCAGTATCGCCTCATAGTCGGTGCTGGAGACATTCTTGTTGTCATTGCCCGCAGCGAAGATGACAATGCCTCCCTTCATCGGCCCGCTCTGCTTCCCGTTCTCATCCACACCGGCATATTTGATGAAGTAATCCACAGCCGATTTCAACGAGGCAGGCGTCGTTGTAAGTCCATCATAACCCCAACTGTTCTGCGAGATGACCGCACCGTGGTCTGCGCTCCATTTGATCGCTTCCGGTCCTGAACCCTGCTTGTCACCGTCAAATATCTGGCAGGACATCAGCTTGGCGCCCTTTATCTTGTTTTTGGAGTCGCCCCCGGCGACACCACAGACTCCGACGCCGTTGTTGTTCACCGCTGCGATCGTGCCTGCCACATGGGTGCCGTGTTCCTCCGAATGGATGTTGAATGTGCTTTCGGCGAAGTTGTAGCCATAGACATTCTCTCCGGATTTCTCCGGATTATGCCACATGTTGTCTTTCAAGTCCTCATGGTTGTAGTCGATGCCTCCATCGACAACTCCTACGACAATGTCTCCCTTATATTTCGCATAAGTGGAGTAATTCTTCCAGACCGGAAGGACATTGATGTCGCATCCGCTGACCGATGACGATGCGGAGCCGTTGTTGTAGTAGTGCCACTGCTGTCCCAGCATAGGGTCGTCAAACGTCCCTGAAGATGCCGCCCTGACGCTTGCCACATAGGAGGCCGCTTCAGAACCTCCTACGATGGATATCTTCGGGCAGTACTCTACCACATTCACCCCAGGGATCTCCAGTTCGGAGGAAGCCCTGGTCATGACCTTCGACTCATCATAGCTCAGCACATACCAAAGGTGAAGGCCCTCTGCCCTTGTCCTGGCTTCGAACTTTCCCGCATCCGGAAACAGACGCCTCATCCGGATGATTCCGAGACCACTCATGGATCTCACTTCAGGCAGCCTGACAAAACCGTTCTTGTCAGTGGCTTTCTCCAGTTTTTCTGACAGACTTTCGTCCACCTTGATGTTCATTTCCTTGAGCAGGCTTTCTTCCGGGAGGTTTTCCCCGAAGACCTCTTTGACTTGAGGAGAATCAATGGTCTCCTCGTCCATGACAGCCTCTCCGACATCACAGGAGAAGGCTGAGATCAAAACGCCCAGTGCGAGCGGAATGTATGGCAATACTCTCATTTCGGAACGGGATTAATAATTGTTCAGAAAATCAACGACCAGGAGCAGACTCTGCGGGTCGCTCCACTTGACCTTGTGTGACTTGAGGAAGGATTTGTAATCCACTTCGATATTTGCCGGCAAGGATGCGCCGACATCTTGCTTGTTGGCTTTTACCTTGAATTTAGGCGTGATCAGGTAGTATGTTGTCCTTACCCTCAATTCCATTCCATGGTCCTTCTCGTTGAGAATGTTCATATAGTTTTGGTTCACCTGTGCATCTGTTTGAAGCGAGGTAAGTTTCATGGTCGAGGACGATGTTGAAGACGTGCCATAGGCGCCTTTGGCCTCACGGGCCGCCTCGAAATCCCCAAGGATCTCAGCCGCCACACAACCGTTGTCGTTCTTGGCGATGACCTTCATCATGCGGCCGAAGACAGGAATGAATATGTCGTTCCCGATCTCCACCGCCTTGACATCGTCAAGGAACGCCTCCTTGATTATCCCGTTGTCAATGTAGTGAAGTTTGTCGGCTCGGAGATGGATGTTCATCTCCTTCCCATCTTTGTTTCCGGTCTCCATCACCACCGTTCCGCCTGTAAACATTGGGTAGAGGTAAGGGTAGGTGGTCGTAGGTTTCTGCGCACAGGCCATCATAAATGAACCGATCGCCAGAACAACTGTCAAAATAAGTTTTCTCATGTCAAAAATCAATCATTATGGATGAATATCATTTTAAGGCGAAAAGGGGGCCGCGCCAGCGGCTCCCTTTTCTATTGATTATTCTCCGAAACTACTTGCGAGTCGCTTTGAACTTAGCGAGCAAAAGTTTGTTTCCTTCAGCATCGACATAGTACCCGGTAGCTGATCCGTCCGCCACGCTCGCGGCCCCAATGTAATTAGATGATGTGATCTCTCCTGGCGTTGACATGCTGAACACTGCGACCCCAGCATTGTAGAAGGCAGTGCAGACACCGGATTTCTCATCACCGGCAAAAATGTCGTACTCTTCCACTTTCAACGTCCCGGAATGAACATTGAATGTTCCGTAAAGTTTGCCTTCAATGCCAAGATAATTGGTAACCACCACATTGCCATATTCCTCATTGTCCGATTTCTGGATCACGAATGGATAGGCAGGAGATGCGGCTCCAGTAAACGCATTGAACGACGAAACTTCGTATGCACCCGCTATATCGTCTATAGTAAAGCCATAAGAACAGAAATACTTGTTCTCTACCGTGAACTCATTGTTCGAATTTCCGAAAAGATCCTCGAAGGAGCCTTCCGCGATGGTGAAGGACAGTGATGTGCCGTAGTCAGGAGCCTCATTAAGTTTGAATCCCACAGTGGTCTCATTGAGAACTCCGAAAGTGGCCGCGTCGTAGGAGACGGTTCTGTCGTTGCCGTCAACAACCTTCACCTTGATGTTGGCGTCCTTTGTGGCGCCGGCAAGCGCATAGTCGCTCTTGCTGTAAGCCTTCGGTACAAGCTTGGTCCAGTCGCTGAAGTAAACCACAGTGTCAACCGGCCAGGTCTCGTCAAGGGTAAAGTCAAAACTTACGTTATCGTAAGCCCCACCAATTCCTCTTGTCACCTTTCCGGTTCCGTCAACGACGCTGTTGCTGTAGGCCGCGCATGGCGTACCAACTCCATTTACCACAACGCCGGCGGTATATGTAAGAGTGACGATGGCTCCCGGGATAGCCTCCTCCCTTGGAAGATTTACAATAAGATTCTTGCCATTCGTTGACAGGCACGCAGCGGGCACCTTATAGTTCTTGTACTCGACAAGCACCTTGTTCTCCTTGTCGTACTCACCATTGACAGCATAGACATGGGCTGTCATCTCACCATTTCCCAAAGTGACAGGATCGTTGTAAGCGATTGTGTACACCAAAGTGGTGTCACTAGCGCTTACGGAAAGTTTTGAAAGTCCTGGAGCGGTGCCGTCAGTGGTGGTCAAAGACGAAGTGACCACTTCGGTGACTACCCCCATCGGGCTGGCTGCCACAGCGTAGACTGTGTATGCGGTGTTTGGAGTGAGCTCACCTACACCAAACTCGACCGAAGGCTTCTTTGAGAAGTCTATCACTCCGGATTCAAGAGCTGTGTAGGAGCCTTTAAGAAGCTTTTCCGCATCCAAAGTCTCCTCAGCTCCGGCCAGCACTGCGTAGGAATAGAACCCTGTCCCGGTCTTTCCGGTGATGGTCACGTGGATGGAGTCATCGGCAACCACCTGCGCCGAGATTTCCGGCGCTGTGGTGGAGTCGTAATTAATCTTGCCGTCCTCTTCAAATTTCACACAGCTGGCGAGTGTCGCCATGGCCGCAAGAAGTATGACTGATATCTTTTTCATATTCAATTCAATTTTTAGTCTTTATTGGCGGTAATGCCTGGCAGCAATATTGAAATGTAGCCAGCGTCCTCAATGTTGAACCAGAATCCCCATTCTGTTCCGAAATCCAATTTGACTTTATTGCCTTCAGTGATGATGTTCACATTCAAGGAGCCTGAATCATACCCATTAAGATCAGGGGTCAATCCCAACAAGGTGATAGGATTGCCATTGCTGTACTTGTACTCTGATGTCTGTCCGAAAGGAATGGTAAGGACAGTGTGGTCTTCGTTCACGGTCCCATAGTAGCGTACATCTTCGCCAGCCCAGCTGCTGTTACCCAACAAATTATCGAACCATACCATATGATCGTCCTTGGCATCCTTAAGGATAGTCATTGTCCAAGTGATAGGTCCGGACTTATACTTCTCTGCAGTCATTGTGTAATTTCCAAGCATGAAGCTGAGAGGGTGGTCGATGTCAGCGATGGTCACAGTACATGATCCTTCTGATCCGGCAGGGACGGAATCAGTTCCGACAAGGTTGATGGTGAACTTGAGGTCACCGGTGTAAACACCGTCATAGATCGTCTTGATTTCAATGTACTGAGTGCGGTTCTCAGCGTTGAATGAAAGGACTCCGGAAGATGTCAGGACCTCGAAGTTCACGCCTTCCTTGGCTCCTTTCTTCTCAGGAGAGACAACCTCGAACTTGATGGTCTCCTCAAGCCCCTTGACAGAAGCAAGGGTCACAGGAATCTTGCAGACAGCTCCACCGGTGGAGTAATCCTCTGACAAGGAAACAGATGTTTTGTCGAACGCCACGAACGCATCCTTGTCATCAAACTTGGAAGGATCGTTGCTTTCGCACGAGATCAGGGCTGTAGCCGCGACCAGTGCCAATCCAATATATTTTAAAGTATTTCTCATAAACCAAAACATTATTTAGAAGTTGAATATCCAGGATTCGGAACAAGGTTCTCATTGATGTCGAGTTCTCTCTTCGGAATAGGAAGAGCCCAACGGTAACTTGGGAACTCAACATTGAGGTTCATCGTGCAAAGAGGGTATTCCGACTCGGTACGTGTCACTGACTTGCCCCAGCGGGCGAGATCGTAAATGTAGTGGCCTTCCCATGCAAGTTCCTTGCGACGCTCTGTCTCGATGTCAATCTGGCCCGCGGAAGTGTAGGCGGAAGCCCCACGAATACCAGCGATCTCATTGAGGTCCTTAACGGCCGTGGTGCCAGGTACAGACGCACCGTTCTTCAATGCCTCAGCTCTGTTGAGATACATTTCGGAAAGACGAAGGATCACCACGTTGTTGCAGTCTGGTGAAGCGTTGTCTCCCTTGCCGGCGTACTTGGATGTCCACCAGCATCCGGACTCTTCCTTTTCATCAGTCCTGTAGGTCTTCAGACGCACGTCTCCTTCCTCATAGAGTGACAGAAGCGAAGAAGCCACCTGAGGGTCACCGTAACCGGCAGGACTTGTCATCCATGAGATATCCTCCCAAGAGCCATAGGCAGAATTGGAACGTTTGCCATACATTTCGAAGATTACCTCACCGGTTCCGACCTCGGCTGTCCAGACAGTAGGATACTCAGCGGCCGTCCACAGATTGTACTTGCCGCTCTCAATCACCAATGTCGCATAATCAGCAGCCTTCTGCCATTCTCCCATGTAGAGATAAACCCTTGAGAGCAAGGCACGGATAGTGTTGATGTTGACAGTGGCGGCAGGATCGGCAGTGCCTTCGTGAACGTAAGCCGGGTCAATGATGCTCTCGGCTTCAAGAAGATCCTTTACTACATTCTCGTAATTTGAGATGACAGTCTCCCTTGCAGGCTTGCCGGCAGGATCAGTGTGGTAAACATAAGGGACACCAAGACTCTCCTTGTCGTTCTTCACAGCATAGGTATAAGGCTGTCCGAAAGTGAGGACGTTCTCAAAGTGACTGAAAGCCCTGAGGAAAAGGCATTCGGCCTTGAGGTTGTTCAGATCCTGAGTGGTCACCTCGGAAGTCTCTTTCCCTTCAAGATTGTCGATCACGTTATTGGCCATCGCCACGGTGTAGTAGCAGTAGGCCCACATGGCGGAGGTGTTGTCCTCAGTGTAGTTCCATGTGTAGGGCTGGACACAACGGCCAGAGTTCTTGTAAGAGGATTTCTTACCGTTGCCCGAACGCATCTCAGAGTCAAGAATCCAGTCGGCTCCGTACCAACCAGTGGAAGCAATATAGTAGTAGGCACCGAATGTCGCGTTTTTAAGGCCATCATAAGTTGCCAAGGTCAACTCGGTACTCTGAGAAAGCTTAGGCTCCCTTGTGAGGAAATCATTGTCACACCCCGTCACGCTGAGAAGGGCGGCGGCACCAATAATATATATAAGTGTTCTTTTCATAATTCACGTTCTTTTTAGAATGATAATTCAACACCACCGACAAATGTCTTGACCATTGAGTGGGCGGCGCCAAGGCTATAGCCCATAGGGCCGATTTCCGGGTCAAGTGCCATCAGATTGTGGAATGTGTAAGGGTTGAGCGCGCTCACGTAAACTCTTACACCCTTCATGCCGATAGTCTTCAAAGCGACCTCAGGAAGGCTGTAGGACAAGGTCACATCCTTGATTCGAAGGTAGCTGCCGTCCTGCAAGAATCTGGTAGAATAGCCGACGAAATAACGTCCAGGCTGTCCGGCAACCGGTTTTGGGGTCACGCCTGTGTCGCCTGGTTTCTTCCAGTAGTTCAGAGCTGCGGTGGAGGTGTTTACGGTCATGTCGTAACCGTCATCAATGTAGGTGTTGGAGACGACAGCCTTGTTGCCGGCGACAAACTCAAAGAATGCGGAGAGGTTGAAGCCTTTCCATGAGAGGCTGGTGTTGAAGCCGCCCGTGGCCTTTGGCTCAGGGGATCCTTTGTAGACGTAGCGTGCCTTGTTTACATCTGAGGTCAGCTTGCCATCCTCATCGTACCAGAGACCTGCGCCTGTTGAAGGGTTGACACCGTACCAGTCACGAAGGTAGAATGTGTAGAGGCTCTTGCCCTTCACGATTCTTGCAGGAGTTCCGCTATTGTTACCGCTAGCTCGGCTGTCTGAAACAGTAAGGAATTCAGAGTCACCGATGTCGAGGACCTTTGACCTGTTGAACGCGATGTTGAAGCCAGCGGTCCAAAGCCAATCGCTGTTTCGGAAAAGGATTCCCTCAAGCTGGAGCTCCACACCACGGTTGCGGATGGAACCGATGTTCATGAAGTTGGACGCGAAACCGGTCGTGTAAGGGACCTGCTTTGAAAGAAGCATATCATCAGTCTTTCTCTGGTAAACGTCCACGCTACCGGTAAGTCTGTCATCAAAGAATCCGAAATCGAGACCTAAGTTCCAAGTCTTGTTCTTCTCCCATGAAAGCTCAGGGTTCGCAGGTCTTGAAGGAACCATTCCGACAAGATTGGCATAAGTGGCTGTGGAATAGATTCCGTAAGCCCGGTATGCGGAAATGTTGTTGTTACCGTTCACTCCATAGGAAGCACGGAGTTTGAGGGCGCTGAGCCAGTGGTTTGAATCCCTCATGAAGTTCTCCTTGGAGATGTTCCATGAACCACCCACTGACCAGAACACACCCCATCTGTTGTCTGACCCGAAAAGGGAGCTGCCGTCCGCGCGGAGGGAGGCCTGAAGATAGTACTTGTTCAGATAGTTGTAGTCAGCGACTCCGAAGAAAGAGAGCATTGACTCCTCGGAGAAGTTATAGAGAACCGCATCCTGAGCATCGGTGGATGTCGTAGGGTAAGGGATCAGAGGGTCAACGTTTGGAGATTTGCCACCGAGGTAGTCATAAGTGTCGGTCATAGCCTCCTGGCCAAGAAGCAGACGGAGGGAATGGTCACCGAACTTGTCATCGTAGGTGATGGTGTTTGATGTCGTGTAACGAATGTCTTTTGTTCCGATCATCCAAAGGGTCGTGGATCCTTCATTGGTCTCAGGAGCCCAATACTGCTTGGAATCCTCGTAGAGGAACTCGATTCCGTTGGTTGTCTTGAATGACAATTGAGGAATTGGTTTCCACTCAAGGTAGAGTGAACCCTGAAGCCTGTAGTCCTTGTCATTGTAGATGTCGTACTCAGCGTTGGCGCGAGGGTTGGTGTTCGAGTTCTCGGGGATATCCACATTAAACGAACCGTCCTCATTCTTAAGCGGAGTCCAAGGCAGGATGCCCCACATCGCATACTGAGGGTTGGAATAGTAAAGGTTACCCATCTGTCCAGAGTTGGAATCCGAAAGGCTGGCGTTGATCCTGGCTCCGGTTGAAAGTTTGGACGTAAGCTTCACGTCAGCGTTCACGCGGGCCGTGAAACGTTCATAGTCAACTCCGTAGAACACGCCTTTGTTCTTGTGGTAAGCGAGTGACGAGTAGTAGGAGGCCTTGTCTGTGCCACCGGTGGCGTTGACCTCATATTCCTGCATGCTGCCCATTCTTGTGAGTTCCTTGTACCAGTTCGTAGTCCCGTTCTTGAGCAAGGTGTAAGGGAAGTAGTACTGGGAAGCAGGATCGTCAGGGTTGTAGCCGGCGTTGATCGCGCAGACCCTTCTATATTCAAGAAGTTCCTCGCCGGTGAGAGGGCGGAGGTTGTTGTCGTTGATCAGCTGTTGGGCACCGAACTTCGCCCTTGCGGTGAACCTTGCCTTTCCGCTTTTTCCGCTCTTTGTGGTCACGAGGATGACACCGTTGGCGGCGCGAGACCCATAGACAGAAGCGGCTGCCGCATCCTTGAGGACGGTGATCGATTCGATGTCGTTAGGGTTGAGGAAGGTTGATGACGAACCACCACCGACACCGACAGATGAAAGCTGGCGGTAATCGCTGGACATAACAGGAATGCCATCAACTACCCAAAGAGGCTCGTTGCCGGCATTGATAGAGGATGTACCGCGCACACGGATTGTGGAGGTGGAACCCGGCTGGCCGGAACCGGAGGTGATGGACACGCCTGCCATCTTGCCGGAAAGCATCTTGTCAACTGATGTCGCGGGCATCTGGGCGAGCTGCTCGTTCTTCACGGATGCCACAGAGCCAGTGTTCGCTTCCCTGCGCACTGTTCCGTAAGCCACTACGATGACATCATCAAGAGTCTGCGTGTCAGGCTTCAGCGTGATATTCAAAAGAGTCCTGCCACTGACCGGAATCTCCACAGGAAGAAAACCGAGGCAGCTTACTGACAAGTTTCCGTTGGAAGGAACAGAAAGATGGTAATTTCCGAGATCATCTGTCAAGGTGTAAGTGCTTGTGCTGCCCTTGAGCTGCACAGCCGCGCCCACTACGGGTTCGCCGTTGGCCGCGTCCGTGACCGTACCGGACACCTTGATTGTCTGGGCCAATGCTGCACCTATGCTGACGAACAGGCACAGCGCGATTGTAAATAATTTTTTACCCATAAGCTTAAAACTTTTGTTAAACTTAACGTTTATTAAAATATTGAAACAGTAATCGAAACGATGTCCATGCAGCGGATCAGAAATCATCTGAATATCCTCAGGCATCTGTCATGGCCGTCCTATGGAAAGAAATGTTCGGCGGACAAGAAAGGCACTCATTCTATCTTTCATTCTGTTAACATCATACATGACCATGTGCGTCTATTGTTGAACTTGACCTTTAATAATAATAGTTATAAACGTTCTTACTTATTAAACATAGTTAAAATTTTGTTTGTCGGAGTCATGAATTCAAACTTTGAAATGACTGCCCATAAAGTTTTGGCAATATAGTTACATTTTTTTGAAATTGCAACTAACAGATACGAAATGGAAACAAATAAACGCGAAAAACTTTATCGTTTTAAGATTACAGCTTTTCCCGCAAATAAAAAATCCGATTCCGAATTGTTTTAATTACAAGATATGGTGATTAAATTCTTATTATTAAAAAATTTATTAAAAAATGACACAAATTGCATTTCAAAAAGTCTGCAGGTTATGGAAAGACGAGAAAAAGCTCTATGTGAAGACGTCTACGATGGCAGCCTATTCCCTTATCATTCAGAACCATCTGGAGCCGTGTTTTGAGAATCTGGACGATGTGACACCATGTTCCGTGCAATCATTGGTTGATTCAAAAATGAAAGATGGGCTGAATGTGGCGACTATTAAAGGAATATTGATAGTCTTGAAAATGATTCTCAAATTCGGGGAGAAGCAAGGATGGACCGGTCGCCAGCTGATAGAAGTAAGGTTTCCAACCCAGAGAATGCGGCATCAGGCCGATGTGCTTTCTCTGTGCGAGGAACAACTCTTGCTTGATTACTTGTCCACCCACCATGGGAAATATAATCTTGGGTTGCAGATATGCCTTTTCACAGGCATGAGGATAGGAGAGGTCTGCGCTTTGAGATGGGAGGATGTGGACATCAAGGCCGGAACCATCCGGGTAAGAAGGACTGTGCATCGAGTCTATGTGATCGATGACGGTCGCAAGCATTCTGAACTCACTCTGGACTACCCAAAGACCGCCGGTTCCTACAGAGAGATTCCGGTGATCAGAGATCTTGCCGACATTCTTACTGAATATTCAAAAGGAGCGATCGACAAACATTTCGTGATCTCGGGCTTGCCCAATCCGACCGAGCCTCAGACGATGCGCAACCACTTCAAGAAAGTGGCCGCCGCACTTGGTCTGCCAATGCGCCGCTTCCATGGCTTGCGTCACACATTCGCCACGCGGTGTGTTGAGAGCAAATGCGACTACAAGACCCTTAGTTCTATTCTCGGCCACTCCAACGTCAGCACCACGCTGAACCTTTACGTCCATCCAGGAATGGAGCAGAAACGAAAATGCGTAGAGGAGATGATCAGAGCCTTAATGTGACCAGGAACCGAATAACCGAGAGTTCCATGGTTGCCGCGCCCTAAAAGTCATTTCGAATACAGCAAAGCCGACCTTACGTTCTCTGAAGGAGGCCGATACATGGGAAAATATCAGATTGGTTTTACATTTGCCATGAGTAACGCAGAGAACCTGGAAGCGACAGGAACTGAAAGGCGACTGCCCTTATAGAATATGCTGTCACCTCAATGCTCCTTAGTCAGAAAAAGTTTTTATCTTTGTATGGAATGTATCAAAGGACAGGTCGTATGCTATACCCGATTGGAATACAGAGTTTTGAGGACATCCGCAGGGGCGGGTATGTCTATGTCGACAAGACTGAGCTTATCTACAAGCTGGCAGCGACAGGGAAATATTACTTCCTGAGCCGTCCGAGGCGGTTCGGCAAGAGCCTGCTGGTGTCGACTATGGAGGCGTACTTTCAGGGTAAAAAGGAACTGTTCGAGGGGTTGGCCATCGCATCGCTGGAGAAGGAATGGACGGAATACCCGGTGCTGCATTTCGACCTGAGCGGAGTGGCCTACAATCATGAGGATGTGATTGAAAAGGTACTTGACAACGCTCTCTGCAAATGGGAAAGGGAATACGGAAGCGAGAACAATTCCGGCATTCCCGGAATCCGCTTCGGCAACGTGATTGAGGCTGCCTGCCAGAAGACCGGCCGCCAGGTTGTCATCCTGATTGATGAATATGACAAACCCGTCATCGACAACCTTGACCGCCCGGAACTTCAGGACAGGATGCGCGAGACGCTCCGTGGCTTCTACGGTGTGATGAAAGGCCATGGAGGATTCATCCACTTCGCATTCCTCACCGGAGTGACGAAGCTCGGCAAGATGAGCGTGTTCAGTGACCTGAACAACCTGACGGACATCTCGATGGATGCTCGTTACACGGACATCTGCGGGATCTCGGAATCCGACCTTAAGGACTATTTTCCGGAAAGTGTCAAAGAACTTGCCGAAGCCAACGGCCTTTCCGAAGAAGAATGCCGTCAGAAGCTTGCCCTGATGTACGACGGCTATCATTTTCATCAAAATTCCATGGGGGTTTACAACCCGTTCAGCCTTCTGAACACCTTTAACGTTAAGGAATTCAAGGAATACTGGTTCGAGACCGGCACCCCGTCGTTCCTCGTCAAGGTGATGAAGAAGACCTCGTACGATGTGACCCGCCTTTCATGCGACCTCGTGGGTTCCTCGTTACTGACCGATGTGAACACAGCATTCCTTAACCCCGTCCCACTCCTATACCAGAGCGGCTACCTCACCATCAAGGGCTTCGACCAACGTTTCAACCTCTACACTCTAGGATTCCCGAACTTGGAGGTGAAGGACGGCTTCCTCAACTTCCTGTTGGGTTACTACGCTCCGGTCCAGAGCGACTCCACCAACACCCTTATCTCCCTCATGTCGATGGATGTCGAAGCCGGCAACCCGGAAAGCTTCATGTCCCGCCTGGACGCCCTCTTCGCCAGAACCAACTACCAGATCCAGGCAGACTGCGAGAAGGACTTCCAGTACGCGATGTACATCATCATCGAGCTGATGGGGGAATATGTCGAGACGGAGCGCACGACCTCCAACGGCCGCATCGACATCCTCATCAAGACCAAGGACTACGTCTACGTCATCGAGATCAAGACCGACTCCACCCCGGACGAGGCCCTCGCCCAGATCGAGGAGAAAGGCTACGCCCGCCCGTTCACCGATGACCACAGAAAGATATTCAAAATAGGTGTCAATTTCTCCACCTCCGCCCGCCGCATCGACGGATGGAAGGTTGTCTGATCGGAAGACCGAATAAACCTATAGTGCCCTCTTTGCCCAATGCTTGCTTTTGCTAAACGTTAAGTTTAACAAAAGTTTTAAGCTTATGGGTAAAAAATTATTTACAATCGCGCTGTGCCTGTTCATCAGCATAGGTGCAGCATTGGCCCAGACCACAGTGACAGGTACTGTCACGGACGAGAGCGGCCAGCCTTTGGCCGGAGCGTCCGTGCTGGTAGCCGGGACAACAGTCGGGGTGAACACCGATGTGGACGGAAAATATTCTGTGAATGTTCCGAAAGATGGTGTTCTGGTGTTCTCATTCATCGGCTTTGAAGAGCAGAGGATCACACCTAACGGACGCAAAAACATCAACGTGGTTCTGGTAGAGGACCAGAACGTGCTCAACGAGACCATCGTTGTGGCATTCGGAACCACGACCAAGGAGGCCTTCACGGGGTCGGCTTCCGTCATGAAGTCCGACCAACTGCAGAAAAGGCAGACATCCAACGTCGCCAACTCCCTCGTCGGCAATGTCGCCGGTCTCCAGATGAGAGGAGCGTCCGGTGCTCCAGGTGCCGGTGCCGGTTCGATGAATATCCGCGGCATCGCATCCATGTACGCTTCCACCGACCCATTGGTGATTGTCGACGGAGCCACTTATTCCGCATCCTTGTCCAACATTCCCCAGAGCGACATTGAATCTGTGACCGTCCTAAAGGATGCGGCTTCCGCCGCCCTGTATGGAGCACGTGGAGCCGCCGGTGTCATCATCGTAACCACCAAACGAAGCAGGAGCAGTGACGCCATTGTCAATTTCGATGCAAAGTGGGGTGTCAACAGCCGTGCGACGCAGGATTACGAGACAATCACCGACCCTGCTGAATACTATGAGGCGTCCTACGCCCAGCTCTTCAACAACTATTATTATAACACAGGAATCTCGGCGGAGGCCGCCAACGTGAAAGCCAATCAGAGGATGATTGAGCTTCTGGGCTATCAGACATTCACGGTTCCTGAAGGACAGCAGCTCATAGGCATTGACGGCAGGATCAATCCTAAGGCCACCCTTGGGTATGCCATCAAGTCGGGTGACGAGACCTACTGGCTTCAGCCTGACGATTGGAAAGATTTGGCCTACAAGAAAGCCATGCGTCAGGAGTATAACCTCAGCATCAACGGTGGTAACGACAAAGCATCCGTCTATGCAAGTCTTGGCTACCTCGACGAGGACGGTATAATACAATACTCTGGCTACAATCGTATCAGCGGCCGCCTCAAGGCTGACTATCAGGTCAAGAAGTGGCTCAAATTCTCGGGAAATATCGGCTATGTCCATTCCAAGACAGAGTCAAACCCTAACATGAGCACAGATCTCGGATCAACCAACCTGATGTATTACACAACACAGATCGCTCCTATCTATCCTGTTTATGTCAGGGTTCTCGACGCCAACGGAAATCCTGTCATCAGGACAGACGCCAACGGGAATGAGCAGTATGACTATGGTGTTCCCGGGAAGGATTATCCTGTAGCCCGAGCGTTCCTCCAGACCGGCAACCCTCTGGGAAGCAACCGGTACAACAAGCATTATACTATCGGCAATCAGTTCAACGGGACATTCTCTGCCGACGCCGACATCACCTCCTGGCTCAAGTTCAACGCCACATCCACCATAAACTGGGGCGGTACGCTTTATCACCACTACGACAATGCCCTCTATGGCCCTAAGACCGGTGTCAACGGCGAACTTACCAAGTATCAGAACACAGGCTTCCGTACAAACCATACCCAGACTTTGACATATCACAACAAATTCGGGGAACACAACGTGAACGCTCTCGTGGGCCATGAGTACTATGACACAAAAACCTACTTTCTGGAGGCGAGCGCACGTGGTCTCTTCTCTCCGGACATTCAGGAAATCAACGCCTCGGCGAACAAGTACAACTCAAAGGGGTACAAGACCGAGTACAATGTCGAAGGTTATTTCCTGAGCGCCCACTACGACTACGCCCAGAAGTATCATGCCTCTGTGTCATACCGCCGTGACGCTTCCTCAAACTTCATGAAGAAAGACGGCAGATGGTGGGGAGACTTTTGGTCAGTCGGTCTGGCCTGGATCGCATCCAAGGAAAATTTCCTTGCAGACGCAAGTTGGATCGACATGCTGAAACTAAAGGCATCGGTCGGACAGCAAGGCAATGACAGCATAGGCAGCAACCGGTACTCCGACATGTACACCCTTACACCATCCGGCACGTATTCAATGTCCCCGACCTTCTCAACAATTGGTAATCCGAACATCACTTGGGAAACCACAACAAACATCAATGTCGGCACAGAGTTCAGTTTCTGGCACGGACATCTCTCAGGCTCCCTCGATGTTTATGACAAGATCGCCCAGGATCAGTTGTTCTGGCTCTCAGTCCCTGAGCATTCCGGCTCGCGTGGTTATTACGGAAACATGGGCGACATCCGGAACCTCGGTTTCGAAATCGTCCTGAATGCGGCCATCGTCAGAACAAAAGATGTCGACTGGAACGTGTCCATAAACGCGTCCCACAACTCAACCAAGATACTCAGTCTCCCGGAGACAAAGATGATTGATCCTGACAACGGCTACAAAGGGTTCACCGAGAACAGCCGTTGGTACAAGGTCGGTGGCCCTCTTTACAATGCTTTCCGTCACAAATATGCCGGAGTGAACGAGAACGGAGAGGCTCTCTATTACGTTGACAGTTCTCTTGGCGGAAAAACTGACAGACCCGGCACCCTTACCGACGAAGTCACCACAAATCCTAACGAGGCGACATTCTACGAGCTTGGCTCAATGCTTCCTAAACTCTTCGGTGGTTTCAGTACCGACCTCAGGGTAGGGAATTTCGACTTCTCCGCCACATTCGATTATCAGTTGGGAGGCAAGATATATGATACCCGCTACGCAAGTTTCATGAGCCCATGGGCAGACGCAGGTTCCGCAGGCTCCACCTTCCATAAGGATTGGAAAAAGGCATGGTCTGTGAACAACACTTCCAGCTCGGTTCCAAGATGGTACTACGGTGACCAATATTCAACCGGTGCCTCGGACAGGTGGCTCACCAGCTCCAGCTACCTTAATTTCCAGTCGTTCACGGTTGGCTACTCTCTTCCTAAGAATCTTGTCAAAGGCATCTCCAAGGCAAGAATCTATGCGGCGGGCGAGAACCTTTGGTTCTGGTCTGCACGAAAAGGACTTGATCCTCGTTATTCTTACACAGAGAATACAACAGTCGCTGTCTACTCACCAGTCCGCACTGTTTCGGCAGGTATTCAGTTGACATTCTAATTTTTGGAGGAATTGAATATGAAAAATATCATCAAAGCATTTATATCAGCAGCCTGCATTGTTCCTTTGGCTTCAGGATGTATTCAGGAGATTGATCCTCAAGGCAGCAGCGTCACATTAGGGCAGGCTGCAGCCGCCCCGGGATCATACGATAACTTTGTCGATGCCATCACCAGTTCCCTCGCCGGTGCGTTCACTTATGGTGGCGATGACAATACTAGAGTTTGGGATTTTGGCTATCCGTCATTCTATCTGCAAAGAGATGTTATGGGAAATGACATCGTATGCGAGGATTCAGGCAGCGAGTGGTACTCCACATGGTACGGTTGCGGCACAGGTTTAGGACCAGGATATGCAGTCTGCCAGCTTCCTTGGACGTATTATTACAAGTGGATAAAGAATTGCAACACGGTTCTGTCAATGTACAAGGATTCCCCTGACGAATCAAAAAAGGTCGGAGCGGGCATCGCTCTGGCAATGCGCGCAATGTTCTTCATGGACATCGCACGGATGTATTCGGAAAAGACTTACGCAGAAGATAAGTCGGCCATAACTGTTCCGTTCATCACGGAAGAGACCCTTGTCGAAGACTGCATCCACAACCCACGCGCCACCAATGAGGTGATTTTCGGTCACATTATTGAGGACCTGAACCTTGCGGAGGAATACCTTGCCGGCTACACTCGTGAGGACAAGTTCGTCCCTGACCAGTCAGTGGTCTATGGACTCAAAGCACGTGCTTATCTTACTATGGAAGATTGGCCTAACGCCGAGAAATATGCCAAGCTCGCACAGGAAGGCTACACTGAGATGACCGCCGACGAGTACACCGACCAGAAGACTGGATTCAACACCCCTAACGGTTCATGGATCTTTGGCTTGACTTACAAGTCGGACGACAAGAACATCACCCTCAACGACGGTGACTCATCCTGGGGCTCACAGATGATTGTGGAGGTATCGGAATCCGGATGTGGCTACTCCGCAAACTATGTCGGCCCTAAACGAATCGACGCCCACCTGTTCTCAACTATTCCTACCACCGATTTCCGAAGAAAATGTTGGGTGGATCCAGCTATAGACGCCCTTGGCTCGGAGGAGGAGAAGATCGCGGCTCTCGCGTCATATTCAGATTCACCTGACGGCCTTTACAACACGGGCTACAATGTTTCGGCAACAAAATCTGTAGGTGGAATCCCGGTCAAGTTCCGTCCTAAGAACGGAGAGCATAAGGATCAGTATGCCGCGTTTACTGTCGCGGTGCCGATTATGAGAGTCGAGGAGATGAAACTTATCGAGATCGAGGCCGCCGGAATGCAGGACGAAGGTCGCGGCAAGACCCTCCTCACTGAATTTGCCAAGAAGCGTGACCCTAATTTTGAATATGGCACACACCACGACGCTTATTACGCCGCAAGAGCCAACACCTTCCAGCAGGAATGCTGGTGGCAGCGCCGCGTGGAACTCTGGGGCGAAGGTTTCGCGACATTTGACATCAAGCGTTACAACGCCGGCATCATCCGCAGCTACGCAGGCACCAACCACCCGGAAGGTTACCGTTGGAATGACACAAAGAACCCTCAATGGATGACCCTTTGCTTCGTCGGCACAGAATCCAACTATAACATGGATCTTGTTCAGAATCCTACCCCTATCAAACCTACAGAGGACTCCAAAGAGTTTGTATGGTAAAATTAAAATATTGAATTATGAAAAGATATCTATATGTATTAGCAGGTCTTGCTCTCATCGCCACTCTGGCCTCATGCGAGAAAGACAAGTATGGCACAGACGCAGGAAATGATTCAGCCCCGAATGTCGTTCTTAAGGCATTCGAAGCCGAACTGCCTAATGATCCTGACTGTGATGCGCAGGTTCGTTTCGCGGCAAACAATGCCACAACAGATGTCTATTATCTGGCGGAACTGAAATCCCAGAAGGATGAGCGGAATCTTTCCGATGAGGCGTATGCTGACTATGTTGTTTCCAACGGTACAAAACTGACTGTTGAGAAGAACCCATTTGACGGATCATACGTGGCCGATGTGGTTATCAAGAATCTGTATTATGAGAATATAATCACCGCCGTGGCAGTCGGCAAAGGGAAGAAGACCCTCTCCTCGGTCTCTTTCACAGGCTTGAAATGGAACACCCTCTGCACCGGCACCTATACATTTGTCAATTCTTTCTCGAAAGGGTTGGTTGGAGCCACGAAAGACAATGTGATACTTCAGCAGCAGGATGCTGACAAAACCCAGTACAGGTTGAAGAATCTTTTCGGCCAGGGTCAGAATCTCAATTTCTTCACGATAGACAAAACTGGTACAGATGAGCAGGGCAAATATCAATTTGCCCGTATCAAAGCCCAAGGCACTGGCCTCACACACAGCAAGTATGGTGCGATCAGCATCAGAGATATCGGCTATTGGCAAGGCGATGACTCATGGGTGACAGACGAAGGCTACGAAAGCCGTTTATACGAAGATTATAGCTGCACCATTTATAGCCAGTACTATGTGTCAGCAGGAAACGCTGGATATCAAAAGGAATATTTCGTTCCTAACAAATAAATTCTAATTAGAATTCATGATATGGAGGATGGCTTCAAAAGTCCGAGAGGATTTTGAAGTCATCCTCTTCTCTCGTGTGTTCGCATGACATGCCTGTAATAATTGAAAAAGTTTATATCTTTGCAGTGAATGAACTAAAGGACAGGCCGTATGCTTTACCCGATTGGAATACAAAACTTTGAGAAGATCCGTCAAGGCGGGTTCGTCTATGTTGACAAAACCGATCTCATCTACAAGATTGCACAGACCGGTCAGTATTACTTCCTGAGCCGTCCCA
>ERZ808262.412-NODE-412-length-21490-cov-3.581805_pt1 | contig 21490 bp, 16 predicted proteins | sample MGYA00520895_ERZ808262 | MGnify/ENA primary metagenome ERZ808262 (study PRJEB31516, sample SAMN03275588) | gut metagenome | biome: mammalia-associated habitat; material: feces | host: Papio cynocephalus | place: Kenya | collected 2012-08-02 ... | reverse complement strand
AATTTTTCGTGAGCGTTTGCCCTGAATTTGGCTCACTTATATATTAGCGTTTACATGTACGTCAATACCACAACAGATGTCGTAAATTCTTTCCATGGTAATATCCTCCATTGGTGAAATTACGGCACGGCTCTCCTTCGTAAATTATTTTACTGTACGTTCTTTCCCGCTTTTGCAGTTGAACAGATCGTGGTGCAACGGAAGAGCCTTCATCAATTTAATCATCGGGCTTACTACCCAAAAATTAGCCGAGATTAGCCGCATATTCAGTATACTGCTCATTTTGCCTATTCGCAACTGCTGTGGTTTCATTTATCGTGGCGCCTTCCTTGGCATGGGCATTTAATCAGGAAATAGTATCAGACCCCAGAGAAGTGCCGCAGGAAGGGGCTGGATGAAAAACATGACGCAGAAGGTGACGGCGAAGGTGACGAAAACCTCGCCCGTTTTCCAGCTGGGGCGCAGGGAAGGGAAGCGGCGCAGAAGGAGCCTGCCCAGGCACCAGCCCAGGCCAGCACCCAGGGTGTTGGTCATCAGGTCGTTCACGTCCGTTGCCCGGCGGGCGAACAGCTGCAGCAGCTCGATAGCCAGGGAAAGACCGAAGCCAAAGAGGGCGGTGCGGAAAAAGGAGCGGTAGCGTTTCCACAGAACCGTTAACCCAAAGCCCAGGGGGATAAAGAGCAGCACGTTCAGAAGACTGTTTTTGTAGTCCGAGAACATATAGGCGAAGGGATGCAGATTGATATTCCGCTCAAAGCGGAAATAAAGCAGGCTGGGCAGGCCTACCCCCGCGTCCACCGCAGCCAGGTACAAAGAGAAAACCAGGCAGACAGCTGCCCGGCTTGCATTGCGGAAGTAAAAACGGTTGAGACACCAGAAGGCCGGAATCAGGAAAAGGGACGCGATTCCCACCTCCAGGCACAGGGAAAACAGTCGATGCATGGATAACCTCCCAGGGGTATTGTCAGAAAACCACCTTCAGGCACAGAATGGCCAGCACGCAGCAGCAGGCATTCAGAGCGAACCGGGAGTCCCGGCGGATATCCGAGGCCTTACGCGCGTATTTGTCGTGGTATGTTTGAATTGCGCCCATAATGGTCTCATCCGTAGGCACCGAAACCTTGGGATTGCGCGCCATGAAGGACAGAAAATAGATCTGAAGGGCATCCTCGTACTGCTTGTGCTCCCGGAGCTGAGTGGGGAAGGTGTCGTTGTGGGCGTATGTAAAGGCATCGGTGGTATAGTGAATCAGCTTGCCCAGGGTGTAATAGTCATACAGGCCAAGCTGCTGACGATTTTCCAGCCGGCCGGCCATGGTGGTCATGAACCGCTGGGCGTTTTTGTAATTGTGTCCCCGGAGCCACTGGCAGCGAAGGGAGCCTTTCAGGTAGGTGGCCGGATTCCGATCCGGTTCGATGCAGCCAAGCCGGAAGGCAAGGGCGTACCGCTTTGGAATACCGGGCATATAGTGATCCAGCAGATACTGGGCGATGATCAGATGGCTTTTTCCGCGCATTTCTTATGACCTCGATCAATTGATTTTTCCCGATTATAGCACAAGAATCCGAAAAAAGTGTGAATAAACCGGATTTTTATAGATACGCATAAGTTCTGACAACGCGGACGTGGCTCCTTTTGGTATAAATCACGAAGCGGCTCCGGTTCCCGGAGCCGCTTGGGGAGATATTTAACCAACGGTGAAGGACAGCTTGGCCAGCTGCATTCCCTCGATGTACAGATCCAGCACATAGCTTCCGGCCTGGTCGGGCACCTTTGGCAGGGTCAGCTCGCCGCTCTGGCGATTGCCGCCGATCCAGATGTTTTTCCAGTAAAGCTTCTGGGTGGAGGTGTAGTCAGACAGCACATTGCCGTAGCTGTCCCGGATGGCGTAGAGCACCTCGACCTCCGTGCCGGGCAGGTAGAAGCTTTCCGAATTGCGCAGGGCAACGGAAATGCTGTCGCCCAGAGAGAAGCTGGTGGTAAAGTCGGCGGAGTCAATATCCTCGGCGTGCCAGGCGTCCTCTGGGGTTACCAGCAGATCCGCCTGGAGGGAGTGGATATCAAAGCCAAACTGGTCGAAATCCGCAGCCGCCGGGCAGGTATAGGTCTGGGTGCCGCCCAGAACAGAGGTGCCGCTGGCAGCCTGCAGGGTCAGGGAATACTTGGCACCGGGAATCCTTGGGGTGATGTCCGCTGTGGCCTTGTCCGCCTTCACCACGCTCTGGCCGCCGCCGTCGATGGTGTAAAGCAGGAGCCATCCGCCCTTTGGGGCGTTTCCGGCAAACTCCCAGGAGGCTGTAAGCTTCCGGGCATCGGTATCCTGAACGGCAAGGCTCTCAATCCGGATGGGATTGGCAGTGACGCCGGTTCTCACGGGTTTGGTCATGCCGGAGGCAACAATTTCCAGCGTGTAGCTGCTGGAGGGGTCAATGCCCACGAAGGTGGCTTGGGTGTCCGTGACGGTTTTTCGCTCGTCATAGCCATTGTCACCGTAGCAGCGCACGTCCCAGCTGTCCACCACCACGTCGCCGGGAGCGTCCCAGGTCAGGGTGATCTCACTGTCGCTGGCAGCGGAGAGACGAAGGTTGTCCGCCAGAATCAGCCGGGAGCCCATGAGCTGGAGGGTTTTCTGACCGCCCAGGGTCAGATCCTTTCCGGCGTCCAGGGTAAAGGTGTACATTTTGCCCACGGAAAGGTCGGAAATTTCCACGGAATGACCCTCAAAGGTGACCTCCTTGGCTTCCTCGCCTTCAGCCGCGTAACGGACAGTCCAGCGGCTTGGTTCGTCGCCCTCCACGGTGAAGCTCAGCACCACAGAGCCGTCCTTGGTGCCGCCTACGGAGGTAAAGGAGAGAATGTTGGTGGTAGCGTCGGTGGTGAACACGTCGGAGGTCTTGCCAGTGAGCTTATGGAAGCCGCTCACATCCAGCTGGACGGTGTAAACCGTGCTGGGACTCAGGTCAGTGAAGATGGCGGTACCGCCGCTGAGGGGCTGGCGGCTGCTGTTGCCGTGGCTGTCGGAGCAGATCACGGTGAGCTTGGACTCCGGAATCTGACTGTCCACCTTCACGGTGAGCTGATCCCGGGTGCCGGTGATGAGAATTTTCTCAATGGCCTGTAAGTAGATGTTCTGGTAGTACCAGAAGCCGGCAAGGCCGGCCATAGACAGAGCCAGCAGGAAGGTCAGAGTTGAGATGAGCTTCTTGGCTCTGCGTTTATACTTTGGATCGGCGTACTTCTTTTCCGCTTTTTTTGCAGGAACCTTCGGGGGGGCGTCGGGCATCAAAGGATCCCGGGGGATATCCTCACTGTCCAGAAGCTCGGTTTCGTCCTTGGCAAAGGCGAAGGGATCCGGTTCCTCCGCCTGGGGAACCACCACGCCAACCGGAGTCTCATGCCGGATCAGACTCTCCGCCTTGTCGAGAATTCCGGCGAAGTCATCCTTGGGCGGCTCCGGAGCGGCGGGGGGAGCGGGAGGAACTTCCTCCACAGGCTCGTCGATCAGCCCCTCCAGGGAGTCCATATCCAGCTTCATGACCGCCTCGTAGGTCAAAGGCACATCCGTGGGCAAAACCGGCTGGGGTTCTGCTGGAGCGGCCGTTGGCTCGCCCGTTTCGGGGGCTTCCCCGACAGGCTCCGTTTCCGGCTTCTGAGCAGCATCGGCTTCCGGCTCGGCAGTCTCAGACCCTGTCTCCGGTTCCGGCGCGGAAGGAATCTGCGCAGGTGCCGCTTCCTCGGCAGGCGATTCCGGCTGAGGCTCAACCGCTGGGGCTTCCGGCACGGCAGCCTGGGGTTCTTCGGCTGCTTCCGGAACCGCGGCTTCCGCAGTCTCCGGCTCTGAAGTTTCCGGTTCCGAAGGCTCCGCCTGGGGGGCTTCCTTAGGGATGGTCTCGCCCAGAGCCGCGATAGCGGCGGCATCCAGGGGTGTGTGGGGGGTGATGGGGGTATCGTTGACGGCGTTGCGCTGCATGTAGGCGGCCAGAGCCTTGCCCAAGTCAGAAGGACTGCTCCAGCGGCTCTTGGGATCCGGGTGGATGGCCTTCATAATGATTTCCGCCAGCTCATAGTCTGCGTTGGCCGGGGAAGGAAGGCCTTCCTCCGGCGCCTTGTCCTGGTGGGGCAGCTGGCCGTCATTGTAGAGTTGATAGAGGATCATGCCCAGGGCATAGGTGTCCGCGGTGAGATTCAGCGGTTCCATGGGGTCGAAAAGCTCCGGGGGCGTATACCGGCTCTGGTATTTTTTCGGCAAGGCGGTATAGCTCAGGGCGTCCAGCGAAATGAAGCCCAGGTCGCCGATCCGGTATTGCTTCTTGTCGGAAACGAAAATATTTCCGGGCTTCAGAGCCACATACAGCGAGCCGGCCTGACGGCACACCGTCAGGGCGGCGCACAGGTCCAGACCCAGGTTGATGGCCTCCAGATGGGTCGCCGGGTTCTTGCGCAGGTACTTTTCCAGGGTACGCTTGTAGCTGCCAACAAGATACACCTGGTAGCCCAGCCGCTTGCGGGTAATGGGCACCAGCTGCCAGCCTTCGTAGGACAGGAAGCCGTCCAGCTGGGACAGCTTTTTCAGGAATTCCGCTTCCTTCAGCACGTCCTCGCTGACCTGGCGGTAGTAGTCCATGGCATCCGCCGGATCTTTATAGGCACCGGCCAGAAGCAGTGCGTCCAGCTGGGTCTGGGATGGGGGGATGGTGATGATCTTGACGATATATTTCTTCTCCTCCCGGATGGCGGGACAGCAGCTGACACCGTCGTGCTCACCCATGGGCTGACCCATGGTAAAGCCGTCAAGCAGGGGGGAGATCAGAATTGGTTCGGACATGGTTATCGCCTCCTTTAAGCATCCATTGACGATACCCCTTTATCATAATGGAATTGTCGAAAAAAAGCAATACTTTTGTTGTTGTAATTCCCGGAAATCCGTGGTATAATGTCAGCCAGTATTGACGAAAGACCATTCACAACCGGAGGCATCAGAATGAGTAAGATAATTTGTGACGTTTGCGGCACCTCCTACCCGGATACCGCCGAGTGCTGCCCCATCTGCGGCTGTACACCGGATATGGCGGGAAAGCTCATGGGGGAGGATCTGCTGGAGGAGACGGCAGGCGGCCAGGAGACCCCCAACAAGAAGATCTTCGATTTTGACGAGGTAAACGGGGAAGCGGGCGAGGATGAGGAAGCCTACGACGACGGCGACTATGACGACGAAGAAGAGGAGGACGAGGAGCCTCAGTCCCACAACACCCTGGCGGTGATCGTGCTGACGGTACTCATCGCACTGCTGCTGATGGCGGCGGGATTCATTTTTGTCAGGTTCTTCCTGCCGAATATGGGCGGAAAGTCTGCTGCCGCCACGGAGACTACAGAAGCTGCCGTCACCGAGACCACCGACCTGAGCATTCCCTGCCAGGAGCTGTACATTATCAGCGGCAAGACCGTGGAGCTCAGCGAGCAGGGACAGATGTTCCTGCTGCATGTGAAGGCCAGCCCGGAGAATACCACCGATCCGATCATCTACACAAGCCAGGACGAATCCATTGCCACCGTCACTGAGGATGGCAAGGTCACAGCCGTCTCCGAGGGGGAGACGACGATTACCATCCGCTGCGGCGTGAGCACCATGGAGTGCCCGGTGATTGTGAAATATGTTGAGGAGACAACGGTGCCGCCTACCACCGCGGCGGAGACCGCGCCTGTCGAAACCGGGGCGGCTCAGGAGGCGGGAACTCAGGAGACCGCTGCCAAGGAGGGCAGTGCCTCCCAGGAGACCACCCCCGCAGCCTCTGCCCCTGCCAGCCAGCAGCTGAAGAACGTGACGCTGAAGCTGAAGAAGACGGACATCCGTCTGGGCGTATACTATGAGTTCAAGCTGCTGCTGGACTGCGATCTGGAGCAGAACGAAGTCCAGTGGAGTTCTGAGCACCCCTACATTGCCTCGGTGGACGAAAACGGTGTTGTCAAGGCCATCAAGGCCGGTACCACCTCCATCACCGCCCAGTATGGCGACCAGAAGGTCACCTGTATCGTTCGGTGCTACTGAGGAATCTGACGCGATAAAAATATGGGGCTGCCTCATTTCGGAGACAGCCCCACTTCTTATTCCCCTTCGACGGTGGTTTTTCTGCGGAACAGGAAAGAAATGCTCCAGAGGCCTGCCAGACCGACAATGGTATAGACGAGCCTGCTGAACAGGGAACCGGCACCGCCAAAGAGCCACGCCACCAGATCAAACTGGAAAATCCCCACCAGCCCCCAGTTGACACAGCCGATGATGGAAAGAATCAGCGCAAGGGTATCCATGAATCCAACCTCCCTTTCTGTGGATGTCCATAGAATGTGCGGATTTTGAAATTTTATCAGGATTGTGATTGAAAAACCGGGGCGTTTCCGTTATAATGATAAAAAACAGAAAAGGACGGTGCTTTGCCATGACCACATTATACGAGGGAGCCTTCGCCAAGGTGAACCTGACGCTGGACGTGCTGGGCAAACGGGCGGACGGCTATCACGATTTGCAGAGCGTAATGCAGACCATTTCCATCCGGGACGATGTGGAGATCGATCTGGGGACGGGAAAGCCCTGGGTCTTAAGCTGCACCGATCCGGAAATTCCGGCGGATGAAGGGAATCTTGCCTGGAAGGCGGCAAAAATCTACTGCGAGACCATGAAGAAGGATCCGGGCGGTTTGGAAATTCGCATCACCAAGCGGATTCCCTCCGGCGCGGGACTGGGCGGCGGCAGCGCGGACGCGGCGGCGGTGCTGCGGGCACTGAACCGGCATTATGACGCGCCCTTGTCCATCATGGCTCTGGCAGAGCTGGGAGCGGAGGTTGGCAGCGACGTGCCCTTCTGCGTTCTAGGCGGCACGGCCATGGTGGAGGGCAGAGGGGAACGGATTCGGAGGCTCCCCAATATGCCGGACTGCGTGTTTGTGATCTGCAAGCCGGAGTTCTCCGTGTCCACCCCGGAGCTGTATCAGAAGATCGACACCGTAGCCATCGCCGATCGGCCGGACAACCGAGCCATGGAGGCAGCGATTCTGGCAGGCGATCTGGCCAAGGTGGCAGAGAACGTGTGCAACGTCTTTGATCCGGTGGTGACATCCGACCACCTGGAGCTGAATTATATCAAGTCTGTCTGTCACAGCTATGGGGCACTGGCTCAGCAGATGACCGGCTCCGGCTCCGCAATTTTCGCGATTATGGACAGCTTCGAATATGCCGCGGTGGTGTGCAACATGCTGAAGGAAAACTATCCCCGGGTATTTATCGGAAAGCCTGTATCATTTTGAGAATTGCCGTCCATACTGGGAGTATTTCAGTATGGACGGTGTTTTTTATGAGACAATTGGGGAAGCGTTTGGGAATCTGCCTGCTGCTGGCGGCGGTATGCTGGACGGTGGGGCTGGTGCGGGATCGAGCCTTCCTGAACCGGGAGTTAATACGGCTGCATGTGGTGGCCAATTCCGACAGCGAGGAAGACCAGGCGGTGAAGCTCCGAGTGCGGGACGCGGTGCTGGAAAGCATCCGCTCCGACCTGGAGCAGGTGGGCGACGTGAACGCGGCCAAGGCTTATCTGCGGGAGAACCTGCCGAAAATCGAGAAAATCGCCAACCGCACACTGGAGGCGGCGGGGGTGGATGCCCAGGCGGTGGCCAGCTTACGGAAGGAGGCCTTCGACATCCGCAATTACGATACCTTTTCCCTGCCTGCCGGGGTCTATGAATCCCTGCGGATCGTCATTGGAGAAGGGGAAGGGAAAAACTGGTGGTGCGTGGCCTTCCCGGAGCTGTGTCTCAGTGCTACCAGCGAGGACTTCCGCGAGACTGCCCAAATGGCGGGGATGAACGAGGGGCTTACCGAGAGCCTGACCCAGGCAGAGGAATACGACATCCGCTTTTTCCTGCTGGATGCCCTGGGTAAACTGGAGACCAGACTGGAATCCTACCCGTTTTTTGGGACGGATTCTGTAGTATAATCGAGAAAAAAAGGAGGCGGGGCAAATGGTGCATCTGCTTTTGGGAAAGGACTGGACGGCCAATACCGACGAAATCTTCCGGCGGATCGCTAAGGACGTGGCAAACCGCCGGGGAAACCGAATCCTCATGGTGCCGGAACTGATCAGCCACGAGTCCGAGCGGAATCTGTGTCAGGCGGCGGGGGACACCGCCAGCCGCTATGCGCAGGTGCTGTCCTTTACCCGGCTGTTCCGCCGGGTGTCGGACACCATGGGAATGGGCGCGGTGGAGTGCCTGGACAGCGGCGGCCGGGTGGTGGCCATGGCCGCGGCGGCGAGGCAATTGAGCAGCCGCTTAAAGGCCTATGCGGCGGTGGAGACCAAGCCGGAATTTCTCACGGGACTCATTGACGCGGTGGACGAATTCAAGCGGTGCTGCATCACGCCAACAGACTTGATGGAGGCCTCCCGGCAGACGGAGGGGTCACTGGCCCAGAAGCTGGAGGAGCTTTCGCTTCTGATGGCAGGCTATGACAGCCTGTGCGCCCGGGGAAAGCGGGATCCCAGAGACCAGATGACCTGGCTCCTGGAGCAGCTGGAGGAAGGAACGTTCGCTCAGGAGCATGTGTTTTACATAGACGGATTTCCGGATTTTACAAGACAAAACCTGGCAATCCTGGAATTTCTGATGGAAAACGCAAAGGATGTCACCATCAGCCTGAACTGCGACCGGATTGCGTCCGGGCTGCTGGCCTTTGAAAAGGCCGGGGAAACGGCAAAGCGATTGTACAACGCCGCCAAGCGGGCGGGGGTTCCCATTTCCGTGGAGGTGATCGCCCCCAGGGAGGATGCTTTGCGCCCGGTACGGGAAAAGCTGTTTCAGGGAAGCATTCAGGAGGGCGAGGCCGGGGAGGCTTTGGAGGTTGTCCGCCGTGGAAGTGTTTACGCCGAGTGCCTGCTGGCAGCCCACCGGGTGCGGGAGCTGGCGGCCAGCGGAGCCAGGTATCGGGATATTGCGGTGGTGTGTACGGACATGGAGGCCTATCAGCCCTTTATGGATCTGGTGTTTCATCGGTTCCACATTCCGCTCTACCGCTCCGGCACCGAGGAAATCCTAACCAGCGGGGTCATTGCCACGGTGATCTCCGGCCTGGAGGCGGCGGTGGGCGGCTTTGAGCTCCGGGACGTGCTGGGATATCTGCGCTCGCCCCTGTCGCCGCTGGATGTGGACACCTGTGACCGGGTGGAAAATTACGCCATCACCTGGGCTGTCCGGGGAAAGGCCTGGCAGGATCCCTGGACGGGGCATCCGGAGGGCCTGGGCAGCGTGTGGGATGAAGATTCCCAGAACCAGCTGGCAGAACTGAACGAGGCGAGGGAACTGGCCGTCGCCCCCCTTGTCCGGCTGCAAAACCGGTTCCGGGAGGCAAGGAGTCTTAAGCAGCAGGTTTTGGGGCTGTACGGATTCCTGAAAGAAATTTCGCTGGAGGAAAGGCTCGTAGGCCTTGCCCAGGAGCTGGAGGAAAGCGGGGAGCCCCGGCAGGCTCAGATTCTGAATCAGCTGTGGGAAATCCTCATTTCCGCCCTGGAACAGATGTACGCGGTGCTGGGGGACACGGCCTGGGAGACGGAGCATTTTGTGCGGCTTCTGCGGCTGCTGCTGAGCCAATACGATGTGGGAACCATTCCGCCGGTGCTGGATGCGGTGCAGATGGGGCCGGTGAATGCCATGCGCTGCAACCGGCAGAAGCATCTGATCGTGCTGGGCGCGGAGGAAGGAAATCTTCCGGGCTACAGCGGCTCCGCCGGCGTGCTGACGGATCAGGAGCGGGTGGAGCTGCGCACCCTGGGAGTACCCCTGACCGGCGGCTCGGTGGAGGGCATTCAGGCGGAATTCGCGGAGATTTACGGCGTATTCTGCGGGGCGGAGCAGTCCATTCTTGTCAGCTGCACAGCGGAGCAGCCCTCCTTCCTGTATCACCGGCTGGCGAAGCTTGCCGGGGGCGAAAGCAGCCTGGAAATGCTTCCGGGCTTTGCCCAGGCGGACGAAACCGAGGCGGGTGTTTATCTTGCCCGGTGGAATGCCGGGGAGCTGGCGGAACGGCTGGCGGTGCTTCCCGGCTACCGGGAGGCGGAGAACGGAAAGAATTACAGCCTGGGAAGAGTGACCCGGGACTGCGTGGAGGGGCTTTACGGCAAAACTTTGAATTTGTCCGCTTCCCAGATCGACCGACAGGCCGAGTGCCGTCTCTCCTATTTCCTGAAGTACGGCCTTCGGGCCAGGGAGCGGAAGCAGGCGGCCATCGACCCGGCGGAATTCGGCACCTATGTCCACGCTGTGCTGGAGAACACCGCCCGGTGCGTCCGGAACATGGGGGGCTTCCACAAGATAAGCCTGGAGGAAACCATGAAAATCGCCCACGATTTCAGCGAGTACTACGCCGCCGAGCGGTTCCGGCAGCTGGACAGCCGGCGGATGACATATCTCTTTCGCCGGAACCTGGAGGAGCTGGACATGGTGGTGCGGGAGCTGTGGGCAGAGCTGAGCCAGTCGGAATTCCAGCCGGAGCAGTTCGAGCTGGGCTTCGGACGGGGAGAGAAAATGCCCGCCATTGCCATTGAAAATCCGGAAATGAATGCGGTGCTCCGGGGCTTTGTTGACCGGGTGGACGTGTGGAATTCCGGCTCGACCCACTATTATCGGGTGGTGGACTATAAGACCGGAAAAAAGGATTTTGATTACTGCGACGTGTTCAACGGCGTGGGCTTGCAGATGCTGCTGTACCTCTTTGCGTTGGCCGAGGGCGGCGAGGGGCTGCTGGGAGAACATCCTATCCCTGCGGGCGTTCAGTATTTCCCGGCACGGGCACCCTACCTTTCCGCGGAGGGCAGACTGGACGAAGCCCAGGCGGAAAAGGAGCGGGCGGCTCAGTGGAAACGGAAGGGCCTGCTTTTGAAGGACGAGGCGGTGCTGAAGGCCATGGAGCCGGGAGACAATCCCACACGGCTTTGCTGCACCGTGAAAAAGGACGGAAGCCTGTCCGGCGACATTGCGGACAGAGACCAGCTGAAGCTGCTGAAAACGTTTGTGTTCCGGGTGCTCAGCCGGATGGTTACGGACATTGCCTCCGGGGATGTGGAGCCGAACCCCTACACCCGGGGTACCAGTCACAACGCCTGCGCCTTCTGTCCCTATGGGGCGGTGTGCCACCAGGCGGATGTGGAGGGACGGCGCAATTACAAGGCCATGACCGCCCAGCGGTTCTGGGAGGAAGTGGAAAAGGAGGTGGAATCCCATGGCTGAAGCCCTGACACCCCAGCAGAAGCAGGCGGTTACAAATCGAGGCGGACGGCTGCTGGTTTCCGCCGCCGCCGGTTCCGGCAAAACCAAGGTGCTCATCGACCGGCTGATGACCTACCTGACGGATCCCAATGACCCTGCCAACTTAGACGAGTTCCTGATGATTACCTACACCAAGGCCGCGGCGGCGGAGCTTCGGGGAAAGATCGCCAGGAAGCTCAGCGAAAAAATCGCCCAGGAGCCGGAAAAGACCCACCTGCAAAGGCAGATGCAGCGACTGTACCTGGCTAAAATTTCCACGGTTCACGGCTTCTGCGCGGATATTCTCCGGGAATACGCCTATCGGCTGGATATTCCGGCGGATTTCCGGGTGGCGGACGAAAACGAGTGCCGGGAGATCCGGGATCGGGTGCTGGAGGACTTGCTGAACCGAGCTTATGAGAGCGAGGACGCGCCGGAATTCCGGGCCTTTATCGAGTCCCAGGGTCTGGGGCGGGACGACCGGCTGGTACCCCAGATCATTGAGAAGGTCTATGACAGTGCCCGGTGTCACCTGAATCCCCAGGGCTGGCTGCGGGAATGTCTGCGCCTTCTGGAAACGGAAGGAACCCAGGACGCGGCGCAGACCCTCTGGGGAAAGAGTCTGATGGACGACCTGGATGAATACCTGGAAAGCCAGATTTCCGTATTCCGGCAGTGCCTCCGGCAGATGGAGGGCTGCGGCGGGCTGGAAAAGCCGATTCTCAATATCAGTGATACGCTCCATCAGCTGGAAGCCCTGAGGAAAAAAACCACCTGGGATGAGATCGTGGCCGGACGGGAGATGGACTACGGAAGGCTGGTATTCCCGAAAAAGAGTGCTGACCCGGAGCTTGCGGAGCGGGTCAAGGCCGCCCGGAACGCCTGCAAGGCGGGCTTAGAAAAGAAGCTGCGCGGTTTCGCTGACGATTCGGCGCGGATTCTTGCCGATCTGCGCCAGTCGGCCGAAGGGGCACGGGGACTTGTGTGGCTGGTGGAGCAGTTTTCTCAAGACTACCGCCGGGCAAAGCGAAGCCGGAGGATTCTGGATTTCAGCGATCTGGAACAGTACGCCCTGGATTTATTGGTTGGAAAGTCCCGTGGCACGCCTACTACCGCCGCGGCGGAGATCGGCAGCCGATTCCGGGAAATTCTGGTGGACGAATATCAGGACTCCAACGCGGTGCAGGATGCCATTTTTGACGCGCTGAGCCGGAAGCGGCGCAACTGCTTCTTGGTCGGTGACGTGAAGCAGTCCATTTATCAGTTCCGGCTGGCAGACCCGGGGATTTTCCTGGAAAAGTACAAGGAATATGTAAGTCCGGAGAAGGCTCAGCCCGGAGAGGGTCGGAAGGTGCTGCTCAGTCATAACTTCCGCTCCGGTGCCGAGGTCATCGAGGGAGTGAACCAGGTGTTCACCGCCTGTATGACCCCAAAGGTGGGAGGCCTCTACTATACCGAGGCGGAGGCACTGCGGGAGGGCGTGCCCCATGGGCGGCTGCCTGACCCCGGAGTGGAGCTTTACGCCCTGGAGACGGTTTCCGATACCTATGCTGAGGAAGCGGCCTTTGCCGCCGGACGGATTCAGGAAATGCTGGAAAATGGCACCCTGGTGCGGGATAAGGAGAGCCTGCGGCCGGTACGGCCTGAGGACATCGTGATCCTTCTGCGCTCGCCGGGCAGTGCCGCCGGATATTTCCAGCGGGCACTGGAAAGCCGGGGCATTCGCTGCGCCACGGGAGCCGGAACGGATCTGCTTCAGACCCGGGAGGTGGAGACCCTGCGAAGCCTGCTGCAGGCCGTCCAGAACCCCAGACAGGACATTCCGCTTCTCAGCATTCTGGCAAGCCCGGTATTCGGTTTTACCGCCGACGACCTGGCGAAAATTCGAGCCGGGCAAACCAAGGGGAGCTTTTATGACGCGCTGCTGGACAGTCAGGAGCCAAAGGCGGCGGAATTTCTCCGGGTGCTGAATGTCCTTCGCCGGGAGGCAAGGTACAGCACCCTGACGGGGCTGCTGGAAAAATGCCTGGCGCAGACCCGGATGGACAGCCTTTTTGCCGCCATGCCTGGGGGCGAGACTCGGACGGAAAATCTGCAAACCTTTTTCCAATATGCCTGCGACTTTGAAAACGGCACCCATCGGTCTCTGGCTGCCTTCCTGGATCACCTGGACAGAATGCAGGAACAGGGACTGGTGGTCACCGGCGGAGCCGGGGGGGACTGTGTCAGCATTATGAGCATCCACAAGTCCAAGGGACTGGAATTTCCGGTGGTGTTCCTGTGCAATCTGTCCCGGCGATTCAACCAGGAGGACTTACGGGCACAGATTCTCTGCGACAAGGAGCTGGGGCTTGGCCTCAGTGCGGTGGATCGGAAGACCCGGGTTCGCTATCCCAGCCTTGCCAAGCGAGCCATCGCCGTGCGAATGGCAGCCCAGAGTATTTCCGAGGAAATGCGGGTGCTGTATGTGGCCATGACACGGGCAAAGGATCGGCTGGTGATGACCTATGCCTCCCAGACCCTGGAGAAGGACTTGCGAACCATCGCCCTGCGCCGGGACTTTGACGGCGGGGAGCTTCTGTGCCGGGAGGCGGACTGCATGGGCGACTGGGTGCTGTTGGCGGCAATCGGGAGAATTGAGGCCGGTGCGCTGCACGCCATCGGCGGCAGACCGGAGACGCTGACCCATGGGGAGTGCCTGTGGCGTATTGAAGCACCCAAGCCTCAGAAGCCGGAGACCCAGGCGGGGATCGAAGTGCCCAAGGAGACGGTCTCCATGCCGAAGGGGCTGGAGGAAGAGCTAAAGGCGGCACTGTCCTTCCGGTATTCCCACACCGCCGCGACCCGGACACCCTCCAAGCAGACGGCCACCGGCCGGAAGGGACGGCAGAAGGACGCGGAGGCGGCGGAAAGCGCGGGTAATGCCAAGACCCTGGAGCGAAACTGGCGGCAGCCGGATTTTTTGTCCCGGCAGGCCTCGGGAAAAACCTATGGCAGTGCCATGCACGCGGCACTCCAATACATCCAATATGAAAGCTGCGGCAGCAGCGAGGCGGTTTCCCAGGAAATCCAGAGACTGGTGGAGGGTCGGTTCCTGACGCGGGAGCAGGGGAGCCTGGTTCGCTGTGATCAGCTGGCCAGATTCTTCCAGTCGGAGATCGGGGCAAAGCTTCGTTCCGGTACCCGGTATCTGCGGGAATTCAAGTTCTCCATTCTGGACGAGGGGCGGCACTATGGAGAGGGACTGGAGGAAGAGCAGGTGCTTTTGCAGGGCGTGGTGGACTGCGCCCTTCTGGAAGAAGACGGCATTACCATTCTGGACTTCAAAACCGACCGGGTCACAGAGGAAACGGTGGCCGCCGCGGCGGACAGATACCGGCTTCAGGTGGAGACCTACGCCGATGCCCTGACCAGGATTTATGAAATGCCGGTGAAGGCCCGACTGCTCTATTTCTTTGGCCTGGACAAGTTTGTGGAGATATAAAGAATGCTCACTTTATCCGAGTATGACCGATAAAACTGCCAATAGCAGACCGAAGCATTTTGCCGCAGTACGTTAGGGCGGCCGGGGGGTACTTAGGGGGGCGGCTTTTCGGCAGTGCCCCCTAAGCCCGCTTACTTATCAATGTTCTTGCCGGGACAAGAACATTGCCCCCCGGAGGGACTGGCACTAAAAGCTTCTATGAGGTTTGGAATATAAGGACGAGTTTGCAATTCACGGGGCGATGAGGGCATCGCCCCCTACTGATTCTATCGAAGTCCCCGGAAGAACCGGGGGATTGTGACCGGAGGGAATCCCCAGCGGGGACCACACCAGTCTGCGTTACACTAAGGTATGACTGCCACTGGCAGTCATTAGGACTTTGATTCGCTGCGCGGAACACCACTGGTTCGCAATGACAGCGTACTCTGTGACCTCTTAAAAGAAAATCCGGGTTGCCCTGGGGCGACCCGGATTTTTTGAGGTTAGCGGCTGTTTCTGCTCTGGTTCTGGCTGTTGTTCTGATTCTGCTGGTTCTGATTGCTCTGCTGGTTCTGATTCTGCTGATTCTGGTTTTTATTCTGGTTGTTCATTTTGTGTTCCTCCCAAGAATTCATTGCGGAAAAACCGCTTTTCTAGTGTTCCCCGGATTTCAGGATTTATCCTTGGGGCGGAAAAGAAGGCTGGCAGCGAGGCCCGCCGTGATGGCGGCGGTGATCCCCCCGGCTGTGGCCTTCAGCCCGCCGGTAAAAATGCCCAGAAAGCCCTCCTTGTCCACCGCCTCCCGGACACCCTTGGCAAGGGTATTGCCGAAGCCCGTCAGAGGCACCGTGGCTCCGGCCCCGGCAAAGTCCGCCAGCTTGGGGTACAGCTGGAGGCCGCCCAGCACCACGCCCATGACCACATAGGCGACCAGAATCCGGGCGGGAGTCAGCCGGGTCTTGTCAATGAGAATCTGGCCGATGAGGCACAAAAGCCCGCCGACCACAAATGCTTTCAGATATTCCATATTACCGTCCTCCTGAGATGGACACGGCGTGGCACACGCCGGGGATGGGAAGTCCCTGCTGGGTGGAGGTGGGGGACAGCAGCGCGCCGGTGCCGCAGAACAAAATCCGCTTCCATTTGCCGGAATTCAGCTGCTCCAGAAGGTACCCGCACAGAGTGATGGCACTGCACCCGCAGCCAGAGCCGCCGGAATGGACATCCTGGACGTGGTTGTCAAAGACGGTGGTGCCGCAGTCCATGAGCTTGCCGCCCAGAGACAGACCCTCCAGCCGGGCAAGCTCCAGCAGAGCCTCCATGCCCACCTGCCCCAGATCCCCGGTGACGATCCGGTCGAAGTCCTCCGGGCCGGTGTGCAGGTCTTCAAAGTGAGCCTTAATGGTGGCAAGCGCCGCCGGAGCCATGGCGCAGCCCATGTTGTTGGCATCCTTGACCCCCAAGTCCGTCACCGTGCCCATGGTGCAGGCGGTGACGGTGGGGCCTTTGCCGGCGCGGCACAGGAGGGCGGCACCGGAGCCGGTGACTGTCCACTGAGAGGTGGGAGTTCGCTGGCCGCCGTAGCCCAGGGGAAACCGGTATTGCCGCTCGGAGGAGGCAAAGTGGGAGGAAGTCATGGCCACCACCTGGTCGGAAAAGCCGCCGCCCACCATCATGGAGGCCAAAAGCAGACTTTCGGCCATGGTGGAGCAGGCTCCGTAAAGCCCCAGGTGGGGCACGCCGGTATTTCGCAGGGTAAAGGAGGAACCAATGCACTGGTTCAGCAGGTCTCCGGAGAATACCGCCCCGAAGTCCGACAGGGTCAGACCCGCCTTATCCGCCAGCTTCCGAAGGGCAAGCTGCTGCATCTGCTTTTCCGCCTGCTCCCAGGTTTTCTGGCCGAAGTAGGTGTCCCGGCACTTGACATCGAAGGTGTGACAGAGCGGCCCTTCCACCTCCTTTTTCCCGGCCACGCTGGCCCAGGCGGTGATGGCCACCGGCTGGGGAAGGAGGAAGCTTTGCCGTCCGCATTTATAATCCGTCATACAATCCACCAACTTATTCAGAGTTTTCCTAGTATGTGCGCAATTGGCAATTTCATGCAAAGGAAAAGCCCCGTTTTCCGAAGAAAACGGGGTGTCGGTTTTCGTGTTATTTTCGGCTTTCCGGAAATTTACAGGAAAGGGGAGCCGAAGATCCCAAAACGTTTGCTTACTTACCGGCCAACGCCCGCTCCAGCCAGACACAGCCCACGTCCAGAGCGGTGTACAGACCGTCTTTTTCGCTCTTTTTGACCACACGATCCCGGCTTCTTGCCGCGGGATCGGTCAGCTGCAGCTGCACGGCTACCCGAGTGGCCACATCCATATCGCCAACCTTCTTGGTCTCCAGAACCTGGAGCATGACGATGTGGCTGTCCGCCATGGAGCCGTAATAGATCATGTTGTCCTTGCGCATCAGCGGACGACCTTTATACATCAGAACTGCATTCTCATCAGCCATGGAAAATACCTCCTCAAAATAATGGTTAGATTGTAGCATACCCAAAGGGAAATATCAAGAGCAGCACAGCGTAAAATCGATTTGCGTTCACTGGGGCTTTGCAGAACAAGAGGCCTTTGCCAGAGCAAAGGCCCCTTGGCTTGGATTCAGCTCCGCTCAAAGAGGTACTCGCGGACGAGCACCTGCATCAGCTCGTCCCGGTCAATCTTGCAGATCATGCTCCGGGCGTTGTTGTAATTGGTGATGTAGGTGGGATCTTCCGTCAGAAGATAGCCAACGATCTGGTTGACGGGGTTATAGCCCTTTTCCGTCAGAGCTTCGTACACATCCCGAAGGATCCGGCGCATACTCTCCCGGTCGTCACTGGGCACTGTAAATTTCTGGGTATCCTGTTCGGTCATCATACTCAGCTCCTCCGTAATAGAATAAGGCTATTATACCCGAAAGAATGGCCGGTGTAAAGGCCTCAATTCGGAATTTACTGTGAATTTTTAGCCCCGGAGCGTGGCGTTCAGCTGCTCCTTCAGATCGGCCAGAACCTTGGCAACCACAGCCTCGGAATCCGTGTCCGTCAGGGTACGGTCGTCAGCACGCAGCTCCAGGGAGAAGGCCATGCTCTTTTTCCCGGCAGGCACACCAACGCCCCGATAGATGTCAAAAAGCTTCACGTCCTGTAATAGCTTTCCGGCCGCGGCGGTGATGACATCCTCGGCCTGAGCCACGGTGACAGCCTCATCGCAGATGAGAGCCAGGTCACGGGTGACGGCGGGGTACTTGGGCAGGGGGGTGTAGGTGGGATCGGGCAGACGGTAGTCCATGAGCTTGGTGAAGTTGATCTCGGCGCAGTAGATGTCGGCATCAATGCCATAATTCTTGGCAACCAGCGGGTGCACCTGACCCATGACACCCACGTCCACGCCGTCCACGCTCAGCGCGGCGCAGCGGCCGGGGTGATAGCTGGGGTTGTGCTTTTCCGCCCGGTAACTGACCTTCTTCAGCCGCAGACCGGCGAAAATGGCCTCCAGCTCACCCTTCAGGGTGAAGAAGCTTTCCCCGGCACCGTAGGTACCCAGCACCAGCATCTTGGGTTCCTCAGGAAGCACCTGACCCGCCTGGGGCAGGTAAATTTTGGCAATCTCGTAGAGCTTTACCGCCTTGTTGTGATAGGCGTTGTTCCGGGACAGAATCTCCAGCATGGAGGGCAGCGCGATAGTGCGCATGATGGAGGTGTCCTCGCCAAGAGGATTCTGGATCCGCAGAGCATTGCGCAGAGGACTGTCAGCAGGCAGGCGAATCTGGTCGAAGGCCGTGGGGGAGGTGAAGGAGTAGGTGATGATCTCACTGTAGCCAAGGCCACGGCACAGAGTGCCCGCCTGAGCCTCCAGCTTCATAGCCGGGGTGTAGCCGCCCTGGGTGGCGTTCTTGAAGGAGGTGATGGGAATCTCATTATAGCCGTAGACCCGGCCAACCTCCTCGGCGATGTCCGCCATCAGGTTCAGGTCAGGACGGAAGGAGGGAACCAGAATGGTGTCGCCCTCTACGGGAATCTCCAGCCGGGTCAGGTAGCGGATCATGTCCTCCTTGGAAATGTCCGTGCCCAGAAGACGGTTGATCTTCTCCACCTCCAGGGGCAGGGTCTTGGGCTGGGGGACGTAGTTGACGATATCGATGGTGCCGTCCAGCACGTCGCCGCAGCCGAGCATCTCCACCAGCTCGCAGGCACGCTGGACAGCAGGGATGGTCATCATGGGATCCAGGCTCTTTTCGAACTTGCCGGAGGCCTCGGTGCGCATCCCCAGAGCCAGAGCGGTCTGACGGATGGAGGTGCCGTTGAAGTTGGCGGACTCGAAGACCACCATGGTGGTGTCGCCCACGATTTCGGAATTCTCGCCGCCCATGATACCGGCCAGGCCGATGGGACGGGTGTCGTCGGCGATGACCAGCATACCGGGCTTCAGCTGCCGGATATTGCCGTCCAGAGTGGTCAGGGTCTCTCCGGCCTGTGCCTCCCGGACGACGATCTTGCCGGACTTGACGTACCGGTAGTCAAAGGCGTGCATGGGCTGGCCGTACTCCAGCATCACATAATTCGTGATGTCCACAATGTTGTTGATGGGGCGCACGCCGTTGGCGCGGAGCCGCTGGCGCAGCCACTTGGGGGAAGGGCCGATCTTCACGTTGGCCACCATCCGGGAGGAATACCGGTTGCACAGGTTCTCCGCGGGCACCTCCACGTCCAGGTGGTCGAAGATGGAGCCGGCGTCGCTGCCGTGAACCACAGGCTCGTGGTGACGCATGGGCTTGTCAAAAGCGGCGGCGGCCTCCCGAGCCAGGCCGATGATGGAGTAGCAGTCGGGTCGGTTGTTGGTGATCTCGAAGTCCACCACGGTGTCGTCGGTGCCCATGACGGTGTTGATGTCCTGACCGGGCAGGCAATCCTCGCCGTTGAGAATCCAGATGCCGTCGGCATAGGCATCGGGTACGTCGTTCTGGGTCAGACCCAGCTCGGCAAAGGAGCAGAGCATACCGTTGGAGACTTCGCCCCTGAGCTTGCCCTTGGTGATGTGTACGCCGCCGGGCAGCCGGGAGTTGTGAAGAGCCGTAGGAACCAGGTCGCCTTCATGGACGTTCTGGGCGCCGGTGACGATCTGCACAGGCTCGGCCTGCCCCACGTCCACCTGGCAGATCCACATGTGGTCGGAGTTGGGATGGCGCACCATGGACAGCACCTTGCCAACTACCACGTTCTTGATCTCCGCGTCCATCCGCTCGTAGGTCTCCACCTTCTGGCCGAAGACGGTGAGGGTTTCCACAAATTCCTTGTCGGACACTTGGGAAAGATCAACGAAGTCCTCGTTGAGCCATTTTCTGTTGAGTTTCATTGCTTCTACCTCCTTAGAACTGGTTCAGGAACCGAATGTCGTTGTCGAAGATCAGACGCAGATCGTTGATCTTCATGCGACCCATGGCCATCCGCTCCAGACCCATGCCGAAGGCGAAGCCGGAGTACTTTTCCGGGTCAATGCCGCAGTTTTCCAGAACCTTGGGGTGTACCATGCCCGCGCCCAGCAGCTCGATCCAGCCCTCGCCGTGGCAGGTGGAGCAGACCTGGCCGTCAATTTCGCCGGTGCCGTGGCACTTGTGGCACTGCATGTCCATTTCGCAGCTGGGCTCGGTGAAGGGGAAGTGATGGGGACGGAAGCGCATGACGGATTGCTCGCCGTAAATTTTGCGCATCATGGTGATAAGCGCGCCCTTCAGGTCGCCCATGGTGATGTCCTCATCCACCACCAGACCCTCGATCTGATGGAACATGGGGGAGTGGGTGGCGTCGGCCTCGTCCTTCCGGAACACCCGGCCGGGAGCCAGCATACACAGAGGGGGCTTATGGGTCTCCATAAAGCGAATCTGCATGGGGCTGGTCTGGGTGCGAAGCAGCACGCTGTCGTCGTCGGTAAAGTAGAAGGTGTCGCTCCGATCCCGGGAGGGGTGGCCTTCTTCAATATTCAGCCGGGTGAAGTTGTAGTCCGCCAGCTCCACCTCCGGGCCGTCCACCACCTGGTAGCCCAGACCTACGAAAATGTCCTTGATCTGTTGGAGCACCTGGTTCATGGGGTGCTGATGGCCGATGGTGATCTCCTTGCCGGGGATGGTCACGTCAATGGACTCGGCGGCCAGCTTCGCTTCCAAAACCGCCGCGTGAATGTCTGCCTTCCGGCTTTCCAGCTTTTCCTCAATCTGCGCCCGGACGGAGTTGGCCAGCTGACCCATGACGGGACGCTCTTCGGCGGAGAGCTTGCCCATCTGCTTCAGGACGGCAGTCAGCTCGCCCTTCTTGCCCAGCAGCTTCACCCGCAGCTCCTCCAGAGCGGCAGGGGTCGCCGCGCCGTCCAGTGCCTCCAGGGCACTGAGCCGGATCTTTTCCAGTTGTTCTTTCATAATGCTTCCTCCTAAAAGGGTTTTTACAAAAAAATGAGCCTTTCCTCCCAAAACTCGGGACGAAAGGCAAAGCTTCCGCGGTACCACCCGCAATTCGCCGTCAGGCGCGCTTTTCGGACGCAGACACATCCAAGACCCATAACGCGGTCAACCGGCTACTCCTACCGTTTCCTGTGGGAAATTTCAGAGAGCAGCTCCCGGGAGAAAGCCTGAGGAAACTCTGAATAAATCGTCTGCGGCTGGGCGACGGATCTTTTGCCACGACTGCGCGGTTTGAAAAGCTTGAAATACATACAGTATT
>ERZ808262.410-NODE-410-length-21564-cov-25.000604_pt1 | contig 21564 bp, 17 predicted proteins | sample MGYA00520895_ERZ808262 | MGnify/ENA primary metagenome ERZ808262 (study PRJEB31516, sample SAMN03275588) | gut metagenome | biome: mammalia-associated habitat; material: feces | host: Papio cynocephalus | place: Kenya | collected 2012-08-02 ... | reverse complement strand
AATGCAGTAATTGACCGACTGTATAAATCATAGGCATATATACTATACCAAGTAATTTAATATTACCATTATGAATAAGACTGCCGTTATGTTGTTGACAGTCATTTTATTGACAATATCTTGTATCGATGATAATGGACTGAGTATCTTTGAACAAAGCGAAGTGACAACAACACGAATTGATAGACTTTCTTTCAATTCATTCGAATCTTTTCATCAAGTGATGAATAGCATGAAATCTGAACGTATTGAGAGGGAAAGTATTTCTCCACGCGTTGGATTGATGAGTAAAAGTTCAACTGTTGATTATCTAAATGACCCTATACTTAAATATGATATGCGTGATTTTCGCCCAACCAGGGGAAGCGATGATGACACAATTTATGAATTAGTCGGTTATGAAGATCTTGTTCCAGATGAAGATTTGGCAAGTCTCTTGAATGCTAGAGGGGAAATTGAGATAGAAGGGAAAGTTTATAAAATTTCTGAGACAGGTACGTATTGTTTTGATTCTTCTATGGAAGAAGAATTTTATGAAAGTTATGCTGAATTTGAGGAATCAGAAGGAGAGTTGGTTGATACATTGACATACCTTCTTGCAGATGGAGTCATTCGGTATGCTACATTTCATCATGATGAAAGTGAGACATATTATGCTGATGACTATTATGAAGAGGCAGAAGAAGATGATGACTATGCCGATGAAAATGAAGACGATGATAGTGATGATGATAGTAAAGAGGAGCCGGAAGATTCCACACAATCAGTTAATACAAGAGCTCCGGTAATAGTTTCTTCATTACAGAATGTAGATTATTCCAAGTACCCTCGATATCGTAGTGACGCTAAAACAGTCGTAGGAAAACTATTCCAGTCTCTATTTGGTAGGAATAAATCTTTTAACTATAAATTCACCAGCAAAAAAAGAATGTCTTCAAAATTCTTTTACTATGATTATTTGTTTTGGTCATCTATAGGCATTACAACAAAAATGCAAAAGAAAACATTTCTATCGTGGAAGCAGACAAATGCAAAGGAAATTTATGCCGGGTGGGGAGATATAATTACTGAGACTGAACTTAAAGGTAATATTCTAGAGTACCCAACGAAAGCAAAAGCCATGACAGTTAAAAGTATGGAAACTAATAAATATACTGGCGAAGGTGAAGAAGTGGCATATGTTTTTGGCTTGACGGTAACTGATCAGGATTTGCAAAAAATAATTGGGAATGGTTTGAAATCCATGCTGACTCTTATAAAGACTAAAACCGGGGCAGATGTCTCAACTTCCAGAAAATTACATCTTGCTGGCCCAACTAGTTATTATACTGTATATTTGGCTGGGGGAAGAAGAATAGTAAACGATTCTAAATTGAATGTGATTTTTTATAAGGACTTATCTGCTGGCGTGTCTTTTGATGCTTTGAATTTATCTTCATCTTGGGCTGCTTGGGTGAAGACGATAGCCAAAACGACATATGAATTGCCTAATACCAAATTAGTGTCAGGGGATGTTAGGACAGCTGTGAGGTATGATGACAAGATAGGAGCAATGTCGATATATAAATAAATAGGACAATGAAAAAGTTTATAGCGTTTTTATTGGCGTTCCTGCTGCTCCATTCTATGGGAATGTGCCAAGCGAGTAGAGACAGGGTCGTGTCTTTTGAATTGGGAATCGGAGGTATTCAGTCTTTTGACAAACTGTTTTTTGACAAGGTAGGTGCAGGGCTGATGCCTTATGCCGAGATCAGGTATAATTTCAAGAATATTCCATTGGAAATAGGGCTTGGTGGAAGCGTGCAGATTTTCAGCCGTAAAACCAATGATGGAGAGGTCTGCGATTTTATTTCCAAGAATATTTTTCTTCTGTCCGACTATGCTTTCTACAGACAGCGCTCAATGAAGGTGTTCGCCGGGGCTGGTTTTGGCTTGGGCTATTTTGACATGACAGAGGACATAAAGCATGAGGGGTACAATGTTTACTCAGAGTCTGGGGAACAGGACTATCCCATTTGCGTGATGCCAAGGGTCGGTGTCGAGCTATGGCGACATCTGAGGATTTCCTTGGGGTACCTGTTCGAAGACCGGGCTAACCGGAATCTTAATCTGAGGATCGGTTATGTGTTTTGATGATAGATCCGCGTGGCGGATAATTTACTGATTCTCAATTAATGAAACGAGTTTATGGTGCTGTTTTCCGCACTAAATATTGATAAGCATTGCTTTAGGTATCACGTATGACTGGTGTCTTGCTGTTTTTAGGCCAAGTACTTGAGTCGATTTGCAACACGAGCCTCACTGTCGGTTTACTATAAGTGTTTGTAGAACAAGTCGTTCTTTGCTGAATTTGTGTCTAAAGTAACTTTTGTTTGCGAAGTATAAACGTTTTATGTATATTTGTGATTATACCATAGTTAATTATAATGAAGATAAGCTTATGAAAGCTTGTGTCGGAAGCACAACGATCTTTCATATAATCAGAAAATAAGTGTAATTAATGGTTATGATTTTACTGCTCAGACATTTATATCGGAGGATTTTGACTCTATAAAAGTCACTTCAGACAAAGATTATGATGAAAAACATCCGGCAGGTGAAAGCCTTAATGACTTATGTAAATTCGTGGCGTTCTCTCCGTATAAGTTCATATCCAGCGGTTATACAGACTACTACAACTACTCAAAGAATAAAGTTTCAAAGACTCTCGCAAAACTTGCAAGATATTGGAGAATATCTGAAGGTCAAAAACTTACTTGTCATCCTATAGACAAAATGCTGCCAGATGTGACAGCGGAGGATTTGATTCTGCTCGGTTATGACAATCCATATCCATTATTTTGGTTACATTTCGAGAGAAAACCTATTGTTTCGGGTGAACATCAGATCACAGTGGAGGTCCGTACGGATGAGGGTAAAATCTACACAGCTACGATTACTATGAACTTTATGGCGGATAACTAATTGTTTATCAATGAATAAAACAAGTACCTTATGCGGATTTACGCACAAGGTACTTGCGTATATAGTTGATATTCACAGACTTGAATGCCTCGCCTCTTTTTTAGACGTTGAACAGGAAGTGCATTATGTCGCCGTCCTGGACAACATATTCCTTGCCTTCGGTAGCGAGCTTTCCGGCGGCCCTTACCGCGCTTTCGCTGCCGAGTGTGACGAAGTCGTCGTACTTGATGACCTCGGCTCTGATGAAGCCTTTTTCGAAGTCTGTGTGGATCACTCCGGCGGCCTTGGGGGCCTTGTCGCCCTTGTGGATTGTCCAGGCGCGGCACTCGTCTGATCCGGCCGTGAAGAATGTCTGAAGTCCAAGAAGGAGGTAGGCACCCTGAATGAGTCTTACCACGCCGGATTCCTTCAGCCCCATCTCCTCCAGGAACATCTGGCGATCCTCGTAGGAGTCCATCTCGGCGATCTCGGACTCGGTCTTGGCGGAAATAACAAGAATCTCGGCGTTCTCCTCCTTGACTGCCTCACGGACGGCCTCCACGTACTTGTTGCCGTTGACAGCCGAAGCATCGTCCACGTTGCAGACGTACATCACCGGCTTGTTGGTCAGCAGGAACAGATCCTTGGCCATGGCGGCCTCCTCCTCGTTCAGTAACTCTACTGACCTGCAGGACTTACCCTGCTCAAGTGCTTCCTTGTAGCGGAGCAGGAGGGCTACAAGTTTCTTCGCATCCTTGTCTCCGCCTGTCGTGGCCTGTTTCTGGCTCTTGGCTAGACGAGACTCTACCGTCTCAAGATCCTTGATCTGGAGCTCTGTGTCCACAACTTCCTTGTCGCGTACAGGATCAACACAACCGTCCACGTGGACCACATTACCGTCATCGAAGCATCTGAGCACATGAAGTATGGCGTCAGTCTCACGGATGTTGGCAAGGAACTGGTTTCCAAGACCTTCTCCCTTGCTTGCCCCTTTTACTAGGCCGGCGATGTCCACGATGTCCACCGTGGCCGGCACAACGCTTTTAGGCTTGCACATGTCCGCGAGAACCTCCAGCCTTTTGTCCGGAACGTTTGTCGAGCCGAGGTTGGGCTCTATAGTGCAGAAAGGAAAGTTCGCGCTCTGGGCCTTGCCTGAGCTTACACAGTTGAAGAGAGTAGACTTGCCGACATTCGGCAGTCCGACTATACCGCATTTTAATGACATACTTCTTATTGAAATCTAAAATCGGCTTGCAGTAACCTTGGGGCTTACCAAAAGCCTTGGACAAAGATACGAAAGTTTTCGGGGGTATGTGAGGTGGTATTTCTGTTTCTTTTCGTTTTTTACGTTTTTGTGCCGCATATTTGTCTTCGGAATGAAAAGAATGCTCATGATACTCTCTGCCTTTCTTCTTCTGTTCCGGTCTGCCGAATGTCTTCATGCAGGTCATGGTCCCAGGTTCGCGGCCGCCGGAGCGGAGGAGGATCGGATGCTTGTGATGTTCTGGAATCTGGAGAATCTTTTTGATTGGCGGAGGGACAGCCTCAACGGCAGCGATTCAGAGGCCGGGTTCACCTCTTTCGGTAAAAGACGTTGGACAAAACGTAGATTCGCCGCGAAATGCAATGCCATAGCCAAGTCCGTGTTCTGGATAAAAGACAACGAGGGATTGCTTCCCGATGTCATCGGCGTGGCGGAGGTTGAGAACCGTTTTGTCCTTGACCGGCTTCTGAGGGACACACCTCTGTATAAGACGGACTATGAGATCGTGCACTTTGACTCTCCGGATCCTCGCGGGATAGATGTGGCTCTGCTTTACAGGGCTTCCAGGCTCAGGCTGGCCGGAGCCTCTCCATTGAGGGTCGGAGGAGATTCCGACCCTCCTTTCAGGACAAGGGACATACTCCTTGCAAAATTCCTGAAGCAGGACGGAGACAGCATCGCGTTTCTAGTGAACCATCATCCCTCCAAGTATGGAGGCAGGACCGGGGACAGAAGGAAGGTCGCGCTGGGGCGGCTGCGCGAGGCGGCGGATTCGCTTCAAAAGGCAGGATCAATGAATATAGTCGCGATGGGCGACTTCAACGACACTCCTGAGAATCCGGCTTTCAGGATTTTGACGGACGGGCGGCCTTGCCCTTTGATCAATCTGTCGGCAACGTTGGCGGGAAGGGGAGAGGGAACGATAAGATATTCAGGTAAATGGGAGATGATAGACATGTTCTTTGCCTCTGAAAGCCTTGTGCGGGACGGGCATATTCAAGAAATGAAGGTTTTGAGGCTTCCGTTTCTGATGACCCGTGACAACGCTCATTCAGGGGAAAAACCGCTTCGTACGTACACTGGACCTAGGTATGTTGGTGGAGTCAGTGACCATTGCCCGATAATTGTTTCCATAAGGTGAATAATCATTAAAAATTTCAGGTGAAATATCAATAAATAATTCTTAAATTTGCTTACTGGAAAGTCTGTTTTGCGGCATCTTCCTTAATTAAGACTATACTAAAAATCACATAATATGGAAATGAAAAACAGAATCAGGGAGAAATTCAAGACTCTCTTCGGCACTGAAGGCGAGGTTTTCGCCTCAGCGGGGCGCATAAATCTTATTGGTGAGCACACTGACTACAATGGCGGGTATGTGTTCCCGGGAGCCATCGACCGCGGAATCATGGCTGAGATAAAAGTCAACGGGACCCAGAAGGTCAAGGCTTTCTCGATAGACTTTGATGAGTATGTGGAGTTCGGCCTCAATGAGGAGGACAAACCTGCGCAGCAGTGGGCCCGCTACATCTTCGGTGTGTGCCGCGAGACCATCAAGCGCGGTGGAAAAGTCGAGGGTTTCGACACCGTCTTCGCGGGGGACGTTCCTTTAGGAGCCGGGCTTTCCTCTTCCGCCGCTCTTGAGAGTACGTTCGCGTTTGCCATCAACTATTTGTTCGACAACAAGATCGACAAGTTTGAACTGGCCAAGATCGGTCAGTCAACGGAGCATAACTACTGCGGAGTGAACTGCGGAATCATGGACCAGTTCGCCTCGATTTTCGGAAAGAAAGGCAGTCTTATCCGTCTTAACTGCAAGACATTGGAGTACAAGTACTTCCCTTTTGATCCTAAAGGCTACAAACTCGTTCTTGTTGATTCTTGCGTGAAACATGAGCTGGCCTCCTCGGCGTATAACAAGAGAAGGGCGTCTTGTGAGAACGCGGCAAGGGCAATCAGAAAGAACCATCCGGAAGTCGAGTTCCTCAGCGATGCCAAGAGAGTCTGGCTTGAGGAGGTACGGGATGAGATCTCGGCGGAGGATTTCCTTAGGGCCGAGTATGTCATCGGAGAGGTGCAGAGAGTCCTCGATGTTTGTGACGCGCTTGAGAGAGGCGATTACGAGATTGCCGGAGAGATGATGTACCAGACGCATTTCGGTCTCAGCAAGCTCTATGAGGTCAGCTGCGAGGAACTCGATTTCCTCAATAAACTGGCGCGCAAGTGCGATGTGACCGGTTCACGTGTTATGGGCGGGGGCTTCGGTGGATGCACCATCAACCTTGTGAAGGATGACCTCTATGATGGCTTCATCGCCGCGGTCAAGGAGCAGTTCCCTGCCAGGTTCGGCCATGATCCGAAATTCTACGATGTCGTGATCAGCGACGGAGCCAGAAAAGTTGAATAATATTTTTTACTTAATACGACAAAGGGTCGCACGGGATTGTTCCTCTGCGGCCCTTTCAAATGCTGTGGTCGCTCCGGACGGTCATCTTCTGTGTCAGCGCATGCGCTGTGCGAGCGCCGACATATTCACAAAATTAACCGTCTACCTGAAGAAGCGGGCGACCCAGGCGGGGTCGATGCGGGAGAAGCCGGGGGAGGGCTTGACGGTGGGGTTGCGGCGGATGATTCCGGCGCAGTCCTCGTAGACATTGAAGCCGATGCGGAGGCCGTGCATCCGGCCGTCCTTGGGGTAGGAGAACTCGATGTCGTTGTCCGGACCGTCCATGTGATAGAACTTGAACGGCGCGTTCAGCAGTTCCTTGGCGCCGCCTTTCTCAATCATCTCCATTTTAGTGATGTACTTGCTCATCTCAATCACGCAGTCATCAAGGCCGGCGTCGAAGATGTTGACCTTCTCGATCAGTGAGCCGACATCGCCCACGCGGCGGAGCGTGTAACCTTCCAAACTATCGGAAATCTTGTCGAATTGGGCCTCGAGAGCCTTTTCCTGTGACTCCGGCAGCACTCCGTCAGGCATAAGCCAGATCATAAGGCGCTCGCCGGGATCGTGGTAAAGTGTTTGTCCTTGAATGAGATTCGCCTTGCCGCAGTGGGGGCATTCCCACACGAACAGCGAGCCGTCCTTGACTTTCGCTTTCAATTCCGGATTATCTCCGACATTTATTCTGTTCCAAACTTCGATTCCGTGCTTTTCTCCGCAGGCGGAACACGTCGCTGTGACTTTCTCTGGCATATTCATTTATTATAAAAGTTCCCTTGTCGGGCCGGTTTGTTTGCCGCCGCGGCGCGGTAAGCGTTACCCTTATTTGTCAAGCCATTTCCAGACCCTGTACATCAGCGCTCCCCATGCTAGGAACAGGGCCAGGTAGACCCAGAACGGCAGTTTGGCTGCATAATGCGTGCCTTGGGTGTATTTGTCAAACTCGGGGATGTCGGCGTAGTAATATGCTCCCGCCCCGAAATCGAGCGAGTCCTGGAGCCCAAGTCCGTTTGCCATTATGTAAAGGGCGGCAAGAACGGTCGCCCCTATGACGGTCAGGGTAAGAACCTTGACGATTCTTTTGCCTGGGATATTCATTAATCAAGAACAGGGATCGGGAAGAACTTGCCGGAGAGGAGGAACCAGACGGCGAAGAACGTCAGCGCGATGTTGAAAAGCTGGCCTATGATGTAGAGCCAGAGCACCTTGCCGCCCTGCATCTGCTTGATGATCTCCTTGAAGTTCGTGTCCAGTCCGATGCTGGTGAACGCAAGGACGAAAGCCCAGTTCTTGTACTGGTCCAGAACCTTGTTGATGGCTCCGACCTGATCGGCTCCGCAGAGAGGCTGGATCAGGAACGAGGCCACCATCGAGGCGATGAAGAAACCGAGAATGAACTTCGGGAATCTGTACCAGATCTCGCCGGCGCCCACTTTCGCTCCTGTGTTGTCCACCCTTGTGGCGAAGAAGACTGCCACGAAGAAGGCGATGAATCCGATCAGGATGTTCTGGATTGATTTCACAAGCACGGCGGCCTGCTGGGCCTCCGGACCAAGGGCTGTTCCTGCCACAACGACAGCACCGGTTGAGTCAACAGTACCTCCGATGAGAGAGCCGCCCATGATCTGAGACATCCCGCAGGCCTTGATGATCACGGGCTCAAGCACCATCATGATGATTGTGAATATGATGGATATGGACACCGTGATTGAGAGGTCGTTCTTCTTGGCGTTTGATGCCGCTGCTGTGGCGATCGCCGCGCTGGTCCCGCAGACGCTGGTCGCCGTCGCCATCGTGATGACAAGCGGTTTGTTGCCTATTTTCAAGACTCTGGTTCCGAACCACCACATGAACAGAATCACAATCGGGGTCACGATCCAGGCAATTCCGAGGCCGTAGAGACCGAATTTGGCGATGTTGGAGAACAGCACGGAGAATCCCATTATGACAAGGCCGGACTTGATGTAGAACTCGGTCTTGATGGCCGGCTTGAGCCAGTTCGGGACTCCGACCGTGTTGGAGATCAGAAGACCCACCAGAAGCGCCCAGAAAGCCCATTCGAGGTAGCGGTTGAGGGTATATTCAGCGCTTATGAGACGAACAGCCAGAGCTATGACGAACAGTCCGATGATCGCGGGAATATACTTCTTCACGCTTTCGCCCTGAAGCTTGACTCCCACCGTGAACAGCGTTCCGAGAGTGATGAACGTCACGAGGAACTTGCGCCAGAATGCCCAGGCTCCAAGCTGCTCACCCAATGGGACAACCTTTGCCGCGGCTGCTCCGGTGAGATTCTCCCCAAGGGTCCATGTCGCGAATTTGACAGCCGAAAAATCAAATGCTTTCGTCAGGACAGCGATGCAGGCTATGACGATCACTATGCCGCCGATCCAGATTGCCTGCCAGTCCTCCTTTCCCCAAAAAGCCGGGACGGTCTTGCCTTTCTCCATCTGTAGAAAAATTAGTATGATGTTTTACTATTTTGCAAAGATATAACAACCGACGGTTTCTCGCAAAACTTTTTCAAAAGTAAAAATTGTCTTTTTGGTACGTCATTGAGACTTTTTCCGGTACCAATGGTCGTTTTAAGACCAATCTGTACATAAGAAACTGTTTCCAAGTACAAGGCTATAGACTGATGCTGAAAATCCAGCCGATGTAGTTCCTGTCGAGGCCGGTGATAGGGAAGCGGTCGATGTAGTGCCAGAAGTTTCGGGCGTAGCGGAGGCCGATCCGGGTGTCGTAGGGGAGCCAGAAGAAGTTTCCGAGATTGACGGAGAGGTCGGCACCGACGCTGAACAGGTTCTCGCCCGTGACCGCTCCAGGATTGTAATGCAGCTTGCTGTCCCAGCTGAATGTCTGGTACGACCAGTCGAAGAACGGAGTCAGCTCGAAGTTCTTGACGTAGGCCACCGGGCTGAGGAACGACCAGTCAACATCCGCGAAGGGAATCGCGTAGTCGACGGTGACCCTCAATCTGGACTCCGAGCAGGAATTTATGATGCCCTTGAGGTTTGTGCCCGCGAATCCTCTCGGAATTGCTGTCAGCGCCCCTTCCATGACGCCGCCCTCTTCGTATGGCCCGTACCATGCCTCCAAGGATGCGGTGAGCCTGAGTCCTTGCCGGGCTGTGAGCCCCGGCAAATAGCCGTAGGTGTAGAGGTAAGCCGTCGGGGCGTAGGCGTTGATGTGGCCCGGCCTGAAGTGGAATCCCAGCTCGGCCCCGAATCCGAGCGAAGGGAAGACCTGCGACGGGGCTTTCTGCCTCATCACATAGCCTCTCAGGGACAGGTCCAGGGTCTGAAGCGGAGAGATGTGGTCTTCGCCCATAGTGCTGTAGGTCTCGGTCACCTCTTTCCCGTCCTTCTCCACAACGTGCTGGAGCAGGATCTGGTCATTGTACCGGTCGTTGGTGAATTTGTACCTGGCCTGTGGGATCAATCCCCGGCTGATCCCCCCTGACGAGAAGTTGAACGGAATGTAGACCTTCAACCCTCCCTCAAAATAAGGCCTGCCGGTCAGAGTGCCTTTGTTGTGCAGACTGTACAGCTTCTCTTTGCTGACCTGGATTTTCTGGATGTCAAGAGCGGCCCTGTCGTTGAAGTCGGCGGTGAACTCAAACACGGGGTAAAGTCCTGTGAATATGTACTTGAAGTGCCCGGAATGTCTCCAGCCGCCTTTCTTGTACGGATCCTCGTGCGCTCCGTAGCCTACCATCCCGTAGCCCGTGCTCAGCAGGTTCTGGAACAGGGCGGTGGCGCCAAGCGAGGCGGTCTTGTAGTAGTCGTCACCGCTTAAGGACTCGACATTGTCGTAGTTGAAGTAGACCGGCGCCCACGAGTGTACGTGCGGGAGCCTGATCTTTGAATATCTTTCCGTCCGCGAGAACTTAACCTCCGCAGCAATGGAGGCCGTGTCGCCAAGGGCGGTTTCCTGCGCCGTGAGCGCTTCCGCGACAGGGTATTTATGAATATCCTCGTAGCGGACTTCGGCCACGGGCAGGTCGCTTACCGCCGTGGCGTACATCATCCGGCCCTGTTTGTAGTCCTGTGGCCTGTCCGACGCAGCCAACGAACTGTAGTACAGCGTGTCGGCTTCGGCGTTGAGGAAAGAGTCGCTGATGCCGTAGCGGGTTGAGGTCAGCTGGAACAGCTTGAGGTTGTCCACGTCCAATGAATATAATTCCGTCACTCCCGTCCTGTCGCACAAAAATGAAAGGTGGGTGTCCTCGGAGGTTGACTGCTCGGATGGCAGACCGGTCTTGCTGCGGCTCTGGTCAGGCGACAGGCCACCGGACTTGCCGGAGTGACTTTCAGGGTCAACGACTGTTTCAGTTCCCCGGGCATTCCCAAGGGCCGGAATGAAGCCAAGAAGCGTCATGGTGACAGGCTGCGGCCTTAGCAATGTCCTGAGCAGGGTCTTGCCGTCAGAATCCACCCCCACTATCTCGTACACCCCCATTCCGTTTTCAGACACCCCGATCGTAAACAGCCTTTTCCCTATCCATGCCGGTTCCGTGAACTGGAGGGAGTCCGGAGCGGTGTATGATTCCCTGACAGAGCCGTTTACTGCATCGAGCAGGGCAAGGCGCGAGCCGCCTGAGTAAGGATATTCAGTGACAGCGATGACCTTTCCGTCAGGAGACGGAGCCGGATTGAAATAGCGTCCCTTTTTTGTCAGGTCGTGGACTTTTCCAGGCTTTGAGAGGTTAACATAACGGATCCGTGAGTGGCCTCCGAGTGTCCATCTGCGTCCCGCCACGGATTCGCTCCAGAACAACCTTCGCCCCTTGCCGTCAAGCGTCAGGTCGCTGGCGTATGACGGGAAGCTCCTGATTCTCTTTTCCTTGCCTGAGGATGCGTCCAGTCTTACCAGACAGTTCGGGACAGCCAGACCGGACTTGAGCGAATATATTCCTGAACCATCCGCGATGACGCTTCCGGCGTATTCAGTGTGCATCGAAGGCTTCCGGGTGACTTGCCTTGACGGCATGAACGGCTCCCTGCGCGCGGCCTCTTCGCTCCACATCCGCTGGAAATTATCCTCTATGGTCCGGAAAGATTCCTTGAAACTTTTTCCGCTGGCGTCCTTGACTGTTCTCTGAAGATTGAAGAACCCTCCCCATCTGGTGACACGGTCAAAGTACCTCTTTGTGAACAACGGATCATTGAAGAACACCCTTGATCCTGCGACTGTCATGTACCCTACCCTGTAGTAGTCAGGAGCATAACGCTTGTTCGAACCGTAGTACCACTTGTAGTAGTCCCGCCAGTCCCCGCAGTCGAACGCCGGCCTCATATATTCAAGAAAGTCGGCCTGCCGTCCGCGTCCGCTCCGGCTGAGCGCCGTCTCCGCCACAACCGCGTCACCTTCGAGAAACGCGGGTCCCGGGTATATTCCCGCGAAGGCTCCCGCCGCCATTTCACCGAAGAGCCAATGCAGGGCTTTGCCCCATCCGCCCGCCGCCCCGAACTGCATTTGCGCCGCGTGCCGTCCCTCGTGGATCGCCAGATTCCGCACCCAAGGCATCGCCATCGGAGAGTAAGGGTCGTTGACTGTGAATATGTCCATCCTCCTCGGCGCCCATGTGACCGAGGCGTTCGGCACGATGTAGCGGCTGTGCAGCACGACCGGCATCTTCCCCTTGTAACTCTGCCCGATGAGGTAGCCGGACGACCTTGCGTTGCGGATTCGGGCCTGCTCCAGTTCGGTTCCGTAAACCCTTGCAAGCGAGTCATTCCCTTCGGGAAAGATCAGCCTGAAGTTCTCCGTCTCCATCTGCCTCCACCGCAGCGCCGCCGGATCGCTTCCCGTCAGCGAGAACTGCGCGTCGGCCTTCCAACAAGCTATCGCGAGAAAGATTCCCACCGCCATTATCTTGATTCCAGTCTTGGACATAAAGTCATATTCAAAAGTCATCTGCGAAGATAGTGATTTTACCATTAGATTTGATATGTAGGTGAATAAATGCTTGATAACTACTTGATAAATAACGTACAAGGATATCGTCTTTGGTTTGATTCCGCCAAAGATAAAAGTTTATGTTATTGATTGATAAAGTGTTGCATATCACGGTAAAAATTGTTAATTTTGAATATATTTGATGAAAAAACAGAAAAGATGTACAGAAGAAAAGCAGATTTGTTGTCCTGCGGCGTGGCGGCGTTGATGTTGGCGGCACTGACGGGGTGTGGAAGCGAGCCTTTGACGATGATTGTGGGCACTTATACTGATGGGTGTGCGAGCAGGGGTGTCTACAGCTACTTTTTTGATCAGGAGAAAGGTGAGTTGGTCAGCGGAGATGGCGGAGACCGGTTCGCTGAGGCTCCAGGTGCTGTCGGCCTGGTGGAAGTGAGGAATCCATCTTACCTTACTTTGTCGGCAGACGGGAAGTTCATCTATTCCGTCAGCGAGGTCGCGGACAGTTCCGCCTCGGCGGTAACGATGAGTCTTGACGCAAAAACCGGCGAGATGCAACTGCTTGGCAGTGAGCCGACTGACGGGAAGGATCCGTGCTACGTCTCGACAAACGGAAAGGTTGTGATGACAGCCAATTACTCGTCCGGAAATGTCACGGAGTTTCCTGTTGGAGAAGACGGGCGGTTGCTGCCTCACGATTTCCTTTACGAGACAGGCCTTGGTGGACCTGACAGCACACGGCAGAGTCTGCCGCACGCGCATTGCGCGCTGTTCAACACCGCCGGTACGGAATTGTACGTGTCCGAGTTCAGCGCGGATGCCGTGGCAAGGTATGATGTGGCCACAAGGCAGGGGAGCCGCATTCTGCTTCCGTCGGATTTCGGCCCGAGACACATAATCCTCAACGCTGACGAAAGCAGGGCGTATGTCCTCGGAGAGTTGTCCGGAAAGGTGGCGGTCATTGACACTGAATCGGACAGCATCGTCCAGACCGTGAGCGCCGACACTGTCCACGCCAGAGGCAGCGCTGACATCCACCTCTCTCCCGACGGGAAATTCCTCTATGCCAGCAACAGGCTTAAGAATGACGGAATCGCCATATTCAAAGTTGATCCTGACGCGACTTTGATTTATGCCGGCTATCAGAACACAGGCGCTCACCCAAGGAATTTCAACATCACTCCGAACGGAAAGTTCCTGCTGGTCGCCTGCCGTGACAGCGGATGCATCCAGATTTTCCGCCGCGATGCCCGCACCGGCCTCTTGTCTGACACCGGCCGCACCATCGTCCTTGACAAGCCTGTCTGCATCGTGTTCCAGTGATGGCCTTGAAAAATTGCGTGTTTTGTAAATAATTGAAGGATAATGAATTAAACCCTTGTCTTTGGTGTAATTTTACTAAAGACATGAGCTTAATTTATTGATTTATAAGATGTTGAGAATCACGCTCTCCTTTTGAGGAGGAAAGGTGTGTGTTGGTTGAGCATTACTGATGGGAAAGGACTTCTAGACAGAATTGACAATCAAAGATCACCAACTTATTTTTGAACGATTACTTAACCCAAAATATTTTTCAGTAAATTTGTAGGAACATTCTTAAGAAGATAGATGCAGATTTTTCTACAGATTCTTACCCTGCTCGGAGCGATGGCGATGTTCCTGTACGGAATGACCATGATGAGCGAGGGTCTTCAGAAGGCGGCGGGTGACAAGCTGCGGTCGTTTCTGGCGTCGATGACGTCAACGACTTTCAAAGGAATCCTTACCGGAATTGTCATCACGGCCCTCATCCAGTCCTCAAGCGGAACAACCGTGATGGTCGTCAGTATGGTCAACGCCGGTCTGCTCGCCCTGGGCAACGCCATAGGTGTGATCATGGGCGCCAACATAGGAACTACGCTCACGGCATGGATGATCTCCCTGTTCGGATTCAGCTACGACATCGGTGCGTTCGCCGTTCCGTTCATCGCCTTGGGCTTCTTCATGATGACCCTCAAGAGCAACCGGAACCGCAACGTCGGAGAGTTCATCATCGGATTCGCGTTCCTGCTGATCGGTCTCGCCACGATGAAGGACTCGGTGCCGGATCTGAACCAGTACCCTGATGTCCTTGCTCTTGTGAAGAACCTGACAAGCTACGGCTTCTTCTCCGTGATCATATTCACCCTTGTGGGCGCCTTGATAACAGTGATCGTGCAGGCCTCCAGCGCCTCCCTGGCGCTCACGATGGTCTTCGTGGCGAACGGTTGGATCAACTTCGAGATGGCCGCCGCGATGGTCCTGGGAGCGAACATCGGAACCACGATCACAGCCAACATCGCCGCCACTGTCGGAAACTATTCGGCAAAGCGTACGGCCATGGCCAACACCCTTTTCAACGTCATCGGTGTCGTGCTGGCGTTGCTGTTCTTCAATCCTCTGATGAGACTGGTCGGAGCGATGACAACCGCGATAGGTTTCGACAATCCGGTCACTTTGTTCAATGGCTCAATCGCGGCGGACGGCTATTCTTTCGAGCAGCAAAACTCGATGCTTTACGGAATATGCATCCTGCACACAGTCTTCAACCTTTCCACGACCTTGATCCTTGTCTGGTTCATTCCTCAGCTTGTCAAGGCCGTCAACAGGATCATCCCGACCCCTAAGGGCGAGGAAGAGGTCTATCGCCTCAAGTTCATCCAGGGCGGGCCTCTCTCCACGGCGGAGCTTTCCCTCGACGAGGCCAAGCAGGAGATCATCCATTTTGCGGAAATATGTTGCCGTGAGGTCGATTTCATACGCAGTGCTGTGAGCGCGAAGACCCAATCCGAGCTGGAACCAGTCAATGAGAAACTTGTCAAGTACGAGGTCATCACAGACAAGGTTGAATTCGAGATCGCATCCTACCTTAACGAGGTCTCCAAGGGTGACATAAGCGCGGTCTCGGCAATGAGGATCAAGTCGATGTACAGGGTGATCGGTGAGATGGAAAGCATCGGTGACTCGGGTGAGGCCATAGGCCGTATGATGAAGCGCGCCCTTGACTACGGCAAGACCTTCGATGACGGGATGGTCAAGAGGCTTGACAGGATGCTGGATCTTCTCGATGTGGCCTTCAAGGCGATGGTGGCTAACCTGAAGTCCCCGGCCTTGTTCCTCAAGGACATCTCCAATGCCGAGGACGCGGAGTACAACATCAACGAGTACCGCAACAGCCTGCGTGAGGAGCAGATTGTCAACTTTGAGAAGGAAGGCTGCAACTACCAGACAGGAGTGTTCTACATTGACATCGTCCAGGAGCTTGAGAAGATGGGCGACTTTATCATCAACATTTCCCAGAGTCTGCTGGAAAAGAATGACTGAATATGACGAAACGTCTGTTGGCATATTCATTGATAATGCTTTGCGCCTTGATAACCGTTGGGTGCAAAGGGTGCCGTGGCAGCAAGGAAGCTGCATTCCGGCCGCATCATTTCCCTTCGATGCCGGTGCCGCCGGCCGTGATCACCGAGCCTCGGGAGAAAACTGAATATGTCGCCTCGAACTATTGGGATGAGTTTCTGGCCAAGTCGTATCCTTGTGATTCAGGTCTCGTGAACGGTGTCTCGGCTGATGAGGTTGAGAAGGCGTTGGGAACTTACGTGACTCTTCTGGAAAGAAGCTGTCCGATAGATTTCGGCAGGAAGGCGATGGCTGATTTCTTCGACAAAGTGGAGAGATTCGAGGCCGCCGACACCTCCTCCAACGTGTTCGAGTTTTTTGAGGAGATGGTCCCCAAGTACCTCTACGACCCGAACTCCCCGGTGCGCAACGAAGATCTCTACCTGCCCTTCGTCTCACGCCTGGCTGTCTCGGAATATGTCGATCCTGACATGAAGCCGGCCTATGACCATGATTCCAGGATGTGTTCTTTGAATATGATAGGGTCGCCTGCCGCTGATTTCATATTCACTGACCTGTCCGGCAGACGGCACACGCTTTACGGCATCAAGGCCGAGACCACTCTGTTGTTCTTCACCAACCCCGGCTGCCCTGCCTGTAAGGAGATCATGGAGAGCCTGACTTCGGACGGAAAGATCGCCGCTCTGGTCGCTTCCGGACGGCTTGCGGTGGCGAACATTTACATTGATAATGAGTTGGATCGGTGGCGTGAATATGCCTCCGTCTATCCTAAGGACTGGTACAACGGTTACGACCAGAGCTACATCATCCGTTCCGATGTCACCTATTGCGTTCGGGCTATTCCATCGCTTTATGTGCTTGATTCTGAGAAGAAAGTGATTATGAAGGACGCTCCTGTGGAGGTGGTCGTCCCTTATCTTGACAATCTTAAATAACACTGAATATGAAGATCACCAAAGAACTTTGGGGCAAATCCCCTGACGGAAAGGAGATATTCCTTTATACTATTGAGAATGAAAGCGGTTCGTTCGTGCGCCTTTCAAGCGTGGGCGCCGGGATCGTTTCGATTGCCGTGCCGGACAAGGACGGCAAGATCGCTGACGTGGTTCTGGGTTACCCGAAGGCTGAAAGCTATTTCGGGGATGGTCCTTGCGCCGGAAAATGCCCTGGACGCTACGCCAACCGCATAGCCCTCGGAAAGTTCACGCTCGACGGGGTGGAATATTCATTGCCGATCAATAACGGCCCTAACCATCTGCACGGTGGTCCGGACGGATTCCAGAATCAGGTGTGGGACAGCCGCATTGAGGGTGAAGCCGTTGAGTTCCAGTACTTTTCACAGGATGGAGAAGCCGGCTACCCTGGAAATCTTAAGGTCGTTGCTCACTACGAATGGAGCGAGGACGATGTTTTGAAGCTGACTTTCACGGCCCAGACCGACAAGGCCACAGTGCTCAATCTCACCAATCACGCCTACTTCAATCTGAACGGCGAGGGCAACGGGAATATCCTTGACCACGAGTTGAGACTCAACGCCGAGGTCTATCTGCCGACAGACGAGACTCTGATTCCGGTAGGGGAGCCGGACCCTGTCGCCGGCACTCCGATGGATTTCCGGGAGTTCAAGAAGATCGGAGCTGAAATCAAAGCTGACTTTCCGGCATTGAACTACGGCAAGGGCTACGACAACTGTTTCATGATCAATGACTATGAGGCTGGCCAGCTTCAGACCGCGGCTCTGCTGTACTCTCCTCTGAGCGGCCGTCAGCTCGAGGTGCTGACCACCCAGCCTGCCGTGCAGATCTACACCGGCAACTGGCTTGAGGGCTGTCCTGCCGGCAAGTGCGGGCGAGGCTACCACGACTACGAAGGTGTCGCCATCGAGTGTCAGCACTGCCCGGATTCGCCTAACAAGCCGGATTATCCTACGACAGTGCTCCGTCCAGGGGAGACCTTCAGCGAGGCTGTCATCTGGGCGTTCTCGGTCAGGAAGTAGGTGGTTTGCATTTGGCGTAAGGCTGGTACGCTTCGACAGGCTCAGCGACCAGCCTTATTCTGTCTTTCGGTAACAGAGTTTACCAAAGAGCCGAAACAGGTTCTAAGAGACCAAAACAATTGAGAATATTTACAGATGAAACAGTATCAGGATCTTCTGCGTCACATAATGGAGACCGGCGTGGTCAAGCGCGACCGCACCGGTGTAGGCACCAAAAGCGTCTTCGGCTACCAGATGCGCTTCGACCTCTCCAAAGGTTTCCCGCTTCTCACTACCAAGAAAGTTCACCTCAAATCCATCATCTATGAGCTTCTCTGGTTCATCTCCGGTGACACCAACATCAAGTACCTCAAGGATCACGGTGTCTCCATCTGGGACGAGTGGGCTGACAAGAACGGTGACCTCGGTCCTGTCTATGGCCACCAGTGGCGCTCATGGCCGGCCCCTGACGGCCGCTCGATAGACCAGCTCACACAAGTCGTGAATATGATCAGGAACAATCCGGACTCCCGGCGGATGATTGTCACCGCCTGGAATCCCGGCGAGATTGACAAGATGGCCCTTCCGCCTTGCCACTGCCTGTTCCAGTTCTACGTGGCCGAAGGCAAACTCTCCTGCCAGCTCTACCAGCGCAGCGCCGACACCTTCCTCGGAGTCCCGTTCAACATTGCATCCTATGCGTTGCTGACGATGATGATCGCCCAGGTCTGTGGCCTGAAGCCCGGTGAGTTCATCCACACCACCGGCGACACCCACATCTACCTGAACCATTTCGATCAGGTTCGTGAGCAGCTCACCCGTGAGCCCCGCCCGCTCCCGACAATGCGCATCAACCCAGATGTAAAATCCTTGTACGATTTCAAGTACGAGGACTTCACCCTCGAAGGCTACGACCCATGGCCCGCCATCAAGGCTCCCGTCGCAGTCTGAGACGATTTGGTTCTATGATGCCTGAAAAACAATAATTTTGGTCATTTACTTTCTTATTTTACATTGGCATCTTATTGTATTTCAGCTGTTTATGACGAAATGTCAGAATAAGGGATTTTTTTATGCCTATTATGCATCGTGGTCGGGAAGTAGAATTTGGTTCACCTTATCCTCGAAAAGATACCTTGATACCCAATAGGCATACAGTGCCGATGGAATAAAGAGAAACTTGTTGCCGTCAATGATCGCGCTGCCGCGCTTTGATTTTGTGGTGACAATGACTTTACGCACCCCATCATTTGCCTCAAGAAACTTCCTCAGCGATTTGAGCTGACTCGGATCTTCATAGAACTTGTCTGTCCACTTGATTTCGGCAAGTGAAAAAGCCTTCTGCGTGGCTGCTTCCACCCAAACAATGTCAACCTCTCCCTTATCCCTTCCCTTGCTCCAATTGGCATAATAGAAGTTGGTCTTGTCACCAAGTATCCACTGGTCATAGATAGCTGTCTCCACCATTTCCCCGCAGGCATCGTCACTTTCGGTGACAGGCGTGTAAAGTGCGCAACGCAGTGTAGGATTGGTAAGATATATCTTCATGGATGTGACACGCTGCATCTTCTTGGCATTCTGGTCGATGCGGTTCACAACCTTTATCAGGAAGGCGGCTTCCAGATATTCAAGATACTTCCTGATTGTATCTTTTTTGATTCCGGCCTCGCTTGAGAGGGTTTCATACGAGAACTCATTGCCGCTGCGGAACGCGATATGAAGAAAGAGCTTGTTGAGCTCCTGAATATCAGAAATTCCATAGAGGCTTGGAAGATCCCGAAGCAAGACTTTTTCAACAATGTCGTTCTTGATGTATTGTCCGGGATTCTCCTTGATTTTCTCCGAAAAAACGACTTCGGGATAACCTCCATAGTTTATATACTCAAAGAAGTATTTATTCAGTATATCAATGTCAAGCGTGTCGTATGGGCATATCGAATGGTCTTTAACCTCAACGACATTGCCATCCATTTGCTGTAGTTTCAGAAATTCGAAGAATGTCAATGGCGGGAGCATGAAATCGGTGAACCTGCCGGCGCCGCTCTCGTTGCTCTTCATCTTTAATGCGGCCGCGGCTGAACCGGATGCCACAAACTTGGTCTTGCGGTATGTATCGACCATGGATTTAAGATGGACCTCCCAATCCTTAAGGTATTGGATCTCATCATAGAAGACGAAGAACCCGTCCACATCTTCTTTATGAAGAGATGCACGCGCGTATGAGAACAGTTCATCGAGAGAAACATTGCTGTAAATCGGTGTGTCTATTGACATATATATGATTTTCTGTGGAGCGACTCCGCTGTCAATCAGCCGCTTGATGGTGTGATAAATCATTACTGTCTTTCCGACACGTCTCGGCCCCATCAGAATGGCGGCCCTGCGAAGCGAAAGATCGGCCACTATTGGATAAAAGAGGTCTATATAAGGCCGGCGCGGCATCGCATCATAGTCGTCCGCTATCTTTCCGGTAAGCCACCATGGATTGTCAAAGACAAGCCTTTTTATAATCTGCTCTTTCTGTTGCTGGTCGTATTTGTTCATATTCGCGCATATTAACTATGCAAAAATAGTTAATATTTCTTAAAATTACATATAATAGCATAATAAGTATATAGAAATCTCTTATTTTGCATCGACATCATTGTCAACGGAAGCAATTCATCAATGCGTTTTTGTCGATCTTGGCATCAGAGTTTTGCTTTTGTCGCTTACTGTCAGCTCTTTAGGAGCTACGGCGTTTTGCTGTGAAAAAATAAATTTGGAGGTTTGAATATTTTCTACTAAATTTGCAACTGCATTAATAGTGTGATGGCATCTTCTATGTGAGGATGCCTTTTTTCGTATATGGTTGTGAGAAAATAACCTATTAATATATTCATGCAATGATTGGATGGAACAGATCTGAGGCTGAGGCAAAGGCTTCGAAAGGAAGTTGGGCGAGCAAAGGGGACCTGTTTTTACAGGTGTTTCGATGCTGAAAGGTTGAAGGTCATAGAGTGACACAGAGGAGAAGACTGCGTTTTATGACTGAAAATAATTAATGAAATATTAGAGACGGGTATAAGCAATGAATAGGATTTTTTACTAACTTTGTGAATGTATCAGGCGGATTGATGCGCCGGTGATACGTTTTACATAAAAGAGCGCTTAGCTTTTATTCCTTCGGTTGAATCTGGACAATTCAAAGTACAATGGGAATAACGGTTATCGCCCCGCGTTGGCTATCGTTGGGTTTCTCCCACACCATAGCAAAAGCGCGAGTCGAGGAATCCTATTCATTGCACGGCCCGTCCAGAGCCAAACCGAGAGTATGAGACCATCAGATTTAGATTGAGCGCTGGTACCTACTGATTGTTAATAAGACGTTTATGAATAAGTTATTATCAATTGAAGAAGAAAAGAAATTTTTGATAGATTTCTTTCACTCTGAATTTTGTCAGTATAAAGTTGAAAAAACTGATGAATTTGGTGACAAATTTTGTGATTTTGATGATAATGCGTACCGTTGCCTTTATAGCAGCGATATTTTTGAAGGGGATAAGTTACAGGTTAGTTCTCGTTACAATCGAGATGAAAATGGCCTAATTCAACTTGACAGTGCAACACTGTCGAGTGTAAAGTTATACAATTTTT
>ERZ808262.408-NODE-408-length-21644-cov-8.394738_pt1 | contig 21644 bp, 18 predicted proteins | sample MGYA00520895_ERZ808262 | MGnify/ENA primary metagenome ERZ808262 (study PRJEB31516, sample SAMN03275588) | gut metagenome | biome: mammalia-associated habitat; material: feces | host: Papio cynocephalus | place: Kenya | collected 2012-08-02 ... | reverse complement strand
TTAGACTAAAAGCAGGATTTTAAATAAAAAATGAATTTACTTTAAGAATTCACAGTGGTAGGCCATGTTTCCACAATTTGATTTTAATTTATTACTTAAAAGTATATAATAAATTCCGGGTGCTTAAGAATAAGCTGAGATAAATGTGATACTCATTTAACCGTTTGACCTGATCTAGGTAATGCTAGCGTAGGAATTATTTATTTTTATTTAAAATGATATCTCTACGTTAGAAGTAGAGATTTTTTATTAGGAGGATATATTTATTATGTTAGAAGAAAAAAACTCTCTCTTTAAAGTAAAAAGTTTTCTAAATGAAGGTATTTTTATAATATTTAGTTTAGCAATCTTTTTACTTTTATTGATTCCTTTTGCTTCAATTTCTTTTTCTAAGGATGAAACAATTATTGGTAATCCACAGCTTTTAGGATTTTATGAAGTTCTTACAAAAGAAGTTTATATTGATAATAATTTATTTAATTTATCAAATAGTAGAATTATTTTTGTTTTTACTATAATCACAATATTTATTAGCATCTTAACTATGTGTTTAGGATGTTATTTTAAAAATAAAAATAAAGAAATGTCATTTGCTTTTTATTGCTTAACATTTATCTTTAGTGTTGGAATAATGTTTTCTTTATTATTAAGTGGATTTTATGTTATTAGTTTAGATCACGTTAGTATTGATGGCATTTCGATTTCTTCTTCTACAAATACATCTTTTGCTATTTGTATTACAATTTGTTTATTAGTTACAATGTTAACTTCATTATTAAGATTATTTGATATTAAAAAATATACTATTCAAGAAATTGCTGAGACTGGCGTTTTAGTTGCTTTAGCTGTTCTTTTAGATCATTATTGCAAAATCCCTATTCAAGCTAATGGTGGAAGTATTAATTTTAGTGCAATCCCTTTATTTATTATTGCAATTCGTTATGGAGGATTTAAAGGATTTGTAGCTAGTAGCTTATTATTTGGATTTATAACTTGTTTAATTGATGGTTATGGATTTCAAACTTATCCATTTGATTATTTTGTAGCTTTAAGTGGATATGGTTTAGTTGGCACTTTTTATAATTTTGTTAATAATTATTATGAAAAAAGAAATATTATGTTAATTAACTCTGATTTAAAAGTAGTTAATAAAAAAGAAGCTTTTATTGAAAATTTATTTAAAATTTTAGCAATTATTATTGCTGGAGTTTTTGTTATGATTATTAGATATTTTGGTCATATGGTTAGTGGAGCTATTTTATATCAACCTATTACTTTTATCGATAATTTTATTTATCAATCAACTTATGTTCCATTATCAGTATTGATTTCTATAGTCGGTATGATAGTTTTATATAAACCAATTGAATTAATCAATAGAGTTTTTAAAGTAAGAAATAAATAATATGAATTGTTGTATTGTTATAGGAAGTATGAATGTAACTAGAAAAATCATTAAAGAAGAGGGTGATTTTTTAATTGCTGCTGATAAAGGGTATTTAAATTGTCTTAAACAAAATTTAGATGTTGATTTATTAATAGGTGATTTTGATAGTTTAAAAATATTTCCTAACAATATTGAAACTGTTAGATTAAATAAAATAAAAGATGATACTGATACCTTCGATGCAATAAAAGAAGGAATTTCTCGCGGATATAAATCTTTTAAGATTTATGGTGTTATTGGAGGAAGATTTGAACATAGTTTTGCAAATTTATCAATCTTACTCTATTTAGTTAATAGAGGTTACGATGCAAAAATTTATTCTAATAAAAAAACTTATATTTTATTAAAAAATGGGGATTTAGCACTAAAAAAGAAAAAAAGAGGTTATTTATCAGTATTTTCTATAACTGATAAATGTTATGGAGTAACATTAAAAAATCTTAAATATGAATTAAATAATAAGACTTTATATAAAGATATTCCATTAGGAATAGATAATGAATATATTAATCAAGAACCTTTTATAAGTGTAAAAGAAGGGACTTTACTTATTATTTATTAATAAATGATTTTTTTATTAAATTGCTTATCCCTTATTTTATAAATATAATTTAGGATATGGAAAGAAATTTAGAACAAATTAAAGATATATTATTGAAGGCTTTAAAAAATCGTGATTATCAAAAAGTTAAGGATATTTTTGATAATTACGCAATGATTGATATTGCTGATAGTTTTAAAGATCTAGATGAAGATAATAAAGAAGATTTAAAATATTTAGTTTTAATTTTTAAAATTGTTAAACCTTCGATTAGTTCTGAATTTTTTAGTGAATTAGATACTGATTTACAAGAAGAAATAATTAACTCTTTAACTAATCAAGAAGTTGCTAGTTTAGTTCAAGAGAGTAGTAATGATGATATTGCTGATTCAATTGTTGAATGGCCAGCTAATGTTGTCGATAAAGTTTTAAAAAACGCAAGTAAAGATCAAAGGAACGAAATTAATAAATTATTAGGTTATAAAGAAGATACTGCTGGCAGCATAATGACAACTGAGTTTATAACTTTATTTGATTCTCAAACAGTTAAAGAAGCCTTAGATATTATTAGAAAAATAGGTAGAAATGCTGAAACTATCTATACTTTATTTGTTAAAAATAAAAAATTTGATTTAGTTGGTGTATTAAATCTCGATGATTTAATATTTGCCGAACCTAATGATAAATTAATTGATATTGCTGATAAAAATTTTGAAACAGTTAATGTTAATACTGATCAAGAAGAAGTTGCGCAAATTTTTAAAAGATATGATTTAAATGCAATCGGAGTTTTAAATGATGATAAAAAATTAACGGGTATCATTACTATTGATGATATTGTTGACGTTATTGAAAAAGAAAATAGTGAAGATATCGAAGCAATGGCAAATGTCGCTCCTCTTGATGATAGTTATATGAATACTCCAATTATTAAATTAGCTTTTAAATGTATTCCTTGGCTAATTGTTTTAATGGTTTTAAATATTGGATCAATATTTTTACAAGATCAATTTCAATTTTTGATTGGTACTTTAACAGCAATAAGTGTATTTTTGACAACCTTATGTGATACAGGTGGGAATAGTGGATCACAATCTTCGACATTAATAATTAGAGGTTTAGCTACTAAAGATTTTGAATTAAAAGATTATTTTAAGGTTTTATGGAAAGAATTTAGGGTTAGTCTAATTGTTGCAATTATTACTTCTATATTTACATTTGGATTTTGTATGTTTATGTTTAGCGTAAATATTGTTAATATACCGAATGATTTTGCTCCAATTGCTAATGGAGAAAAAGAATATTTAGTATGGATTACTTTATCTGCAACTGTTTCAATATCAATATTTGTTACAATTTTATTATCAAAAATTATCGGTGCATCGTTACCATTTTTAGTTACAAAAATAAAATTGGATCCAGCAGTTGTTACTGGTCCTTTGATAACTACTATTATGGATTTAATAACATTAACTACTTATTTCTTATTGTTATGGGGATCATTCAATATTTTCTGGCCACAATTTTTTTAATAATTAATTTATAAATTAACTTATAAACAAAAATAATCAATAAAAATATAATTGCTGTAATTACAATAGTTGCTCCTGGCTTCCAATTTAGATAATAAGCTATTGTTAAACCAATTAGCATACTACTAATGGAGAAGAAGACACTTGATATCATCGTAATTTTATAACTTTTTTTCAATAATAATGCTATTGCAGTAGGCAATACTACTAAACTAGAAACTACTAATGAACCGACAATTTTACTAGAAATTGCTATTGTAACACTTAATAAAATATCCATTATAAAATTTATTAAATTAACTTTTATTCCACTTACTTTACTTTCTTCAGGGGAATAAAGTATTGAGAAGATTTGTTTATAAAATAATATAAAAAATGTTGTAACAATTAAAAATAATCCAATCGTTAAATAAAATTCTAAATCATCAATAAGTAAAATAGAACCAAATAAGTAAGCATCGAAATTATTTGCTTTCGTATAACTTGATAAAATTCCAGCTAAACCGATTGAAGCACTTAAAACGATTGCTACTCCAATTTCAGAATACTTATTAAACTTTTTTCTTAATAATTCAATTATTAAGAAAGCAATAACACAAGTAAAAATACTTGTAATAAGAGGTGACATTCCACTAACTAATCCAATTGCGATTCCAGCTAAAGAAGAGTGAGCTAAAGCATCTCCTGAACTCGATAATCTTTTAAAAACAGCAGTAGAACCTACTAATGGGATAATTAAACCAAGTAATAAACATGTAATAAATGCTATTTGCATGAATCTATAAGTTAACATATTTATCACCTATTTTATATAAATCAATATTACCATTTGAAATGTAATAGATTTTATCAGCATTTTTTAAATCTTCAGGATGATGAGAAACAAATAAAATACCCATACCTTCTTTATGTAATTGAATTATTGTATTAACAAGTTCTTCATGTGCTCTTTCATCCATTCCAGAATCAGGTTCATCTAAAACTAAGAATGTTGGATTAGAAATTAGGGCTTTTGCGACTTTTACTCTCTGTAATTGCCCACCACTTAATTCATTTACTAAGTGATTTCTTAATTCATATAAGTTCATTTTTTTTAATATTTCAATAACTTTCTTTTTATCATTTTTAAAATGAAAAGCTAAATGATTATTTACTAATCCTAAAGAAACAACTTCAAAAACAGTTGCAGGAAAAGAAGAATCAGAAATAGAAGTTGTTTGAGAAATATAACTTATTGTTTTATTCTTTCTTTCTATTTTTCCTGTTGTTGGTTTTAATAAACCTAATGCTAATTTTAAAAAAGTTGACTTTCCACCACCATTAGGTCCAAGTATTCCAATGAATTCTTTATCATCAATATGTAATGAAATGGACTTTAAAACTAAATTGTTTTCATAAGAAAACGAAACATTTTCAAAATTAATCATTTGGTTGCTTCCTTAATTTTTGTTAAATTATCATACATCTTAGTTAAATAATCTTCTTTATTATTTATTTCATCTTTAGTTAAGGACTCTAAAGTACATAAAACCTCACATTTAACTCCAGTTTCTTTTGCAATTTTATTAGCAATTTCTGGTCCGACCATTTCTTCATAGAAAATTGTAGTAATTTTGTATTTATTTACTGCATTAATTATTTTTTCAATATCTTTAGCAGTTGGAGTAGCATCTGGCTCTAACCCTGATAAGTATAATTGCGTTAAACCAAATTCATCACATAGATAGCCAAAAGCAGCGTGAGAAGTTACTAAATATGGTTTTGTTAAATCTTTTAATGATTCTTTATAATCAGTTTGTAAATCAGCAAACTTCTTATCGTATTCATTATAATTATTTTCATAATAGTCTTTATTAATAGGGTCTAATTTTAGTATGTATTCATATATATTTTTTAGTTCAATGCGAGCATTTTTTATAGATAACCATACATGAGGATCTAATACATTATTTTCTTTTCGAGTAATGATTGAATCAGTAACTACATATGCTTTATTTTTAATTTCTTTTGGGGCTGAATCAAGCCAAGGTTCCATATTTAGACCATTTATTAACAAGGCATCAGAATCATATAATTTTTCAATATCTTTTGGCGTTGGTTCAAAATCATGTGGTTCTTCACCACTAGGAGTAATATTTATAACTTTATATTTATCGCCAACGATTTTACTAGTAAAATCATAAATTGGGTAAAAAGATGTATATATAGTATTATCATTATTTTCATTTTTGCATGAATTTATAAACAATAAGCTGAATATAGATAAAGTTATAGTAATTTTTTTATCTAGCATGATGTCTCCTTTAAATGCAAATCGTTTGCATTTGCAAATATTACTACATTATGCTTGATTTGTAAAGTTTATTGTGAAAAAATTTCTTTATGACAAATGATTTAAAAGGACTAAAAAATACTAAAAATCGTAAACTAATACTTGATTGTTTAAATAAATTAAATAAACCAGTAACAGCAGAAGAATTGTATTTTTTATTAAAAGATGAAAATGTTGATCTTTCAACAATTTATAGAACGTTAAATTCTTTTTATGAAAAAGGAATAGTAAAAAAGGAAATTAATTCTTCAAAAAAGAATATTTTTATAGTTGATAATGATAACGATTCGCATGTTTTAGTTTGCAAAATTTGTCATAAACGCATTCCTTTACATGGTTGTCCATATCATAAAGTTAATAAAAAAATTGAAAAAGCAACAGGATTTATTGTTGAAGATCAAAATACTGAGATTTATGGTGTTTGTCCTGAATGTCAAAAAAAGATTAATAAAAAATAATTATTAGAATTTTTTGAAAATAACTTTGTTTTAAAGACTTTTTTATTAAATAAGGTTTATTTTAAATTATAATTAACTATAAAATTAAATAAATCATTAGTAGGCTTATTAAAATTTTTGTTTTTATTATAAGCGATTACTATATCGAAAATGAAATCTTCTTCTAAAGGAATACCAACTATATCATCATTTTCTTTAATCACTTGATTAAATAAAAAAGCACCAATTTTACCATAACTTAATAATTCCTTAATCGTTGCTATTTGCTCTGTTTTAAGTTTAATATTTGGAGTTATGCCAATTTGCTTAAAAAAACTTGTTATAACTTGATATTGTAATGAATCTTCTTTTAATAAAATTAATGGAATATCTTTAATTTCTTGCAAAGAAATTATTTTTTTAGAAGCTAATGGATTATTTTTACTTACTGCGAATAGCAATTTGGTCTCTCCGATTTTTGCATAATTCAACCTCGAATCAATTTTATTATGAAAAATAACCGTTAATGCTAAATCAATTTCATTTTTTAACAAAGCTTCTTGATTAGCATTACTTGCTAATTCAAACAATTTAAGATTGATTTTTGGAAATTTATTCATAAATTGATTTAATAGTGGAGCAAAAATAAAAGATCCTAACATTGGAGGTATACCAATTCTAATAGATGTTGATTTTAATATAAAATCTTTCATTTGTGTTTCTAAATTATTATATAAAGAAACAATAGGAACAACTAAATTATGAAAATACTCACCACTTTCAGAGATATCTAAATCTTTACCATTTTTAATAAATAATTGTGTATTTAATTCTTTTTCTAAATTTTTGATTGCCGTTGTTACAGCTGGTTGAGAAACAAAAAGTTCTTTACTTGTTTTTGTAAATGATTTATTTTCATAAACTTTCAAAAAATATATAAGTTGTTCAATACTCATACAATTATTATATCTATAAATTTTATTTATGGATAGATTAAATTTTAATATATAGTTTTATAACTTTTAATCTTGTGAAAGCGCTTTCAAAATTATATTCTATAAATAGTTTAGAGGTAAAATTATGCCAAATTTTAGTAATTTAAAATGGAATTTTTTATTATTGTTTTTTTCTTTAAATATTTTATTATTAAGTGGTTGTAAAAACAAAATAGAAGGATTTAATAATAAAGAAATTGATATATCAAAAGCAAATGATAAATCACTAAAAATAAAAATAAATTATGAAAAAGATAGTTCTAGTGGCAATTTTTATTCCTTAACTATAAGCGGAACTGGTGAAGCTAAAAATTTTAATAATAAAGAAACCCCATGGAAAACTATAAGTAAAAAAATTAAAAAAGTAGAAATTGAAGAAGGTGTTACAAGTTTAGGTACATATTATTTTAATAACTTAAATTTAAATTACTATGTATTACCTAAAACCTTAGAATCATTTGAAAATACAACATTTAATGAATCGGCAATTCTTTATAGTAAAAATACCAATCTAGATATAAATAATATTAATAATAAAATTTATTATTATAGTGAAAATGTCCCAACCGATTCATCAAAAAAATATTGGCATTATGTTAATAATATTCCAGTTATTTATGAAAAAATCAAAGTATTATTCGTAGGTAATTCTTTTACTTTTTATAATAATATTCCTAAATTAACTGAAGAAATTGGAAAATCTTTAGGTTATGACTTAACTTGCGATTCGATTACAAAAGGATCATGGACTTTAACTAAATTTGCTGATGAAAGCGATGAAATGGGCAAAGTCGTTTATGATACCTTAAAAAATACAAACGATTATAACTATGTAATTTTTCAAGATCAATCAACTAGAAGCTATACACATTATAATGAATTTTATAATGCAGTTTATAAATTAAATAAACTTGTTCAAAAAACACAGCTTAATTGCAAAACGAGATTATATGCTACTTGGGGATATCCTGATGGACTTAAAGAAAATGAAATAATTTTAACGCAAGAAGAAAAAATAAGAGAAAAATATATACAATGTGGAAATTCTTTAAATATAAAAGTTCATAATGTTGGGAAAGCTTTTAGTAAGGTATATCAAGAAAATAAAGATATTAACTTATATTTTAGTGATAATAAACATCCTTCACATTATGGTTCGTTTCTTTCTGCACATGTCCATGCAATGTCGATATTAAATATTGATACGCGAGCTTCGTCTTTTTCTAGTTATTTTAGTGATGAAGAAAATTTGACTTGGACAATCGATGAAAATAATAGCATAGTCTTAAAAAATGCTGCATATAATGCGACATTTTAAATATAAATAAGGAGAAAGTATGAAAAATAAATTTGTTTTGGCTACTTCTTTATTGCTTAGTGGATTAATTCTTACTAGTTGTAATAAAAATAATAATACTGATGTAGTAGAGCCAATTAAACATTACTTAGTGAGCTTTTATGTAGATAATGATTTATATATGACTGCTCAAGTTGAAAAAAACAAAACCATTGATGTTACGATTCCTGAACCAGAAAAAGATGGATTTATTTTTAAAGGATGGAAAGATGATAGTGAAAATGATTTTGATTTAAATAGTACTATCACTTCAAGTATTAATTTATATGCTTATTTTGAAATTGATGGTAATACCATTAGTGATCCTCATGAAGGAGAAAATTCATTAAATGTTACTGATATAAAAGATAGTAGCAAAAAATATTCTTTAGTCATTGGTTGGTATGGTAAAAGTGAAACAAGTGGAATTAATAAAGAATTGATGCAACATATTTATAAAAATATAATATCTTATTTAAAATTTAATAATGTAGATGATAACGATATCAATAAGATTTCTGTTAGACAATATGGAGATGAAAATACCAAAGTTGGTCCCATGGGAGAATTAATTAATAATGATGGAGATGTTGATATAGTTTTAGGGGTTGGCGTTAATATTACAACAACTGGTAAAGTTGAAACAATTAAAAGAGTTGATGGTATAACTTTTGGTGAAAAAAGTGGGAGATCAATGGCATTATTAAAAGATAATTATATAGCTAAGGACTTATTTGATTATTTATCAACTGAAGATGGTATGAAGTTATTTATCTATGATAATCATTTTATAAATGATGTTTCATCGAGTTATGTAGTTAGCTTTTATGTAGATAATAAATTATATTTAGCTATAGAAGTTGCTCGCAATGAGTTAATAAATAAAGAAGCTATTAATGAACCTATTAAAGACACGAAATTTTTATATTGGGCAAGTGAGGATGGAAAAGAATTCGATTTTACTACAAAAATAAATAAGAATTTTAATCTTTACGCTGTTTTTGAAAGCGTTAATGATCCTCATGAAGGAGAAAATTTATTAAATGTTACAGATATAAAAGACGTTAATAAAACTTATTCTTTAGTTATTGGATGGTATGGGAATACATCAACAAGTGGAATTGATGAAAAAGTAATGCAGCATATATATAAAAATATACTTACATATTTTGAATCGATAAATACCTCGAGTGATATTTTAAATAATATATCAGTTAGAAAATATGGTGAAGAAGGAACAAATATTACTGATACTGGGAAATTAGTAAATGAAGATGGACAAGTTGATATTTTTATGGGCGCTGGGAAAAATATGACGTCAAAAGGTCAAATCCAGACTGTAGTTGATAACGGAACCACTTTTAGAACTGATGGAATTACAATTAATAATGTTACTAATAGAAGTATAGGATTATTAAAAGATACGACAATTGGAAGAGAATTATATACTTTTATTACTAGTGAAGATGGGAAGAAAATCTTTGATTATAATTATCACTATTCAAAATAAGGGGTTTAAATATGAATAAAAAAACATGGATTTTACCTTTAATATTATGCTCTTTAACTAGTTGTAGTTTAGTTAAAGGTTTAGAGCACGATTTAAATGTTGTATTTGAATATAATGGAAAAATAATTTCATATACAAAAGTAAATGAATTTAATAATGGTATTTCTCCAACATTAACTAATGAAATGATACCAGTCAATCATAAATTTTATGGTTGGACATGGTTAGATCCAGATTCTATTGATATAAGAAATTATATTGATGAAAAAAATCGAGTTTTAGATACTTTTTATTCAAATTTCATCGAATATGATGATGTAATTCATTATGATGAAATTAAAAAATATGCTTTTAATACAACAGTAACATTAAGACCATTATTTGTCGATGAATCAATCATTCCAATTCCTAATTATTATATTGCTATAGGGTGGTATGCAAAAACATCTACTAGTGGATTAAATGCAAAACTCATTAATAATTGGACAAATGACTTGAAAGAATATTTATTAAGTTTAGGGGCTAGTAGTGAAAATCTTGAAGATATCAAAATTACTGCTTATGAAGGCGATATAGCAACCGCTGGTAGTTTAATAAATAAAGATAAGTTTAATGATATTTTAATAGGCTTTGGAAACAATATCGGTTCAACTGGAGGAGTTAAATTTATTAATAATGTTGGTGGCATTCCAATGGGTAATAAAACACGTTATATAACCCAATTAAATGATAAAGAATTAACTAAAAAAGTTTTTAGCTGGTTACAAACTGATGAAGGTCATAAATCTTTAGTGTAGGTGATAATTATGAATAAACGATATAAATTAATAAAAACTTCAACAATTATAGGATATATTTTTTCTTTTTTGTATTTATTATTAACCTCATTATTATTTTCAATAAGAGATAATTTTTATTGGTTAACGTTAATAATAGGTGGACTAACTTTATTTAATTCATTATATTCTTCTTATTTAAATCAATATATTAAAGAAGAAAAATTGTCTGGGAAATTAAAAATAAAATTATTAATAAATACGATATTAAGTATATTTTCTGTTCCTTCTTTTATATTAAACTTAATAGCTTACCTTAATAAAAATGATATCGATGAATATATTATTATTAAAAATCCAGATTATAAAAAAGAAATAAAGATTAAAAAGAAGAAAAAATGGTATCAAAAAGCTAATTTTATTGTTTCACTAATTGGCATTGGCGCAACACTTCTTTCTTCTTTTATAGCAAATATTGGTGAAACTAGTGGTTACAAGGTTGAAGTAAATGACTTTACTTTAACTAAAAAAATGACTGAAGAGTTTAATGCTGGCGAATTAAATGCTTTAAATGGTGTTAATGCTGTTATAGAAAGTGATTCATTATCTTATAAGGTTACAGAATATAAACCAAAAATTGCTTCAATTGATAATCCGTTGCCAATGATAATTGTAATGCCAGGATTTACTAGAACTAAAGCAACGATGTCTCAATATGCTATTGAGTTATCACGTAGAAATGCAATAGTTTTTACAATTGATCCAGGATGTCAAGGTGGAACGACTTTTAGCGGATATGATGAAAATAATGAAATGATTTCATCAACAGTAGGAAATAATGGTTTGGATTATTTACTTCAATATATTTATAACAATACTGAAGAGTATCCTTATATTGATAGAGATTGTATTGGTGCTGTTGGACATAGTGCAGGCGGCGGAAATGTTAATGCTTTAGCTGAAAAATTTGCAGGTAATAGTTATGAAGAATCAATTATAAAAGCTGTTTATATAAGTGGTTATATTAAAGTTAGTGCTGCAAATCGTTTTAAAAATTTAAGATGTAATGCTGCCATGAGTTATGCATATTACGATGAAGGCGCCTTTAGATATCAAGGATCAACGAGTGCATTTGAAATTATTGCTAAAAGATTTATAAATGAAGTTGATGGTAAAAATCTAGGTCATAGTGAAGCAATTATTGATTATGAATATGGTGATATGAATAATGGTACTTATCGAGTAATTCATAAAGAAGATATAAATCATTGCTTTGAAATGTATGATCCATTATCAATAAGTAATACGATAAATTTCTTTAGAAGATCATTATCTTTAGATACTAATATAAATGATAATAGTCAAACTTGGATGGTAAAGGAAATATTTAATGGGATAAGTCTAGTTGGTGGTTTCTTATTTATATTTGCTTTAGCAGGATTCTTATTTGATGTTCTACCTTTATTTAGTAGAATGAGAAAATCTCGAGAAGATCATGCTCAATATGAAATTTTAAAAAAAGCTCAATATAGTGGCAAAGACATTTCTTTAGTAACTAAAGATGAATATAAATTAGATGATCATCCTCGTAAAAAAAGAATGATAGATAAAGTTTTATTTTGGGGAACTGTGGTTATTACAGCTATTATAGCTTGTTTAGATTATATTCCCTTAGCGCGTCTTAGTATGGATTGGTTTAGTGATGCAGCTAGTAACACATATACATATTTCTTTCCAGCGAGAATGATGAACGCAGTAATGCTATGGGCATTATTTAATGGAATTATAGGTTTAATTTTGATTTTTGGAATTAAAGTTATTGAGAATCTTTATTATAAATTAACAAATCAAAAAGAATATATCTCTTGGTATCGATTTAAAGCATTAAAGATTAATTATAAAGATTTACTATTATCATTAGGATTAGCTGCAATATTATTCTTTATTTTCTATGGCTTAATTGAAATCCTATATTTAATTTTTCATCAAGATATGAGATTTATGTTAATTAGTGCTGCTCCTTTAAATGGAAGGATGATTGTTACTTGGTTAATTTACCTTGTTCCTTTCTTTATTTTCTATATTTCGAATTCTATTAGAGTAAATTTATCAATGGCTACTGAAGGATGGAGTGAATGGAAGGTGATGTTATTAGGAGCTATTGGAAATAGTGCAGGCTTAGTTTTTATTATAATAATAAATTATTTTGTCTATTTTAAGACAGGTACAGTTTATTATGGCTATTACTCAGCAACTGATACTAGCGAAATGTGGTTATTTATTAATATGGTATTTGGACTGATACCAATGATGTTTATATTACCAATTATAAATAGATATTTATATAAAAAGAGTGGAAATGTATATTTCGGATCAACACTTACATGCATGATTTTTATAATGATGTCGATTAGTGCTTCTGTTTCATATATTCCACTATAAGGAGGCTTAAAATGAATATTGGTGAAGAATCGTTAAAAAAACATTACGAATGGAAAGGCAAAATAGAAACAAAAGTTAGAGTAGATGTATCTAATAATGAAAATTTAATGTTAGCTTATACTCCAGGAGTAGCAACTCCTTGTATGAAAATACATGAGGATGTTAATGAATCTTTTAATTTAACTAGACGCTGGAATACAATTCCAGTAATTACTGACGGTACGGCAGTTTTAGGACTTGGTGATATTGGACCTGAAGCTGGAATGCCAGTTATGGAAGGTAAATGTGCTCTATTTAAAGCTTTTGGTGATGTAGATGCCTTCCCTATTTGTATTAAGAGTAAAGACACTGAAGAAATTATTAAAACTATTAAGCTAATTTCAGGAAGTTTTGGTGGTATTAATTTAGAAGATATTAGTGCTCCTAGATGCTTTGAGATAGAAAGGAGGCTTAAAGAAGAATTAAATATTCCAGTTTTTCATGATGACCAACATGGAACAGCTATTGTAACGCTTGCAGCTCTTATTAATGCATTAAAATTAGTTAATAAAAAAATCGGAGATATAAAAATTGTTATTAATGGTGCTGGAGCTGCTGGGGAAGCGATTGCTAAATTACTTATTTATTTTGGTGCTAATAATATAATTGTCTGCGATTCAAAAGGAATCATATGTAAAGGTGACCCAAGATTAAATAGTGCAAAAATAGAATTGGCGAAGATTACAAATTTAAAACATATTAAAGGGCATTTAATAGATGCAATGAAAGAAGCAGACGTATTTATTGGTGTTAGTGTTGCTAATTGTGTTAGTAAAGAAATGGTTAGATCAATGAATGATAAGCCAATTTTATTTACTTGTGCTAATCCAATACCAGAAATTGATCCAATGGATGCTAAAGAAGCTGGAGCATATATTATTGGTACTGGATCAAGTCAATACCCTAATCAAATTAATAATGTTTTAGTTTTCCCGGGATTATTTAGAGGGGCAATTGATGCTAAAGCCACAGATATTAATTTAGAAATGATGAAAGCGGCAAGCTTAGCCATTGCCAATACAATAAAAGAAGATGAATTAAAATTAGATTATATTTTACCTTGTGCATTTGATAAAAATTCACACGCGAATGTAGCAAAAGCTGTTAAAGAAGCAGCAGTTAAATGTGGGTGTATTAGGAAATAATTATTATTAATATTTATATAAAAACGAATGTTCATTCATTCGTTTTTATTTAGGGTTTAGATTAATTATTTACTTTATTTTTAAAGTATACGTAATTATTTTTTTGAATTTATATTTAAAATATTTAAAAATATATCGTTTTTGCAGGTTTTTTAAAATTTTTTAATATAAATAAAACTTAAAAAGTTTAATTAAAATAGATCTAATAAGATTTCATCATTTTACTCTTAAATCAATAAATGTTAATATAATTTTAATGTTATCGTTAACATATTTAGTAAGATGAATAAAGAAAAAAGTCGAGTAACTATTAATGATGTCGCTAATTTAGCAAATGTTTCTGCACAAACTGTGTCACGTGCTTTTAATAATACAGGTTATATTAAAGAAGAAACTAAAAATAAAATATTAGAATGTGCTAAGAAATTAAAATATGTACCAAGCAAGACTGCTAGGAATTTTAGGAAAGGTGAAACTAAGAAGATTGCTGTTGTTTTTGATTCTTTGAAAAATTTATACTTTTCTATTTTAATTGATTATTTAGAAATTGATTTAAAAGAATTAGGCTATACTTTAGATGCTTATTTTGTTGAAAAACATACATTAACTAGAGAAATTTATGAAAATATAGTTTCAGAAGGTGATGAGGCTATTATTTCTTTACTTGAAGTCGATAAAGAAATCGATGAGTTAATAGATGTTTATAAATTACCAGTATTAATTGCTGGAAGAACAAGTGATTCTGATGTTATTAATTTTATTTCAGCAGATGATTTTAAAGGCGGTATGATTGCTGCTAATGAGTTAATTAAGGAAAAATGCCAAAATTTTCTTTATTTAGGTGAAGTTCCTGGGATTATATGTTCAATTCTTAGATTTAATGGATTTAAAGATGTTTTAAATAAATATGGCGTTACTCCAATAGAAATTTATTGTTATCAAAATGTTGAAAAAGAGTTAGATAAATTATCAAAAGAAAATTATAAATTTGATGGTATATTTTGTTTTAATGATATGATTGCATATAAAGTTAAAAAATATTTTAAAAACAAGAATGATATTTATATTATTGGGTATGATGGTTTAGCAAAAGATATTGATATATTAGAACCATTAAAATCAATAACAATTAAAAAAGATGAATTTGCTAAACGTATCGTTAGTAAGATAATTGATTTAATTAGTAAAAAAGAAGAAAAAGTACTACATGAATTAATAATTCCTGAATTAGTTAATTAAATTCGTTATTAAAGGAAGATTTAAATTATTATCAAATATGTTAACGTTAACATATTAACAATACTTAGAAAAAGGAGGAAATTATGAAAAAATCTAAAGTATTAATTGGATGCTTAACTCTTGCTGCTTTATTTACTGGTGTTGTAAGTTGTGGAAAAACTGATGAACAACCAGTAGAACCAGTGAAAGATAAATATTCTATCAAATTGACAAGTAATGCTAATGTATCTATTAAAGTTGGAGAAAGTTCAAATATATCATTTGAAATGTATAAAAATGATAAAGTTGATTCAAACTTAGACTTTGAATTTGAAGTTTCTAACGATAGTGTTATTTTTAACAAAGACACTAAAAAAGTAACTGCTAATAAAGAAGGCGAAGCAACTCTAACATTATGGATTAAAGATCATAAAGATGCAGGTACTATTTCAATAAATTTTAAAGTTGAGAAAAATGTTTATTTGATTAAATTAACAAGTAATAATAGTTTAAAAATTGAAACTGGAGCAACATCAGTTGTTAGTTTTGAAATGTATAAAAATGAAATATTAGATAACGAATTGGACTTTGAATTTGAAGTTTCTAATGATTCTATTACATTTGATAAAGAAACTAAAGCTATTACAGGATCAAAAGTTGGGGATGCTAGCTTAAATTTATGGATTAAAGATCATAAAGATAGTGGCATAATTACTGTTAATGTCAATGTTATTGAGGCTTTATTTGATGTTAGTGGTGGAGTAATTAAAGAAACTGATGGTACATTAGTTTTTCCTGAAGAAAAAAATAGTGTTAATGGTGTTGGCAATGAAACTGCATATGAAGAAAATGAATATAGTGCCAAATTAAAGAAAACTGTTAAAGGTGATTTCGATTTAGAATTTAAGGTTAGTGATTACAAAGTTAAAGAAGGTGTTGCTTATCCTAAATTAATGATTTCTTTAGGTGGATCACATAATCAATTTTATGTTGCATATAAACCTAATGGCGAATATCGTGTAGAAACATTTACTAATTTTATTAATTCAACAGAAAATTATTCATATAATTATGGCGGAGCTTGGGTTAATTCTAATAATTTTGAGAATTTTGATACCAATGCTGAACATACATATAAAATAAGTGTCGAAGGTGGTTTATATCATCTATATATGGATGGTAATGAACTTAGTATGAATCTTGATGGAACAACAAAATTAATTGCTAGAAGTTTTAGTGATTATACAAGTGAATTACCAGTTAGAATTTCTACTAATGGAGTAAGTGCTAAAGTTAGTGATATTAAAGTTACTCAAAAGGAAAGTTCAAAAGCATTTTATTATTTGAATGATACATATATTAAAGACGTAACTACTAATGGATTTAAATTAATTGCTGCTCAAGGAGGGTGGAATAATAAAGATCAAGATATTAACAGAATTAGTTTATTAAAGAAAGTCGATAACAATGTTGCCTTAACATTTAAGTTAAAAGCTTCTAAAACTATGACTGATGGTAAATTTATGGCTGAATTAGGTGGTAATATTGTTATGGTTAATTATAAAAATGATGTTATCAGTTGTAATATTAATGGAATTGGTCATGATTGGGATGATGTTGCAGCTAATGGAGCAACTTATAATGAATTAACCGTTAAAATTATTAGAAACGAAGGTAACATTAAAGCTTATATTAATGATATTGAACTTAGAAATTATGATAATGCTCAAAGTGGTGATTATGTTAAATTCTCTATTTTTAATGAAGCTGAAGCTGATAAAGATGTAACTATTGAACTAAGCGACTTATCTATAGGAAATATATAATATTATTTATAAATTTTAGTACAATAAAAATCCTGTTTTGCAGGATTTTTATTTTAAAAGCAAAGATTTTTTATCATTTATTATTTAGACATTTTAAACATTATGTCAAAAATTTTGACAATTAGATGTTATTGTCTAAAGAATTATCTCTTAAATATATTTAAACTTAAGTCGTTCAAATTAAGGAGGACTTATTTATGTATTATGGAGCAGGAACTTATGAAGCATTTGTAAAACCTAGAAAAGTAGAAGGTGTCGATAAAAAGAATGCTTATATTATTGGAACTGGTTTAGCCGGTCTAAGTGCAGCTTTTTATTTAGTTAGAGATGGTCAAATGAAGGGGAGTCACATTCATTTATTTGAAAAAATTGATTTAGCTGGTGGAAGTTGTGATGGCCGAAAAGATATTACAAAAGGGTATTACATGAGAGGTGGTAGAGAAATGGATAATCACTTCGAATGTATGTGGGACATGTTTAGAGATGTTCCATCAATTGAGCATGCTGGTCAATCAGTATTAGATGAATATTATTATTTAAATAAAGATGATCCCAATTATTCATTATGTAGAGCAACTATCAATAGAGGCGAAAATGCAGAAACTGGAGATAAATTTACTCTTGATAAAGAAGCTAAAAAAGAATTATTAAAATTATTTTTAACTCCTGAAGAAGAATTAGAAGATAAAAAGATTAGTGATTTATTTGATGATCATTTTTATAAATCTAATTTCTGGCTTTATTGGCAAACAATGTTTGCATTCCAAAGATGGTCAAGCGCATTAGAAATGAAAAGATATTTACAAAGATATGTTCATCATATTGATGGGTTACCAGATTTTAGTGCACTTAGATTTACTAAATATAATCAATATGAATCAATGATATTACCTTTAGTTAAATATCTAGAAAATAAAGGAGTAAAAATTGAGTTTGGTATTGATGTTAAAAATGTAATCTTTGATATAAAAGATAATAAAAAAGTTGCTAAAGAAATAATTTATATTAAAGATAATCAAGAGTGTAAATTAGATTTAGTGGAAGATGATTTGGTATTTATCACTAATGGGTGTTGTACTGATTCTAGTTGCTATGGTGATCAAAATAATGCTCCAGATTTATCTAAATTAGTTGATGGTAAAGGTGAAAGTTGGGATTTATGGGAAAACATTGCTAAACAAGATAAATCATTTGGTAATCCACTTAAATTTTGTAATAATATCGAGAAAACTAATTGGATGAGTGCAACAATTCAAACTAGTGATGATTATGTTATTTCTTTAATAGAAAAAATTTGTAAAAGAGATCCTCGTAGTGGAAAAGTTACTACTGGCGGAATTGTTACTATTAAGGATAGTGAAGATAATTGGTTCTTATCTTGGACTATTAATAGACAACCTCAATTTAGATCACAAAATAAAAATGACATACTAATATGGGTCTATGCTTTAACTACTAATAAAAATGGTAATTATATTAAAAAGCCAATGAAAGAATGTAGTGGAAAAGAAGTGTGTGAGGAATGGTTGTATCATATTGGATGTGATTTATCACGTATTGAAGAAATTGCTACTAATAGATGCAATACAACAACATGTTATATGCCTTATATTGATGCTTTCTTTGAACCTAGAAAAAATATTGATCGTCCAAAAGTAGTTCCAGATGGAGCAATTAATTTTGCCTTTATTGGTCAATTTGCTGAAACTCCACGTGATACTATATTTACTACTGAATACTCAATTAGAACTGGTATGGAAGCTGTTTATACATTGCTTAATATTGATAGGGCTGTTCCTGAAGTTTGGGGTAGTGTATACGATATTAGGGAACTTCTTAGAGCTACTTATTATGCTTTAGATAAAACTAAATTATTAGATAGTGATGCAGTTAATAATGTTGAAAAGGTTGCTTTAAAGGTAGCTTATAATAAAATAAAAGATACTGATATTGGTAAATTGCTTAGAGATTCAAAATTATTTTAAAAGTTGTAATTAAATAAAAGACAGTTGGAGTTAGCTATTAAACTAGTACTAAAACTGTCTTTTTATTTACTAATTTTAATATATAAATATTGCTTTAAGAAAACTTTTATAAATATTACTCGTCTATTTCTTTAAAAACTTCAGCAATAGACTTATTAATTTGCAATTTTATTTTTCGATGTACTTCGAGTTTTTCTTTATTAATAATTACAATATTATCACCATAAAAATAGTCAATTAAACTAGCGGCCGGATAAACTTTTAAACTAGTTCCAGCAACAATTAATAAGTCTGCTTCTTGTAAAGCAATAATAGCTTTAGTCATAACTAATTCATTAAGTGGTTCGCCATATAAAACAACATCTGGTTTAATTAATCCTCCACATTTTGTGCAATAAGGAACATTACTCATATTTAAAATTTCTTCTAAAGAGTAAAGTTTTACGCACTTTTCGCAATAATTACGGTGAATTGATCCATGTAATTCTATTACATTTTTACTTCCAGCAATTTGATGAAGACCATCAATATTTTGAGTTATTATAGTTAAATTTTTCTTTTTTTCTAATTTAGCTAAATAAGTATGAGCATAGTTTGGTAATACATTTTTATTAATCATAAACTCTCGATAGAATTTATAAAAAGTGTCAGTGTGCTCATAAAAATAATCATGAGACAACATAATTTCATAAGGCATGCCATATTTTGATTTTAAATTATATAAACCCTTTTCACTTCTAAAATCAAGTATTCCACTTTCAGTAGAAACTCCTGCTCCACCAAAAAAGACAATCTTATTTGCTTTTAAAATTAATTCTTTAAGTTCTATTAAATCTTTGTCCATATTTTTATTTTAACACTATAGAACATCTTTATCTTGAATAAGTTAAAATATATTTTAAAATATCTAATTATGGAAAGTAAATTAGTCGATGATTTAAATTTTAAAAGAGTTAAAAGGGTTTGCTTTGTTGAAATTATTTTGAATTATGTATTAACTATCATTAAATTTGTTGGTGGATTTATTAGTGGAAGTAATTCATTAATTAGTGATGGTATTAATTCTTTAGGGGATATTGTTAGTTCTACAATATTTTATATTGGGAATAAAATATCTAATAAAAAAGCTGATAGTTCACACCAATTTGGTCATGAAAAAGTAGAAGCTTTAATATGTTTAATATTTTCATTAACTTTAACTTATTTAACTATATTTTTAATATATAACAATGTTTTATCAATAATTAATAAAAACTATATAAAAGAAACTAACGAATTATTTTTGGTTGGTTTAATAATGGGTTTAAGTGCCTTATTTATTAAATTTTTCTTATTTATTTATACATTTATTAATTCAAAAATAACAAAATCTAATCTTTTAAAAACTCAAGCTATTGATCATTTAAGTGATTCTTTATCAACATTTATTTCTATAATGTCTTTATTAGTTATTTATTTTATACCTAATGATTATTCAAAAATTATTGATCCAATTGGATCAATAATGATTGGATTAATTGTAATTATTAGTTTATTAAAAATTATATATGATAATTCTAAAATTTTATTAGATTCATCAATTAACAAAGAAAAATTAGAAAAAATTAAAAAAACGATTTTATCTGTTAGTGGTGTATATCATATTGATAATATAAGAACTAGGGTTATTGGTAATCATGTATTAATGGAAGTAGAAATTAGTTGTAATGGTAGATTATCTTTAGAAGAATCTCATCAAATAAGTGAAAACGTACGTGATATAATAATAAAAGATTTTCCAGAAGTAAAACATGTTTTAGTTCACGTTAATCCTCTAGATCATCAAAATGAAAACGATTTGTAAGAGTGGCGGAATTGGTAGACGCGTTAGTTTCAGAAGCTAATGATTACATCGTGGGAGTTCGAGTCTCCTCTCTTACACCATTTATAAGTTAAAAGATTATTGATTGATAGACTTCAAATTTATGTTTAATGTTAGCTATTTACTTAATAAAAATCAATTAATTTTTTTAAAAAACTATCTAGAACCCCTATGAACCCTTAAATTTTGACTTTTTAAATTTCTTATTTTTTTAATATCTAT
>ERZ808262.407-NODE-407-length-21686-cov-4.540890_pt1 | contig 21686 bp, 16 predicted proteins | sample MGYA00520895_ERZ808262 | MGnify/ENA primary metagenome ERZ808262 (study PRJEB31516, sample SAMN03275588) | gut metagenome | biome: mammalia-associated habitat; material: feces | host: Papio cynocephalus | place: Kenya | collected 2012-08-02 ... | reverse complement strand
CTAGAATCGCTCGGAGCCCTCGGGAGGTACAATGAGACTTCCGGACGCTTCCCCTCGCTCAGAAGCGAAAAAAACGGCCTTCCCGGCGATTCTAGCCTCCACCCTCGTCCCCCGCGGTGCCGACTACCCCCGAATCACCCCAAAAAGCTCCCGCCAAACCGCCGCGTCCTACTCGTCCCACCCGTCCTGCTCGTCCCAGCCATCCCCGATGGTTCCGTCCCCGGCGAAAAGCGAAAATAATTTTAGAAAAAACTTGACAAGGTTTTCAGAATACGCCTGCACACTCCCGCCCGCAGCCCCCCGCGACGCGGGCGACGGCACGGTCTATCAGCTCCGGAATCTGGATCGGGAGCGCGTGTTCGCCCCCCTCCACCCAGGTCAGTTCGGCGGACGGGAACAGATTCTTCAGAAAGACGGCGTTTCCCGGACGGACGATTCCGTCCCGGCGGCTGTGGAAAATGCTGACGGGGCCCGCATACGGCCGCGCCCCGAACGCCGCGGTCAAATCCGCCCGCAGATCCGTCCGCGCGAGATAGTCGAGCCCCCGCGCGAGGTTCGCGTCCGTATCGCACGCATAGGGATTGGGCTTGCCCGCGGGCGTGCCGAAGAACCCGGCGCCATGCGTCAGTTGCACGCCTACGCGCAAGGCTTCCAGCCGCCGCGGGGAAAGTCCGTCCCACCCCTCCGCCTTCATCATGCAGGGCGTCGCGGCGACGAGGACGAGTCCTTTGACTTTTTCCGGATGCGCCAAAAGGAGCCGCAGGGCCGAACTGCCGCCCATGGACCAGCCCACGAGAACGACCGCCTCCTCCCGCGCCAAAGCCTGCTCGGGGAGCCCGTCCAGCTGGTCCGTGTAGCTGAAAAGCGCCGCGCGCGGGAACGTGCACAAATCCCACGCCGCGGCGCTCGCGGACCAGCCGTTAAGGACAAACGTCTTCACACGCCCTCACGATCGCCGTTCCCAGCCGCCGCTTGGTCTGGCGCGGCAGCGAAACGACGCGTCCGTCCCCGTAGACGAAGGAGACGCGGTTCGTATCCGCGGCGAAGCCGCTCCCCGGTTCGGTGACGTCGTTCGCCACGATGAACGCGAGGCCCTTCTCGCGGCACTTGCGCCGCGCCTCGTCGAGCACGCGCTCCGTCTCCGCGGCGAAACCGACCTTCACCGCGGCGCACACGCTTTTCAGCACGTCCGGATTGCGCACGAGCTGCAGCGTGCCGTCCATCTCGCCCTTCTTCAGCTTTTGCGCCGCGCATGTCGCCGGACGCCAATCCGCCACCGCGGCAGTCGCGACGAAAACCGCCTCGCCGCCATAGGCCGCGAGCGCCGTCTCGGCCGCCGCGAGCATGTCCCGGGCGGAAACGACGTCCACCCGCGCGCAGCCCTTGGGCGTCTGGCGTGCGACGGGTCCGGCGATCAGCGTGACGGGGTGCCCGCGCCGGGCGGCCGCCGCGGCGATCGCGAAGCCCATCTTCCCGGTGGAGGGATTGGAAAGGAACCGCACCGGGTCCAGGAATTCGCGCGTCGGTCCGGCGGTGACGACGAAAGGCAGCCTAGGCTTGCTGACTGGCATCTGCGTTCGTCTGCGCGGTCTGCCACACGACGCGGTCGCGCGAAATCTTGAAGAGACCCTTCTTCTCCAGCGCGGCGATTGTCGCGGCGGCGTTCGCCGCGCCGAACTGGGTCTCGAGGGTGTTGCGCAGTTTGTGCACCGAGCCGGGCGCCATCTTCGTCAGGCGCTCGAGCTGTTCGGCCCCCAGCTCCGTCGCCGGGGCGTCCGCCCCGGGGGCTTTCGCCTTGGGCTTGGCGGCGGTCTTTCGCGTCGCCGTGCGGGTGCGGGTCTTGGGGGCGCGCGCCGCGGGTTCGGCGGGCGGCTCTTCCGCCGCGGGCGTTTCGTCCGTCTCGGTTTCGGAAATGACGTCCGTGAACACGGCGCGCGGGGCGCGGGGGGCCGGCACGGGCGCGACGGTCGGCGTCGGGGCGCCTTCCAGCAGCGCGAGAATCGTCTCGGGCGACTCGGTCACCTCGTAGTCCAGGTCGTTCCCGAGCGGCACGACGATCGTGCCGCCCTGGCGCCGCGGTTCGAGCGCGGCGATGAAGACGCTTTGGATCCAGACGGGGGTCTTGTCCGTTCGTGTCAATTTGATGTACATAGGCTTTCCAATTCGAACGCGGCTTGCGGCGCGGCTCAGGCCTTCTTCATCTGCGGGAAGAGCACCACGTCGCGGATGCCGTCGCACCCGGTCAGAAGCATGACGAGACGGTCGATGCCGATGCCCAGCCCGCCCGTCGGGGGCATGCCGCACTCGAGCGCCGAGATGAAGTCCTCGTCGATCTTTTCCGTATCCTCGCCCGCCTGGTGCTCGAGGGCCTTGCGCTGCTCGAGGGGATTGTTCTGCTCGGTGTAGCCCGGGCACAGTTCGCGTCCGCCCACGACGAACTCGAACACGTCCACGAGCGCCGGATCGTCCGGGCACGCCTTGGCCAGCGGCACGAATTCGTGCGGCAGGCGCGTCACGAAGGTCGGCTGGCGCAGGTTCTTCTCGATGAGCTTGTCGTAGACCTCGTGCGTCAGCATGAGCGTGTCGGTTATGCCGTCCAGCTCGAGGTTCGTCTCCGTCTCCTTGCCCTTGGCCTTCGCCTTGGCGAGCTGCGTGGCGAAATCGAGCTCGAACCAGTCCGTCCCCATGAGGTCCTTCACGAGGTCGCTGTAGGCCACGCGCCGGTAGGGCGGATTGAAATCGATGATTTCCTTCTTCTCGCCGTAGGGAATCCGGCGCGAACCGATGACCGTGTCGCAGAGATGCGGGATCAGGCCCTCGATGATCGCCTCCATGGACGTGCGGTCGCCGTAGGCCTCGTAGATTTCGAGCACCGTGAACTCGGGGTTGTGCGAGCGGTCGATGCCCTCGTTGCGGAAGTCCTTGCCCAGCTCGAACACCTTGTTCATCCCGCCCACCAAGAGGCGCTTCAGATAGAGCTCGGGGGCGATGCGCAGCACCATGTGCTGGTCGAGCGCGTTGAAGCGCGTCTCGAACGGCTTGGCCGCCGCGCCGCCCGCCTGCGCCTGCAGAATCGGCGTCTCGACCTCGATGAAGCCCTTGGACCACAGGTACTTGCGCGTCTCCATGAGCAGGTTGGAGCGCGTCACGAAGCGCGCGCGCGTCTCGTCGTTCGTCATGAGGTCGACGTACCGCCGGCGGTAGCGCTCCTCCTGGTCCGCGAGGCCGTGGAACTTTTCCGGCGGCTGCTCGAGCGCCTTGGCGAGCATCGTCCAGTCCGCGACGACGATGGACTTCTCGCCCTTCTGCGTCGTGAAGAGCGCGCCTTCCGCGCCGATGATGTCCCCCAGGTTCAGGAGCTTGAACGCCTTGAACGCCGTCTCGGGGAGTTCGTCGCGCTTGAAGATGAGCTGGAACTTGTCCGTGCCGTCGTTGATGGTGCAGAAGTTCATCTTGCCCATGCGCCGGATCGTCATGAGGCGTCCGGCCACGCGCACGCGCACGCCTTCGGCGAACGCCGCGCGCACTTTCGCGAGGTCTTCGTGGGGGTACTTGCGCCCGTAGGGTTCGTAGCCGAGTTCCGCCAGCGCCTGCATGTTCTGCAGCCGTTGCGCGCGATATTCGTTCGTTTCCGCCATTTTCGCAGTCCTCAGTCCTCGAGCGCGATGTCGAGCGCGTCCGAAATCATGTCGACGGCCTCTTCCAGGTCCTCTTCCTTCAGCACGAGCGGCGGCAGGAAGCGCACGACGCCGCCCTTGGCCGTCAGGGCGAGCAGACCCTGCTCCCGCAGGGCGTCCACGACCTTCGCCGGGTCGCCGTCCACGACCAGGCCGAGCATCATGCCCTTGCCGCGCACCTCGAGGAGCTTGTCGTGCGCGTCCACGAATTCCTGCAGGGCCGCGCGCAGGAGTTCGCCGACATGCGCCGCGCGCGCAAGGAGCCCATCCTCTTCGATGACGGAAATCACCGCGTTCGCCGCGGCCGCGGCGACGGGGTTGCCGCCGAAGGTGGAGGCGTGGTCCGAAAGGCCGAACACGTCCGCCGTCTTGGCGTTCGAGACGAGCGCGCCCATGGGCAGGCCGTCCGCGAGCGCCTTGGCGAGGGTGAAGAGGTCGGGCTTGACGCCGTAACCCTGCCAGGCGAACCAGGTTCCCGTGCGCCCCATGCCGGACTGCACCTCGTCGCAGATCATGAGCAGGTTCTTCTCGTCGCACAGCGCGCGCACGCCCTTCATGAACTCCTCGGTCGCCGGGGTCACGCCGCCCTCGCCCTGCACCGCCTCGAGCATGATCGCGACGGTCTTGTCCGAAACGGCCGCCTTGACGCTCTCGAGGTCGTTGAAGTCCGCATAGACGAAGCCGGTCGGCAGGGGGTCGTACCCCTCCTGGCACCACGCCTGGCCCGTCGCCGCCACCGTCGCGAGCGTCCGCCCGTGGAAGCCGCGGCGCATCGTCACGATCTCGTGGCGTCCGCCGTTCGCCTGGCCCCACTTGCGGGCGAGCTTGATGGCCGCCTCGTTCGCCTCCGCGCCCGAGTTGCAGAAGAAGACCTTGCCCTCGAGACCGGAAAGCGCGACGAGCTTCGCGGCCAGTTCCGTCTCGGGGACGTTCGCGAAGAGGTTGGAGGAGTGGGTCAGGCGGGCCGCCTGCTCCTGGATCGCCTTCACCACCTTCGGATGCGAATAGCCCACGTTGTGCACGCCGATCCCGCTCGTGAAATCGTAGAGGACGAGCCCGTCCGCATCGCGCACCGTCACGCCCTTCCCGCTCGTCAGCACGGTGGTGGGTGCATAGGTCGGCATCATGACCTTCTTGTAGAGGTCGAGTATCGGTTGCGTCTTGTTGCTCATTCTGTTATCTCCGTTCCCACGCCTTCACGCGTGAATATTTCAAGTAATAAAGAGTGTTGCATGCGGCCGTCCACGAGCTGCACCTTCTGCACCCCGGCGCGGATGGCCTTCTCGCAGCTGACGATCTTCGGGAGCATGCCGCCCGAAATCGTCCCGTCCGCCTTGAGTTTCTCGATGGAGCCCAGATGCAGCGTCGAGAGCAAGGTCCGCGGGTCGGACGGGTCCTTCAGGAGCCCCGGCACGTCCGAGACGAGGACGAACTTGAGGACCTTGAGCGCCTGGGCGAGCGCCGCGGCGGAAACGTCGGCGTTCACGTTGTAGAGGTGGCCGTCGGCGACCCCCGTCGCCAGCGGCGTGATGACCGGCACGATGCCCGCGTCCATCATCTCCAGGACCGGGCGCGTATCCACCGCGACGACCTCGCCGACAAAGCCGCGGTCGGGTTCCGTGATTTTGCGCGCCTGGAAGAGCCAGTTGCCGTGCAGGGGCTTCGCGTTCGTGCCGCGCTTCGACAGGCGCGCGACGAGGTCGGGGTTCACCGTCCCGTTCAGCGTCCGCCGCACGATCTCCATCGTCTCCTCGTCCGTCACGCGCTGGCCGGCGACGAATTTCGGCTCGTGGCCGGACGCCGTAATCGCGCGCGAAATCGCCTTGCCGCCGCCGTGCACGATGGCCACTTTCATGCCGATCGCCCGCATGAAGGCAATATCGTCCACCACGGACTCGAGATTGGCCTCGATTTCCATGACCGACCCGCCCAGTTTGACAAGGACCATCGCGCCCTTGAACGCCTGGATGTACGGCAACGCCTCGGTCAAAACCGCGGCTTTTGTCTGCGCTGTTTCAAATCTCTGCATATAGGCTAAATATTATACCAAAAACCGCCCAAACCCGCAATTGCCCTTCAAGCCTTCTTCTAAACCCCTGATAATGCGTACGGAGAGACGGGTGGCCGTTCCGGCGAGACGGTATCACCGTTCCGGCGCAACGGCATCGCCGTTCCGGCGCGACGGCATCACCGTTCCGGCGCGACGGATACGGTGGGCGCGAAGGAACAAGGCGAACGGTCTTCAGGCTGGAATCTTGACGGGGCTAGTCCCGCAGGGGGACGGCGGCCTGCGTCGCCTCGAGCAGGAGGACGGCCTCGATACGGTCGAGCGGCAGGTTCGCCAGGTCGGCGAGCGCCCGGCGGTAGGCGTGCATCTGGCCCGAATAGGCGCGCACCATCCGTTCCGCAAACGCCGCGGACGATTCGTTCCCCTGGCGCGCGTTCGTCTTGAAATCGTAGACGACCGCCCGCCGCGCCGCGCCTTCCCCGGCGAAAACCACCCGGTCGAACTGTCCGGACTGCCAGACGCCGTCCACGAGGCGTTCGTAGGCGCGTTCCCGCCAAAGCGCGGTCGCGTCCGCCGGTTTGACGAGGGCTTTTTCGAAGGGCGTCCGGGCGGCGGCGGGTTCCAGCCAGGCGATTTTGCCGTAGGCTTCGTGCCGCGCCGTGCCGCGCCGCGCCGCCGCGCCGAAATCGTCCGCGAAAAGCGTATCGCCGCGGATGCCCGAGCGGAAGGCTTCCCCCGGACGGGACTTCGCGCAAGACTGCCGCGGCGGACGCGCGAAAGCGGGGGGCATGGGCGGGGTTTCCGGCGCTTTCTTGCCCTCGCCCGGCTTCAGGTACCAGGCGGGGTCGCCCGCGGTCTCCAGCCCCACCGTGCGCACGAGGTCGCTGAAACGCCCCGGCGCGTCGCCCTTCTTCGTTTTCGTCGCCGGATGCAGAATGAGCGTCAGCGCCTTCTTGGCGCGCGTCAGGGCCACGTAGTCGACGCACAGCGAACTGTAGATCTGCGACTGCCGGCGGCGGCGTTCGGCCGCCCGCAGCACCGGGTCGGATTCCGCCGCGGCCACGCCCGGATGTTTCAGTATCCAGGCCGGGTCTTCGCTCGCAAGCGGCGACAGGAAGTCCGGATGCGGGTTGCCGTCCAGGCCCTCGCGCTCGTAGAACGGGATGATGACGTAGTCGAAACCTAGCCCTTTCGAGCGGTGCATCGTCAGAATGCGCACTTTCGCCGCGTCCGCGAAATCGCGGCGTTTCTTGTTGGCGACAAAGGATATGAAGTCCGACAGGCGCATCGTGTCGTCCCGGACGGACTCGAACTCGACCGCGCACTTGAGGAAGTCCTCGAACCGCGATTCGGTGAACGATTCGTCCCAGGAATCGGGCACCTTCTTGAGGGCCTCGCGCACCAGGCGGAACGTCCGCACCATCCCCAGACGCGTGAAGTCCGCCAAAAGCGCCGCGGAAAGGACGTCCGGTCCGGGCAGGCCGTCCGGATAAAGCGCCCGCGCGAGCGGCGAACAGCGTATCTGGGCGTAGGCGAAGGTGTCGTCCGCGTGTTCCGCCAGCTTGAGGAGCGCGGCGAAGGCGCCCAGCACGGGCGAATCGAAAATGGTCGTGTCGCCCTCGAAGACGACGTGGTCGCCCAGGCCGTTTTCCCGGCAGAAGGGATCTTGCTTGAGATAGGCGAGCAAGGCCGCGCCCATCGCGTTCTTTCTGACCAATATCGCCGTGGAAATGCCGCGTTCCCACGGGCGAACCGCCGCGAGCGCATGGGCGACGGGCGCGAAAAAGTCCGCCATCTTCGCCTGGTTCCCCGACTTGGGCGCTTCGGAGACCTCGACGAAACCCGCGTGTTCCCGGTCGTGGCTGACGTGTTCGCGGCACGCCCACACCGCGTTCGCCGGGGCGTCGTCCATGTCGAAAAGTCCGCGGATGACGCGCGTCTCGAAGATCTTGTTCACCGCCTCGGCTATCTCGCGGCGATAGCGGTACGATTCATCGAGCGACAGCAGGCTGTTCGGCGCCGCTTGCGCCCGCGCCACCTGTTCGCCCAGAATGCGCACGTCGCCCGCGCGCCATTCGTAGATGGACTGCTTGCGGTCGCCCACGATGAAGACGGTCTTGTCGCCGTCCGGCTGGCTGTTCTCGGCGATGATGTTCGAAATCGCCCGCCACTGGCCGCGGCTCGTATCCTGGAATTCGTCCAGCGCCCAATGGTCGAATTTGGCGTCCATGCGGTATTCCAGGTTGAGACGGACGGGTTCGGGCAAATGCGCCAGGAGGCGCGGCAGATCGTCGAAGGTGACCAGTCCGCGGGAACGGACCGCCGCGGCATAGGCACGCTCGAATATCCACATGAGGAAGTAGATGCCCTGGGTCGTGCGCAACGCCTGCGCAATCTGGAAAGCGCACATTTTCCGGCGGACTGCCCCCGCGGCGGGATTCGCCTCCAGCACCTTGGGTTGAGCGGGGGGCGTGCCCCCGGCGTACGCGGCTATGGCCGCGATAAACGACGCTACGCCCCGTTTTTCCGCGGATTCCGCGAATTTCGCCGCGTCCGCGCGGATGTCGGCGAGCGTGCAGTCGAGGTACGGGGGCGGCGTGCCGCCGGACCAGATGCGGCCCTTGTCGCCCCATTCCGCCCGGTCCGGACGGTCCCGGAAGCGCGCGTGCCACGCGTCTATGAAGCGCGAGAAGGTCGAAAGGAAGTCCCGGGCGCCCGCCCCGCCGAACACGAGCCGGAACGCTTTCCGGAAGACGTCCTTCGCGTCCGCGGTTTCGAGCATGAGCATGTCGCCCACGAGCCGCGCGGTCTCGAGCGGGGTGCGGTATTCGCTCAGGATGGTCACCTCGCCGGCCAGACCGAGTTCGAAGGGAAGCATCCGCACGACGCGCATGAGGAAGCTGTCGAGCGTGCCGATGAGCGAAAGGTGCTGGCGCGCGACGACCTTGCGGAGCATCGCGGCGAAATCGGCCTGCGTCAGCGTGCGTCCGAGGGCGAGCGCGGCGCTCTCTTCCGCCGCTTTCCCGGCGTCTTCCGCGGCATTCGAGAGCCGTTCGATGAAACTGTTGAAGATTTCGCCCGCCGCGAGACGCGAAAACGTCAGGGCGACGATGCGTTCCGGCTCGACGCCGCCGAAAATCAGCGTCATGAGACGCGTCACGAGGGCGTAGGTCTTGCCCGTGCCGGCCGATGCCTCCACCACGGTAAGAGGGGCTATTTTCATGATTTGTGCGCCTCCTTCTCGGCGTTATGGGCGGCCAAACGCGCCGCCTGGTCGGCTATCCACGCCGGATCCACCCCCTCGGCGGGGGTGTTCCAAATCAACCTGTCGTAGACGTTCTTCCAGACGTCTCCCCGGTTCGGCGGATAGAAAATGCCGCGGGCGATGCGCGTCAGAATGTCCACAAGCTCGTTTTCCGCCTCCGCCTGGCCGCCCGCATGGCAGGCGTCTTCCTCGTCGAAAACGGTGTCTTCGAGGTGTTCCGCCAGGATGCAGTAGAGGGCGCGGGAGTTCTTGGCCGCCGGACCGTATTGGCCCGAGGCTTCCACCAGCGCGCGGTAGACGGGGAGTTGCAGGCTGTCCATTTTGTCCGTGTCCGCCCGCCGCCAGGTCTTGTAGTCGATGATGGCGAGTTCGCCGGTCGTTTCATGCCGGTCTATGCGGTCGATCTGTCCCCGCACGCGGGTGGGGCAGTCCTTGAACGTGCCGGAGAGAAGTTGTTCCGCGGCGACGATCCGCCAGCCCTGTGCGCGGCGATCGGCCTGGCGCTGGGCGAAATACCCCAGCCGCGCGATGGCCGCCTCGCCCTGCAGTTCGACGACCGCCGGAAGCGTCGTGCCGAACGAGGAAAGGCGACGGCGCACTTCGCGCTCCAGAAACGCGGCGATTTCTTTCGCGTTCGCGGAATCCTTGACGTCCGAATGGGCGAAAGACTGCAAAGCCTCGTGGCAAAGCGTGCCGAAATCGCGCGGATCGAGCTCGCGGTAGCGGTCGTCCGCCGGCTCCCCGAAGACCTCCTTGAGGTAGAATTCGAACGGACAACGCTTGTAGGCGTCTACCCAGGTCGCCGAGATCGACTCGCGGAACACCTTGCCCTTGGGCGGGAAAGGCAACGCCAGGCGCCAGGCATCGGGGAAGGTGCGCGCCGGACGGCCGCTCCCGCCCTGCGCCACGGTGTAGAGGCGTTTGGCGAGGCCCGGCAGGTCCTTGTCCGGAATGCACGGGAAGAGAATGCGCGAAGGCTTCGTCACGCTCGCGTCGGACCCGAGCTGGTGCAGGTGCACGGAGACCGCCCCGGCCGGGCGGCACCGCAGGGCCTGGGCGAAAATATACTGGTCGCGCGCCGCACGCGCGGCGTTCGTGGTGACGCCCAGCGTCTGGCGGAGCGCATCCGGCACGAAGGCGTGCCCGACCACGTCGCCCGGCACGCACCCTTCGTTGAAGCCGGCGAAAACGAGCTCGTCTTCCGGACACCACGCCACCTCGAGCCAGCCGCCGGCGGTGAGCACGTTCGGCGCGACCGGCTCCTGCATATAGGTCGCGCGCTTCAGCAGACGCACGAAAAGCGGCTGCCGCAGGGATTCCGGTATGAGTTCGCTCGCGCAATCCTCCCGCAGGGAACGGACGACTTCCGCCGCCGCCACGAGTTCGCGGTCCGCCGGATTGCGCTCGTCCAGGACGAGGGAGGCGAATATCTCGCGCAGGAAGCCGTAGGGGTCGGTCCGCTTCGCCTCCACGAGCCGGGCCAACTGGAGGAGGCGCCCGAGCGCCGCGCGCTCGTCGTCCGTATGGGCGCGCACCTCTTCGTCCTCCGTGCCGGTTATCGCCTCGCCGAGCGTCCGCGGCAGATGGGCGTTCTGCACGGCGTCCAACATCCCGACGGCGCGCGCGATTTCGGCAGCGTCCACCTTCAGCGCCGCGGCGGCCCACCGCGCCACGTCCCCGGAACGCACGAAGGCAGAAAACGACTCGTAGTCATCCCGGTCGGCCAGGCGCAAAAGTTCCAGGAGCAGGCGTCCGAGGGCGGTTTGCGCCAGCGGCTCGCAGGACGGGTTGCGCAGGACGAGCTCGTCTTCGGCAAACCGGTTCTGGAACGCGCCCTCGAGCGCCGCGTGCATGTCCGCATCGCACACGACAAGCGCCGGCAGCGCCTCGGAAGGCGCAACCGCGGCGAAATGCGCGGCAATTGCGTCCGCTTCCTCGAGGGGCGTGGGGGACGGATGGATTGCGCCGGGCGACAGGGACGCGGCGAAATCGCCTTGCGGACGCCCCCAGGCGTCGAATTTGCCCGCCTCTTCCGGATTGGCGTGCAGAAGCAGGGTCACCGCGCAGTCCGAATGGGCGAGGTAGTCCGTGAACACGCCCGAAACGTCCACGGCGGACGGCAGGACGATCTCCTCGATATCCGGCTCGACACACCCGGCCTCGGCGGCTTCCCGGCGCGCCCGGCACCGCGGCCAAACGCCCCGGGCGGAAAACGCCGCGAGGAAACGCTCCTCGAGTGCGGCCAGATCTTTCCAGCGCGCCGCGTCTTCCGGACACGCTACCTCGCGCATCAAGAGGCCTTTTTCGCCCAGAATGGGGTAGATGCCCAGGATCGTGCGCGCCGTGTCGAGCGCCCAGTCGAGCGTCCTTTCTTCGGGCACGTTCGGGAAAAGCGCGGGAAACGCGTGCAAATCGATCTGGCGCAGGAGCTCGGCATAGACGGCCAGTTCCTCGGCTTCCGTCGCCACACGCGCGCCGGCAGGCTGCAGCAACAAATCGGGCATCCGGACGAGCGGCGGCAGAATCCCGCCCCAACCCTTTTCCTGGGCGCGTCGGGCCAGCGCCAGGCGCACATTGCGTCCGCTCTGCGCCGTGGGCACGACAAGGAGGATATGCGCGAGCGAATGGACGCCGTCCGCGCCGCGGCGGATCCGTCCGGGATAGCCTGCGCCGCCGCAGAGCCAATCGACCACTTCGTCGACGAGCTTGCGCGCGGGATTCAGGAATGCGTGCGTTTTGTCCATAATTTGTCCAATCTGGGCGAAATCGCCCGGCTATCAGTCCGCGCGGGGCAAGGCTACGCGATTGCCCGGGAAGAACCGGACCCTTCCCTTCATCCGCAGCGTCATGCAGAGCGTGTTGACCTTCGCCGCGGGCAGATGCGTCCGCCGCACCAGCTCGTCGATGGGAATCCCGTCCATTTCCACATGCCGCATGATGAGCGCTTCCTCCAGGCTGTAGTGCGCCTCCAGCGGCTTCGGCGGGGGATCGGGCGGCGTTTCGGGCTCCTCGTTGGACGCGGCCTGTTCTTTCGCGACCACCTTCTCGGTAAAGGCGAACAAATCGGACATCTCGTCCAGCACGTCTTCCGCATGGCGCACCAGCCGCGCCCCTTGACGCAGAAGTCCGAGGCATCCCGCGCTCGAACGGCTGTCCACCCGCCCGGGAAGCGCCATGACGATCCGCCCGAGGTCCGCCGCCAACGTCGTCGTGAGAAGCGTGCCGCTTTTCTGCGGGGCCTCGATCGCGACGACGCCCCGCGCCAGGCCCGCGACGACATGGTTGCGCTGCGGGAAGGTCTGGCGGTCCGGTTCGCGGCCGAAGGGGAATTCGCTGATGACCGCCCCGCCCGCATGCACCATCTCCCGGGCCAGCTCGCGGTTCGCCTCCGGATAGAAGCGGTCCAAAGCCGAACCCAGAATGCCAATCGTGGGGCCGCCGCCCGCGAGCGCCCCCCGGTGCGCCTCGCCGTCTATGCCCTCGGCGAGCCCCGAAACGACCGTCCACCCGTTTTCCGCAAGTCCCTTGGCCATTTTGAACGCCTGGTCGCGTCCGTAGGGCGTCGCCCGCCGGGTTCCCACAAGCGCAAGGCACGGACGCGACAAAACGTCCGCGTTCCCCGAGACATACAGGGCCAACGGGTGCCCGGGCGTCTTTTTGAGGATTTCGGGGTACGCCGCGTCCACCGGGGTCAGGATTTGGACGCCGCGCCGCGCCGCTTGGCGGATTTCCCCCTCCCAGTCGACCTCGCCCCCTGTCCGGGAGGTTTTGTGCGGATAGTTCTCCCACGCGCCGACGATGCCCCCGCAGACCGCGGCTAGCTTGCCGACCCCGACCGAGCCGATGTTTTCCGTCAAATTGAACGCAATGCAGGCCTCGCGCGCCGTCATATTCAGCCTTTTTGTGGAGAAATCAAAAAATTACAGATACCCCCTTGCGGAGGCACCCATAAATATGATATAATTTGTTCTCGTTGATACGGCCCCATCGTCTATCGGCTAGGACACAAGCTTTTCATGCTTGTTAGAGGAGTTCGACTCTCCTTGGGGCTGCCACTCACGACTGTTTGGCCTTGAGCGCCTGGGAAACGGCGAGCATGCGCTTCGACAGATCCTCGAATCCCACATCAGCCGCGTACACGTCCTTGTAGTACTGGTACGCCTTCTCCAGATCCCCCGCCTTTTCCGCGCACAGACCGAGCTGGTAGACGACCTTCTTCTTCAGATCGTCCATCGTCGGGATCGCGTCGCGCGCCGTCTCGAGCTGCATGACGGCCATGTCCGTCTGATCCTTTTGCAGGAAGCACATCGCGAGATAGTAGAGCGCCCACAGACGGTCTTTCGGACTCTTCTGCGCCAATTGCAGGTTCTCCAGCGCCTCGTCGTAGTAGCCCCACTTGAAGTACTGCGTGCCCAGTTCGTAGCGCAGGTGCAGATCGTTCGGATACCGCTCGACGCGCGCGGCGAGATCGTCCAGGATGAACTGGTCGCGCTCGTGCTCCGTCTTCTGCGCCTCCTCTTCCTCGCCCGCCGCGCGCAGTTCCTCGATGCGCTGCGTGTAGTACTGCACGTAGGTCTGAGACAGCATGCGGTCCAGTTCCGGGTCCATGGCGCCCGACGCCTCGATCGCCGCCTGCAGACACTCGACCGCCTCGGCATAGCGCTTGTTCTGGATGTACAGACGCGCCAACGCCCGGCGATAGTTCATGTTCTTGGGATCTTTCTCGATCTGCGCGAGTTTCTCCGCGATGAGCGCGTCCGCGTCGTCGCCCGTGACGACCGCCTTGTTCGCCTGGTCGAGCCGCTTGGCCTGTTCCTTGTTCGCGATAAGCGCCTGGAAGCCGCCCTTCTTGCCGGCCGTCTGCTCCCAGCCCGCGTTCATGGTCGCCTGCGCCTCGGTGTTCTTCAGCAGCTGCTGGATGCGCTGGTCGCCCGGCTTGATTTGCGCCAGTTTCAGGTAGGCGTCGCGCGCGCGCGTCCAATCCTTCGCCATCTGGTAGTAGTTCGCCACGCGTTCCAGAAGCGCGGGATCCTTGCGCCCGCACTCGTAGGCCGCCTCGACCGTCACCGCGGCGTGGTCTGTCTTGCCCGCCGCCTCCGCCGCCTTGACCGCCGCCTCGATGTTGTCGGGGTCGAGCGGATTCTGGCACAGGAGCTTTTCGGCCTCTTCCATCGCCTCGGCGCCCTTGCCCTTCTTCACGAGCCCCATGATCTTCTGCCGCGCGAAAAGACCGCCCAGCTTGGCGCCCAGGCCCGCCTTGCCGCCCTTGCTCTTGAAATTCGCGATCTGCGCCGTGCGCAACAGCCGCCGCGCCTCCAGGACGTCCGGCGCCGCCCGGACCGCCTCCATCAGAAGATCGACCGCCAAGTCGTAATTCTTCGATTCCAGCGCCTGCCGGCCGCGATTCATCAAGTTCTGCGCCTTTTGGGCCAAATCTACCGCCATGTTCTTTCTCCTTTGCAAGGAATCTTCCCGCAAGACTACGGGGTCACCGCCAAACGTTCGTCATTGCCCTGGAAATCCAGAAAACCCTTGGCCTTGTATGTCTTCAGCATGAAGTGCGTCGCCGTCGACAGCACGCCCTCGATCGTCGAGAGGTCCTGCGCCACGAACTGCGCCACGTCCTGCAGGCTCGCGCCCTTCACGAACACCAGCAGGTCGTACGCGCCGGACATCAGAAAGCACGCCTCGACCTGCTCGTACTTCGCCACCCGCTCCGCGATCTTGCCGAATCCGCAGTCGCGCTGGGGCGTGATTTTAAGTTCGATTACCGCATGTACTTCGTTCATCTTATTTCTCCCAATCAAAAAGGATCAGATCGTCCACGACCTGCATCGCCAAATCTTCCGCCAGCCGGCCGGACGCCTCGCGCAACCGCGTGCGCGTATCGTCGTCGGACAGGAAGGACGTTATCGCCTGGTACGGCCGGTTGTCCACGAGCACCTTGCCCGTGCGCTTGTCAATGATGCTGATGGTCGCCGTGAGCGTCGCGTGGTTCTCGCGGTGGCGCCGGTCGCTGCTCCGGTTGTAGGAAAGCTGCTGCGCGCTCACGCTCTTGATGACGCCCTGTACTTCGATCGCCGCGGCGTCCTGGGCGGCGATCTTGAACGTCCCCTCGCGCTGGATTTCCCGCAGAAGCTGCCGCGCCGCCACCGCGCCGATTTCCGCTACATCGCTCTCATTGCGGAACGTCGGCACGAAAACGGTCCGGGCGCTCTCCGGCACGCGCGACCGCCACGTGTAGGACGCGAAGAAATCGCCCGCCTTCCGCCAGAAGGACCGCGTATCGGACGTTTTTGCGGGCTCCGGGGCTTCAGCCGTTCCCGCGGCCGTATCGACTGCGTTGGTGCCCGCCGGGGCCGGTCTGGCCGTCTGCGCGGTCTGCGCCCGCAGTTCCGTCAGACGCGTCTGCGCCGCCGCGGCGTATTCGCTCGCCGGATAGCACACCAGGAAGTGCTCGTACGCCCGTATCGCGCTGCGCCGGGTGCGCGTGCTCGAATCGTAGAATTGCGCCGCCTGGAACGCCTCGCGCTCGATGAAGCCCGTCGCCTCCTCGAGCCACGACTGGTAGTCCGCGCGCGCCGCGCTGTCCGTCGCCGTCTCCAGCGCCATCTTCAGGAACCAGATCGTGTCCTGACACCGTCCCCGGTTGTAGGTGCGCGCCCGCAGAAGGTGCATGCGGGCCTTCGCCTCGGCGTGCAGCGCCTCATCGGCCTCCGGCGCCTTCGGATAGATGTTGCGCACCGTCTCGTAGACCTCTATCGCCTTGTCGTACGTGCCTTCCTCTTCGCGCAGTTCGCCCGCAATCAGCATCGCCCGCGGCGCGAAAGGCGCCCCCGGCGCGGCCCGCACGACCGCCTCGAACGCCCGGCGGACATCCGTCGCGTTGGAGAAGCGGAAGAAGCCGATTTTCTTGCCTTCCTCCCGCATGACATGCGCCACGTCGTACAGCCGCCGCACGACCGAATCGTAGTCGCACTGCGCGGAATAGAAGTCCAGCAGGTACTTGTACTCCTCGAAGGCCTGCTCGTAGTCGAAGTAGTGCGTGTAGTAGAGGTCGGCCAGCGCCTTCTGGGCGACGACCGCCTCGGGCGCCATCGGCCAGTGCGTGACGAGCGCGTCGTAGGCGTTCCGCGCCGCGCGCCACTCGTACGCCGCCTCGCAGGCCCGCGCGTACGAAAGCTGCTCGGACGCGTTCGCCTTGGCTGGCGACGAGAAGAACGAAAACCATGACGGGGACTTCTTCTCGGGCTTCGGCAGGTCTTCCCCCGAATCGAAGCCGGGGTAGGCGTCCGTCGCATAGCGCGACCCGGGGCCGGGCGCGGCGATCGACACGTTCACCGCGGTCGCGACTGCGGCGACCGCCAATACAACTCTCTCAATACGCATGTTCATGCCCATATTATATCACATTTTGACGCTGTAACGGTAGCGCAGGCGCAATTCTTTCTCCTCGCCCGCCCCCAGCCTCACGTTCCAGACGACGCGCTGGATGTCGTCGCGCACCCCGATTTCCGGCGAAGTCCGCGTCGTTTGTTCGCGCGGCGCCGGCAAAACCTGCACAATCTCGCCCGAAACCTCCCGCACGACCTTGACCGTCACGGCCTCCGTGCGCGTATTCTTGAGCGTCAGCACGACCTCCGCTTCCTTCTCGAGCCGCGCCGTCGCCCCGTCGGCGGACACGACCTTGCGCGAACCGCGCCCGAAGACCTTGCAGTCGCCCGTGACGGAACGGGCCCGCGCCAGGCGCATCTCCGCCTCGGCCCCTGGTTCCGTCCACGCGATCGTCCCCTGCCCCAGCACGCGCCCGCCGGACTGGACGAGCACCCGGCACGCATCGAGCGGACCCGCGAACGTGTTGGTGAACGAGACGACGTCCCACAGCGTCCCGTCGCCTTCTTCGTTGGCCTCCCACGAAACGAGCCGCCGCACGGTTGTCTCCGTCTCGCCCAACGAGAAGGTGCGCGTCTCGTTCTTCTTCAGCGAAATCTTGCCGACCGGACGGTACACGACGTCCCCCTGCGGCGCGGACGCCTCGTCCGCACCATCCGCGGCGAGCGCATAGCTCGCCCTTTTCGCACTGGGCCAGGCGTTGGCGTAGGTGCGGTACGCGACCGGCGCATCCGCATTCCGCGCGAGCGTGCCCGAAACGAGCGAAACCATGACGTCCGTCCAGTCGCCGGACGAATTGTTGGCCAGCTCCGCCCACGCCTGCAGACGCGCCGCGCCCCCCGAAACCGTCAGAATGCAGCTCGGCGTCCAGCACGGACCCGCTACCCAGTAGGCGATTGTGTACGGATCCCGCTCGCCCGTCAGCGTCCATTCCTGCGCGTCGGCCGTCCAATCCGCCGCCGCGGCGATTCCGGCGATGTTGGCGGAAGGAATGGAAAGTATCCTTCCGCACGCCGTTTCGACCCACACGCCCGTCCCGTCCTGCCGCACATATCCTTCCGCGCGGACCAGCCCATCCGATTCCGCCGCGGCGACCGTTCCCACGCGAACATAGGCACCCGTCGCGCTTTCAAGCCCCGCCGGCGCACGGTAGACGACCGTCCCCTTCACCCGCGCCGCGCCCTTCTGGAGCACAACCGGATGCGCCGCGGTGGTCCGGAACGTCCCGGCGAGCGGCGAATCCGTCGTCGTAAAGCGCGCCACCCCGTCCGTCGAGGGGACGACCCGCCGCGTCACGAGGGCGGAACAGTCCGTGAACACGTCGACGGAAGCGGGGTCCGCTTCCGCCCGAACCGCAGCGCAAACCGCCGCGCCCGCGCACAGCATCGTCAATTTCCGGAACATGTCGTTCTCCTTTTGTTTTGCCTCGAATTTGTTTTGCCTTAAAGCGATTCCAGTATTTCGACCGCGAGGCGCGTCACGTCGTTCGTGCCCGCCATCCAGCGTCCAGCCGCGTTCTGCGACGAGACGAGCCGCACCGCCAGTTGCGTTTTCGCCAGCCCGTTCGTGCCCAGGGCGTCCCCCGCAATCCATACAGGCGGCGCATTCGTCGGCGCCCGCGCGAGTGCCCGCTCCACTTCGTTCGCGAGGCTCGGCTCCAGCACGTGCTCGCTCACGAGAGGCTGGGCCGAAAGCGCCGCGAGGAAGAGGAGCGCCTTCATCCGGCCAGGGCCCGCTTCGCGCTTTCGAGCGTGTTCCAGAGGAGCATCGTGATGGTCATGGGCCCGACCCCGCCCGGAACCGGCGTGATGGCCGAGGCGACCGCCGCGCAGCTGGCGAAGTCCGCGTCCCCGACGAGGCGAAAGCCCTTGGGCTTGGACGGATCCGGCACGCGGTTCACGCCCACGTCGATGACGACCGCGCCCGGCTTGAGCATGTCGCCCGTCAGCGTGCCCGGACGCCCCGTCGCCACGACGACCGCGTCCGCCTGTCGCGTGAACGCGGCGATGTCGGGCGTGCCGGTGTGGCAGAGCGTGACGGTGGCGTTCGTCTCCTTGCGCGCGAGAAGCGCCGCGACCGGCTTGCCCACGATGTTGCTGCGCCCGATGACGACCACGTGCTTGCCTGCCAGGTTCATCCCCCCGAATTCGATGAGCTTGATGATGCCGTGCGGCGTGCAGGGCAGGAAGCACGGCTCGCCAATCAGCATGCGCCCCACGTTGACCGGCGTAAACCCGTCCACGTCCTTCTCCGGCGCAATCGCGTCGATGACCGCCTTCTCGCGGATGTGCCGCGGCAAGGGAAGCTGCACGAGAATCCCGTGGATGGCCGGGGCCGCGTTCAGTTCGCGTATCCGCGCCAGCAGTTCCGCCTCCGTCGTTTCCGCGGGCAGGCGGATTTCGCGCGAGAGCATGCCGACCTCGCCGCACGCCTTCTCCTTGGCCGTCACGTAGCTGACGCTCGCCGGGTTGTCCCCCACGAGGATGACGGCGAGCCCGGGGACGGACCCCGTGCGCGCCTTCAGTTCCGCCACGCCCGCGGCGATTTCCGCCCGCAGGCGCCGCGCCAGTTCCTTGCCGTCTATGATGCGCGCCGTAGCCATGCCGCGCCCCTTACTTGGCCGCCGCCGCGGCCGGCGTGAACTTCACGATGAAGCCGCCGCCCGGCGCGAGGTGGACGGGGATCTTCTCGCCCGCCGTCACCGTCTTCTCGCCGTGGATGTAGCCCGTCGCGTCCTTATCCGCGTTCTCCGCGTCGCGGAAGAATTCCGCCTTCCACTTGCCCTTGCCCAGGAAAGAGGTGTCGAGCACGTAGTCCTGCGCCGTCGATACGCCGATGCCCGCGGCATACCACGCGCCGTCCTTCGCCTGGCGGGCGCACGCGGCGACCGTATCCGGCGAACCGGCCAGACCCACCGTATCCGCCCAGACGACCGGCACGACCGCCATGAACGCGAAGCACTCCATGTTCTTCTCGTAGTTCGTGGGCGAATCGCACAGCATCTGCAGCGGCGCCTCGTAGAGCGCCATCATCGCCATCTGCCGCGCGCGCGTCCCGACCGAGCCGGGGAAGTTGCCCGCCTTCTTGCCGTCGTAGCCCGTGCCCACGGCGTGGTTCAGCATCGCCCCGGGCGTGTAGTCCATCGGCCCGGCCGAGAGGCGCAGGAAGTAGGAGCGCACGTCGCTTTCCATCATGCCGTCCTCCTTCGACCACTTCAGCTGCTCGAGCCCGTGGATGCCCTCGTAGTTGAGGATGTTCGGGTACGTGCGGCTCAGCCCCACCGGACGGTACACGCCGTGGTAGTCGATGACGAGCTTGTTCTTCGCGCACGCCGCGGCGAATTTCTCCAGGAAGTCCGCGATTTCCGCGTCCGCGCGGTCCATGAAGTCGACCTTGAAGCCCTTGGCGCCAAGCTTGCCGAAGTGTTCGGCGACCTTCTCCTCCTGGCCGTAGACCTGCGCCCAGGCCATCCAGAGGATGATGCCCACGCCCTTCTTTTCCGCGTACTGGATGAGGTGCGGCACGTCCACGTCCTTGTGGAACTTCCAGATGTTGAGCGCCTCACTCCAGCCCTCGTCGAAGATGACGTACTCGACGCCGGTCTTGGCGGCGAAATCGATGAAGCGCTCGTAGGTCTTGGTGTTGCAGCCCGTGTCGCCCTGGTTGTCGAAGCAGTTCCACCAGTCCCAGGCGACCTTGCCGGGCTTGACCCACGAGAAGTCGCTCCCGGGCGCCGCCGGCCTCGCCAGCGCGTAGACGATATCCGCCTCGCAAAGCTTGGAGGGCGCGTCCGCCAGCATGAACACGCGCCACGGGAAGGTGCGCGTGCCGGACGTCTTCACGAGCCAGTCCTCGTGCTCCTCGATCTTGACCCAGCGCCCGCCCCGGGCGACCTTGACCTCGCCCCAGCCGCCGATGCGCTGCGTCTTCTTGGGCCAGCCCTCGAACTCCGCCTCGAACGACGCGTTCTTGTCGTCCGCGTCCGTCTCCAGCTCGAGGTTCAGCACCGGGTAGTCATGCACGTCCGAATCCGTCACCGCGACCGTCTGGCCGTTCACCGTGTACACGAACGGCAGATAGATGAACTCCTTCTCCTTGAGCGCGATGTCGCCCGCCTGGGCCTTGCGCGGCTTGACCTCCTCGCAGCCGAACGCCGGGCTCGCCGCGTACCAGCACGTCGCCGCACGCCCCGGCAGCGTCAGATTGAACTTCTCCTCGTCCACCGTGATCGTCCCCGGCTTCTTCGTCTCGAAGCGGTACGCCACCCCGTCCGGACGCGCCACCAGCCGCACGCCCCAGTCCCCGAAGTCCGCGAACGTCTCCTGCCCCGCCAGACTGACGGACGCCTTTTTGTAGACCGGCGTGGACACCGTCCCCGAGACGGCCTTCGTCGTCACCTGGGCGAGCTTCGCGTTCTTGCACAGACACGCATCGTCGATCTCCAGGCCGATCTTCGATTTCTCCACGACCGTCTGGCCCTTGCGGACGACCTCAATCGTCATCTCCCGCGGCGAAAAGAGAATCTCGTTCTCCCCGTACTGGGCGGACACCACCCCGGGCGCAAACCCCGCCCATGCGGTGAATGCCGCGAACACGGCGCCTATCGTCAAGCCGAAATTGTTCATTCTGCAATCCTTTCTATATTCTGTATGCGTTCTATTATACAAACTTTTGCGCCGAAAAGCAAGTTCAAACCCGCACCTGTTTCTCGCGAGTACACATTCTATTTGACAAACCGGACCCCGCCGCCCAAAAAATGGCAGGACCGCAGTCCCCTGCGGCCCGCACGGAGTGGACGGCACACGGGACGACCGGGACATCTCTCGCTACAATTCTACAACTCTATACGGCCAATATCTGATAGGCCCCCTCCCCACCTCCATTTTCTCCATTCTCCACACGGATTATACGCCCCCTTGCGTGTGACCGTCCTGGTTGTTCGGCCTGTCGCGTCCGTCCCGTACGACCCCCGACAAAAACAAACAGACCAACAAAAAACAACACACACAGGGGGTTGGGGGGGGGGTGTCCCCCCTGTGTGTATCTGTATGTGTGTATCAGATATAGTTGTAGTTGTTGTTGTAGAAGTAGGAGTAGAAGTAGATGTAGGCTTTAGCAAAGGTCCCGAAGCATTTGCTTGAGCACCCCCTTTCAAGCTTTGCTTGAATTTTGCTTGGCGTTTTGCTTGGTTTTCCGTCGCGAAAAAAGCGCGCACGGCATGAAATTGGGGTTGCATTCCGCGTCCAAATTTGATACAATTTTAGGCGTTTGCGTGGACCCGTAGCTCAGTCGGTCAGAGCGGGGGACTCATAATCCCTTGGTCCTGGGTTCAAGTCCCGGCGGG
>ERZ808262.402-NODE-402-length-22023-cov-16.346777_pt1 | contig 22023 bp, 18 predicted proteins | sample MGYA00520895_ERZ808262 | MGnify/ENA primary metagenome ERZ808262 (study PRJEB31516, sample SAMN03275588) | gut metagenome | biome: mammalia-associated habitat; material: feces | host: Papio cynocephalus | place: Kenya | collected 2012-08-02 ... | reverse complement strand
CCAAAGCAATCTCCAACAAGGAATAAGTTCGGCAATAAACCGATTGGTGACCTATACGGGATTCGAACCCATGAATGATACCTTGAGAGGGTACTGAGTTAAGCCACTTCTCCAATAGGCCATAGTTTTAAAACCGTATTAATTTAATCATAATTACACTCTATAATCAAGTTAAGAGTCATTTTTCTTAACTATCTTAGCTCTTGGAAAAGCTTCATTATAAGTTTTCTGCATTTCATTAAAAGTTACATGTGTGTATATTTGTGTTGTTCCTATTGACTCATGTCCTAATAACTCTTGAATCATTCTTAAATCCGCACCATTAGAAAGAAGTTTTGTAGCAAAAGAATGTCTTAATTTATGTGGATGTAAATTCATATAACAGCCACTCTTTTTTTCAATTGATTTTAAAATAAATTCTAAACCACGAGTAGTTAATTTGCTCCCTTTATTATTTAAAAATAGATATTCATTATTTTTATTTGCAATTTTATTAATTAAATTTTGTCTTGTTGTTTTTATATATTTTTTTAATACATTTTGACATGAAATAGTAAAAGGAACTACTCTTTCTTTGTTTCCTTTTCCTAAAATCATTAAAATTCTATTAGCAAAATCAACATCTTTTAATTTTAAATTAACTAATTCTGACGCTCTTAGTCCAGAAGAAAATAATAATTCTATTATAGCTTGATCCCTATTAACTAACTCATCTGTTCTTTCTTTATTAGCTTTAAAAAGTTGCTTTATTTCTTTATCAGTTAAAAAATCTGGAAGTCTTAATCCAATTTTAGGAGAAGAAATAAATTCAAAAACATCTTCATTTATATAATTATTAGAATATAAAAACTTATAAAAATGCTTTAATGCAGCTATATTTTGCTTAATAGAAGAATTCTTTAAACCTTTAGTATTAAGTTCAAGCAAATATGCTCTTGCTTCTTCAATAGTAACCTTCTTAAAATCTATTTTATTTTCTTTCAAAAAATTAAAATAAGATGTTAAATCATGTAAATAAGCTTTATTAGTTAATTTAGAAAAGTTACGATTAGCTAATAAATAATTGCTAAACTCTTCTATCTCTTTAATCATAAATTATTGTCTTTTTTCCACTTGTTTAATGAATTAATAGAAAGTTCATATGCTTTTAATTTTTCCCTTCTTAAAGGAGATTGAAAAATACCATAACACGCATTGATAGGTGCAAAATGTTTAGGAGAAGACATTACTAAATAATTAACTAAACTTCCCATCATACTTTCTAAAGGAATATAACTCGTTTTATTCTCTAAATATAAAGTAACATACATAGCAGCTAATAAACCAGTAGCAGCAGATTCTACATACCCTTCAACACCTGAAAATTGCCCACCTATAAAAATATTAGGGTGATTTTTTAAAGATAAATTTCGATTCAAAACTTTTGGAGCATTTAAATAAGAATTACGATGCATCAAACCAAAACGAGCAAATTTAACATTTTCCATTCCTGGTAAACTAGAAAAGATTCTTTTTTGTTCTTTAAATGTTAAATTAGTCTGAAATCCTACCATATTATATAGACTATTAGCGGCATCATCTTTTCTTAATTGTACAACTGCATAAGGTTTTATATTATTAAAATCTAAACCCTTGGGTTGTAAAGGTCCACATTTTAATGTTAATGGTCCTCTTGAAGCAATAACTTCAATAGGCAAGCATCCTTCAAAGTGTTCAAAATCATGCAAAATTACCTTTTCACCATTTATTAAATCATTAGTAAACTTGTCATATTCTTCCTTATCTAAAGGAATATTTAAATATTTTCCTTCTCCTTTATCAAAACGAGATTTAAAATACATTTTAGAAGTATCTAACGAAGAAAAATATACCAAGGGTGCTGCAGCATCATAAAAGGAGAATGTTTCTTCCCCTGTTAAAAGCTTGAACCGATCTAAAAATTCTTTATCAGTCAAAGGGCCAGTACAAACTATATATATTTCATCATTTTTAAAGTCTAAAAATTTTTGACTTATTATATTAATATTAGGATTAGTCCTAATAGCATTATCTATAAAACTAGAAAAACCTTCTCTATCTACAGCTAATTCACTTCCAGAAGCTAGCTTATTAAAATTAGCAGCTTTCATAAATAAAGAATCAAACACTTCCAATTCACTTTTTAAAAGTCCACAGGCATTATCTTTTTCATTAGATTTTAAAGAATTTGAACAAACTAATTCTCCAAACTTAGTAGAATGAAACGGGCCTTCTAATAATGGTTTTTGATCATATAAATTAATTTTATATCCCCTATTAGCTAAATAATAAGCAGCACTAGTTCCAGCTAAGCCAGCACCAATTATATTAATTGTTCTCATTATCTTTTGTCTTTTCTTTCCTAATTTTTTCCATATATTTACATTTTGGATAATTAGAGCAACCAATAAAAATACCAAAACGAGAATGCTTAATTTCTAAATTCCCACCACATTTTGGACATTTTCTATTCTCAATTTGTTTTTGATATTCTTCATCTTTATTATTAGTAGTAGTTTTTAAGCCTTCGATATAATGACATTTAGGGAAATTTGAACAACCGATAAATTTTTCACCTTTTTTAGATGTACGATAAACTAATTTACTACCACATAATGGACAAACTCTACCTTCAACATATTCGATTTCTTTAGGCTCTTTTTTAATATATTTACATTTTGGATAATTTGAACAAGCAATAAAAGAACCATATCTTCCCTTTTTAATAACCAAAGGAGAACCGCATAATGGGCAAACTTCACCAGTTTCTACATCTTTAACTTTTTCCATTTTTTCCTTTGCGTTATTTAAATCTTTTTCAAATGAAGTATAAAAATTAGTTAAAAGCTCTACCTTACTTGTTCCACCTTCTTTTACTTCTTCTAAACTAGCTTCCATTTCTCTAGTATATGAATAATCCATTAATTTAGGGAAAAACTCTACTAAAGAAGAAACAACTAATTTACCAGAATCAGTAGGAGTTAATACTTTCTTTTCACTAGTTACATAATCACGATCTATTAATGTAGAAATGGTAGAAGAATAAGTTGATGGACGTCCTATACCTTTTTCTTCCATTAATTTTACTACTGTACCTTCATTATATTTAGAAGGTGCTTGAGTCGTCTTTTTAGTAACTTCTAATTTTTCTAAATTGACTTTTTCACCATTTTTACTAGCATTAATAATTTCCTCAGGTAAACTATTTGAATTTTTATCCAAAGTAAATCCAGCATCTTCATAAGCTAAAGTATATCCTTTATAAGTTGTTTTACTAGCATCAGCTTTAAAAACATAATTATTTCCTTCAAAATTAACTGAAGTCACTTCATCAACTTTAGCTTTTAACATACTAGCTACAGTTCTAGCATAAATTAAACGATATAAATTATATAACTGATGATCCAAAACTTCTTTAGCCATACTTGGAGTAAATGACAAATCGATTGGACGAATAGCTTCATGGCCATCTTGAATTAACTCAGCATCTTTTTTACTGATTTTTTTACTAGAAACAATACCTGATAAAGATTCTTTACCATATTTATTAGAAATAAATTCTTTAGCAGCTGCAATAAATTCAGGAGCAAGTCTTGTAGAATCAGTTCTAATATAAGTAATTAAAGCTTTATATTCTCCATTAATATCCACACCTTCAAATAATCTTTGTGCCAAAGAAGAAGTAGCTTTAACACTATAGCCAAAACGGCTAAAAGCTTCTTGCTGTAAAGTAGAAGTAGTAAAAGGTGGTTTAGGATTATTTAATCGTTTAGAAAAAACTAATGGCTTAACCAAAAAATCATTAGGTAATTCATTTTTAATCTTCTCAAGTTTTTCTTCTGAATCAATAGAATAAGGTTTAAAAGTCTCTCCATTAAAAGAATACAAATCAGCTTCTAACTTAACAGGAGAAAATAAACCCTTGATATCGTAATAATCTTTAGGAACAAAAGCATCAATTTCTTTTTGGTGTTCAACAATCATTCTTAAAGTGACAGATTGAACTCTACCAGCGGATCTAGTTTTTATTTTAGATTTCATTAGCTCAGATAAATCAAAACCAATAATACGATCTAAAATTCTTCTAGTTTCTTGACTAGCTACTAAATCCATATTAATATGTCCCGGATTTTCTATAGCTTTTAAAACTTCATTTTTAGTAATGGCATTAAAAGAAAGTCTTTTTGCTGTTTTAATATCTAAGCCCAAAACTTCAGCTAAATGCCATGCAATAGCTTCTCCTTCTCTATCAGGATCTGTTGCTAAATAAACATCATCAGCTTCTTTACATGCTTTCTTTAATTCCTTTACAATTTTAACTTTATCTGGATTAACCTTATAAGTTGGTTTAAAACCATGTTCAATATCTACGCCTAAACCTTGCTTACCAGAAATAGCTAAATCTCTAATATGACCTTTAGAGGCCATTACTTTATATTCACTACCTAAAAATTGGGAAATAGTTTTAGTTTTATTTGGTGATTCAACAATAACAAGTTTCATTTGATTCCTCCAATTGCTCTTACCGATTATGTGTAAAATGAATGATTTTGTCAAGGACTTAACTTTAAAAAAATTTCTTTAAATTATCATAAAATAAAAATATTAAATAAAATATTAATTATATAATAAAGACAAAATATCTTTATATGATTGACAAATATTAGCACCCGAAGATATTAAACTATTAGTTAATGAATAAGGAGAATCAATTTCATTTGGAACAGCTAAAATATCTTTTCCAAAATCTAAAGCATAACGCGTAGTAATACTAGTCCCTGATTTTTCTTTTCCTTCAATTACTAATAAACAATTAGCAAGCATTGAAATAATTCTATTTCTAATAGGAAAATGCTCTTTTTTAGGTTCTTCTAAACCAATATATTCAGAAATTACTAAACCATTATTAGTTTCTTTACAATAATTATAAATATCCAAAGAAGACTCTGGATAAGCTAAATCAATCCCTGAACCCAAAATAGAAATTACTTTACCACAATTTTTAATAGCTTCCTTTTGTGCAATAGAGTCAACACCATAAGCCATTCCAGATAAAATAGTAACTTCATTATTAGAATTAATTAAAGTATCACTTACAAGTTTCTTAGTAATTCTTGTAGCATAATTACTAGGATTTCTAGTTCCAATAACTGCTAGTTTTTTTCTACTATTTATTAAATCGAAATTACCATAATAATAAAGAACTAATGGTGGACATGGAACATTTTTTAAAACTTCTGGATAATTATCATCAAGTAAACAAACATAATTAGATTTAATTTGACTTTTATATTGATCTAAAAGATCCTGATCAATCTTTTCTTTGGCTTTTAATGCATCAGTAATTTTCTTGTAATCTTGTTTATATTTATTTGAAAAATAAATTAAAACATCACGTGTATTATAAATCATAACATCTCCTTTATTAGATATATATTTAAAAAGGAAATTCTTTTATAATTTAAATCTTAAAAAGAGGAGGAATTTGATTTTCCTTATCCAAAACTTTTTTAACTGGTTTATAAGAAAGACGATAAATATCCTCAATTACACCATATTTTTCTAAAAGTTCTAAATGTCTTTTAGTTGGATAACCTTTATGCTTATCTAATTCATATTGTGGATACTTTTTAGATAATTCTAATAAAAGATGATCCCTAGTAACTTTAGCTAAAATAGAAGCCGCCCCTATATTTAATGATTTGCTATCACCTTTAGCTAAATATGCTAAAGGAATATTATATGTATTTTTAAGCTTCATATAATCAGTTAATAAATAATTTGGAACTACATTATCTTTAATCATATAATCTAATGCTTCTTGCATACCTAATCTAGAAGCTTCCAAAATATTAATTTGATCAATAATTTTATTTGAAATAATAGAAATATGGTAATAAAGACAATTATCAATAATCAACTTAAAAGCCTCTTCTCTTTGCCTATTTGTCATTTTTTTAGAATCATTTATTAATTCAGCATCAAAATTTGGTCTTAATATTACACCAGCCGCAACAACTGGTCCACATAAAGGGCCTCTTCCTGCCTCATCAAAACCAGCAATCAAATCACTTGGTAGCTTACGATAAGAATCATCAAACTCTTTATGTTTAGTCATCAACAACTACCCTTCCTAGTAAACCAGCTCTAAATTCTTTTAAAACTGTTTGTTCTGCTCTAATAATATCAAATGCATTATTAGATAAAACAAAATTACGAGACTTAGCTATTTCTAAATAAAAATTTTCTCTGTTAAGTATAATAGAAGAATCAATTTTATATCGAGCATATATTTCCTTTAATAAGTTATTTAAAATAAAATCAACTAATTGTTCATAAACCTCATCTATATTAATAGCTTCATCTTTTACAGAACCTAAAAAAGCAAGGTGCATAATTGCAGTTTTATTTTCATAATTTGGTTGTAAAATACCTGGAGTATCTATTAATTCAAGTTTATTAGAAGCTTTAATTAATTGTTGAGACCTAGTATGACCAGGTTTATTGGCCACACTAGCCTTATTTTTATTAGCTAAGGTATTAATTAAAGTAGACTTTCCAACATTAGGAATACCAATAACCATTGCTCTTTTAGCTGGTGGAATTAAGCCATTTCGTAAATATCTTTCTTCTTTAGTTGTTTTAGTATTTTCTAAAAATTTTACTAAAGATTTTACTTCCTCTTTATTTTTTAAATCCAAAACAAAAACTTCTCTTCCTAAATTCTTATAATAATCAATAAACTTATTTAATTTAGAAAGGTCAGCCAAATCCTTTTTAGAAAAAACAAGCACTCTTTTTTTATTAGAAACCACTTTATCCAAAAGATTATTTAAAGAAGAAACTGGAGCCCTAGCATCACCAATTTCAATAACCATATCAACAACTTTTAAAGTAATACTAATTTGATCCAAAGCTTTTTTCATGTGTCCTGGATACCAAGAAAGATTTTTTACTGTATTATTTTTCATACTTAAAAGTCCTTTCTATAAAATTAATAAATTCCTTGCATAAAATTATTTCATCATTTTTTATAGCATATACTAAATAACCATTACAAATAATTAAATAAAACCTATTAGCACTTAAATTATAAAAATTATTTAAAAAAAGATAAGACTCATCTACTTTATCAGTAAAATAAATAATTAAATTACGTGAATTAGGATTCCTACTACTAATAAAATTAATAAGAGAATTATTAAAATAAATCAAATTTGAACAAATAGAAGAAAAACAAACAAAATTAATTCTTTTACCAAAAGAAAAATAAGTGATTTTTAAATTATCATTATTATCAATATGATATTTTAATAAACTCAATTTTTCTTTTAAATTTTCAAAATCCAAAGATGTCTTAAATTTAATAACCTGATATTCCTTTTTCTTCTTTTTAAAAGAAAAATAATCTAAAAAATATTTATAAACATAAAAAAGAAAATAACAAGTTAAAAGGATATAAAAAACAATTAAAATAATAGACAAATAAAAAATATACGACATAGAAAAATAAATAGCAGTAATAAATAAAACACTACTAAAAACAATTAGAAAAAGATAAACAATAGCTTTCTTTAAATTATTCATCAACTAATTTTAAAGACCTAAATTAAAAACTTCAATAAATACTTATTTACAAAATGGATTTCATATTTTTTAGCATATTTTTTTATTCTTGCTTTTAATTTAAAAAAAGAGTATCATTTTATAGGTTGAAAAACCTTTGGCGTTCCGCTAGTAAAGTCACAACTATGAACACCTAAGAAAAACAAAAAATATAGGAGGAGAACAGATGAATAAGAATCTTGTTAAAGAGATTGAAAAATCTCAAATTAGAACTGATCTTCCTAGCTTTAGAACTGGTGATACTTTAAAAGTTTCTGTGCGTATCATCGAAAACGGTAAAGAGAGAATTCAGGTCTTCGAAGGCGTTTGCGTCGCTACTAGAGGCTCTGGAGTTTCTAAAACCTTCATCGTCAGAAAGAACTCTGCTGGTGTCGGTGTTGAAAGAAATTTCCCTCTCAATTCACCTTTAATTTCTTCAATTAAAGTTGTTAGACATTCTAAAGTTAGAAGAAAGAAGATTTTCTTCTTACGTCAAAGATCTGGTAAATCAGCTCGTTTGGTTGAAAAGCTCTAATATTAATAAAAGGGGAAAAATTGTTTTCCCCTTTTTTATTTGTCTAAACTTTTTAAATAATAAAGAATTGGTTCTTCTGTTACATAAACACCTATAACTTTATGTTCTTTAATATGATACAAAGCAGGTACATAATAATAATTAATTTCATCTAGATTATCTTTATTTAAACTATCTAAAATATATGATTTAATAAATTCATCTTGTGGTAAATTATTATAATTTTCAGTTTGTTTAAAATAATTAGCATCTCTATCATCATCCATTTTAATAAAATAAAACTTTAAATTTGGATGATTATTAACAAAATCAGTAACAGTTTTTTCAATTTTTAAACAATGCGGGCAATAAGTAAAATACAAGAAAACATAATAATCATCCCCTTGTAAGAAAAAATCTTTTACCCTAATATTATTCAATTTTTTATAACTCACTATTCAGGCCTCCTTAAAATATACAAAATACCAATAGTCTTCGGACCACAATGAGAAGAAACAACACAACCAGCATGTGTAAAATGAATATTTTCTTTAGGAATATATTTAACTAAATGGTCATAAATATATTGATCCTCTCCATCCATAAAATGCGAATCAGTAATAAAAACATGTGAAGTATCGATATTGTTATTTTTAAAATCCCTATCAAATTCTTCAAGTTGAGCATCAACAGCTTTAATATATTTACCTCTAATTTTCTTATAAACAGTAAGTTTATTATTAATTACCTTTGCCACTGGATGAATATGAAGCATATGAGCTAAAACCTTAGTAAAGCCAGAACAGCGTCCACCTTTAAAAAGATAATCTAGACGATCAATACAAAACTTAGCCGAAACTAAAGGAACAAGTTTTCTTACTTTACTAGCAATAGTATGAACATCTTCTCCTTTATCACGTAATTCACACATTTTTAATACTAGTAATCCTGTACCAGTGGATAAGTTTTGTGAATCAACTATTTCAATTCTTCCTTCTGGAAATTCTCTAGCTGCTAATAAGGCGTTATTATAAGTTGAAGATAAACCAGAACCAATACCTGTAAAAATAATATCGTAACCCTCATTTATCAGTGGAGTAAAATCATTAATAAATTCTGCTACATTTCTAGCTCCTGTTTTAGGAGTATCATTAATTTGTTCAACCTTTTTATATACTTCCAAAGGTGTTATAGTAACTCCATCTAAATAATCATTACTATCATTAGGAAAAGTTACGTGCAAAGGTACAATTTTTATATTATACTTTTCCACTAATTCCTTAGACAAATCACAAGTTGAATCTGCTACTACTGCTACTTTATTCATTTACTTTTCCTCCCTTTCTTTAACTTCTTTTAAAAGTTCTTCAATGAATTTTTTATTTTCATAATTATCTTTATTATTTAATATTTCATTTGCATCATTTTTCGCCACTTCAAAAAACTTCTTATCATTAACAAAATTAGCAACTTGCAAAATTGAAACACCAGCTTGTCTAAAAGAAAGAAGATCCCCTCCTCCTCTGTGTTCTAAATCATATAATGCAATTTTTTCACCATCATTAGTATTTGCTAAAAATTCTAGTTTTTCTTTAGCTTTTAAATCATCACCATCATAAACTAAAATAGCTAAAGCATTTTGGCCATTTCTACCTATTCTTCCTCTTAATTGATGTAAAGAAGCTAAACCAAAATAATTCGCTTCATAAACAATTAACAAAGAAGCAGACTTTACATCAACTCCAACTTCTATTAAAGAAGTAGAAACTAATATTAATTTTTTACCTTGCTTAAAATTATTATAAATTTCTTCCTGTTCATCCTTTTTAGTTTTTCCTGTCATTAAATAAACGTTTTCTTCACCAAACTTAGAAACCATTTCAGAATATATAACTTTAGAAGAAATCTTAGAAGAATTAATTGTCGAATCGATTTTAGGAGCTACAACATAAACCTGTTTTTTATTAGCTAAACAGTACTTAATAGCTTTAGTAATTTCATCTGATAAAGAATTTACTACTAGTGTTTTTACTTGTCTTTGTTTAAAAGGAAATTCTTTTAATATAGAAACATTTAAATCCGAAACCATTATCTTAGTAATAGTCTGTGGAATAGGGGTTGCTGACATCATTAAGGTATCGACATCTTGACCTTTAGAAATAATTTCTTCTCTTTGCTTTATTCCAAACTTATGTTGCTCATCAATAATTACTAAACTTAAATTAGAATAATTAATACTATCAGCAAAAACCGCATGTGTACCAACTATTAAATCAAATTCACCATTTTTTATACTGCTTTTTAAGCTAGAAGATTTAGATGTACTTCCATCAAGAAGACAAATTTTTAAATTAGTATTTTTAAAAGTACTTAAAGCATTCTCATAATGCTGATTTGCTAAAGTCTGAGTAGGAGCTAATAAAACAGCTTGACCTTTTCTTAAGTAATTAGCATAAATAGCTAAAAAAGCCACAATAGTTTTTCCTGTTCCTACATCTCCTTCTAACAATCTATTCATAATTTTAGAAGAATCCATATCATTAACTATTTCATTTATAGCTATCATTTGATCCTTAGTTAATAAATATGGGAGTTTGCGAATAAAAGCATTAATTTCAAGCTTATTAATTTTATTAAATGTTTTCTTTTTTAAATAAAATCTATTTTGATTTTGATATAAATTATAAGTAGCGTATTTTAACGCCTCAATATATTTAAAAACTCTTAATCCTTTTTTTATATCAGCTTGAGAATAAGGACGATGGACATTATAATAAGCATCATATAAAGATCCTAACTGATAATGCTCAACATATTTAGATGGAATATTATATTTCAAATCAAATTTATAAGTTACCAAATCCTCTAATAAAACCTTATAAAAATTAGTTTGCGAAACCCCCACAGGTAAACGATAATTAGGCCTAATAGGAGTATTAACTAAAGGGTTATCTTTAGAATAAACATATAACACCATTACCGCTTTATTTTTAGCTTTATAAGTTCCTAAAAAGTAATATTCTTTATTAGGAGATAAAATAGTTTGATAAAAACGTTGATTATAAATAATCCCTTTACAAGCCCCTTTAGTAAAAGAAGAATAAATATTAAATCTTAAAATATTTCCATGCAAAATAGAAACCATTTTATCAAACTTTCCAAAAATAAAAACTTGTTCACCATCTATTAATGGTTTAGACAAATCAGTTTGAATATTTTCATCATATTTAGTAGGAAAATGACGCAAAATATCTTCATAATTCTTTGCTTTTAGCTTTTGATAAATTGTATTTCTTTTGCTTAATTCCACAATTAAATTATAACAAATTATTAATTTAATCATATGATTTTAAAAAATTAAAAAAATCACTATAATAAAAAAGAAAAAAGGAGAAATTATGGCCTGTACAACAATATTAGTCGGTAAAAAAGCAAGCAATGATAATTCAACAATGATTGCTAGAAACGATGATTGTCCCTCTGGACAATTTAATGTCAAAAAAATCATTCATATGACTAAAGAAAAACAATTCAAAAAATATAAATCAATCAATTCTAAATTCTCTATTGAACTACCAAATGATCCATTAGAATACACTTTAACACCTAATGTAGACCCTAGCTCAGGAGTATGGCCAGCTGCAGGTATTAACTCAGAAAACGTATGCATGACAGCTACTGAAACTATTACTACTAATCCTCGTGTCCTAGGAGCTGATCCCTATCCTACTACTATAGTTAATGGAAAAGAAAACTATACTGGTCTAGGTGAAGAAGATTTAGTTTGTTTAATCTTACCTTATATTCATTCCGCAAGAGAAGGGGTTATTAGATTAGGTAATCTACTTGAAAAATATGGAACATATGAACCTAATGGTATTGCTTTTTCTGATAAAAATGAAATATGGTTTGTTGAAACAATTGGTGGACACAATTTTATAGCAAAAAGAGTAAAAGATGAACAAGTAGTTATTATGCCTAACCAATTAGGAATTGATAATTTTGATTTTGAAGATGCCTATACAAATCAAAAAGAAAACATTTGCTCAAAAGGCTTAAAAGAATTTGTAATTAAAAACAATTTAAATTTAAACAAAGAAAACTTAGAAGAAAGCTTTAATCCACGTTTAGCCTTTGGTTCACATGATGATTCAGATCATATTTATAACACCCCTAGAGCTTGGATTATGTTAAAATACCTTCTTCCTAGTAAAAAATTTGAAGGAGAAGATCCAGACTTCACTCCAGAAGCTGATAATTTACCTTGGGCTATCATACCAGAAAGAAAAATATGTATAGAAGATGTTAAATATTTACTTTCAAACTATTATCAAGGAACAAAATATAATCCATACGAAACTAAAGGTGATTTATCTTATAAAAATAAATATCGTCCAATAGGTATAAATAGAACCTCTTTCTTACACATTTTACAAATACGAAACAATGTTAAAAAAGAAATTGCTGCATTAGAATGGATAGCATTTGCCTCTAATCCATTTAATACTTTAGTTCCTATTTATACTAATTTAAATAAAGTTCCTACTTATTTAAATAACACGACATTAGACTGTAATACCAACAATTTCTATTGGGCTTCACGTTTAATTTCTGCTTTAGCTGATGCGCATTTTAATAAAACAAGTATTTTAATTGAACGCTATCAAAATAAAACACTTAGTAAAGCGCATTATTTAATTAACAAATACGATAAAATATTAACCGATAATTTTTCAAAAGAAGGTGTAGATAAAGCCAACAATGAATTAGTACAAATGGTTCAAAAAGAAACCACAGATACATTAAATAAAGTCTTATATGTCGCATCCTTAGCAATGACTAATTCATTCTCTAGATCAGATAATTAAAATTATATATTGTTTTCTTGCTAGTTTTAAAATAGATTATTATTTTTAATAATCTATTTTTTATTTAATTTTTTAGCAAAATAAAAACAGGTATATGAAGAATACCTGCTAATATCACAATAATTATTATTTTTATTCAATAGAAAGAATAAATGAATAGACAGGTTGCTGACCATTTTTAACATCTAATTCTAAATCAGGATATTTCTTTTCAATATAAGAAATAAATTCTTCTTTTTCTTTAGATGTTACATCTTCACCAACAAAGACAGTAATTAAGGAAGACATATCATCAATCATTTTATCTAATAATTTTTCAGCAGCTTCCAATTTAGAAGGTAAAGACAAAATTATCTTTTTATCTAAAATACCCATAAAATCATCTTTTTTAACATCAACACCATCTACTTTTGTATCTCTTATTGAGAATGTAACTTGACCAGTCTTAACATTCTTTAAAGCTTCAGTCATTTCTTCTGTATTTTCTTTAACATTTGCTTCAGGATTAAATGAAATAGTTGCAACCATTCCTTGAGGAATAGAAATAGAAGGAATAACTACTACCTTAGCGTCTTGACTAACTTCGCTAGCTTGTTTAGCAGCCATAATAATATTAGAGTTGTTAGGTAAAATAAAGATATTTTTAGCATTAACTTCCTTAATAGCTTTAATAAAGTCTTCAGTAGAAGGATTCATAGTTTGCCCACCAGAAACAATATAGGAAACACCTAATTCCTTAAACATTTCTTGTATTCCTTTACCAGAGCAGCAAGAAATTATCGCATATTCTTTTTTAGGCTCTTTCTTAGTTTCAACCTTCTTAGTTTCAGTTTCATGAGCCTTATTTTCTTTATTAACCTCATCTAAAATCTCTGAATGTTGTAAAGCCATATTTTCAGATTTAATTTTAATAAATTCACCATATTGTTGAGCAAAAGATAAAATATTACCAGGGAACATAGTATGAATATGAACCTTAACTAAATCATCATCTCTTACACAAACTATAGAATTACCATGAGCATTTAATACAGATTTAAATCTTCCTTCGTTAAATTCTCTTTTACCATTTAACTTGTCTTTTTCAGGAAGCTTTAAAATAAATTCAGTACAATAACCAAATTCCTTATGTTCTAACTTAGCTTGGGCATTACCAGTAGTTTTTAATTTATTAGCAGCTTGATCTACTACATCCAAAACTTCTGGCATATTCTTTTCAACAATTTTATTTTGTAAAGCTTTTACAAAACCATCAATTATCTTACAAAAACCAGCACCACCAGAATCAACAACACCAACTTCTTTTAAGACAGGTAATAAGTCAGGAGTTCTAAGTAAACTAGCAGTAGCTTCTTTATAGAAAATTTCCATAGCTTCAGTAATAGACATACCTTCTTTAGTTTTTTTACCTAAAGTATCAGTAGCTTCTCTTACAACAGTTAAAATAGTACCTTCAACAGGTCTCATAACTGCCTTATAAGCAACTTCTTTCCCTGATAATAAAGCTTCATAAAGTTCTACAGCATCTATTTCAGTTTTATTAACTAAACTATTAGCAAAGCCTCTAAAAATTTGAGATAAAATAACACCAGAATTACCTCTAGCACCCATTAATAAGCCACGTGAAAAAGCTTTAGCAACATTATAAATAGATTTATCGTTTTTATTTGCAATCTCTTTTAAACCAGACTGCATAGTTAAATTCATATTTGTACCAGTATCACCATCAGGAACTGGGAAAACATTTAAAGAATCAACTTCTGGATAAGAATTATAAAGATTATTTGCCCCAGAAATTATCATTTGCTTTAAAATGATACCATCAATTTTCTTCATTTTACTTTCCTCACTAAGAGAAGTTATTGAATATCTTGTACATAGCAATTGATTGTTTTAAACTTCACATCAAAAGCTTTTTGTAAATTATATCTTACTTGTTCCACTAATTCGGATAAAACCTCACTAACTTTAACACCATAAGATAAAACAACATAAATATCGACAATATACTTGTCCTTCTCTTTTTTAACTACAACACCATCTTTGTAAGTTTCCTTGTTAAATAAAACATTGAGGTTATCTTGTAATGTACGTTTTGAACCCAAGCCAACAACACCAAAGACATTTTTAATTGATTCTCCAACAATAGAAGCTATAGCGTCTAATGAGATATTTATTTTTCCATAATTGGTTTTTTTATCAATTAACATTTTTCCTCCAAATATTTAACTAACAAAAACTATATATCTTTGAGATATAACAAAAGTATTATATAGATTAAAGGAAAAAATATCAAGTTTAGTGCTTATAAAATAAATTAATATTATATTATAAAGCAATAACCATCAATAAAACAACAAAAACAATTAATGAAATTGTTATAGCAAAAAAAGAAATTGAAAATACATTTTGTGGTTTAAAATTTTTAAATCCACCAAAAAGACCAACACCTAAATAAACTAAAGTTACTGCATAATATACAAAAGCATAAATTGAATTTAATCCATAAAAATTAATAACAGAACTTATAACACCCTCTTTAGTATGCACTAAAGGAACAAAAGAAAGAACAATAAAAACAATAACTAAAATAAAGCCAAATAAATTAGTAATGTCAGTCTTTCTCCATTCATTATAATTTTTAAAGTCTAACATAATCATTTCTCCTAACCACATTATTATATCATTAATAACAAGGATAATCTTTTTAACATAAAAAGAGGGTGTTTCCATCCTCTTTTTTTACTTTTAACTAATTAGATATTACTTACTAGTAGATGTTTTACCATAAGTAATATATTGCTCTAATCCACTAACAATTTGTGTAGTTTCACTTGTAAATTGATCAGCTTCATAAGTTGTATATAACTTAGTTAGGTTCTCTACTAATGAAATCTTATCTTTTAAGCTAGCAATACCATCTTTAATTTTCTCTTCTTGTTCTGCATTATTAACATCTAATTTAAACAATTCTTTAGCTTGGCTATTTAACTGAGAAGCAAAATCCTTTAAACTCAAACTAATATTTAATGAAACATCATCATCAAAAGTAGTAGAAGCCTTAATAGAATCAATTTTAGTAGTATCTTCAAAAAGAATATCTAAATAGCTTTTAGCATTTTCAAGTTTAGAGCTAAATTCTTTTACTTCAACTTTTTTACCACCAAGATAGTTAGATATACCAATAGCTAAATCACTTAAATACCTACTATTATTAGTAGTAGAAATTATATCATTAACCTTTTTAGCAGTATCAGCACTTAAATATTTTTCATATGATGAGACCTCAGCTTTACCATATGGATATTTATCAGTATTAGTAGCAAAATCATTAAATGCTTTAATTTGCTCTAAAGTAACTTCCTTGTTACTTAATGCTTTAGCATCATTATCAAAGGTCTTTTTATATTCATTCCATTTATTTAAAGCATCTGAATCAAAAGTCTTTAAACTATCAACAATATCTGTTCTTCCTAATTTAGCTAAACCAGCTTGGAAATTTTGTAAATCAACCAAATTAACATGATCAGGAAGTAAAGGTAAAGGTACAAGTCCAGTGCTCTTTGGTGCAAAAGTCTCAGCAATATTATCAGGAGTTAATCCACCTTCAGGTAATTTAATAGCCGCAACTGCCTTTTTTATTTTATCTATATTTGCTTCATCTAAAGCCTTATAATCCTTAGATAAATCAATATCACCTAACATATATTTAACATCGTTATTAGCATTAGAAATTAATTCCTTAACTTTACTAATATCGCTAGCATAAGCTTCTAAATTGTTTAAATCAACATTAGAATAATTTTCTGAATATGATACATAATTTTCACTATTCTTTGCATTAAAATTATTATATTTCTTTAATAAAGAATAGATTTCCTCAAATTGATTATCAATAGTAGTATAAGTATCCATTTGCTTACCTAAAGTAACAAAATAATCATTAGAAAGTTCAGTTTCAGTATTATCTAAATCTAATCCTAAAGAAATATTCATACTAGTTTCATCACTTTCACCTAATAAGCCTAAATCAAAATTAAAGTTGCTTAAACTAGTTGTAGTATCAGTATAGAAAGTAGCACTTAAGCTAAGGTTTCCTAAAGAATTTGGAAGCATACCTTTAACAAAACTTGCCATCTCACCTGCACTTGCTAATAAGCTATTAAGTAAATTAGCTATTATTTGATTAATTTTTTGCTTAGCAGTATCATTTAAAGCCAAAGAATAAGTAGTATAAACACCATCATCTTTAGTCTCAGTCTTTTTACTAATATGTAAGCCATCAGCTAAAACATATAATAAAGTAGATAATGTAGAAGCACCTGGAACAGTTCCTAAATCAACATCAAAATCAGGAAGTATATTATTTAATAATCCCAAAATATCAATTTTATCTAAATCAACAGAACTAAGGAAATTAGAAATCATCGCTACTAAAGATTTAATATCAATAGAAGTAGATGAAGAAGATTCAGAATAAGAAAAAGCTCTTAAAGCAGAATAAGAATTATTAGCAGCTAATTTATCGCTATTTGAAGTGACAGAATAATAATTTTTATTACCTATTTTAGTATAAGAAATAGGTTCACTAGCTTGACTAATAGTCTCCTTAGTTAGATCCTTATAAGTAGCAAAATGTTTTCTTGCATAAGAATATTCACTAGGTAAATTATTTAAAGCATCCTTAACTGAAGCAGGTAGCATAGGAGCAACCATTAATCCAAACAACTGACTATCTGGAATATTATAAATTTTTCCAATACTTTTCACATTTTCTAAAGCCGCATCTGCTTCAGAAACTTCAGTATCGCCATTTTTATATGCAAAACCCTTAGATGGATCAACTGAAAGATTAAAATTATTACTTAAATCAATTTTTCCATCAGCCAAAGTATAATTAACATCTAAAGGAGCATGAAAACTTATTGGTCCACTTTCACCAAAAATAATGTTACCAATAGTTCCTAAATTAGCATATAATCCAACTTTTCCTTTTTTATTAACATTCTTATAAACAACTTGTTCAGAAGAAGTTGAACTATTACTATTAGAAGAAGTTACATTAGAAGATAAGTCTTCACTACTAATACTAGAAGTAGTAGAAACCTTATTTTCATTACAGCCAACTAAAATCATGCTTGAAGTCATTAATATAGTTAATATTTTAATTTTTTTCATAATTTTCCTCCATTACAATTTTATTTTATCCTTAAACATTTTTAAAAAAATAGACAATATAGTTTGTATGTCAAATTAAGCTAACATTTCACTAGAAGCCTTAGTATAACTAGCCTGTAATTGACTATCAGGAATTTCTTCATCAAAAAGATAATATTCATTAGTTAAACTAGTTTTAACAGAACTAATACTTGTATTTGCTAAAGTAACATCATAAGTTTCAGAAGTTTCAGTCTTAGTTAAAGTCCAATCACTATTAAAATATAAAGTAGTCTTTAATTCTTTAATGTTAATATCTACCATTTGTGATAAATTACCAAGCATTAATTTTTGCTGTTTTTTATAATAATAACTCGCATCAGTACTGCTATCTCCAGAAGTAGTAAAACTAAATTCATAAACATATCCAGAAACTTCATCACCAGAAATAGGAGTAACATTAATAATAGAATTTAAATTAATTACTTCATAATTAGTAATATTAAATAAATCATGACCAACAATAGACTTAAAACCATTTCTAGTAGAACTACTTTCCACTTCAGTAAATCCACTAGCACTTCCAGTCTTCTTTTCTAAATCAACATCAACAGTACCATTATTTTCTAATCCTCTATAAAGATATCTATTAATAGAAGCATCTTCAAAAGACATGGAAGCATTTGATAAAGAAAGTTTTAAAATACTAGAAATAGCCCCTCCACCATTTAAAAACTCTCCTTTTGTATAAGTTTGTGAAAAAGACAATTTTCCCTTATTTACCACATTAGCAACAATATCTTGCTTATATAAACCACTAGCAATAGCAGTGCCATAAGAATAAGAATAATAATTAGAATTAGCCATTTTATGATTAACTAAGAAATAAATATCTTTCATATCATTTAAATTTGATAATGAGATATTTTTATAATCATCAGGGGCTTCTCCCCCATTAAATTCACCATAAGTAGCACTAGCTTTTAATGCTTCACTACTATCTATATTGTTATTGCTAGTTTGATTATTACAACTAGCTAAAGTAAACAAGACTAAAGAAGTAAGTGATAAGTTTAAAAATAATTTTTTTCTCATATGTAATTTCTCCTTTAATTATATAAATCAAAAACAAATGATAAAAATCATTCAACATAAGATACCCTTATTTACAAAAAAAGTCCAATTTAATAGTTAAATATTATGACACCTTCCCCCTTTTGTACAAATTAAAAATATAAAAAATGTTAAAATAAAAAAGATATGATAGAAATTAAAAACTTAGTAAAAAAATATCAAAGCGAAAAAAAGAAAGAAATTATCGCTTTAAATCACATTAACCTAAACTTTAAAGATCATGGAATGGTCTTTATTATTGGTAAATCCGGCTCAGGAAAATCAACTTTATTACATTTAATTGGTGGTTTAGACTCATTTGAAGAAGGGGATATAAAAGTTTTTAACCGCTCAATTAAAGATTTTAAAGCTAGTGAAATGGATTCTTACCGTAACTTTTATTTAGGATTTATTTTTCAATCTTATAATGTTATTTCAGATTTAACAGTAAAAGAAAACATCGCTTTAGCCTTAGAATTACAAAAGAAAAAAGCTAATGAAGAAGAAATAGATAAGCTCCTTACAAAAGTTAATATGCTTGAATACAAGGATAGAAAACCTAGTCAGCTTTCTGGAGGACAACTTCAAAGAATAGCTATTGCGCGTGCCCTAATTAAAAAGCCAAAAATTATTCTAGCCGATGAACCAACAGGTGCATTAGATTATCAAACCTCAGTAGAAATCTTTGACCTTTTAAAATCTCTTTCTAAAGAACATTTAATAATAACAGTAACTCATGCTAACAATATGGCAAAACGCTATGCCGATCGAATAATTACAATAGATAAAGGCCAAGTAGTAGCAGATTACTCACGTCTAAAAAATGAAAAACAAAGCAAAGATAACATTCAAAAAATTTCTGATGGTTTACTAAAAATTAACAACATAGAAAACATTACAGAAGTTGAAAAAAATCAAATACAAAAACTAGCTAACAATAATCCTTTATACCTCGCTTATAAAAAAGAGATAAACCTTCCTGATGATTTAACTGTTAATGATAATTTAAATACTTTACCTTACAACTTTGAAAATACTAAAAACATACAAGAAGATAATAATATTAATTATCAACCCATTAAATCTCACCTTACATTAAAAACAAAACTAAAAATGGGATTCTCCACTTTAAAACACAATCGTATAAGATTAGGAATGACCTTTATCTTATCTATCTTAGCCTTTTCTTTATTAGGTGTTGTTTCAACTTTATCAACATATGATGAAGGTTCAACATTTGCATCATCAGCACAAATTTATCAACCACCAACCTACGCTCTTAAAAAGACACTTTATGAAAAAGAAGATAATACTGGTTTACCAGGTAAAATACGAATAGATCTTTCCATAAATGATTTAAATAATATAAATTCAAAATTTGAATCAACAATTCCAGTTTATCGCGCTCATAGTTTCAACCTAGATCAGTATTCTCTAGCAGATACTTCAAAAAGAAATTATGCTTATTTTCCAGAAAAAAGTTTTAACACAGTAGCTTGTTTACCAAATAAAGATAAATTAGCAATATATAACTATTCACTTATTGGTGAATATCCAAAAAAAGAAAATGAAATAGTAATTAGTGATTACACTTTCCAAATGTATAAACAATCAGGAATCTTATTAGCTGATGGAACAAAATTAAATGATCTTAATAACTATGAAGATATTATTAACAAAAAAATATATACTTCAAATACAGATAAGACATTAGATAAAAATGATACTAATTATACTCATTCATATACAATAACAGGTGTCTTAAAACAAAACATTGAATATACAGATATTAAATTAGCTTTCGATGATGAAAAAGTCGATGCTAACCCCTTAGATCTTTCCAAAAATTCAATTCTTAAAGAATATATTAAAACAGGCGTATCATTTACAACCTTCGTAAGTAATGAATTTATTAACAATAAATTATCCAATTATTATTTACCTGGTTTTAATAAAAATAATCCTTTATATTCAATATTAGTACCTACTATATCCACTAAAACAATGAATACCTTATTTGATTTTACTAGAACATATTTTAAAACAGATAAGAATGATTCATCTAACTATAAACGCTATGTAATAGATTCAACATTAACAAACGATATTATTGGAGAAAAATTTGAAACAAACATTACAAGCCTTACAAAGATAGCAATGTATATAGCAGTCTCCTTAGGTATAATATCAGTCTTAATTACAACAAATTATCTTTATACCTCAGTCTCCTTTAAATCAAGAGAAATAGGGGTCTTAAAAGCTTTAGGGGCAACAAGTTTAGATGTATTCGAAATCTTTGCCTTAGAGGCCTTAATAATAGGTGCAGTAAACTTTGTAATTTCTACAATATTAACTTATTATTTAACAGGAATAGTAAATACAGCATTAATGAATTTATTAGCTGTTCCATTAGGAATAATATTCTTTAGTTACATACAAATACTTATTATCTTTGCTCTAGCATTCATCTTATCCTTATTATCTTCATTTATACCATCATATTCAATTGCTAGCTTAAAACCAGTAAAAGCAATGAAATTAGATGATTAAAATAAAATACCCTTTAGATAGAAATAAATAAATATTTAAAAGGGTATTTTTTTATGATAGAAATTTTAAAAAATAAAGAATAAATTAATTAAATACATTAATAGATTAATAGCCTATATATATATTAATTTATTAATACATTTAACCACAAAAAAACCGGCTGCGACCATATCTCCCTAATTAGGTACATCAGGCACT
>ERZ808262.401-NODE-401-length-22025-cov-3.915612_pt1 | contig 22025 bp, 16 predicted proteins | sample MGYA00520895_ERZ808262 | MGnify/ENA primary metagenome ERZ808262 (study PRJEB31516, sample SAMN03275588) | gut metagenome | biome: mammalia-associated habitat; material: feces | host: Papio cynocephalus | place: Kenya | collected 2012-08-02 ... | reverse complement strand
GGCTTTCTGAGCTGGAAGCCCTCACCGAGCAGAGCCGGATGCTCCATCAGGAGTTCGCCTTCCATCAGGAAATGATCGAGTCGTTTGCCAATGCGGTAGATTCCGCCACGCTGGAGGAAAAGCGCCGCCTGCTGCGGACCATCGTCAAAAAAGTGGTCTGGGACGGAAAAAACGCCTATGTCTACCTGTTTGCAGAGGATGGAGAAGCGGATTTGCCCCCTGTTGAGCAGCCTATGTATCTGTCAGGAGAGGATAGCGAATGAAATCCTCATGTATTTCCGCTCCCAGCGGAAGAGCGCCCAGGATGTATCGCTGTCAGATTACATCGACACCGGGGTAGACGGGGCGCCGCTGGAGCTGATGGACGTGGTGGCGGAGGATGCGGATTTGCTGGAGCAGATCTGCGGCCGGGAACAGGCGGAGCAGCTGCACCGGGCAGTGGAGCGGGTACTCTCGCCCCAGGAGCGGCAGGTCATCGTCCTGCGCTACGGCCTGGACGGCCAAAGCCCCAAGCGGCAGCGGGAGGTGGCGGCGCTTACCGGCATCAGCCGCAGCTATGTTTCCCGGATCGAAAAGCGGGCGCTGGAGAAGCTCCGCCAGGCCTTGGACGCGTAAAAACAGGGAAAATGTGGATTTTATTTGACGGATTGCCCGGATTCTGGTATAATGAATCCTCGAAAAAATCACGCCTTTTTGGAGGATGCACATATGCGAATGCGAAGAATGCGGAATCTAGAGCCCAGGACGGAAAAGTGCGGGGCTTACCGGATCGCGGAGCCTGCTGCCCACAAGGGAGCCTGGCGGGAGCGGAAGCCCGGCTGCACCCAGCTGTGGGTGGAGGTGGGCTGCGGCAAGGGCAAATTCACCGCCGAGACCGCTCAGGCAAACCCGGATGTGCTGCTCGTTGCCGTGGAGCGGTGCCGGGAGGCCATGGTGGTGGCCATGGAGAAGGCTCAGGCCATGGGTCTGCACAACGTGTTCTTCATCGACATGGATGTTGCCAACATGGAGGAAATTTTCGCTCCCGGAGAGATCGACCGGTTGTTCATCAATTTTCCCGACCCCTGGCCCCGGAAGAAGAACGCCAAGCGGCGGCTGACCTACCGGACTTTCCTGGAAAAATACTGCCATGTGGTTCGGGAAACCGGGGAAATCCACTTCAAAACCGACAACGCGCCGCTCTTTGAATTTTCCCTGGAGGAGTTTGCCGCCTGCGGCCTGGAGATCAAACATGTGACCCGGGATCTGCACAGGGACGGCATCGTGGGCATTATGACCGGGTATGAGGAAAAATTCCACGCCCTGGGCACGCCCATCAATCGGTGCGAGGTGGTCTGCAAGCCCTTCGTGCTGCCGCCGGAGGAAAAGAAAAAGACCCTGGAAGCCCCGGAGGCAGACCAATGACCTATTACGGAGGAAGCTGCGACGTTGCCGTCATCGGCGCAGGCCACGCGGGCATCGAGGCGGCACTGGCGGCGGCTCGGCTGGGGCTGCACACGATTCTTTTCACCATCAACCTGGACGCGGTGGGCAACATGCCCTGCAACCCGGCCATCGGCGGCACGGGCAAGGGTCATCTGGTGCGGGAGCTGGACGCTCTGGGGGGCGAAATGGGCGTGGCGGCGGATCACTGCTGCATCCAGTACCGGATGCTCAACCGGGGCAAAGGCCCGGCGGTCCATTCTCTGCGCGCTCAGGCAGACCGGCGGGAATATCAGAAATACATGAAGCACACCCTGGAGCTTCAGGAAAACCTGGAGCTGAAGCAGGCTCAGATTGTGGCGGTGCTGACGCAGGACGGGGCGGTGCGCGGCGTGGGTACCCAGCTGGGGGCGGAATATGAGGCCAAGGCCGTGGTCATCGCCACGGGAACCTATCTGGACAGCACGGTGATCACCGGCGAGAGCGTGATCCCCTCCGGCCCGGACGGGATGCACCCCAGTGTCGGCCTGGCGGACAATCTGCGAAGTCTGGGGCTGTCCCTGCGCCGGTTCAAAACCGGCACGCCGCCCCGGGTGAACCGGAGAAGCATCGACTTTTCCAAGATGGAAATCCAGCCCGGAGACGACACCGTGGAGCCATTCTCCTTCCGCACAACCCACAAGCCCTGCAACGAGGCGGTGTGCTACCTGACCTACACCAACGAGGAAACCCACAGAATCATCCGGGAAAATCTCTACCGCAGTCCCATGTACGACGGCACCATTTCCGGCGTTGGCCCCCGGTACTGCCCCAGTATCGAGACGAAAATCGTCCGGTTTGCCGACAAACCCCGGCACCAGCTCTTCATCGAGCCATGCGGCCGGGACACGGAGGAAATGTACATCCAGGGCTTCTCCAGCAGCCTGCCGGAGGACGTGCAGGTGCGAATGCTGCGCACCATTCCCGGCCTGGAGCATGCGGAAATGATGCGTCCGGCCTACGCCATCGAATATGAGTGCATCGACCCCACCGGTCTGAAGCCTACCCTGGAAACCAAGGCGGTGGCGGGGCTTTACGGCGCGGGACAGTTCAACGGCACCTCCGGCTACGAGGAAGCGGCGGCCCAGGGTCTGGTCGCCGGCATCAACGCCGCCCTGAAAATTCAAGGACGGCCGCCCCTGATCCTCACCCGGGACACCAGCTATATCGGCACCCTCATTGACGACCTGGTGACCAAGGGCACCCAGGAGCCCTACCGGATCATGACCAGCCGGAGTGAGTACCGGCTCCTTCACCGGCAGGACAACGCCGATCAGCGGCTGACCCACATCGGCGCGGAGATCGGCCTGGTGCCCCAGGCGCGGCTCCGGGCGGTGGAGGAAAAGTACGACCGGGTGCGCCGGGAGATCGGCCGCCTGGAGGGCAGCGGCGTGGCCGCCTCCCCGGAGCTGAACGCCATGCTGGAGGCCAAGGGTTCGGCCCCCGTCACCGGCTCCGCAAGGCTGGCGGACTTGATCCGCCGCCCTCAGGTAAGCTACGGGGACATCGCCCCCTTTGACCGGGAGCGGCCGGAGCTGCCCAAGGCTGTGACGGAGGAAGTGGAGATTCAGCTGAAATACGCCGGGTATCTGGCACGGCAGGAAAAGCAGGTGGCGGAATTCAAGCGGGAGGAAGCACGAAAAATCCCCGAGGATATCGACTACCGGGTCATCGCCGGTCTGCGGCTGGAGGCTCAGGAGAAGCTCAGTGCCATCCGGCCGGTTTCCGTGGGGCAGGCGGGGCGGATTTCCGGGGTCAGTCCGGCGGACATCGGCGTCCTGCTCATCTATCTGGAACAGAAAACGGGCGGCTCCCAGTGAGCCGCCCAACGAATTTATTTTAGCATAGGAGCGGGAAAAGGTCAAGAAGAAAGTGATGAAAATTACTAAAATCTTCGATTTACACAGATAAAAATTAGCGAATTTATACAACATTCCATCTTGCAAACGGACATTTTCCATGCTAATATAAAGGCACAAAAGGAAAGCACCTCTCCCAGAGGGAGAAGCTTCCTGAGACAGCCGTTCTTCTGAAAGTACGAAGGAAAACACGACAAAAGTAAGCAAAATGTGTAAAAACGGAGAACAGAAAGAAGGAATCCACCCAAAGGGCACGGAGAACGGCAAGGCGATTGCGTGACGAACCGAAAGCATCCACTCATAAGAGCATCCCGCAGAAAGGGACAGAAGAAGGAATCGAGTTTTTGGGGCGAAACGGGGGACACGGCAAATCGTCAATCTGCAGAATGCGGAGGTAACCAAGATGTTAGATACTAAGAGTGAACAGAAATGACCCTTGGCTGCAAAAAAACACGCTGATCACAAGGCGCGGCAGTCAAGGGTCATTTCTTTTGCGGCGGGTCGCCGCTGACAATGCGTGCCCGGCTGACCTATCATTGTCAGACCATTGGGTACCGCTCGGTATCGTTTTTGCGATGCACCTCAATGGAAGACGTTATTGTGAACCGGCAGGTCGCCGCTGACAATGCATGCCCGGCTGACCTATCATTGTCAGACCATTGGGTACCGCTCGGTATCGTTTTTGCGATGCACTCCGATAGAAGGAGCCGCGTCGGCCATCGGCCTCCTCACAATGACAGCGTTCTATTTCCGCGCGTATAGCCCGTGTGGTCGTCGGCAAGGCCGACGGCTTTTTTCTGTCCAATTTTCTTCTCATGACGGACTTTACTTGCATTTTTCCTTCTTCCATGGTAAAATACCAAAAAGATTTCCGGAAAGGGGGTGGCGCGCGTGAAGCGATTTGGAATGCTGCTGACATTCATGATCCTGCTGGCGGGGCTTTTCTGCCTTCCGGCGGCGGCGGAGACCGCGGCCACCCAGGTGGATATCCAGAGCACCGTCACCTCCGACGGCGACTGCCTGATGACGGTCACGGTGAATCTCCGGCTGGAGGCGGCTCTGGACGGTCTGACCTACCCGGTGCCCCTGGATGCCAAGAGCATCACCCTGAATGGCTCCGCCGCCTCCGTCCGGCAGGGCGGCTCCGCCCAGCAGGTGGATTTGAGCAAGATCAGCAAGGGCTATGTGGGCGAGGCATCCGTGCGCATCGGCTACACCCTTCCTAAGGCGGTGAAGATCACCACCATCAACCAGGACCAGGTGGATCAGAAGAAGGAGGATCCCCAGCGGGAGCTGGTGCTGACGGTGCCGCTGCTTTCCGGCTTTGCCTACCCGGTGGAGGCTCTGAATTTCACCATCACCATGCCCAGCAACTGCGTAGGTCTGGATCCTGCCTTTACCAGCATTTACCGGCAGGAGAGTATTGAGTCCGACCTGAAGATTCTGCCCATTACCGGCAGCCAGGTCATCGGCTCCGCCACCGCCGTCATGAACGACCGGGAGGGCGTGACCATGACCATGCAGGTGCCGAAAAAAATGTTCCCCACGGTCAGCACCTACGTCCGGGACGGAAACCCGGAGCTTCCCTATATTCTGGGCTTCTTCGGGGCGGCACTGCTGTACTGGCTGCTGACCCTGCGTACCCTGCCCCTGATGTCCAGCCGGGCTTCTACCGCCCCGGAGGGCATTACCGCCGGAGAGCTTGGCTGCCGCCTGACCCTGACCGGCGGCGACCTGACCATGATGGTCTTCTCCTGGGCGCAGCTGGGCTATCTGCTTATCGTCCGGGAGGGAAACCGGATTTTGCTCCAAAAGCGGATGGACATGGGCAACGAGCGCAGTGCCTTTGAAAATAAGGTGTTCAATCTGCTGTTCAGCAAGCGGGAGGTAGTGGATGCCACGGGCAATCAGTATGGCACCCTGTGCCGGAAGGTGGGGACGATGGTGCCCTTTGAGCGGAGTATGTACCACGGCAGCTCCGGCAATGTCAGGATTTTCCGGGTCTTGGCCTGCATTGCCCAGGGAATCTGCGGCGTGTGTGTGGCCATGAACATGAGCGGCGTGCTGGCGTTGGCAGTGGTTATGGCGGTGATTCTGGCCTTCGTAGGCCTGGTTTCCGGCTGGCTCATGCAGGATGTGGCCTACTGCACCCATCTGCGGGGGAAGATGCCGGTATGGATTGGCCTGGCGGTGCTGGCTCTGTGGGCACTGCTGGGCTTCCTCAGCGGCCAGCCCCTGATCCCTCTGTGCTGCATTCTGGGTCAGTGGGTGCTGGGCTTTTTCGCAGCCTATGGCGGACGGCGCAGCGATCTGGGTCGCCATGATTCCTGCCAGATTCTGGGTCTGCGCGGCTATCTGAAGCACCTGCCCAGAGACGGCATCAACCGGCTGCTGAATAATGACCCGGATTATTTCTTCAATATGGCGCCCTACGCCCTGGCTCTGGGGGTCATCCGCCCCTACGCGGATGCCTTCGGCCGGCGGAAAATGGAGGACTGCCCCTATCTGTTCCTGCGGACAAACGGACGGAAGACCGCCGATGAGTGGGCGGAAATTCTCCGGGAGACCGCCCTTCTCATGGACGAGCGAGCCAAGCAGATGCGCTTCCAGCGTTTCTTCGCGGCCGCCGCCCCGGCTCCGAAGAAACGGAAAAGAAGGCGGGCAGAATCCTAAAAGGCTGCCCCATTTGGGGCGCTGCCAAAGAAAAGAAACAAGCAGAAAATAAGCTGTCATTGGGAACCATCCCGCGGGATGATTCCCAATGACAGCTTTTTTGAAATCTGCGCTTCAAGGGGGAAAACCTTTTGGCGGGAAAGCTTCCGCACGCCGGACGATCATTTTGCCACCCGATCCCGGTTCAGCTTGTCCGCCTTGCAGAAAAGGACGAAGCCGATGGCAAAGAGGACAATCAGCGAGGACACGGCGATGTTCTCGTTTTTTAGGGTCAGGCCGAAAACGTGTAGCTGGGCTCCGGCGGTGAGCTGGCTCACGACGGCCACCAGGGTCAGTCCCATGAAGGAGGCTCCCTTGCCGAACACGTCCATCAGCCCGAAAAATTCGCCGCTGCGCTCCGGGGGGATGATCTTGCCAAGGTACGAGCGGCTCAGAGCCTGAATGCCCCCCTGGAACATGCCCACCAGCACCGCCAGCAGCCAGAACTGCCACTGGCTCACCAGGAACACGGCGAAGACCACAATGCCCGTGTAGCAGGCGATGGAGACCTTGATGAGCAGGCCGGTGTCGTACCTGGCGGACAGTCGGCCGAAGAGAATGGAGAAGGGGAAGGCCACGAACTGGGTCAGAAGCAGGGCAAGGAGCAATCCGGTGGTGTCCAGCCCCAGAGCCGCGCCGTAGGCCGTGGCCATGTCGATGATGGTGTAGACTCCGTCGATGAAGAAGAAAAAGGACAGAAGATACACAAAAATGTGCTTTTCCTTCTTCACCTCCCGGAGCGTCTTGCCCAGCTGGCGGAAGCTGTCCAGGAGCCGGCTGTTCTGCGCGGTGACGAAGGCGGTCTGATGGTACCGCCGGAGAAGAGGCACAGAGCAGCCGATCCACCAGGCGGCGGTGATCAGGAAGGCGATGACCATAGCACTGCCCTGGGTCAGGCCGAAGGTTCCGGGCATCAGCACCAGGATCAGGCAGACGATGAAGGGAATCACGGAGCCGATGTAGCCGAAGGCGTAGCCCAGGGAGGAAACCTTGTCCATCCGGGCGTCCTTGCTGATCTCCGGCAGCATGGAGTCATAGAATACCAGGCTGGAGGAGTAGCCCACCCGGGCGAGGATAAAGATCCCCAGGAAGCTGAACCAGCCCGGAGCCAGCCCTAAGGCCGCGCAGCCTGCCGCGCCCAGAAGCAAAGCCAGCAGGAAGAAGGTTTTCTTCATCTTCCGGTCGGCCAGGGTGCCGCAGACAGGCCCCAGCAGAGCCACCAGCACCGTGGCCAGGGAACCGGCGTAGCCCCAGTAGCTCAGGTACAGATCCTCATGAACGCCCGCGGCGGTGGCCAGAGAATTGAAATAAATGGGAATCAGGGTGGACACCAGCAGAATGAAGGCGGAGTTTCCCACATCGTACAGGATCCAGCTTTTTTCCAAAGCCGTGAGCTTCATTTTCTCTTTCATGGGTGCCTCTCCAATCCATCGTTATGGGGGTCAAAGCTGGGAAGAAATTCCGGGCCAAGCGCAGCCCCGTCCTTCAGGTGGGCAAGAAGCTGCCGGGTCATCTCCGGATACCGGGTCAGAGCCTGGTTGTAGAGGGTCACCAGCTCGTCCACATACAGCGTGGAATTCTCGTCGTCCTCCGTCGGGATGAAAATGTCGCACAGCTCCGGCTTGATTCTGTGCAGCAGCTTCCAACGCCAGGAACGGTTGGGGCTGGCAAGGAAGTGGGTACACCAGGCCATATGCTTGACGCAGCGGCTGACGTTGGCTCCGGTGGCGGGAGGATAAAACTCCGCCACGGTCATGCACTCGCCCCGGGTCAGCCGGAACCGCTTGCTCATGTCGAAGGTTTCGGGAGACTTGACCCCGTCCAGCAGCAGCAGCCGCCGCTCCAGCTGGGACTCAATGGCAATATGCCGTACCTCGCCGATGCTTACCAGCTGATTCACATAGGGATGGCAGGCGGAGTCCAGGCAGTAGTGACCCAGAACCCCCAGAAGATAGGCCTTTGCCGCCTCGGAATCTGCCTTCCTGCAGGCTTCCGGGAAGAACAGCTGGCCGCTGCGGGCGTGGTAGCTGTGACCCAACTGACCCACGGCGGTGGCTATGGCGGGGTTGTAGTAGAAGAAAATGTCCGGCCCATGCAGACCGATGTCGTACAGTCGGCGGAACCGGCCGATGCACTGCCGAGCCTCGGCGGGGAGGGTGGGCAGTGCCAGTTTGCCGAAACGGTAGTGGGCGTAATTGGCGGGCATGGTCATCACCTCGTGAAAATGGAATTTTACTCATTCTACACCAATTTTCCCCAAAAGGGAAGTAAAATCCGGAAAAAGTTTTGGTATACGTTATGTAAACAGGAGAGACGATTGCTTTTTGGCCTGCCCCGTGATATAATCATTCCATATTTCAGGAAACCAATCCGGAGGTGCCCTATGCAGACACGGAAATTATATTATGAAGACAGCCATTTGAAAACCTTTCAGGCGCGGGTTCTGTCCTGCCAGCCGGAGAAGGACTATTTTGCCGTCATTCTGGACGCCACCGCCTTTTACCCTGAGGGGGGCGGACAGGCCGGGGACACCGGTATTCTTGGCGGCGTTCGGGTGCTGGACACCCACGAGCGGGGAGAAACGGTGGTGCATTTCTGCGCCGAACCTCTGGAGCCGGGGCAGATAGTGGAAGGAACCATCGACTGGGAGAGCCGATTCCGGCGGATGCAGCAGCACAGCGGCGAGCACATCGTCTCCGGCATTATCAACCGGCGGTACGGTTACCATAACACCGGCTTTCACATGGGCGCGGAGGTGACCACCATCGATTTTGACGGGGTCGTTCCGGAAGAAGTCCTGGCAGAAATTGAGGCCGAGGCCAACGGGGCGGTCTGGGCGAATTTGCCTGTCCGCTGCTGGTACCCTAGTCCCGAGGAACTGCCCACTGTCCCCTACCGGACGAAAAAAGCACTTCCCTGGCCTGTGCGGATCGTGGAGATTCCGGGCTATGATATCTGCGCCTGCTGCGGCACCCATGTGGCGGCCACCGGGGAAATCGGCCTGGTGAAGCTGTTCGGCGGGGTGAATTTCCGGGGCGGCACCCGGATCGAGATGGCCTGCGGCGCCCAGGCATTCCGGCTGCTCAGCGAGGTTTATGCCCAGAATAAGCTGGTTTCCCAGGCCTTTTCCGCGAAAATCCTGGAGACCGGCTCGGCGGCCCAGCGGATGAACGACCAGCTGGCGGCTCTGAAATTCAAGGTTGTGGGTCTGCAGCGGCAGATTTTTGCCCTGACCGCCAGAAGCTACGAAGGAAAAGGCAATGTGCTCCACTTCGAGGAGGGTCTGGACGGCACGGGGCTGCGGGAGCTGGCGGACGCGATTGCCCAGGTCTGCGGCGGCGTGGCGGCGGTGTTCAGCGGCAGCGACGAAAGGGGCTACGGCTATTGCCTGGCCAGCCATACTGAGGACTTGCGGCCTATGGGCCGGCAGATGACGGCGGCTCTGTCCGGCCGGGGCGGCGGCAAGCCGGATTTCCAGCAGGGCAGCGTGAAGGCGGGAAAGGCAGAAATCACGGCGTTTTTCGATTCCAACTGGGGATTCTGACGAAGAAAGGGGAAGATTGTTCACAATTTCGACTTTTCTTCTCCGGATAACTATGGTATAATGATCAAAATCAGCTTGTAGGAGCTATCGCTTATGAATATAGGGCAGTACCGCTTCGCGGACTGCCCCACCAAAAGGAGATTGTAATGGGACTTATTGAGAAACTGTTCGGCACCCGTTCCCAGCGGGAGCTGAAGAAAATCCAGCCCACGGTAGATAAAATTCTGGCTCTGGAGGACAGCTACAAGGCTCTGAGCGAGGAGGAGCTTCGGGGCAAGACCGCCGAGTTCAAGGAGCGGCTGGAGAACGGCGAAACCCTGGATGATCTGCTGCCTGAGGCCTTCGCCGCCATCCGGGAGGCGGCAGACCGGGTGCTGGGCATGCGGCCCTATCCGGTGCAGCTCATCGGCGGCATTGTCCTGCATCAGGGTCGGATCGCCGAGATGAAGACCGGCGAAGGTAAGACATTGGTTGCCATCCTGCCCAGTTATCTGAATGCCCTGACGGGACGGGGCGTCCATGTGGTCACCGTCAACGACTACCTGGCCAAATACCAGTCCGAGTGGATGGGCAAGGTCTACCGTTACATGGGTCTGACCATCGGCCTGGTGATCCCCGGCATGACCCCGGCGGAGCGTCGGGTGGCCTACGCCGCGGACATTACTTACTGCACCAACAACGAGCTGGGCTTTGACTACCTCCGGGACAACATGGCCATTTACAAGCAGGAGCTTGTCCAGCGGGGTCATGCCTTTGCCATCGTGGACGAGGTGGACTCCATCCTCATCGATGAGGCTCGTACCCCCCTGATTATTTCCGGCAAGGGGGAGGATTCCTCCCAGCTGTACGAAATGGCCGACCGGTTTGTGTCCACATTGCGCCGCCAGGTCTTCGCCAAAACCGAGGACAAGGAGGTTCACGACGACTACGACTGCGACTACTTCGTGGACGAAAAGGCTCGCACCGTGTCCCTGACCGCCTCCGGCATTGCCAAGGCCGAGCGGTTCTTCGGCGTGGAGAACCTGGCCGACGCAGAGAACGCCACCCTGTCCCACCACATCAACCAGGCCATGAAGGCCAGGGGGCTGATGAAAAAGGACATTGACTATGTGGTCAAGGACGGGGAGATCATCATCGTCGATGAATACACCGGCCGACTGATGTACGGCAGACGCTACAACGAGGGCCTGCACCAGGCCATCGAGGCCAAGGAGGGCGTGAACGTGGCCAGCGAGAGCAAGACCCTGGCCACCATCACCTTCCAGAATTTCTTCCGGCTGTACGATAAGCTCTCCGGCATGACCGGTACCGCGCTGACCGAGGAAGAGGAATTTGCCGCCATTTACTCCCTGGACGTGGTGGAAATTCCCACCAACAAGCCGGTAATCCGGATAGACCACAGCGACGTGGTCTACAAAAATGAGGCGGGCAAGTACCGGGCAATCGTCGCCCAGGTGAAGGCCTGCCACGAAAAGGGTCAGCCGGTGCTGGTGGGCACCATTTCCATTGAGAAGAGCGAGCTTCTGAGCAAAATGCTGAAGCGGGAGGGGATTCCCCATAACGTCCTGAACGCCAAGCACCACGAGCAGGAGGCGCAGATCGTGGCTCAGGCCGGTAAGTTCGGCGCTGTGACCATCGCCACCAACATGGCCGGCCGTGGTACGGATATCATGCTGGGCGGCAACGCCGACTTCCTGGCCAAGGCGGAGCTGGCGAAAACCGGCCTGCCTGAGGAGCTGCTTATGGAGGCGGATTCCTACGCCGAGACCGACAATCCGGAGATTCTGGCCGTCCGGGAGCGGTACAAGCAGCTGCTGCAAAAGTACAAGGCCTCCATTGCCGACGAGGCGGAGAAGGTTCGCGCCGCCGGAGGCCTGTTCATCGTCGGTACCGAGCGGCATGAGTCCCGACGGATCGATAATCAGCTCCGCGGCCGTTCCGGCCGTCAGGGCGACCCCGGCGAGAGCCGGTTCTTCCTGAGCCTTCAGGACGATTTGATGCGCCTGTTTGCCTCCGACCGGGTGGCGGGGCTGATGGATTCCCTGGGTCTGGACGAGGATACTCCCATTGACGCGAAAATTCTGTCGGGTGCCGTGGAAAACGCCCAGAAGAACGTGGAATCCCGGAACTTCCGAGCCAGAAAGAACGTTCTGGAATACGACGACGTGATGAACACCCAGCGTGAGGTCATCTACGCCCAGCGGCAGAAGGTGCTGGACGGGGAGGATCTTCGGGAGAACATGATGTCCATGCTGTCTGACGTAGTCACCGGCACGGTGAACGCCGCCCTGAGCGCAAACGGCGGCGTGGCGGACGAGGACGGCCTGCACCGTCTGGCCGCGGCCATGGAGGGTATCTACTTCGCCAGAGGCACCCTGGCGAGCCGCAGCAGTCAGCTGCTGGGCAAGCACGCCGCCGAAGTGGCGGAAACGGTGCTGGACATTGCAAAACACCCCTACGATGCCAAGGAAAAGGCCTATCCCCCCGCCGTTATGCGGGAGCTGGAGCGTGTGGTCATGCTCCGGGTGGTGGACGAATACTGGATGGACAACATCGATGCCATGGACGACCTGAAGCAGGGCATCGGTCTGCGCGCCTACGGCCAGCATGACCCGGTGACTGAGTACAAGGAAGAGGGCTACAAGATGTTCCAGGCCATGATCCAGGCCATCAAGGAGGAGACCATCCGCCGGATGTTCCTGGTTCAGCTGCGGCCTACCCAGGAGGTCAAACGGGAGAAGGTGGCCAAGGAGACCGGCGCCGCCGGTTCCGGCGAGGCCACCGTCAAGAAGCAGCCCGTGCGCAACGCTTCCAAGAAGGTCGGCCCCAACGATCCCTGCCCCTGCGGCAGCGGCAAGAAGTACAAGAAGTGCTGTATGCAGAAGGACAAGCTGGCTGACTGAGCGCAATACAAATTCGCAATGCCTATGGAGAATCGGAATGCCGATAGAAACGAAAACTGTTGACCAAGTTGAATTTTTAACCGCCGGGGGGATCTCTGTCCCCCACGGCTTTACCACCCGCTATGGCGGCGTGAGTACCGGCACCCAGGCAAGCCTGAACCTGGCCTACGGCCGGGGGGACACCATGGAAAACGTGGTGGAAAATCTCCGGCGGCTGGGAAAGGCAGTAGGCTTTGACCCGGAAAGATGCGTCATGACCCGGCAGACCCACTCGGACATCGTCCGGGTGGTGACAGACCGGGATTGCCGGGGCTTCTGCCACCGGGATTACCCGGAGTGCGACGCTCTGGTAACGAATACCCCGGAGGTAACACTGCTGGTGTTCACCGCCGACTGCACCCCCCTGCTGTTTTTTGACCCGGTGACGGGAGCGGTGGGCGCGGCTCACGCCGGTTGGCGGGGTACGGCGCAGAAGATCGGGGCGAAAACCGTGAAGGCCATGGTGGATGCCTTCGGCTGCCAGCCGGAGAATATCCGGGCGGCCATTGGCCCCAATATCGGGCAGTGCCATTTTGAGACCGATGAGGATGTCCCCCAGGCCATGCTGGCATCCTACGGCCAGGCCGCTCAGGCTTATATTGAGCGGCGGGGGGAGAAATACCACCTGGACTTAAAAGCCATCAACGCCCTGAGCCTGCGAGAAATCGGCGTGACGCAAATCGAGATCAGCGACGCGTGTACCTACTGCCAGTGCGGCAGGTTTTGGTCTCACCGGGCAAGCCACGGTCAGCGCGGCTCCCAGGGCGCGGTGATCACCTGCAAGGAGGTGGGAAAGTGAAACGAATGTTGTGCCTGCTTCCGGTGCTTGCCATGCTGACAGGGCTTCTTTCCGGCTGCGGCCGCTCTATCGATAACGACGGCTATGTGGCCACCGGCGACGCGATCCTGATGGACGGCGAGGAAACGGTGGTGGAGGAGGAAGCGGAGGATAGCCAGAACCTGGTGCTGGCCTACTACCCGGAACGTTCCCTGAATCCGCTGTTCGGCAGTGACTATACCAACCGGGTGCTGATGTCCCTGATGTATCAGCCCCTGTTTGCCGTGGACAATAAGAAAAACACCACCCCCATTCTGTGCTCCAAGTACAAGGTCTCCGCCAACAGCCGGAACTGGACGATCTACCTGGAGGAAAACGCCACCTTCTCCGACGGAAGTCGCGTGACGGCCAGCGATGTGGTGGCCTCCTACAAGCAGGCCATGGAAAATGACTACTATAAGTACCGCTTCTACAAGCACCTGCTGGAGGTGAAGGAGACGGAGGACGGCGGCGTACTGTTCCAGACGGACACCGCCTACCAGAATCTGACGCTTTTGCTGGATGTGCCTATTGTGAAGGCTTCGGAGGTGGCGCTCAATACCGAGGCACCCACGGGCAGCGGCCCCTATGTGTTTGTGGAGAGCACCAGCGGCGCGGTGCTTCAGCGCAACCCCAACTGGTGGTGCGGCGATCTGAAAATCCCCGCCCGGGACAATACCATCAACCTGACCGCTGTGGGCAGCACCTCCGAGGTTCGGGACGCGTTCCAGTTCAACGGGGACGATTCTGTCAGCGTGGTGTGTACCAACCCCATGAGCGACTCCTTCGCCGAGTATCGCTGCGACTATGAGCTGTGGGAAATCGAAAGCGGCTACATGATTTATTTGGGCTGCAACATTCTCTATTCCGAGCATTTTGACGACGGCACCCTGCGTACCTTCCTGACCTACGGCGTTGATCGGGAGAGCCTGGCCGAGTCCGCTTATAAAGGCCTGGTGTCCGCCGTTACCCTGCCCTGCGCTCCCACGGAATCCTATTACAGCAAATCCCTGGCGGCCAAGTACGCCTACGACCCCATGAAATTCATCGAGAAGCTTTCCGCCTACCGGATCCCCCAGAAGGACGGCCAGGACAAGGAAATGCGGATTCTGGTAAACTCCGACGATTCCGCCCGCACCCGGATCGCCCGGGATTTGGCCGCCAATCTGACGGCGCTGGGTCTGCCCACTACCACATTGGAAAGCGGCGGCACCCTGTTCAAGAACACCATCGTGGCGGGCAACTACGACGTATATCTGGGCATGACCCGGCTGAGCCCGGACATGGATCTGACGGAGTTCTTCCGACCCTACGGCGAGATGAGCCGGGGCGGCCTGTCCCACGAAATTCTCTACAACATGTGTCTGAAGGCTCTGGAGGACAGCGGCAACTACTATAACTTCTATCAGAAGCTGGCGGAGGACGGCCGGATCATCCCCATCATGTTCGGCTATTACAACGTCTACGCCCACCGGGGCGTGCTGCCTGATCTGAACCCCGCCCGGGACAACGTGTTCTATTATTCCATGGGTAAAACCATGGCCGATGCCCTCATCGAGGACACCGGGGAATAAAAGATAAGTCGCTTATTCCTATTATGAAGGAAAATAGGGAAGGCTCAGGCTTTCCCCAATAAACATAGGAAAGGAAATAAAAGTATGAAAAGAATTCTTGCGCTTACATTGGCTGCGGCCATGCTGCTGTGCGGCTGCGGCGAGCTGATCCCCGGCCGGGGCAACGCCGAGGCCGCTCAGAACAGCCAGGCTGCGGAGGAACTGGCCGTCACCGCGGCGGAGACCACCGCGCAGCCCACCACCGAGCCTACCACCGTACCCACCGAGCCGCCCGTTTACCGGAACCCCATGAACGGCAAGCTGCTGGACGCGCCCTTTGAGGGTCGGATTTACGCCAGCATCGTCAGCAACCTCCGGGAAAATTTGCCCCATGTGGGCGTAATTTACGCCGATGTGGTCATGGAGATGTACGTCAACATGAACAACGTGGTTCGCTGCCTGGCTCTGTTCAGCGACATCGAAAGCGTGAAGGCCATCGGCTCCACCCGTTCCACCCGACCCATTTTCAACCAGATCGCCCAGCATTATGACCTGATCCTGGCACACGGCGGCGGTTCTACCACGGCTCTGGACGACGCGAAGAACAGAGGAATTGAAAATATGAATATCGACTCCTGGGTCGTCCAGGAGGAAGCGAACGTTTCCTACCGGGATAAGGAGTACAAGCGCAGCCTGGAGAACAGCCTCTTCGGCATCGGCGCGGGCTATAAGGAGTACGCCGAGAAGCAGGGCTGGCCCCAGACCCTGGATCGGGACTATGGCTTCCGGTTCACCGAGGACGGCACCCCCGCTGCCGGCGAGGACGCCTCCGACATTACCATCCACCTGAACTACAAGCAGGCCAAGAAGGACACCCAGATGATCTACAATGCCGAAACCGGCAAGTACGTCTGGAACCAGTACGGCCAGGAGATGCACGACCAGATCACTGACGAGGCCGAAGGCTTCACCAACGTGATCGTCATGTTTGCCGACGTGACCAACGAGGGCATTTATCACTATGCCGACTTCAACGCCGGCGGCACAGGCTACTACGCCAACGGCGGCAAGATCATCCCCATTGTCTGGGGCTGCGACGGGGACAAGGCTCCCTTCCACTTCCTGACCAACGACGCTCAGGATCTCCAGATCGGCGTTGGCAATACTTACATCGCCATCGTCGGCGCGGATTCCTCTGTGGATTATTGAGCGAAAAATGCGGTGCGAAAAGCACCGCGTTTTTCGCTTTCCGGGGGGAAGCTTCCCGTTTTGTGCAATTTGTATTGCCTTCCTTGTACGGACAATTGTTCCCGGGAACAAAACGCGACAAGAATATGAGCAGTTTGCACCGAAAATCCCTAAACTGGAGTCGGTTTTGTGCAATATTGACAGTTTACAATATTGGTAGGGTATGGTATCATAAATCCGTACGGGAATATCGAAAACGTACGGAAAAAGTAACTTTGCTGCAAGATGCAGTAAGAAAAAATGGAGGAATTACCATGTCTGTTAAAGTTGCTATCAATGGTTTCGGTCGTATCGGCCGTCTGGCCTTCCGTCAGATGTTCGGTGCTGAGGGCTTCGAGATCGTCGCCATCAACGACCTGACCTCTCCCAAGATGCTGGCTCATCTGCTGAAGTACGATTCCACTCAGGGCAACTACGTTGCTATGGGTCATACCGTCGAGGCCGGCGAGGACAACATCGTTGTCGATGGCAAGAAGATCACCATCTATGCCAAGGCCAACGCTGCCGAGCTGCCCTGGGGTGAGCTGGGTGTGGACGTTGTCCTGGAGTGCACCGGTTTCTACACCTCCAAGGCCAAGGCGCAGGCGCACATCGACGCCGGTGCCAAGAAGGTCGTCATTTCCGCTCCTGCCGGCAATGACCTGCCCACCATCGTTTACAACGTGAACCACAACATCCTGACCAAGGAAGACAACATCATCTCCGCCGCTTCCTGCACCACCAACTGCCTGGCTCCCATGGCAAAGGCTCTGAACGACCTGGCCACCATCGAGACCGGCATTATGTGCACCATCCACGCCTACACCGGCGACCAGATGATTCTGGACGGCCCCCAGAGAAAGGGCGACCTGCGTCGTTCCCGCGCTGGTGCCGTGAACATCGTTCCCAACTCCACCGGTGCCGCTAAGGCCATCGGCCTGGTCATCCCCGAGCTGAACGGTAAGCTGATCGGCGCTGCTCAGCGTGTTCCCACCCCCACCGGCTCCACCACCATCCTGAACGCTGTGTGCGCCAAGTCCGTCACCAAGGACGAGATCAACGCCGCCATGAAGGCTGCCGCTACCGAGTCCTTCGGCTACAACGAGGATGAGATCGTTTCCTCCGATATCATCGGTATGCGTTTCGGCTCCCTGTTCGACGCCACCCAGACCATGGTCTGCGCTCTGCCCGACGGCAAGACCCAGGTTCAGGTCGTGTCCTGGTACGACAACGAGAACTCCTACGTTTCTCAGATGTGCCGCACCATCAAGCATTTCGCTACCCTGCTGTAAGTAAGCAGTCAAGTGAATCGCTTCCCGCCCCGGGCTTTCGCCTGGGGCGGTTTTTTGCCGGGTGCCCCGGTGGGCAATGCGTGCGCGGGCTGGGTGATAATCGATAGGCCATTGGGTACCGCTCGGTATCGTTCCTGCGCCGTGCAGAAATAGAAGCTGTGCTCACACTGGTGTGGCCCCTTCCAGGGATTCCCTCCGGTCACAATCCGGTTCCTTTTGTATTTCCGGAAACTTTCCGCTTTCCTCAGAATAAATCTCCCATCTTTGGCAAACACTACCTCCGAACTCAATTCATGGAGGTATGTAGTATGGTTCGTTTCAGAATCTTTGCCTTGACGTGCGCACTTTTGTGCGTCATGGGGCTTTGCGTCCCGGCCTTTGCCGCGGAGGTGGAAAGCGGCAGCAGCTATTGCTTCGGTGTCGGTGATTTTTCCGACGACCGGGAGGTTTCCGGCATTTACCTGACGGAGCTTCCGGAGCGGTACGCCGCCGTCAAGCTGGGGGACAGAACCCTGCACCCTGGCGACGTACTCACCGCCCGGCAGATCTGCCAGATGACCCTCTGGCCTAAGGATACGGAGGAAGACCGGCTGCTGGAGGTGGGCTATCTTCCCATTTACCCCGAGGGCACGGCGGAGCCGGCGGTTCTGACCCTGTCCGTCCGGGGCAAGGAGGATAAGCCGCCCATTGCGGAGGATTCTACCCTGGAGACCTACAAAAACCTGCCCAATACCGGCAAGCTGAAGGCCTCCGACCCGGAGGGTCAGCCCTTGACCTACACCGTGACCCGTCAGCCCCGTCGGGGGGTTGTCACCGTCGCCGAGGACGGCAGCTTCACCTACACCCCGAAGAAGAATAAAGTGGGCATTGATTCCTTCGTCTATACCGCCACGGATCCAGCGGGGAAGACCTCCCGGGAGGCCACGGTGACTGTCACCATTCTCAAGCCCTCGGATGCCGCCCAGTACACGGACACCCTGGGTCAGGATTGCCGGTTTGCTGCCGAGTGGATGCGGCAGACGGGAATTTTTGCAGGAGAGACGGTGGGGGAGGCTCCCTGCTTCGGCCCGGAGAAGCCGGTGACAAAGGGGGAGTTTGTGACCATGCTGGTCAAGGCTCTGGACTTGCCGGTGGAGCAGGAGGTTACCCAGACGGGCTACGAGAATGAAATCCCCGGCTGGCTCCAGCCTTATCTGGCGGCGGCAGTGCGCTCCGGCCTGACGGAGGGGCTGGAGCAAGCGGTTTTTGAGGCCGACAGCCCCATTTCCGCCGCGGAAATGGACGTGCTTCTGAATAACGCTTTGACTAGGGAGACCGGAAGCTTTGGCTCTGAGGATTTGCCTGTGACCCGTGCCCAGGCGGCCTGCGCCCTCTACGAAGCGGCGCAGGAGCTGAAAAACGGGCAGATGGCGGAGCTTGCCTGAGATAATTTCCGAAAAGAGCGGCGAAAAGCCGCTCTTTTTCGCACCTTTTTGGAGAAACCAACTATACTGGTGTCAGGAGGTGCGTTATGGAAGCGTATATTTGGATGGCCTTGGCGGCCACCCTGGGCACCTGGCTGGTGACGGCTCTGGGTGCGGCCACGGTGGTTTTCTTTTCCTCGCCGAAGGCGAAAACCCTGGATCTGATGCTGGGCTTTTCCGCCGGTGTTATGATCGCGGCCAGCTTCTGGTCGCTGCTGGAGCCGGCCATTGCCCAGGCGGAGCGGCTGCCGGGTCTGCCCGCCTGGCTGGTGGCGACGGTGGGCTTTCTCACAGGAGCCTTGTTTCTCTGGGGTTCTGACAAGCTGGTGAGCCGTGCCCTGCGGAAAGTGGAGACCGGCGGCAGGAAACGGGTGATTCTGCTGGTGCTCTCCATCACCCTGCACAACATCCCGGAGGGACTGGCGGTGGGCGTGGCCTTCGGGGCTTTGCAGGCCGGACACAGCCCGGATGCCCTGATGGGGGCGGTAAGCGTGGCTGTGGGTATTGGCCTGCAGAATTTTCCGGAGGGGGCGGCAGTGTCCGTACCCCTGCGCCGGGAAGGGTGCAGTCGGGGCAGAAGCTTTCTCGTCGGCCAGGCCTCGGCCATGGTGGAGCCGGCGGCGGGGGTGCTGGGAGCCTGGTTGGTTACTTATGTCCAGCGGCTGCTGCCCTACGCCCTGTCCTTCGCGGCGGGAGCCATGATCCTGGTTGCCGTCCACGAGCTGATCCCGGAGTGCCAGAAGAACCGGGAGGAGCAGCCCTATTTTGCCACTATGGGCATTATTCTGGGCTTTGCGGTGATGATGCTCCTGGATGTGATGTTAGGCTGATTGACTTTCCGGGCATTTCGGGCTATACTAGAGACACGAGGTGATTTGCGTGAAAAACAATGGATTCTGGAAGACTGTCTCCCGGTTCGTCACGCCTGGGATTCTGATCGCGCTGGGACTGGTGCTGCTGTTCTGCCCGGACACGGCCTCCGCCCTGCTTTCCAAGGTGGTGGGCTGGAGTCTGACCCTGGGCGGCATTGCGGTTGCCGTGGCCATGGTGGTGGACGGGCGGCTGTCTGTGGGGCAGATTTTGACTGCCCTGGCGCTGGTGCTCCTGGGACGGTATCTCATTGCCCACCCCCTGGCCTGGGCGGCCTGGGGTGGTCGGATCGTGGGCGTGCTGGTGCTCCTGCGGGGTGCCCAGGACTTTACGCTTTCCAGCCTGACCCAGGGCAAGATTCTGGCAGTGGTGACGGCACTGGTGGGTGTGATGCTGATTTTCCTGCCCCTGACCGCCTCCCGGGTGGTGTTCTCCATCTGCGGCATTGTGGTGCTGGCTGTAGGCGGCGGGATGCTCTACGAGCGGATCTGGGAGCGGAAATTCCTGGAGGGCGATGATCCCAACATCATCGACGCCCTGTGATCTTTGGCTGGTGTGCCCTGGACGGCCGAACCGGCCATGGGGCAGGGCGGACTTTGCTGGCGGAGCTTTACCGCCGGGAAACCGGAAAGGCTCTGCCGCCCATTGTGAAAAACGAGTGGGGGAAGCCTTTTTTTGCCGATAGCCCCTGGCATTTTTCCATCAGCCACACCCGAAAGCACGCATTTTGTGTGCTGGACAGGGAGAATATCGCCATCGACGCGGAGGAGCTGGATCGCCGGGTGGATTTGCGCCTGGCGGGGCGGATTCTGTCTCCGGGGGAAAGAGCGCAATTGGATACCGCCTCCGATAAGCCCAGAGCCATTCTGACCTTCTGGGTACTGAAGGAGGCGGCGGCCAAGCTCAGCGGAGAGGGGCTGCGGGGCTTTCCCAATCACACGGACTTTTCCCTGGACGATTCCCGGGTACAAGAAATCGACGGCTGCCTGGTGGCTGTCCTTCAAGAAGGAGAAACCTATGCTGTTTGACACCCACGCCCACATGGATGACCGGGCTTTTGACGCGGATCGGAAGGAACTGCTCATCGCGCTGCCCGGTCAGGGCATCGGACTGCTGATGAATCCCGGCTGCTCCCTGGCTTCCTCCCGGCGTGCCGCCGCCTTGGCTCGGGAGTACGACTATATCTATGCCGCCGTAGGCTCTCATCCGGATGCTGCCGATGAGGTGACGGAGGCGGTGCTGGAGGAGTACCGGAGGCTCTGCCGGGAGAATCCGAAGATCCGAGCCGTTGGGGAGATCGGCCTGGACTATCACTATGAGGATATTCCCAGAGAGAAGCAGCAGGCGGCCTTCCGTGCCCAGATGAGGCTTGCCCGGGAGCTGGGGCTGCCGGTGATCGTCCACGAGCGGGAGGCTCACGAGGACGGAATCCGGATCGTGGAGGAATTTCCGGAGGTCACAGGGGTATTTCACTGCTATTCCGGCTCGGCGGAGATGGCCAAGTGGCTCATTCGCCGGGGGTGGTACATCGGTTTTACGGGCGTGCTGACCTTCAAGAACGCCCGGCGGGCGGTGGAGACCGCAGAGGCCATCCCACTGGAGCGGATCGTGCTGGAAACGGACTGCCCTTACATGTCCCCGGAGCCATTCCGGGGAAGGCGCAACGATCCGGGCAGGCTTTACCGGATAGCGGAAAAGCTGGCGGAAATCCGGGGTCTCCCGCTGGAGGAAATTCACCGGGTTACCTTCGAAAATGGAAAGCGACTGTATCGGATATGAGAAAAATCCCTGGAAGCTTGGCTCCCAGGGACTTTTTGCGTGATTTTACGATTTGCGGAAAAAAGCGGCGGCGATGGCACCGGGACCCACATGGGTGCCCACCACGCTGCCGATGGTGGTGCAGCGCAGGCAGTCCACTCCGTATTTCCACAGAGGGGCACTGTCGGCAATGTATTTTTTGAGCAGCGCGTCGGTCAGCCCTGTGTAGCCCAGCAGAATGGGCAGGGAAAAATCAATGCCCCCGGCTCTGCTGATTTCCTGCACCAGCAGGTTATTGCCCTGGCGGGAGCCCCTGGCCTTGCCCAGGATATGGATCACACCGTCCACAATGTTCACTACTGGCTTGATGTTCAGCAGACCTCCGGCAAAGGCCACGGTGGCGGAAATCCGACCGCCCCGCTTCAGATACTCCAGGGTATCCAGCATAGCAATCAGGCAGATATCCCGCTTCTTTTCCTCCAGGGCTGCGGCAATCTGCCTGGCGGTCATTCCGGAATCGGCACAGT
>ERZ808262.400-NODE-400-length-22132-cov-4.173348_pt1 | contig 22132 bp, 23 predicted proteins | sample MGYA00520895_ERZ808262 | MGnify/ENA primary metagenome ERZ808262 (study PRJEB31516, sample SAMN03275588) | gut metagenome | biome: mammalia-associated habitat; material: feces | host: Papio cynocephalus | place: Kenya | collected 2012-08-02 ... | reverse complement strand
TGCCACATCGATTTTTTTCCTCTTTCATTGGGTCATATCTATTTACAGCACAGACGGTTTTCCCACATTTTTCAAAAATCATGTTGACTTTTCCGGAAAACGTGGTATAATACATCCTGTTCCGACATGGAGGCATAGCTCAGCTGGTTAGAGCGCATGCTTCACACGCATGAGGTCACAGGTTCGAGTCCTGTTGTCTCCACCATGTGGCCGCGGGTCACATACAGAGGATTTGTGTAACGGTAGCACACCGGACTCTGACTCCGTTTGCGGGGGTTCGAATCCCTCATCCTCTGCCAAAAAATCAGGATATCCTTTCGGGTATCCTGATTTTTTTATCCAGTGGTGAGAGATTCGAACCAATTGAAATGCAACAGCGTTAGTGGACTGTTGCCATCCGGCGTTTCCGCCGGATGCTCCTTACGTTCCGCCTCCCGGCGGAACGGCAATCGAATCCCTCATCCTCTGCCAAAAAACAGGATACCCACCCGGGTATCCTGTTTTTTTAAGACTGTCAAAAGACCATGTCCTTGCGAAAAGCAGAATGTGAACTGGTATCAAAATCCTGGCTGAGACTCGAAGGTGCAATTGTGCGGTGCTGCCTTACCACTATTTTTTGACACGTTCAAACGGGAAACCTTAAGTTGATGGCATTGCCGCCAGGGGTGCTTTTCTTGTACATTGAGGACGAACGGGAATCGAACCGATGGTATCGCGCCCGGTGTCATTCCGCCATCAGCTCCAGCACATACCCGTCCGGGGTGGAGAGCCAGTGGGCTTCCTTGCCGGGGACGGGCTTGCAGCCCATAGCCAGGGCTTTCTCCATGACCTGCTCCCGGTTGGCAACGCCGATCCCAATGTGATCGTACCGGCTGCCGCCGGGAAGAACCTCCGTCACCTCGTTGACCTGAATGCCCTCCCGGAACCAGAGCATCCGGTGGGGCGCGTCGCCCCGGGTGCGGGCGATTTCCATCTGGAACAGGGTCTGGAAAAAGGCGACGGTTTCCTCAAAATTCTGGGAATTTACCGCCATGTGATGAAGCTGACCGGACATAGTCCTGACCTCCTGATTGGTTTTTCTCCGTTATACCATATGTCACCCGGTTTTGGCAAGCCCCTCCTGAGAAAACAGCTCCTCCAGGGTGCCGAAGCGGTAGCCCATGTCCTTCCATTTGTCAATCAGCTCCCCCAGAATTTCGGCGTTGGTCTTTGACGTGGAGTGGAGCAGCACCACCGCCCCGTTGTGGGTCCGGGGCAGGAGCTTGGCGAAGGCCGCTTCCTTGGTCGGCTGGGCGTCGTTGTTCCAGTCCACATAGGCAAGGCTCCAGAATACGGTCTTGTACCCCAGCTCCTGAGCCATTTTCAGATTTTCCTCGCTGTAAATCCCCTGGGGCGGCCGGTAGAATTTGGGAAGCTCCCGGCCTACGGTTTCCTGGTAAAGGGTCTCCAGATCGGTCAGCTCCTTGGAAAAGGCGGCCTTGTCGGAGAGCTTGCTCATGTCGTAGTGGTGCATGGTGTGATTGCCCACAGTATGCCCCTCCTCCGCCATCCGGCGCACTAAGTCCGGGCTTCGCTGGATGTAGTTTCCCACCAGGAAGAAGGCGGCGGGAACCTGCTTTTCCTTCAGGGTGTCCAGAATTTTGGCGGTGCAGCCGTTTTCGTACCCGGCGTCGAAGGTCAGGTACAGCACCTTTTCGCTGGTGTTGCCGATGTAGGCCGCCTGATACTGGCGCAGCTGATCCTTCCCGGCATTGCCGATGGGCGGCGCGCCCTCCTGACGGAAGCTCAGCCCCCAGGAGCCGGTGGCCAGAGTGCTGGAGGCGAACACGCTGACGCTCACCGCCAGGGCAATGGCAGCGGCGATGAGCAGAATCAGCAGATCCCGTTTTTTCATACCATCCCTCCTAAGGAAACTCTGAATAAATCGCCGGCGGCTGGACGGCGAATCTTTTGCCGCCAGCTCTTGCCGATTTCATCAGAGCTTCCCTAAAACAGGGTATGTCCCGAGCCGGGGAATATGCCTCTTCCCCTTTGGGGTCAATTATGGTACAATGGGGGAACTTAGGAGGTGGGTACCATGAGAGAATGCGTGATTTTCTGCGCGGCGGATTTCACGGGGCTGGCCCGACCCATCGCCCCGGATGCCCTGGTCATCGCGGCGGACGGCGGCCTGCGGCATACCCGGGCGCTGGGGCTCCATCCGGACGTGGTGCTGGGGGACTTCGACTCCCTGGGCTACACCCCGGAAGGAGCCAACGTATTCCCGGTGGAAAAGGACGACACCGATTCCATGCTGGCCGTCCGGCTGGGTCTCCGGGAGGGCTGCGGGGAATTTCTGCTCTACGGCAGTCTGGACGGCCCTAGGCTTGACCACACGGTGGCCAATTTCCAGACGCTGCAATATCTGGCAGACTGCGGGGCAGCCGGGTATCTGGTGGGTAATACCACCCTGGTCACCGTGGTAAAAAATGGGAAAATCACCTTCCCGGCGGGAAAATACGGCACGATTTCCGTATTTTGCATGGGAAAGGATGCTCAGTGCGTGACCGAGCGGGGGCTATTCTACAAGCTGGAAAACGGGACGCTGACCTCCGGCTTTCCCCTGGGGGTGAGCAACCACTTTATCGGGGAGGAAGCGGAAATCGAAGTGAGGGACGGAAGCCTTCTGGTACTCTGGGAACGGAAGGATGGCTTTCCCATCCGGGGCTGAGGAATGTTATGGTAACTTATGAACTGAAAAAAGCTCCGGGGGTGCCTCTGTACGAGGCTCTGTACCGGCACCTTCGGGAGGATATCCTCGCCGGGAAGCTGACCCCAGGGGAAAAGCTGCCCTCCAAGCGAGCCCTGGCGCAGAATTTAGAGGTGAGCAAGATCACCGTGGAAACCGCCTACAACCAGCTGCTTTCCGAGGGATATCTGTACACCCGGGAGAAGGTGGGCTACTTTGTGGAGCGGGTGGAGCGTCGACCCCGGGAGGCGGTGCCGGAGCCGACGGCTCCGGCGGAAACGCCTCGGCAATGGCTGCTGGATCTGACGGAAAACGGCACCGAGGGCTTTCCCTTCTCCGTGTGGATGAAGCTCCAGCGGGAGGTGATGCTGGACTACGGCCAGGCACTTCTGCGCCCCCTTCCCAACCGGGGCATTCCGGAGCTGCGCCGGGCCATCGCCCGGCATCTGGCGGATTTCCGGGGCATGGGAGTGGATCCGGAGAACATCCTCCTGGGGGCTGGCACGGATTTTCTCTACAATCTGCTGATCCAGCTTCTGGGTCGGGAGAAAATCTACGCCGTGGAGGAGCCGGGCTACGGGAAAATCCGCAGAATTTACGCCGCCGGCGGCGTTCAATGCGTCAGCGCATCTATGGACAGCCTGGGGGTGCTTCCGGGAAGCCTTGGGCGTGCCCAGGTGCTCCACTGCTCCCCCTCTCACCACTATCCCACGGGTCTGGTGACTCCGGTGAACCGGCGGCTGGAGCTGCTGAGCTGGGTCGGGACGGATAAGTGGATCATCGAGGACGATTACGACTCGGAATTCCGGTTCGACGCCCATCCGGTGCCAGCCATGCAGGCTCTGGACGGCCGGGGACGGGTGATCTACATGAACACCTTCACCAAGACCCTGGCTCCCTCCATCCGTATCAGCTACATGGTGCTGCCCGGAGAGCTGATGGCGGAATTTCAGAGGCGGCTGGGGTTCTACAGCTGCACGGTGCCCTCCTTCGAGCAGTACACCCTGGCTCGGTTCCTGGAGCGGGGATATTTTGAAAAGCACATCAACCGGATGCGAAAATCCTACAAAAGCCGCCGGAACGCCGTGATTTCCATGCTGAAGCAGTGTTCCTTTTCCGACAAGCTCACCATTCTGGAGCAGGACGCGGGACTGCACTTTCTCCTGCGGGTGGATACACCCCTATCGGACGGGGAGCTGACCGCCCGGCTGGCAAGGGTGGGTATCCGGGTACATGCCCTGAGCGAATTTTACCGGGAGGGCACGGCTCAGCGGGGGTATCTGGTGGTCAACTACTCCGGCATCCGGGAGGAAGACCTGGCGAAAGCCCTCAGGGCAGTGGAGAACCTGATGAAGACCTGAGTGGATTCTGCCCTTGCCTTTTCCCGGCGAAACGGGTATAATAAAACAGAAATGGGAAGAAAGGGGGATCACGCATGGCCATCAGTCGGCAATCGGCCTATCGGGGCTGTCTTCTGGGGCTTGCCGTGGGGGACGCCATGGGCTACACCGTGGACAACCGGAGCTGGCAGGAAATTCAGGAAGACTACGGCCCCAACGGGTTACTTGGCTATGACCTGGTCAACGGCTACGCGGACGTGACCTCCTACACCCAGCTGGCGGCCTTCACCTGCAACGGACTGCTCTTCGGCATGACCCGGGGGCAGCTCAGCGGGAAAATGGCTCCCTACATCAAATATATCGAAATGAGCAGCCGGGAATGGGCGGCCTCCCAGCGTTCCTGGGGTCGGCCGAAAAGCTGCTACTGCTGGCTGCTGCGCAGGCCTGAGCTGTGCCGCCGGCACTGCATGGACACCCGGATGCTGGACACCCTGAGCCGGGAAGCCCCTAGCTCCCTGGAAAGCCCGGTGAACAATTATTCCGACCCGGCGGGGCTTACCGCCGCCGTGGGCGTGGGACTTTTCTACCACAAGGATCGGATGGACTGGCGGGAAATGGCACGACTGGGAGCGGAGGCGGTGGCTCTGACCCACGGAAGTCCCACGGCCTTCCTGACGGGCGCGGTGCTGACCCACATTATTAGCCTTCTGATCCGGCACCCCGGCGCGCCCTTAAAAAAGGTGTTCCTGGCCGCGGTGGACGCCATGAAGGATCAGTTCGGCCATCAGTATTCCCAGGCCTTTGACATTGCCACCCTGGTGCGCCACGCGGTGACCTACGCCTCTGCCCCGGATATCCGGCCGGTGGAGGTCATGGAGCAGCTCAAATGCGAAAACGCGGCCCAGGCGTTGGCCGGGGCGGTGTACACCTGTTTGGTTGCGGAGGATGATTTTGACCGTGCCATGATCGTGGCGGTGAATCACTCCGGCCGCAGCGCGGCGGTGGGGGCTTTGGTCGGGGCGATTCTAGGTTTGCGGCTGGGAGAAGAGGCTCTGCCGGAATTCTATATTGAGTGCCTGGAGCCTGCGGAGACATTGCGGGAGCTGGCGGACGACATGGATACCGGCTGCCCCATGGCGCAGGGGAACAAGCTGTTTGATCTGGACTGGGATTATAAGTACCGCAGCGGCGGGCAATGATATGGAAAAAGGAAGTGCCGAACCCGGATGGGTTCGGCACTCTTTTTGTTAAAAACCGTGTCATTGCGAACCATCCCGCAGGATGGTGTGCATGAATTAAGGTATGACTGCCACTGGCAGTCATGGCTATTTTAGATTCGCTGCGCGGAGCACCACATTCCATTGGTTCGCAATGACAATTTCTATTTCGGTGCGGTGTCAGCGGCGACATGTCAGCTTAATCAGCCTGGTTTTCAAAGGCGGTGACTTCGCTGGCCGCGTCCATTTCGTAGTAGCTGGTCAGAATCTGCTCGGCCACGGGAGCCAGCCAGGAACCGTGCGCCACCTTCTCGCCGTACAAGGCGATGGCGATGTCCGGAGCGGCGGCATCCTTCTTCTGGGCGAAGCAGATAAACGCGCCGTGGTCGGAGCCAAGGGAGGCGTGCTGGGCGGTGCCGGTTTTGGCATAGACCAGAACCTCGTCCTTCAGCGGCCACACGCCGTCGCCCTCGCCGTAGAGATCCTTGGGGCCGCCGAAGTAGGCGGTGGCGGTGCCGCCCATCTGGGTGATGACCTTGCGCATACCCGTCCAGTAGGTCTCGATGGTGGTGGAGGCCATTTCCAGACGGCTGGCGATTTCCGGCTGATTCTCCTTGATCAGGGTGCGGTAGTCCGAGGACACCACCCGGCTCAGGAAGGTGGCCTTCATCCGGGTGCCCTTGTTGGCAAGGGTGGAAGCGTAGACGCACAGCTGCAAAGGGGTGAACCGGTATTCGCCCTGGCCGATGGCACCCAGAACACGGTCGCCGGCGGAGAAGTTGCCGTTAACGCCGGAGCCGTAGATCTGACGCTTGACCTCGGCGGTGTTCAGCCGGCCGGTCTTTTCCACCAGCTCGATGCCGGTGGGCACGCCCAGACCCAGAGCCTCACAGGTTTCCACCATGTTTTCCTCGTTGTTCAGGTCGCCCAGAACGTAGAAGAAGTAGTTGCAGGAGTAGCACAGCGCGTCGGTGGCGTCAATGCCGCCGGGGCTTCCGTCAAAGGCGGTGTGAACGAAGTGACCGGAGGTCCAGGCCAGGCAGGTAGGCGCGAAGCCTGGGTACTTGGTAAATACGCCCTTATCCTCGATCCGGGTGCCATAGGGGTGAATGATCTTGCCGTATTTGTCCCGATGCTCCATGGCGGAGATCAGGGTACACATCTTGAAGGAGGATCCGGGAGGATACTCCGCGCCGAAGGCCCGGTTGAAGAAGGGCTTCAGTTCATCGGCCTCGATCTCCGCCCAATCCTCGTACATGGTAGCCAGGTTGAAGGTGGGATAGCTGGCACAGGCCAGAATCTTGCCCGTCTGGCATTCCATCACGACGACAGCCGCGCCCTGGGCGTCCAGACCGGTGTCGTCGCCCTCGGAGGTGTTTTGCTCCGGATCCGTGATGTTGGCCATAACGTTGGCCAGAGCCTTCTCGGCCACCTCCTGGATCTTGATGTCGATGGTGGTCTCCACGCTGTTTCCGGCCACAGGCTCCTTGGTGTAGTAGGACTTTGTGGTCGCGCCGTCCTTGTTGACCTCATCGTAGCGGGTGCCGTCAATGCCGTGAAGGTATTCCTCGAAGGCCAGCTCAAAGCCGGTCTGACCCACCTTCGCGTCCATGGAGTAGCCCTGGTCCTGATACTCCTCCCACTGGCTGTCGTTCATGCCGCCAAGGTAGCCTAAGATGTGGGCGGCGTACTTGGTGTGGTATTCCCGGACGGTGGAAGCCTCGACATTCAGGCCCGGGGTGTTCAGCTCCAGAATGGCGGACAGCTGCTGGTCAGTCACGTCCTCCAGGAAGGTGTAGGTCGGCAGGTTGGTGATACCGCGCAGGTCAAACTCATACCGGAAGCCGATGACCGCCCGGGCATCCTCATCGGACCAGCTGGTGGGGATTTCGTAACGCTCGCGCATTTTCTCCACCAGCAGGGGCGCGGTGATGTCCGAGTCCAGACCTCTGTCCACCATGAACAGCTGGAAGTTATTCTGCCAGGTGGTGGTAAAATCCGTCAGGGTATAGACGAAGGGGCGGTTGGTGGACACGGGGAAGTGATCGGAATAGGTAATGCCCAGCTCCCGGCACTTCTGCACCAGGGTGTAAAGGGCCTGGTTGCAGTTGGGGTTGGACTTGGTGACGTAGTGGTTGAACACCAGGTTGTAGGAAGCCCGGTTGCCCACCAGCACATTGCCGTTGCGGTCGAGAATATCGCCCCGGGCGGCGCGGACGGTTGTGATGGTGCTGTAAACCTGGGTATTGTCGGTATCGCCTTTGGTATCAATAATCTGAAGCTTGTAGAGCCTGAAAGAGTAAAGAAGCAGGATAAACGCGAACAATCCCAGAAACATACCAGCACGGAAGCGGCTTATTCTTTCCATGTATTACCTCCAATGAGACCGATTTTGTTAATCAGGGAATAAAGTGGAATCATGATCAGACAGGTGTACAGGCAGGTGAGCAGGAAGTAGCGGAGCCTTCCCCAGTAGGTCAGACCCATGAGAAGCCCCGTGACGAAAAGCCCCAGCTCGTAGCAGATGAGGGCCAGCATGGCGGTGACGGTCAGGCTGCCCCGGCTCCGGTGCCAGTACATCTGCCGCACCATGGTGGCGAAGATGCCGAAAACAGACATCAGGCCGATGCAGTAGGGGCCGGGGGCGGTGCCGGAAAAATAGTAGAGGACGGAGGCAATCAGCACAAAGAGGCTTCCCACATCCGTTCCCTCCACCACGGTGATGAGCAGAATGGCGGCAACTGGCAGGTCGGTGGTGGCGCCAAGCAGAGGCAGACGGCACATCACCGTGTCCTGGACGACCAGGCACACCACGACGATGGCCACATACAGCACCCATTTGGTCAGCCGGAGCCGCTGCTGCTGGGTCAGCTTCCGGGTCTTGAACAGGGTGGCGGTGGTCGCGTCGGGCTTGAACTCGTTCAGGTTTTGCTTTTTGTGTCGGCGGAACAGATCGGTCAGGCTTCGCTGCCGGGGCCGCCGGGAGGACTTGCGCTTCTTCTTTTCAGCCATGGCCGTTCCCTCTTAGCCGAAGCCCCCGTCGGGAGAGGTCTCCGACGTGACGGTTGGCTCGGTGGCGGCAGTGGTTTCCTCCGTGGCACCGGTGCCGGTGCCGGTGGTGGTGCTGGTGCTGGTGGTGGTGGCCTCGGTGGTGTACTCGGTGATGATGAACACCTGCTCCAGGGAGTTGATCTCCGCGGCGGGATCCAGAAGGGCGTACTTGGCAATGCCCGTTTCCTCAAAGCCCGCGTCCACGATGTTGCCCATGATCAGACCCCGGGGGTACACGGTGGAGCCGGAGGTCACCACCTGCTCCTTATTGCGGATGATGGCGGCGGAGGGCAGGTAGTTCATCTGAAGCAAGGTCTGGTGGCCGTCGATGTAGCCGCCCTTGACCATGCCGTTGTAGCCGGAGGAGGAGATGGTGCCGGAAATTTCCAGAGTGGAGTCCAGGATGGTTGTGACCACCGCGTAGTTCAGGCCTACCTCTGTGACCAGACCCACCACTTCGCCGTTTTCCGTGATGGCGCACATGTTCACCTGGATACCGGAGTTGGTGCCCCGGTTGATGGTCAGGGTGTTCTCCCAGTCCGAGGAGCTCCAGCCGATGATGTAGGCGTCCACCAGCTTGTAGTCCTCGTGGGTCTCCAGCAGGTTAAGCCCCTTGCGCAGACGCTGGTTTTCCCGGGAGACGGACTCGGCCTGTCGGGCGGTGTCCTCCATTTCGGAAAGCTGCTTTTTCAGCACCTCGTTTTCCGCGGCCAGCGCCTCATAGCGGAACATGTAGCCATAGTACTTTTCCGCCATGGAGGTCAGGGCGGTGGAGGCCGCCCGGAAGGGAGCCAGCGCGCCCTTCACCGCCAAGTCCACCACCGAGGTGTTGGACACGCCGCTGGCAATGGCCAGTGCGATGGACAGCAGGATGGCAAGCACCACAAGCACCTTTACCTTGGTGCTGAAGAGATTTCTCATTGGGTATCCTCCATGATTTCCGGGGCAATTTCCCGCAATGCCTGACCCAGGCGGCAGACGGGCAGCCCCATAACGTTATAGTAATCGCCCACCATCCGCTCACAGAACAGGGCGGCTCCGCCCTGGATGCCGTAGGCTCCGGCCTTGTCCATCGGCTCGCCGGTGGCGATGTAGCGGTCGATTTCCCTTCGGGAAAGGGGCCGGAAGTGCAGGTCTGTGACCTCGGTGAAGGTCTCTCCAAGGCTTCTGCGCAGCACGGTGCAGCCGGTCATCACCTGGTGATCCCGGCCGGAAAGCAGGGTGAGCATTTCCCGGGCTTCCTCGGCCGAGTGGGGCTTTCCCAGCACCTTCCCTTCACAGACCACGATGGTGTCCGCGGCGACGACCAGGTCGTCTTTTTCCCGGGGGACGGCCAGAGCCTTCTGGCGGCTGAGCCGGGCCACCTCGTCAAAGGGAGCCTGAGCCGGATCCATGGTTTCGTCGATATCCGCCGGGCACACGGTGAAGGGAAAGCCGAACAGACCCAGCAGCTCCTTTCTCCGGGGCGACCCGGAGGCTAAAATCAGTCGCATAAACATCCTTCCTTGATGAATGCAAAATTCAAAATGCAGAATGCAAAATGAACGTTTTCGGGAAACTCAGTAGGGGCCGATGCCCACATCGGCCCGTCCTATATATAGCCAGGTTTTACTAACGGGCCGATGAGGGCATCGGCCCCTACGAAATGTCGGAACACAGAAAACAAATTTTGCATTTTGCATTCTGCATTTTGCATTTCCATCACTCCACGCCGCGCAGATACAATCCTCTCGTACACGCGCCGGGGTCGAAGGGGGCGGGGTTCAGGTAATCCTCCAGAACCCGGTCAACCTCCCGTGCGTTTTCCGTGGTGAAGTACAGCCGGATGGCCCAGACTCCCAGCTTGGCCAGGTCGTCCTGCCGATCCAGCCAGCTGAGCTTCTTGCCGTTGAACAGCACGCTGCGGCAGCTGTTCCCGTCCTTGAGGATGGGGAACTCCGCGCCGGTTTTGTCCGTGAGCTTGGTGCTGCCTAAGTGGCAGGTACACTCGCCGGTGCGCCCCTGAATGAGGCACTGCTCCGTGATCATCAGGGGCATTCTGCCGTAGGCTAAGATTTCCGCGTTCACCGCCTTGCTTAAGTCCCGGATCTGGGGCAGGGTCATCTCGAAGCTGACGAGAGCGGAGCAGACCTCCAGGGAGCGCAGCACGTTCATGGACACGGAATTGTAGATGTTCAGGCCGAAGTCTCCGTGGAGCCGCATGCCCGCCTCCCGGGCGGGAGCCAGCAGACCCAGGTTGCCAACCAAAGCGTTTTTCACCCCGATGCTTTGCAGCATAGCCAGGTCTTTTCTGAGCTTCGGCATTTCCCCGTCGTGGACGATCCGGGGCAGTGCCACCGCCAGCCGTCCCCGCTTCACCAGAAGGCTGGTCATTTCCGGGTCGGCGGCCAGAATGTGCAGCGGCACATAGAGCATGGCGGTTTCGGAATTGAGCAGGTTCGGGGTCAGCTGCTCCCGTGTCGTGACCTGGACGGTCAGACCGGGCAGCTCCTTGGATCCCCGGTAATCGGGAACGCTTTTGGGGGGATTGATGGGGTAATCGGCCCGCCGGGCCCGCAGGGCGGTGAGCTGGTTGAGTACGTCCCGGCGCATGGCATTGATGGAGGCGGCGGAGATGATAAGGCCAGGATCCACCCGCGTGCGTACCTCCACGCAGCGGTAAGGGGTGCCGCCGGTTTTGGCTACCCGCTGGGCAAGCATTTCCCCGGTGAGCGCGATGTTCCGGGCAAGCTCCGGCCGGGGGCCGGCGGCGGTGCAGGTACGTCCCTCCGGGTCGGTGGCGGTGAGGGAGCTTCCGTCCACAGTGACCACCGCCCGGAATTTCAGGTCCACCAGAGGGGTTTCCCCCGCCTCAAAGGACTGCCTGGCCGCCTGGAGCCACTGGGGATCGTCCCGGGTGTCCTGGCGGATGCCGAACATTTTCCGGTTGACCCGGCTGGTGTAGTAGCCGTCGGTGAAGCCCTGGCGGTTGAAGGCGGTCATGAGCGCGTCCATCATGGGCTTGGTGACGACTCCTTCGTCGATGGCCTTCCGGTACACAGCGGTAACGGTGGCCACATACTCCGGCTTTTTCATCCGACCCTCCAGCTTCACGGAGGCCACGCCCATGCTCTCCAGCTCTTTTAAGTAGTGCACCAGGCAGTTGTCCTTCAGGCTCAGGGGGTACTTTTCCTCCCAGCGGCCATAGCCGTAGCTCTGGCGGCAGGGCTGGGCGCACCGACCCCGGTTGCCGGAGCGGCCGCCGATGGCGGCGGACAGATAGCACTGGCCGCTGTAGCTCATGCACAGAGCCCCGTGGGCGAAGACTTCGATTTCAATGGGGGAATTTGCGCAGATGTATTGAATTTCCTCCCGGCTCAGCTCCCGGCTGAGCACCACCCGCTTCATGCCCATGGCGGCGCACAGCTGCACCCCAGGCAGGGAGTGGATGGTCATCTGGGTGGAGCCGTGGATGGGGATGTGGGGGGCGATCTGGCGGCAAAGCTGGACAACGCCTAAGTCCTGGACGATAAAAGCGTCGATATTATACTGGGCGGCGTGGCGGATCAGCTCCGCGGCCTCCTTCATCTCCCGGTCGGAGACCAGGGTGTTCAGGGTCAGGTGGACGTCCACCCCCCGGACGTGGCAGTATTTCACCGCGTCCACCAGGGTCTGGGGGGTGAAATTCTTCGCGCTCTGGCGGGCGTTCAGATTGCCCACGCCCAGATACACCGCGTTGGCACCGTTCTGCACCGCGGCCCGCAGAGCCTCCATGGAGCCGGCGGGGGACAGTAATTCCAGCATAGTCTTCTCTCCGTTCAAAGGTTTGCATACTTCCGCATCCTATCATTGCCCACAGTATACCACAAACGCCGGGAAACTTCCACCCCCGCCGGGGAGAATTCAAGAAAAATTCAAGGGCTGTTCAGATTTATTTCCGCCCAAAATGCACAAAAAGAGGAAGCAAACCGAAATTTGCTTCCGTCTTTTGCACTTATTCGTCCAGCCAGAGATTGATAACTGGGCGGCCGGTCTGACTGGGATAGTGGGCGGCGACCCATCGGGCGACCTCCGGCTCATCGGGGTCATAAATCAGCAGGAAATGGGGGTTGTCTTCCGTCAGACTGTCCAGGTCGGTCTCCGTTATCACCCGGACGGAGCTGGCGCGGAAGACATAGCGGGTCAGAATATACATGTAGCCGTTGTCATCGGCGAACTCCGCAGGCACCAGAACCCGGTAGGATTCTCCTTCCGGCAGGCCGTATTCCAGACGCACCGACTCAATCCATTCCCGCTTGGACGGATCCTCTCTGCCCCGGAAGACGGCATCCATAGAGCCAAGGTTCAGGTAGAGGAAGGCAAACAGTGCCAGCGAAACCCCGGCGGTCAGGGCTGCGGCCTGCCGCCCGGAGGGCGCGTCGGAAATCAGCCGGAGCACCGGGAGCATATTCAGATAGAGAATTGCCAAAAGGATGGTTTTGGTGTACCGCTCCACACCGCCCAGATGCAGAGCCTCCACCGTGGGCATGGAGAACAGATACATGCCCAGATTTCCCAGCTGATACAGAAGGTACAGCCCCACGGACAGCAGGGCGATTTTGGTAAAATCCCTGCCCAGCGGCCGATCCAGAAGGAAAACCAGCCCGCCCACCCCGGCGCAGAAAACCACGGTCAGCCAAAGCCCCCGGTAGGTGACGGCAAAGGTCAGAAAGGAGCGGCAGATGGCCAGAATGTCCTCGGCGGTTTTTCCCAGAAGGGTGACCTGATAGTTGGACAGGGTCATAGCGTGGGTGGTGAGGGCGGCTTCCGGGAAGACGTAGACACAATGCTTCTGCCACAGCAGCAGGGAAACCAGGGGAGCCAGGAGAACCAGAGAGCAGGAACGCCAGGCCTTTTGCCGATGAGCGTAAAATCCGATGACCAGAGCCACAGGGAGAAGAAAGAAGATTCCGGAATTTTTGATCTGAACCAGCCAGATAGCATAGCAGGCGGCGCCGAAAAGCTCGAATTTTCCGAACTCTTCCCTGCAATGGGTCACCGTGAAGAGCAGGGCGCACATCCCCACCATGGGAAGCAGAGTGTCCACCAGAAGATCGGTAATGGCGGTGTTGTAGTCGAACACAAACCAGGCAAAGCCCACCAGGGCGGCGCAGCAAAGGGGCTTTTGCCCGGTCGCCCGGGAGAACAGCGGTAATATCGCCGCGGCGATGGCATAGGCCTGAGCCAGCATTTGCAGCGGCTCGGCGGATCCCACCAGATGGGCGAAGTAGTAGATGTAGGCGGCACTGCCCAGGGGGTATTCCTGGAAGTGAATCAAGGTGTCCGCAAAATTGGGGAACCGATCCGAGCGAAGCATTTCCCGCACAACCAGTGCCCAGTGGGAAAAATTGTCATATTGCAGGAACATTTTTCCCCTGACCGCAAGGGCACAGCCAATCAGGATCAGCAGCAGGGCGGCATAGCCATAATCCATGTATTTCCGGAGAAAGCCCAGGGATTTTTCCCGGAATACCCTCAGAAAAAGTCCGAAAAAGCCAAAAAGATACAGAGCCAGGGCGGTCTCCGGCAGCAGGTTCCAGAGCCCGGCCAGAAGCAGCACGCTCACCTGCACCGCAATGGTCAGGCTGGGCAGAAAGTAAATTTGAATTTTGTTTCCGCCGACCATACGCAGCAGCTCGAAGGAACCCAGGGTGGACAGCGCAAAGAAAAACAGCTTTCCTGTTGTCATTTGGATACCCCATTCTCATGAAACAAGCTATCTGTATCATACCCGGTTTTTTCCGTGCTGTCAATAAGGGAAACACCGCGCAATTGCGCCTGCGAGACTCAGCCGTCTTTTGGCTCCATTTCTTCCGTTTGAAAAATGGCAAATATAGCCAGCCGCCGCCGGCTCTTGCCGATTTCATCAGCGCTTCCTGGATGCGGCGATGACCGGGCCGGGGAGAAGAAATTCCATTCTGCGCCATGTCCTTGGCAGCAAAAAGAGGAGAGGGATTTCTCCCTCTCCTCTCATTGACTTTTTACTCAGCAGGGAAAAAAGCATCCTTGCCCAGGCCGCAGATGGGGCAGACCCAATCTTCAGGGACGTCCTCCCAGGCCGTGCCGGGGGCTACGCCGTTGTCGGGATCGCCCAGGGCGGGATCATAAATATAGCCGCAGGGGCACTCGTATTTCATAGAAAAGCCTCCTCTCACTTAAAGTACCGCTCCAGCAGACCCTTCAGAGCCTTGCCGTGCCGGGCCTCGTCCCGAGCCATTTCGTGGACGGTGTCGTGGATGGCATCCAGGCCGTTGCGCTTGGCATAGACAGCCAGGTCGAACTTGCCCTCAGTGGCGCCGAACTCGCAGTCTACCCGCCAGGCCAGATTGGCACGGGTGGAGGCCTTCATGTTCGGCTCCAGATCCTCGCCCAGCATCTCGGCGAACTTGGCGGCGTGCTCGGCCTCCTCGTGGGCGGCCTTCTCCCAGTACAGGCCGATTTCGGGATAGCCCTCCCGGTGAGCGATCCGAGCCATGCACAGATACATGCCCACCTCGCTGCACTCGCCATAGAAGTTGGCCTTCAGCTGCTCAAAGATGACCTTCTTGTCCTCGTCGGAAATGTCAGGGTTGTTCTTGACGGTTTTGGCATAGACGCCGTACTCGTGCTCGGCAGCCAGCTTACCTTCTTCCATCACCTTGAACTTGGAGCCGTCCACATGGCACACGGGGCACTTGAAGCCCTCCGGAATGGACTCGCCTTCGTAGATATAACCGCAGACGGGGCAAACAAATTTCTTCATAATGATATCCTCCCTAATTTGATTTTTCATTTGTGTATCCTTTTCTAAGGAAGCTCTGATGAAATCGGCAAGAGCTGGCAGCGAGAGATTTTGTTTTCAGGCGAGGTTTGAAGAACGGAGGAATACGGTATGTATTTCCCGTTTTTCAAACGGATGCCTGGGGGCAAAAGATCCGTTGCCCAGCCGCCGGCGATTTATTCAGAGTTTCCTTAACTTTCGCGCAGTTCCGGCACAGACCCGTGAAGGTCAGGCGGCAGTCGAGAACCTGGCCGCCGGAGGCTTGCTCCGCCTGGGTGCTCAGGCTCTTTGGAATTTCCATCTCCGGAAGATCCAGCACCGCATCGCATTGGGCGCAGATGAAATGCACATGGGGTTCCGTATTGGCGTCGAACCGTTCGATTCCCCGGACCGTGGCCACGCTGGTAACCAGACCCTGATTCTTGAACCAGGCCAGATTCCGGTAAACCGTTGCCAGAGAAATATCCGGATGCTCGGCCTTGAGCATTTCGTGAACCATTACGGCAGATGGATGAGCTTTTGTGGAGCGCAGGCAGGTGAGAATGGCGTTGCGCTTTTTGAATTGCTTTGCGCTGGCTTCCATGGGCACCTCCGTCGCTCTATTTGTAAGTGATTCTTGTTTACGAGCTGAGTATAGCACAGGAGCATCCGTTTGTCAATAAGTAAATAAGAATTATTTGCAAATAAATTTTGAAGAGCTGCCGGCTCCCGGACCCGGGAGCCGGCGGTCATATTGTCAATGGCGCCGGAAACCGTCGTAGGGGGCGATGCCCTTCACCGGCTCCTGGGGAAATCCTTTCGATTTCGCAGGGGCTTGCATGACATGCATTGAACGATCGTATTCGGAAATACCGGAGGATTGTGACTGGAGGGAATCCCTGAAAAGGGTCACACCAGCACCGCGGCACCGGTTCGCAATGATATGCGCTGAGCGAAGTGCTCAGGCATTCAAAGCGCGGATTCCCAATTTTCCTTCAGCCAGTCGGTAGCCGTCCGGGCGAAGGCACTGACCACCGGCAGGGATTCCCCCTGGGGAATGGCCAGAGCGATGGTACGGCTGGCCTGGGGAACCAGGGGGCGTACCGCCAGGTTCTGGGCACGACCCCGAATGAGCAGGCTGGGCACGATGGAAATGCCCAACCCCTGCTCCACCATGGCCAGAATGGCGTAGTCGTCCTTGGTGGTGAATTTGATGTCCGGGTGAATGCCCGCATTGTCCAAGGCCCGATGGATGTCATGATCGGAGCTTTGCAGCAGGCTGATGAAGGGGGCACCCGCCAGCTCACGGGTCGGGATTTTCTCCAGCTTCGCCAGCCGGTGATCCTTCGGAAGGATCACCACCAGCGGATCCTCGGCCAGGGGGATGATCCCCGTGCCCGCCGGCCCCGGCAGGGTCACAAAGCCCACATCCACGCTGCCCTCCCGGAGCCACTGATCCACATCGTGGTAGTCTCCGCTGCGCATTTCCAGCTTCGCCCCGGGGTGCTCGGCCTGAAACCGGCGGATCATCCCCGGCAGCCAGTGGACGGCCACGCTGGTGAACACGCCAATGCGGACGGTTCCGGCGTTGGCGTTGCGGATTTCCCGGATGCACTCGGAAAGCTCCTGCTCCCGGCGCAGAATCTCCCGCATTTTCGGCAGCACCAGACGGCCGGCCTCGGTCAGCACAATGCCGCTGCGGCTTCTGCGCATCAGGCAGAAGCCGTATTCCGTCTCCAGATCGTTCAGGATGTGGCTGATCCGGGACTGGGTGGAGCCCAGGGATTGGGCGGCCTTGGTCAGACTTCCCAGGTCTACTGTCCGGACGAATGCCTCATATTTTTTCAGGCTCATGTTTTCCCCCTCTTTACTATGCTCAATTTTCATAGTTTCTTGTTCATATTATCATATATCCGTCTGGATGGCAACTGTTTTTTTGTGAATCTCCCCGGGCAGTTTTTGATTGCAAAAAGGCTGGACAGGGATTATAATAATTCCATCACAAATATAGCATAGTTTCATGATATTTTATCATGAAACAGAAGAGAGGGAATTTTATGAACATTGTCGAGATGCTGGTATTCGTTGCCTACTTCCTGTTCATGCTGGGCATCGGCGTATTTTTCTTCCTGAAATCCAAGGACGCCGGAGAAAAGGACTACTTCCTGGGCGGCCGGAACATGGGTGCCTGGGTATCCGCCCTGTCCGCCGGTGCTTCCGACATGAGTGCCTGGGTGCTTATGGGTCTGCCCGCCTCCATTTACGCCTTCGGCATCGGCCAGACCTGGATCGCCATCGGTCTCGGCATCGGCTACGCCCTGAGCTGGATCTTTGAGGCTCCCCGGCTGCGCCGGTTCTCCATCGCCGCCAAGGATTCCATCACCATTCCCCAATATCTGACCAACCGGTTCCTGGAGGAGAAGAAAACCCTGCAGGTGCTGTGCGCGGTGATTTTCCTGGTGGCCTACACGGTCTACGCCGCCTCCTCCATCAAGGCCTGCGGCACCCTGTTCAACACGGTGATGAACATGGACGCCACGGCCGCCATGTATCTGGCGGCCTTCATCATCATTTCCTACACCTTCCTGGGGGGCTTCTCCGCCGTGTGCTGGACGGACTTTTTCCAGGGCATGATTAAGCTGGCGGCACTGCTGCTGGCTCCCATTTTCGCCCTGGCCCTGGTGGGACAGGGAGAGGGGGCGGTAGGTGCTCAGCTGCCCGATGGCTTCTTTCATCTGTTCACCACCCCTCAGGACGTGATTTCCGGCCTGGGCTGGGGTCTGGGCTACTTCGGTATGCCCCACATCATCATCCGCTTCATGTCCATCAAAAGTGAGAAGGAGCTGCGCAAGTCCAGCGTCATCGGCATTTCCTGGACGGTGATCATTCTGGTCATGTCCGCCCTGACCGCCGTGGCCGGTCGGCTGTACCTGGGAGAAATCCAGGATTCCTCCACGGTGTTCATCACCATGGTGCGCAGAATTTTCCCTGCGCTGGTCTCCGGCCTGCTGCTGTCGGCCATTCTCTCCGCCGCCATGTCCACCGCCGATTCTCAGCTTCTGGCCGCCTCCTCCGCCTTTGCCAGCGACGTTTACAAGCCTCTGATCCGGAAGAACGCCTCCGACAAGGAGATGCTCTGGGCCAGCCGCCTGGTGGTCATGGCCATTTCGGTGGTGGCTCTGCTGATCGCCTCCAATCCCAACTCCGGCACCATCATGGGGCTGGTGGAAAACGCCTGGGGCGTGTTCGGCGCGGCCTTCGGTCCGGTGATCCTGCTGAGTCTGTTCTGGAAGAAGCTGACCTTCGGCGGTACCGTGGCCGGTATCGCGGTGGGTGCCGCCGCGGACGTGCTGTGGCTGGTTCTGGCCAAGTCCGCCACCGGGATTTACGAGATCGTCCCCGGCTTCTTCGTGGGGCTGCTGGCTGCCTGGCTGGTGTCCGCCCTGGACAAGAAGGGGCCTGGTGCGCAGGTAGAAGCTCTGTTTGACAAGGCTTCCAAGCCCGGACTGTAAAAACAATTGAGGGCGCGGGGCAATGCCCCGCGCCCTTCCGCATTATTCCGCTTTCCCTTCGATCCACTGCTTGAACAGCTGGTGCAGTCCCGTGGATGCCAGGCCGCTCAGTGCCCCGGACAGCAGAATGTCCGGGGTCAGAACCCCCCATTGATTCATCCACAGGGCGGTGATGATGCCCACGATGACGACCGTCACGGGAATGAGCCGGTTGCTGACCCTGGGCAGCAGGTGCTTGACCGCATAGCCTGCCACCAGGCAGACGGCAAGAATGGTAGGGTTGATCCAGGTATTGAGCATGGTCATATTTTCCATATTTTTCCTCCTTAGTTGGCTTTTTGCATTTCCTCCAGATCCCCAATTCTATGATTGATGACCTTGATCTGCTCCTCCACCACCGGCATCCGCCGGGCAAAGTTGTTGTGCTCCCGAACCTCCCGGGTCAGCTCGTCCAGCTTGGTTTCCGTGACGGCCTGGGTTCGGGAATTGGCAATCAGCACTCCCGCAAGGGTCACGCTGCCGCCAATCAGGGCTGTGAGAATGGCTTCCAAACGCTCACCCCCTTTCAGGCCACGTCCATGTGGACGAAGCTGCCGTCGATCCGGTAGGCGTAGCGGATGGGCAGCGTCCGGACAAAGATCAGAACCTTCTCTCCGGACAGGTTCCGCACCCGGAAATCCATGGCCTTGCCCAGAAGATGCCGGCTGTTTTTCACCCCGCCTACGGCGGCGTTGTGAGCCGGGCACCGCACGCCGCTGGAAATCAGCACCGGCGCGTCAAAGGCTGTGCGTACCTGCTCGGCAAGCCGAACCAGGGCTTCCTCCGGCTCCGCCGGAAAGCCCCCGCAGACGCCGCAGGGGCAGCGAAATTCCTCCCGCCGGAAGTGGGGCATCTCCTGCCACCAGCCGGGAGGCTCCGGCTCCTTTCCCTCTCCGATGACCTGCCGGATCTTCGTTTCCGTCTGCGCGTCGAACACGCCGCTGGCAGGAAGACCCCAGGCCGCCTGAAAGGCCTGCGTGGCCGCTTTCGATTTTTCGCCCCAGATGCCGTCGGGGGCGGACAGGTAATAGCCCAGGTATTGGAGCAGATTCTGCTTCTGCCGGTTGGTCATTCCCTCACACCTCCAGGCGCAGATTCAGCACCTTGATATTTCCGGACGCGCCCAGCGCAAAGCCCACATACCACTGTCCGGTAATGCCGGTCGTGTCGATGGTCAGCGTCAGCTTTCCGGTAGCCCGGGAAATATCCTCGTGGGTAATGCCCGTGGCCGCATTTGTCAAACTGCTGTATCCTACTGCCTGGGTCAGCACCAGGCCGATGCCGCTGAATTTGGCCGCCGACGAGTTGGCGCCGGTGGTGACAACCTCCACATCTGCCGTCACCCTCGCCGCGTTTGTCAGATCCAGCTTCTTCCCGGTGAGAACCCCCGCCGCCTGATTCGACAGGGTGTTGTGAATCTGAAGGTATTCCGCCTCCTGGGTGGGTGTCAGGGTTCTGCCGGAAATCAGCAGGTTGGAAAGGCCCACATCGGTCAGCACGCCCTTATGGACAATCCACTGGGCAAGCCGAAGTGTCTGGGTCTGTCCGCTGGCAGTGAGCACCGCCTCTGCGCTCCAGTCCCCCGCCGTTACCGTCCAGGTGCCCGGAGTGTCCACAGTACAGATCCAACTGCCGGTGGTATCCGGGGCGGTGAGGACGGTGGCACCGTCCGTTGCCGTGCAGACCAGGCCTGCGGGGTAGACGATCTGAAGGGTGGCCGTGAAGAAGGTGATTTCCTCTTCATAATCCGCCCGAATTTCCACCGTCTTGCTGGCCGTATCCGTGCCGTCGGTGATGGTAATCGTCCAGGTACCGCTGGTCAGCCCCCGGAATACCGCCTTTTGGTTGACCGCTGTTTTACGCTTGGTTTTGCCGTCTTTCGAGACGGCCACCGTCGCCCCCTCCGGGGCTGTGACCGTCAGGGTTGCCCCGGTGCCGCCGCCTCCGCCGAAGCCGTACAGGGGAATGGTTGTGTCCATAATCCGAACCTCCTTTATTTCGGTTTTTACCGTGCGGTCATTGTAATGCTCAGCCGCTTCTTTCGCCATCGAACGATAACCGAAAAAATCCGCCGGAATCTGCGGACGGCATAAAAATTCCCCCGACGCGGCCGCGTCGGGGGAAGATGTGTATATCGGGGAACGGATTGCCGCACCAGTGTGAGCTGCTTTCGCAATGACATGGTCCTTCGTTTCTGCTCAGTGCAATGCGCCCATACAGGGCTATTTCATAAACTTGTCGATGGCCTGACACAGGTCGTCGATGGCCTCGGTGTCCCCCGCCGCCACCGCGTCCACCATGCAGTGGCGCATGTGATCCTTCAGGATCACCTTGCCGGTGTTGTCCAGAGCCGAGCGCACCGCCGCCAGCTGAATCAGCACCTCGGAGCAGTCGTGACCCTCCTCCACCATCCGCTTCACCTTCTCCAGGTGGCCGATGGCCCGGCTCAGCCGGTTGATCACCGCCCGCTGGTTTTCGTGAACGTGGCCGTGGGTGTGGGCAATGCCGTGGGCATGGAGGTAGGCGTGGTCGTGCTCCATTTGCTGGGTATCTTCATGAAAATCGGACATTTCGCCCCCTCCTTTTCCAATCCTATCAGCCCATTATACACGGGACGACCCGGAATGGCAAGCCCCCCAGGGGGATTGTAAACAAAAATAAATGTTTTGACACCGGCCTCATTCGGTATTATAATATAGAAAACATCGAAAGGAGATTGATTTCTATGCATCTCGATCATGATCATATGGGTCTTCCTCACGACCACGACCATCCGCATACCCACGAGCACACCCACGACGGTGTGACCCATACCCACGAGCACGTCCACGATCACGAGCACGACCATCACCACGGCTGCGAGGGCAGCTGCGGCTCCTGCGCTTCCCAGTGCGAGCACACCCCCATGGAGGAGCTGACCGCCCTGATGAAGTACATGGTAGGTCACAATGCCGCTCACGCCAAGGAGCTGGCGGATCTGGCCGGCCAGCTGGACAAGGCCGGCAACCACACTGCCTATGAGCAGGTGATGGCCGCCGTTTCCGATTTTGAGAAGGGCAACATGCGTCTGAGCGTTGTCCTGACCAGCCTGGAGCACAAATAAGGAGGCGATTTTATGTGTCTGTCTACTGTTTACAAGAATAAACTGACCCCGGAGACCATTGTGATGAAAAACGTCATGCGCATTGAGTGCAAGGACGGCATGGTCATCCTCACCGACCTGATGGAGCGTCAGGTGGCCATAGAGGGAACCCTGGAAATGGCCAATCTGGTGGACGGGGTCGCCGTCATCAAGGAAGCCGCTGCCTGATCGGCGAGCGGCAAGACGGGGCTGTCCATGGACGCCGGAGGGCAGCAGTCCACCAACGCTGCTGCATTTTGATGGGTTCGATTCCCGTTTGTCCTCAATATACAAGAAAAGCACCCCTAATGGGGCGCTTTTCCTCAATGACGCAGGGTACGGGAATCGATTGCCGATTTGCGAAGCA
>ERZ808262.397-NODE-397-length-22190-cov-35.155997_pt1 | contig 22190 bp, 18 predicted proteins | sample MGYA00520895_ERZ808262 | MGnify/ENA primary metagenome ERZ808262 (study PRJEB31516, sample SAMN03275588) | gut metagenome | biome: mammalia-associated habitat; material: feces | host: Papio cynocephalus | place: Kenya | collected 2012-08-02 ... | reverse complement strand
CTCCGCCGACACCAGGTCCTGGAAATACGTGATGTGCTTGGGGGTGGAGCACGAGAATGTCAGCAACGCGCATGCCGCGCCCAACATCATTGTAAATATTGTTCTTTTCTTCATATTTCTGCGTTAAAAGCTAATTTTATTCTTCTATTTTTTCCAAAAAAGACGGAGGGATGAACTTGGTGGCAAACGCGGCCACACCTTCGATCGCGACTATGAGACGTCTGTCATGCTTGATGCGCTTGATGTGACCTTCATAACCTTTGAAAAGGCCGTCAGTCACCCTCACGCGGTCACCTTTGTGAAACTGAGGGCCGTCCTCTCCAAGATACTCCAACCCCGAGTCCTTGATTGAACACAACCGCATGAAAGGATCCATCTGTTCATCGGGGATCGTTATCGGCTTGAGCGTTAGATGATCGTAATACGGTGCTACACTGCCCAGATGCCTGAAGCGGATCTCATCCAGGGTCTTGAGTGATGATCTTACAAAGATCAGAGACTTGATCAGAGGCTCCTGGACATAATTCAAGCCACCATCCGAACTCTTCTCAACCAGATGCATCGGGTAGAAATAGCGGATAGCGGCCTCATCCAAAGTCTGCCTTACGGGTTCGATCCTGTTGTAGAAAATGCGGACCGCATGCCAACGCGGGATCGCCCCCAAAAGGAGGTGGAAATCATCAAATACGTCAGAATTGTCCAAAACCAACCTTATTATCGGTTCACAGCGACAGAAAGCAGGGGCGAAAAGCATGGCGGCGGCAAAGATGTGACTATAAAAATTGTCCCCTCTGCCAAAGACAAGGGTAAACTCTACGGTTGTCAGAATCATAGCGTCTGAACTCGAAGGACTCCAATCCAAGAGCCGCTTTCGTAACCTGCATTACGACACAAAAGTAACACATAATTCACATAAAAGCAATAGACAGGGGCGAGGGAATGAAAACATATTCATCACTTGATTCAGAGTTCTACCCCCCCCCCCCATGAGTTTATATTAAACGTCTTAAAATGTTCATCTTTAATATTTGCGCGAAATTCATACGCATAATTTTGACGTGACGCCAAGATCATTTGACACTAGAGGCGGCGGCTTAAATGAACCTAAATGAACCGTGCATGACCACAAAGGATCTCGTGTGTGAGGGCCTCCGGAGTGTCCACAATAGCGGAAGGATGGAAGGAAGCCAGCTCCTCACGGCTTCTGAACCCCCATGTGACTCCGATTGTGCGCACAGACGCGTTGGCCCCGGTCTGCATGTCGACATTAGAGTCTCCGACATAGACGGTCTCCTGTTTGGCTATCGAGGGAACTTCCGCCAAAATCTGATCAACAATGGCCGGATCAGGCTTGATCGGCTGGCCTTCACGCTGACCAAGGACTTTTACGAAATCATATTCACCGAAAAAGTGCTTCACTAGTTTTTCAGCTCCGTCCTGGTACTTGTTGGAGGCGACCGCTAGACGCACTCCCCTTTCGGTGATGGCCTTGAGCATCTGAGGAATGCCGTCATAGGGCCTGGTGAAGTCACACTTGTGGGCATCGTAATAAGGCAGGAAATAGGACGCCATCCTCTGGACGTTGCCTTCGGTGGCATATTCAGAAGGCACGGCGACGCGGAAGAGGTTGTAGATCCCGCGTCCGACCATCTGGTAATACTCATCAATCGGATGAGTCGGAAAGCCGCACTGAACAAGGGCGTGGTTGGTGGCGTTGCCCAGATCCTCCACGGTGTTCAGAAGCGTGCCGTCAAGGTCAAAAATAGCTAATCGTGTCATTTGATTTTGATTTATTCCGCGTTCTCGAATCCGGAATATTCCCCTTTGTCCTCGTAAGGAACACCGGTCTTCATCCATGCAGGCATCGGAGCACCTTTTAGATAATGATCAAAAAATTGCTGAAGCCTGACGGAGAGGTCCTTGCAGTTGCGCCTTTGGACAAGGTTGTGGGCCTCCTTGTTATACTGGAGCAGCCATGCCGGTTTGTCAAGCCTGCGGAGATCGGAGAAGAACTCGATGCCCTGGTACCACGGAACGGCGCCGTCGGCGTCATTGTGCATGATCAGCACAGGGGTCTGGACCTTGTCGACATGGAACACAGGAGAGTTCTCGATGTAAAGGTCTAGCGCTCCAGGCTCCCACATGCTCTTGCCGATCCTGCTCTGTCCGTGCTCGTACTGGCCGGCGCGGGTTATGCCCGAACCCCAGCGGATTCCGCCGTAGGCGGAGGTCATGTTGCCGACAGGGGCTCCGGAACCGGCAGCCGCGAACATGTCCGTGCGTGTTATGAGCCAAGCGGTCTGGTAGCCGCCCCAGCTCTGGCCTTGGATGGCCATCTTGCTCTTGTCCGCGGCCGGATAGGCTTCGCAAAGGGCCTCCGCTCCGGAGCAGATGCAGTTGTAGGCGCTCTCGCCCGGATGTCCGACCTTGTAGACAATGTCCGGGACAAACACAATGTAACCCCTTGAAGTATAGAATGGAATATTCACGATAGAGCGTGACGGGGCTGGAGTCCAGAATGAATAAAGGTTGTTGGCGTTCTTCTCGTAGAAGTAGATCATGACAGGAAGCTTCTCGCCCTCCTTGACTCCGTCCGGAACGAACACCAATCCTTTCAGAGGAGTGCCGTCGTAGGCCTTCCAACGGAAGAGCTCCGCACTGCCCCAGCGGTAGCCGGCCATCTGAGGATTGATGGCAGAGACCTTTGTGGAGTTCGCGAAGAAGTCGTCAGTATAATAAAGGTCATAGCAGTTGCGGAAGTTGCCTTTCTGGTAGAAAAGCCTGTCGGTGCTCAAGGTTCCAGCTATGTATTTGAAACTTACCGTGTCAGTGAAATATTTCAGAGTCTTTGTCGGCTTGGCGAGGTTCAGGCTTCCATAGCCATATTCCTGACTATCCTCGTTGAACACGCTCAGATAGACAGTCTGCTTAGGATCAAGCGGCTTAGTGACTCCGCAGCGACGCTCATTCGGCTTTCTGGTGTCCGGCTTCGGGTCAAAAATCTTGAAGCGGTTGTGGGTCCGGCGGCCAACACTTCCGGTGAGATTGACGGCGGACGATCCGTCAGGGGCGAACTTCCAGATGTCGTAGCGGTCAATAATGAAGACAGCAGACTCGTCCTTAAGCCATTTCGGCGAGAACTCATGCGCTGGAGCCGCTGTCGGATGGTCGTCCTCCTCATCGTAGAAAGGAACTCCTGTCCTGGCGGTAAGGTTGGCCTTCTCGCCAGTCTGGGTGTTGTAGGTGAACCAGTTCATCTGGTCGTTGTCGAACCAGACAAGATACTTACCGCTCGGGGACATGTCGAACCGTCCCACATTAAGTCCTTCAGCCACTACCTTTCTTGATCCGTCCTTGACGTTCACGAGGGAGAAGTCGTAGCGATTGTTGTAGTCCCATACAGCTGTGCGGGCATATTTGGAATTGTCAGCCATAAGCACCCACTCCGAAAGACCTCCGTTCATATAGCGGATGTTGTCGAAATACGATGTGGTCAGCGGCACGATTCTGCCCGGCTCGGAGAGATCTATGGTGGCTGAATATGTCTTCTTCAGTTTCTTGTTGACATTGAGCCTCTGCTGCGGCGGGGTAAGGATGGCGTCCCAGTTCCAGATGTCCAGCTGTGCGGTCTCAAAGTCCACGATCGTGGTGTCCTTCGCTGGGCGGATCGCTCCGATGCCGAGGAAGAGGCGTTTGCCGTCCGGGGTGAACTGGAGTCCGGTGTTCTCGTTGAGAGTCCAGCCTGGAGTGCCGTCGACCTTCGTTCCTTCCGGAACGATCACTTTCGTTGAATATGCCCACCTTCCGTCCTTGCTGATGACGGTGGTGCTGTCGGCCGCCACCGGAACAGCCTTCTTTCCCGTCTTCAGGGACTTGATGCTTGTCAGGTAGAGAGCCTGGCGCTTGTTGCGATCCTTGCCCTTGTCCTTGGATCCAAGGAAAACCAGCTGGTCCTCAGCGTCGCTCAGGGTCAGGCACCTGTAGGACTCAGAACCCTTGGCCAGTGTGTCAAGGCAGGCCGGAGCGCGGGCGATCAGCACCGCCGTGGCCGAGAGAGAGTCCTTCTTGTCCTTCTTCGAGGTCATCAGAAGCACGGTACCGTCCTGATTGAACGAGTATGCGTCAATGTACTTAAGGGTGTCCTTCCTGTCTGTGGCCGGGTTAAGGATGATGAGCCCGGACTTGTCGGTTCCTTTCTTGTCGGAGGTGTCCTTGTAGTGCTTCCAAGTGGATTTGTAGGCGATGTACGGCTTGGCTGTCGAGCCTGTGGCGTAGGAATCCACGCGTCCGTACTTCCTGACGGTCATTGTGGAGAGATCGACAACGGCCAGGGTGTCCTTCGTCATGTTCTCGGCCTTCTTCTTGTCTATCTTCTCCTGGCGGGTCTTGGCGAACTGTGGCTTGATCCTAAGGTAAAGCCATTTGCCTTCAGGGTCAAGGGAGGCCTGGTAGCCGCGTGGGACGCTGATCTCCCGGCAGGAAGGCTTTCCTTTCCGTCCCGGAGTCATATTCCTGACATAAAGAGTTCCGTCCCCTTCCTGCGGGTTGACACACCACACGAGAACGTTGCCGTCATCGCTTCTCTGGATGTCGGACACGCTCTGCCACGAATCGTAGACATCGTGGTCCATTGCCTTCTTTTGAGCCCAGACGGATGTCATCCCTGACAGGGCCGCGGCCATTGCCAATGCCGATAGTAGTTTAAAATTCATAACAGTATGATTATCTATTATTTGTATTCTTTCGCCTTATCGACTCATAATAGGCGTGGCGTGCCGGATTCTCCGGGAACCACCCTTTCAGGACCCTTTTTTCCTGCTGAAAGACCTCCAGCATGCCCCAGAAGCAAGAGAATGCCGCCGCCCCAAAGATTGTTGACAGCACATCACGTTTTATGAATATGGACGCGGCAGCGAAAGCCAAACCCACAAGCAGCAGCAGCCACCAGCTGCCTTTGCCCCAGTGATATTCCATCTTTATGACAATAGGATGACATATTCCTATTATTAGAAATGTCGCCGCGCCGACGATTATTCCGGTGAAGTTCATATTCGAAGATTTAGGGGACAAAAATACGGAAAAAATATTGATTTAATCTCTCTGGAAGTCTTCTTCCGGGCTATAATAACAAAAACTGGTATGATTTCAGCGTGTCTGCCGGAATCTTTAACAACATATTGGTATTGCGGCAGTCGGTTGAGAGCCGTACCTTTGCATCCGGATAGTGATTATCGTCACAAAACAAGAATCTTTTAAGCCAAATGAAATGAAAAAAGGTCTGCGGTCGGGAGACTCCGGATCTTTTTTGTTTTGTCAGAACCTGTCGACGCGACTTTTTCAAAATATTACGAAATTCTTGTAACAATCTATGAAAAGATTCGTTTATATTGCGAAACGACAAAGAAACGATGACAAGAGAAGAGTCCATAGCATTCTACAAGGCACACGCCCGCAGGCTTTACAACACAAGCCTGCGGATTGTCCGCGACAGCGGCGAGGCTGAGGAGATCATGCAGGACACCATCCTCAAGTTCATCTCATCGGAAATCGTTCCCAAAGACGAGGCGCAAGTGGCGGTGTGGCTCAGCCGGACCTGCATCAGGAAATCCATCGACGCGGTCAGGCGGAAAAGACGTGAAAGGCTTTTCCTTGATGAATATGCCACCGATGCTTCTGGTTATGACAGCGTAAGCCCTGTTGAGTTCTCGGGGAATGCCTCAGAGGCAGCAGAGATTCGCAGGGCTATTGATGAGTTGCCTGGTAACTACAGGATGATCCTGAACCTTGTACTTCTGGAAGGGCTTGACTACGAGGAGATCGCGGCCATGACAGGAGAGCGTGAAGGCACCTTGAGGACACAGTTTTCAAGAGGCCGGGCAAAATTGGCCGAGAAATTAAAGAAAATGGAATATGACCGACTTTAAAGAATATATAAACAACAATCCAGCGGTTCTGGACGATCAGGAAGTTCCTTCTGGGCATGAGTTCCGGTTTGAGGCCAAACTTGACGCGATGCTGGAGTCCGCACAAAAAAAACGGACGGACAAGGCAAGCCGCCGGAAGAGGATATTCACGGGAATATTCAGTGGAGCTGCCGTCGTGGCCGCAGCCGCAGTCGCCGCAGTGATGTTCATAAACCGTCCTGTCGGCAAGGTTGATTGGTTCGCCGGTGTGGCGAATGATCCAAGAGCCGTGTATCTAGCATATTCAGAGAAAGTTACATCTATGTATAGAGAGATATTCACAAGGGATCTGGAAAATCATTGGGAGACGACGGTGAGCAGCATCGCTGAGGAGACAGTGCCGATGATTGATCAGTTGCCGGAAGAACTTGATGATGCGGCAAAGGCGGTCATATTAAAAGAATATTATGGAGAATTACTTGACGGACTAGACAAGATCAACAAAATAAAAGAGTTATGAAAAAGTTTATGATTTTAGGGGCTGTTGCGCTCCTTATGTTCACTGCGAACGGCCTTAACGCCAAGGCTGAGTACCCGGCAGGATCGTTGTATCTGACAGCGGCATCAAAGGTTGATGTAGACTACACAAAATGCAAGTTTAACTGCAAGAATTTCACGGAACTGGACCTGAGCGGAGTTGTTGAGGTGAACCTTGTCAAGTCAGATTCTTACAAAGTAGAGGTCACACTTCCAAGCGTGCTTCAGGAATATCTTCTGGTGTACGAGAGTAACGGAGTGTTGAAGATCGGTTGGAACAAGCAAATACCTTCTAAATTGCATAAGCGGTTGGGAAGTTGGACGTGCAAGGCTGAAATCGCCATGCCAGAGCTTCGCAAAGTGGAAATGTCAGGAGCGACGAGCCTGAGATGCGATGACACATTTGAACTTGGCAGAGGCGAGATTTCTTTGGAACTGAGCGGAGCCAGCCACATTAAAACTTTGAATGCCAATGCTGGGAAGTTAGATGCTGAGATAAGTGGGGCGTCCTCTTGCGTGGTGTATGGCAGTTATCATGAAGCAGAGCTCGATCTTTCCGGAGCGTCCAAGACAAGCCTTGACGGAGATTTCGGGAAAGTCGAGCTTGACGCTTCGGGGGCATGTGAGGTAAACCTTAAGGGGACAATAGAAACACTTGAAGTTGATGCTTCCGGAGCTTCAAATGTCAAAGCGATGAATGCAGAGACAGAGAATGCCATCCTTGAGACATCAGGAGCGGCAAATTGCAGTGTGAATGTTACACGTTCAATCATGGTTGAGGATGCGACTGGAGCGTCAAACATCAGATATAAAGCCCCTAAGGACTTGAGTGTGATGATCAAGTCCTTAGGAAGGGCGGTCTCTGTCAAGAGAGTCGATTGATGATTTCAGGCTGACAGGAATGCATTGACAGGCTCAGCGACCGACCTACGGTCACTGAGCCTTTTGATGTACTGTGGCGGCAAGAATGCCTAGAATTTTCACATTCGGATCTCTGGACAGCTGGCCAGGGTTTGTTCCCGGCTCCCCTTCCGGAACTTTCAGGCCACGGGCGGCATAGAATTTTGTCCAGAACTCAGTCACATTGCCTGTGCTGTCATGGAACGACATCGGGACAGTGTTGAAGACAAAACGCTTGGATCCGATTCCGGAAGTGTCCACATCTGCTTCTCCTTTTCCTTCTCCTTTTCCTTCTCCTTTTCCTTTTCCTTCTCCTTCACCGTACCTGTCCATGAACACAAACGACTTCTGCACAAGCTCTGAACAGTACACCGCACTGTCACTCGGCATGAATATGTCATCGTAAGGTCTGCCAAGTAACCTTCTCGCATTCTCCACGCTCGCCCCGACATCCAATCCGTCTATCCTGCCGACAAGCACGGACTCCCCGTCGCCCAACCTGAGCATAAAACTATCCAGCGGGTGTTCCACTACCCCATATTCAGGAATCGCCTCAATGATGTTTCCTTGCGAGTAAACCGCCACATGATCAATTCCAAGCCCGTCCACGCCGCTTGTCACAATGGTGATGTTGTTCCCATGTCCATTCACGACAAAAAGCAGGTCACCGTCACTCAAGTTTCCGGTCGCTAAGCCATCCGTGCATCCGATGGCTCCAATGGCTAATGCTCCAAAAAGCACTTTCACCAATATCCTATGAATCCTCCTCATCATCTTTTTCACTGTTCGCTGTCCTGAAAAACGGCATGATAACTCCCTTCTGGTTATTTTTAACGCATGCGTCTAACCGATGCAAAAATAATGAAATCGCCACAGAAACAAGTCCATAATCAGACAAATGTTGCTACTCGGGTACCCTCTGTCCCTATATAACTGGTGAAGCGCGAGACATTAATCAAAGACTTAAGGCCTACCTTTCAGCGACATCGCCGCACACCTTGAAACACAACTTCTTGACAGACAACTGAATGCCACTCCAGGTGTGAATGCTTTGACACACCTGGGAGACTCAACCAATGTCTCAGGGCCTCCTGCGGCCTACGTTCACCTCAAGGTGTGAGAAACGCCGCACACCTTGAAACACAACTTCTTGACAGACAACTGAATGCCACTCCAGGTGTGAATGCTTTGACACACCTGGGAGACTCAACCAATGTCTCAGGGCCTCCTGCGGCCTACGTTCACCTCAAGGTGTGAGAAACGCCGCACACCTTGAAACACAACTTCTTGACAGACAACTGAATGCCACTCCAGGTGTGAATGCTTTGACACACCTGGGAGACTCAACCAATGTCTCAGGGCCTCCTGCGGCCTACGTTCACCTCAAGGTGTGAGAAACGCCGCACACCTTGAAACACAACTTCTTGACAGACAACTGAATGCCACTCCAGGTGTGAATGCTTTGACACACCTGGGAGACTCAACCAATGTCTCAGGGCCTCCTGCGGCCTACGTTCACCTCAAGGTGTGAGAAACGCCGCACACCTTGAAACACAACTTCTTGACAGACAACTGAATGCCACTCCAGGTGTGAATGCTTTGACACACCTGGGAGACTCAACCAATGTCTCAGGGCCTCCTGCGGCCTACGTTCACCTCAAGGTGTGAGAAACGCCGCACACCTTGAAACACAACTTCTTGACAGACAACTGAATGCCACTCCAGGTGTGAATGCTTTGACACACCTGGGAGACTCAACCAATGTCTCAGGGCCTCCTGCGGCCTACGTTCACCTCAAGGTGTGAGAAACGCCGCACACCTTGAAACACAACTTCTTGACAGACAACTGAATGCCACTCCAGGTGTGAATGCTTTGACACACCTGGGAGACTCAACCAATGTCTCAGGGCCTCCTGCGGCCTACGTTCACCTCAAGGTGTGAGAAACGCCGCACACCTTGAAACACAACTTCTTGACAGACAACTGAATGCCACTCCAGGTGTGAATGCTTTGACACACCTGGGAGACTCAATAAACGCATCCTCCGACATACAGACGGCGGCCAAAACGGTCAGTCTATAGGCAGGGCACTGTTCTGTTAATGAACAATAGACAACGAAATGAATTTTGGAAATGGTATCACTATTGGCCCAAAAGGTATTCGGTGACATTGAGACCGGAAAGATGTTCTATGATCAGGAAGAGTTGGACAACTGAATGATCATTTTGCGATAGGTCAGCATATTCATTCGGAAAGAGGGGATGAGTACGTGGAAACGGGGATGAAAAGAGGAAAGGGAAAAAGAAAAGAAAAGGGATAGGGAAAGGGAACGAAAAGAGAAAAAGGGTTGGAAAACGGAAAGGGAAAAGGAAAAGGAATAGTGGATGGGATGAAAAAAATGGCTTGAATCCTTATGGACTTCAAGCCAAGATTTTACGTTTTATAAGCATGCTATTCCGCGGAATCATCATCTCCGCCGTACTGCGAGATGTTGTCATCCGGAAGGGCAGACTCGGCCGGGGCATCGGCGGAGGATCCGGCCACATCCTCGTTCTCGGCGTCCTCCTCTCCCTCCAGCCACCTCTCAAGAGCCTCGGCGTCATCTGTCTTCACCTTGATCTTCACCAGATTGATCGAGTCATCAGTCTCGACAGTGACGGCATAGAAAGAAGTGCCGTCCGGCTTAGGGTACTTTACAAGGTCAGGGAGATAGTCGCTGAACCCGCCTGGATATTTTTCATTGAACGCCGCGGCAAGCGCGTCTGACATATTCTCGTAGCTTACCACGTGCCTTTTCTTCTGATCTGATGTCATAGTCATATTCGTTTTCGGGTGCAATATTAAGACATTTTTCCGAATTGCGAAGCAAAGAGAGAACTATTTTCTGAAAAAAAACGATTTCTGTCTCTTCTTCTTCTCGGGATCGCGCTCAACGAACACCGGCTTCATGGTCCGGGGATCAATTCCGGTGTAGTACATCACAGAGGAGGTGGTCATCGGTGTCGGAGTGAAATCCTGCACCTGATCCATGTAGATTCCTTTCAAGGCCGGATTCCTGGACAGTTTCTCCATGTCCTTGATCGTGCATCCGGGGTGGGATGAGATGAAATAAGGGACAATTCCTGTACGCCGTCCATTCTGCGCGCAAATCTTATCGAACTCGCTGCGGAGCTTCACGAACAAATTGAATGAAGGCTTGGCTATGTACTGAAGTACATTGTCCTCGGTGTGCTCGGGAGCGACTTTCATCCGCCCCGAAGTGTGGTCGAGGATCAAAGTCTTGAGGTAAGGCTTGGAGGTCTCGTCCACAAATCCCTTCTCGTCGAGGAACAGATCGTAACGGATTCCGCTGCCGATGTAGGAATGGCGGATTCCCGGAACGGCATCAACCTTCCGGTACAATTCAAGTATCTGTTTATGAGAGCGGTTCATGTTCGGACACGGTGCTGGGAACAGACATGATTTTCTGCGGCATTTGTCGCATAAATCAGGGTTCTTCCCTCGCATCCCATACATGTTAGCGGTAGGGGCGCCAAGGTCTGAGATATTCCCGGCAAATCCTGGCATCCTTGACAGTTTCTTAACCTCAGCGACTATGGATTCCTGCGAGCGGGACTGGATGAACTTTCCCTGATGCGCCGCGATGGTGCAGAAATTACACCCTCCGAAGCATCCGCGGTGCGTGATGATGGAATCCTTTATCATGTCGTAGGCCGGAATCCTCTTCCCCTTGTAGCGCGGATGCGGCAACTTGGTGAAAGGCAGATCCCAGAACGAATCCATCTCCTCGGTCGTGGACGGGGAATACGGCGGATTGATCTGCACGTAACCGTCCCCCACAGGCTCGATGATTGTCGCGGGATGCATCATGTTGGCGTGGGTCTCAATAAGATGAAAATTCTCGGCGTAAGCCTTCTTGTCCCTCCTGCACTCCTCGAAGGAATGAAGCACCAGCGGATCCTTGGCCTTCCACTTTCCGCTCAGAAGGAAAGCGATCTGGGGAATCCTGTGGATTTCGTGAATATTCCTACGCGCATCAATGGCTCTTGTGAGTTCGAGCATCGGCTTCTCCCCCATCCCGTAGCAAAGGTAATCAGCCCTGCACCACTTAAGGATCGATGGTACAAGCTCATCCTTCCAATAATCGTAATGTGACAGCCTGCGAAGCGAAGCCTCAACCCCTCCGATGACGACAGGAACATCCGGGTAAAGTTCCTTCAATATGTTCGTGTAGACACTGACTGCATAGTCCGGTCTCTGTCCGGCCTTTCCGTCCGGAGTGTACGCGTCATCATGGCGGAGACGTTTGCCTGCCGTGTAATGGTTCACCATCGAATCCATCGCACCGGCGTTCACTCCGAAATAGAGCCTCGGAGCTCCTAACTTCTTGAAATCCCGAAGATCATCCCTCCAGTTTGGCTGCGGCACGACAGCGACCCTATAGCCGAAATGCTGGAGCCACCGGGCAATGCAGGCCGTTCCGAAAGAAGGGTGGTCCACAAAGGCGTCACCAGTGAAAAGGATGACGTCAATGTAGTCCCACCCTAAGGCTTCAACCTCCTTCTTGGAGGTCGGGAACATGTAATCCGTCTCGGACATCGGAAGATTCCTACATTCTCTCCGGCAATTCGATTCCGAGGATGCCCATCGCCTTGCGGAGAACCGCGGAAAGCGTGTCGATCAGCACAAGACGCATCTTGAGCGTGTCGGCGTTCTCTTCCTTGAGGATCGGAGTGTCATGGTAGTACTGGTTGAACTCCTTGGCAAGGTCGTAGGCATAGTTGGCGACGACGGCCGGAGAATACGCCTGGGCACCCTCAGCGATCTTTGCCGGGAAAGTGTTCAGAAGCTTTATAAGCCTGATTTCCTTTGCACTCAACCCGACCTTGGGAAGAGGGGAGGCGGCATATTCAATGCCCTTCTCAGCCGCCTTGCGCAGGATGGATCTGATGCGCGCGTGGGTGTACTGTATGAACGGACCGGTGTTGCCGTTGAAGTCAATGGACTCCTTCGGATTGAAGAGCATGGTCTTCTTCGGATCCACCTTGATGATGAAGTACTTGAGCGCTCCAAGGCCAATCATGTGATAGAGCTTTGTCTTGTCGTCCTCGCTCATGTCGGCCAGCTTGCCGGACTCGTCGGATGTGGCCCTCGCCTCCTCATACATCTTCTGGATGAGGTCGTCAGCATCGACAACGGTTCCCTCACGGGATTTCATCTTTCCTTCCGGCAACTCGACCATTCCGTAGGAAAGGTGGAATATGTTGTCGGCCCATTCGAATCCCAACTTCTTGAGAATCAACTTAAGCACCTGAAAATGATAGTTCTGCTCGTTGCCGACCACATAGACATGCGAGTCAAGGTGGTACTCGGCGAAACGCCTCTCAGCGGTGCCCAGATCCTGCGTGATGTAGACCGAGGTGCCGTCAGAGCGGAGGAGAAGTTTCCTGTCAAGCCCGTCCGCGGTGAGGTCACACCAGACGGATCCGTCCGGATCCTTGACGAAGACCCCCATATCCAAACCTTTCTGTACCAACTCTTTGCCCAGAAGATAAGTCTGAGACTCATAGTAAACTTTGTCAAAAGTGATTCCGAGAGCCTTGTAGGTCTCGTCGAAGCCTTTCAGCACCCAGCCGTTCATCCTGGCCCAGAGGTCACGTACCTCCTTGTCTCCGGCCTCCCATTTCTGAAGCATCTCGTGAGCCTCTTTCAGGCAAGGAGCCTCTTTCTTGGCGGTCTCCTCATCCATCCCTCCGGCTACAAGTTCCTCTACCTCTTTCTTGTAGATGTCGTTGAAAGCAACGTACATGTCGCCGACAAGATGATCTCCCTTGATGCCGGTTGATTCAGGAGTGGCACCTTTTCCGACCTTCAGCCAGGCGAGCATGGACTTGCAGATGTGCACTCCCCTGTCGTTGACAAGGGTGGTCTTGATCACGTTGTTCCCGCTGGCCTTCAGAAGCCTTGAAACAGAGTCACCGAGCAGGTTGTTCCTGATGTGGCCGAGGTGAAGAGGCTTGTTGGTGTTGGGCGAAGAGAACTCGACCATGACGTTCTTGCCTGTCCCAGGCAGATCGCCGAAATCCTTGTCAGCGACGATCTCTCCAAAGAGCTCGTTCCAAAAGAGGTTAGAGAACAACAGGTTGAGGAAACCCTTCACGCAGTTATATTCAGAGATTTCAGGTACATTGACCTTGAGCCATTCTCCGATAGCCTTGCCGGTGTTCTCCGGAGTGGAGTGTGACAGGCGCAGCAAAGGGAACACGACCAAAGTGAAGTCTCCTGTAAATTCCTTTCTGGTGACAGAGACCTGGAGCGCGGACGGTTCGATGTCGGCGCTATAAAGTGCCTTGATGGCTTCTGAAGCCTTGGAGGCGATAAAAAGTTCCGGGGTCATCAGCCAAGATAGGTCTTAAGAAGTTTGCTCGCCGACGGCTTCTTGAGCTTGCGGATCGCCTTTTCCTTTATCTGACGGACCCTCTCCCTTGTCAGGTCGAGCCTTTCACCGATCTCCTCCAGCGTCATTTCCTGACATCCGATGCCGAAGAACGACTTGATGATCTCGCGCTCACGGGATGTAAGGATCTGGAGCGACCTCTCGATCTCGGTGCTCAGAGACTCATTCACAAGTCCCCTGTCCGCCATCGGAGAATCATCGTTAGGCAGCACATCCAGAAGGCTGTTGTCCTCGCCCTCGACGAACGGGGCGTCGACAGACACATGCCTTCCGGAAACCCTTAGGGTGTCTGAGATCTTGTCCTGAGGGATGTCTATCATCTCGGAGAGCTCCTCATTGGAAGGACTCCGCTCATTCTTCTGCTCGAACTGAGAGAGAGCCTTGTTGATCTTGTTCAGGGAACCGACCTGGTTGAGCGGAAGCCTGACGATCCTTGACTGCTCGGCCAGAGCCTGAAGGATTGACTGGCGAATCCACCACACGGCGTATGAAATGAACTTGAATCCTCTTGTCTCATCGAACTTCTCAGCGGCCTTTATCAAGCCCAGATTGCCTTCATTGATAAGATCCGGAAGACTAAGACCTTGATTCTGATACTGTTTCGCAACAGAAACCACAAACCTGAGATTGGCCCTCGTAAGCTTCTCAAGGGCTTTCTGGTCACCTTTGCGGATTCTCTGGGAAAGTTCCACTTCCTCTTCCGGAGACACCAACTCCTCACGGCCGATCTCCTGGAGGTACTTGTCCAAGGACGCGCTCTCACGGTTGGTGATTGACTTTGTAATCTTTAATTGCCTCATATCTTGAAATACACAATTTTCCCTGACGGAAGGCGCGGAGCCGTTTCCGTCAGGGAAACACTATCCTATAACCTTCTGCTATTCCTTACTGAATCCGAAGAAAGCCTTCCTGCCGTTGGCTGTCACGCCCTCGATGTAGACCGCTCTCTTTGCGGATTTGGCGATGTTCAGGACATCCTGAGGTGTGCCGACAGGCTGATCGTTGACATAGGTGATGACCATTCCCTCGGAAGCGCCCGCCTCAAGCATCTTGCCGCTGCCCAGAGACACGATCTCCACACCTTTCTTAAGCCCGAACATCTCAAGGGTTTCCTTGGACGCTTCCTTAAGGGTAGATCCAAAGAACGCGATCTCGCCGTCTCCGACGACAGTTCCATTTTCAGTGCTGCTGCCCAGGAAAGTCACCTCAAGCTCCTTCTCCTTGCCGTCGCGGATGACCTTCACATTGGCCTTGTCGCCTGGATGGAATGAGTTGACCTTTACCTGAACGGCGGAGCCACTCTTAACTTCGGTCCCGTCAATGGCCACAATCACATCACCTTCCTTGATTCCCGCCTTGTCGGCTGAGCTGCCTTTGGCTACCTCATGAATATATACGCCGTTCGCGGAAGAAAGTTTCAACTTTTTCAACATATCATCCACAGAATCGTATTTCAAGACCTTGGCAAGGCCATCATTAAGGTCGGACATGGAAATCCCAAGAACAGCCCTTTTCACTGAGCCGAAATCAATCAGGTCACCGACAATCTTCTTGACAATGTTCACCGGCACGGCGAATGAATATCCCGAGTACGCTCCTGTCTGTGAGACAATCGCAGTGTTGATGCCTACAAGCTCGCCGGTCTTGTTGACAAGGGCTCCTCCGGAGTTGCCCGGGTTGACAGCCGCGTCAGTCTGGATGAACGACTCGATCTGGATTCCGCCATTGTTCCTTTCTCGCGGATCATGCGCCATGGAACGCCCTTTCGCGCTGACGATTCCGGCGGTGATTGTCGACCGCAGCTGATAGCCCAGAGGACTGCCGACGGCAAGGACCCATTCGCCAAGCCTGAGCTGGTCGGAATCTCCGAACGGAAGGGTCGGCAGACCCTCGGCGTCAATCTTTATCAAGGCTATGTCAGTCGCCGGATCTGTTCCGATGACCTTTGCGTCGTAAGTTTTGTTGTTGTTCAGAGTCACCTGTACCTTTGTCGCGTTGGCGACCACATGGTTGTTCGTGACAATGTAGCCATCCGGCCGGATGATAACCCCTGAGCCGCTTCCCTGCTGCTCTCTGGTCTGGGGTTCCTCATCCCCAAAGAAGAAACGGAAGAAAGGATCAGACATCTGGTACTGCTGGGTGACGGTCACCTCGACATAGACAACAGCATCGACCGCGGCCTCCGCCGCATAAGTGAGGTCCGGATAGTCCGATTGCGCCAGATTGACAGTCTTGGTGACTGTTCCGTCCCCCTTTCTTGCCAAATTGTCCGCCTCATCAACAGTCGCCGCCTTGACGACCCCATAAGCCGCCAGCACGCTGAACAAGACTGACAGCACAACAGTAACTAAACCTTTTTTCATTACAGACATATTAATAATTTGTTTACATTCATCATGGCCCCGGAAGCCTTTCCGAAGCCTGAGGCAAAAAATCAAATATGATGCCATAATATTAAGGGAATATTCGTATATTTGCCTTTCACTGAGGCCCGCCCACGGCGGCCGCCACAACAAAGAATTAAAAAACACGCGAATATGAAATTCAACGTATCAAGCACAGAACTTCTGAAGGGTCTCATGGACATTTCCAAGGCTATTCCGGCCAAGTCCGCCCTTCCGATCCTGGAAAATTTTCTTTTTGATCTGAAGGGCAACATCCTGACGGTCACGGCCTCCGACTCCGAACTCACACTACGGACGGAAATCGAGGTCGACTCGACTGAGGAAGAAGGCCAGCTGGCCGTTCCCGCCCGCCACATCATCGACCTCCTGAAGGAGCTTCCGGACCAACCTGTGGCGATCCTGACCGTCAATGACAGTTCGATCGAGTGCAAATGGACAAGCGGAAACTCAGTTCTTCCGTTCTTTCCGGCCGAGGATTATCCTGAGATAAAGGGAACAAGCGAGGATGCGGAGAAGATCGAATTCCCGTCGGACAGCCTGATCGAAGGGATAAACAGCACGATCTACGCTACAGCCGATGACGAGATCAGGCCTGCGATGAACGGAATATTTTTCGATTTCAGCCCGGAATCCGCGACATTGGTGGCGTCCGACTCCCACAAGCTGATCTGCTACACGGCCAAGGAAGTGAAGGCGCGGGAGAAATGTTCATTCATCCTGCACAAAAAGCCAGCCGCCGTCCTTAGATCCATCCTTGACAAGGACAAGGAGACAGTGGAGATCTCATTTGACACAAGCACCGTTCTTTTCACTTACGGACAGACCACAATGGTATGCAGGCTGATTGTCGGGAAGTACCCCAAGTACCGTGATGTCATACCTCAAAACAACTCCAGCGTCCTGAGAATCGACAGAGCTCTGTTTCTGAACACGGTAAGACGTGTGGCCGTCTGCGCCAACAAAGCCTCCAACCACATAAAGCTGGATCTCAGGCCAGGCCAGGTGGAGATCACCGCGCAGGATCTCGGATTTGCGATCGCCGCCTACGAGAAGATCCTCTGCGACTACAACGGAGACGAGCTCAGCATCGGGTTCAAATCCACGTTCCTCACGGAAATCCTCGCGAACATGACCTGCGAGACAGTCGTGATGAAATTCGCGGACTATCGCAGAGCCGCGCTCATCATCCCGTCAGAAGATGACGAGGAGAGCGGAAAGATCTGCGCGATCCTTATGCCAATCATGGTTTAATTCCTGAGAGTCAAGACTATGGAACTTTCTCTTAAAAAACCTCTTCTTTTTTTCGACATAGAGAGCACAGGGCTGAACATTGTCAATGACTGCATAGTCGAGCTCAGCTTCGTCAAGGTGTTCCCGGACACTCATCACCTGGTGAAGACCTGGAGGGTTTGCCCGTGGGACTACAACCTGCGAAAGCAACACCCCATCAACCCCGAGGCCAGCCAGGTGAACGGGATAAAGGACGAGGATGTCGCCGGTGAAAAGAAATTCATCGAGATAGCGCCCGAGGTTGTGGAATGGCTCAAAGACAGCGATCTTGCCGGCTACAACTCCACCAAGTTCGACCTTCCGATGCTTTCGGAAGAGCTTGAGAGAGTGCGGTCGTACTGCCTGCGCAGGCTTGCCGATCCGAACAACACTCCAGAGAACAAGGCCAAGGCCAAGGCGACACTTGAAGCCACGGACATCGACCTTCACGCCAAGCAGATGATTGACGTGCAGACCATCTACCACTTCATGGAGCCAAGGAACCTAAAGGCCGCATACAGGTTCTACTGCGGAGGAAAGGATCTAGAGAACGCCCACTCCGCCGAGGCTGACACCATGGCCACATATGAGGTTCTCAAAGGGCAACTTGACATGTACCAGAAGCCAAGCAAGTACCACGAGCAGGTTCTCAAGAACGATGTTGAGTTCCTCTCCTGTGTCGCCGGACGGCCACGTACCGTGGATTATGCCGGAAGATTGATTCTCGGAAAAAATGACGAGCCGACGATCAGTTTCGGCAAGCACAAGGGAAAGACGGCCAGGGAGGTTTACGAGACAGAACCGGCCTACTATGCCTGGATCGAGAACGGCGAGTTCACAATGGACACCAAACGTCAGTTCGCCCGTCTGAAGGAGCAGTTCGACAAGGAGAAGAAGAAAGCGGCCGAGGCGCGCGAGGCCGAACTCAGTAAACCGCTTGAGGGAGAAGCACTTACCAACGCGGCAGAGATGCTTAGGAACAAATTCAACGGGGGAAGGATCTTCTAGGGTTTCCACCATTTGCCGAATCTTGTTCCATGAATATAATCGTAAAGACTTCATCCTGCCACATCACCGCGCGCCCGGACACGACTTGGGAGAAAGACAATGAGGATTTCTACCCTCCTGAGTTTGTGGATGTGCTGACATATTCCCCGGTTCTTTTCGCCCGCGTCCTTAAACCAGGCCGCAGCGTCGGCAGGAAATTCGCGTCAAGGTACTACGACTCAGTCGGTTTCGGAATGCTCCTTTACCCGGAGAACCTTCTGGACGGCACCCCGGAAGGTTATGCCCAGGCCATCTGCCTTGACCACACATCCTTCCTGCCCGCTCCGATGTTTCCGCCGCAAAGGCTGGAAGAAGATTGCCGGTTCCGCCTTTTCAGAAACGAGGTTGAGATCTTCTCATTCGATCGCCCGTCAAGGAATATGGTCGAGGTCGCTCTCGTCCAGGCCACCCGGCTGCTCTACATCCGCACCGGCGATCTGATCACCATAGAGCTGGCCTCCCGCAAGCCGCTGACAACCCGCCAAGAGGCGACCTCTCGTCTCACCGGCACTTGCGGGCAGGACAAAGTTCTTGATTTTCAGATAATTTTCTAATCAACGATTCGTAATGGCGCCTCACTGAACTAGGGGTGGATAAGAATACTAGGGGTGGATAAGAATAAACGACAGAATTTAACCGGTTTTGCATTGCAATATCAAACCAAATAAAATACAATGGCAGCCGAAAAAGCAAAAGTCAAATTTTGGTAACGTGCAAAATTTGGCTTTTGCCTTTTTTCGGCTGCCTATAGATGCTTTGTCGCTTCAACAAGCTCAGCGACTGGTCATTTCATAATGAAGTGCAGCCGCAAGTTATGCCATCAGACGATGGAAACCGGACGCGATGCGCTCAAGGCCTTGCCGGAGGCGGGCGCGAGGGCAGGCTATGTTGATGCGCATGAATCCGTCGAGGCCGTACATCACGCCGGAGTTGATCCAGACTTTCTCATTTAGCAACAGACTGTTCTCGATGTCGTCCGCGGACATGTTCAAGGCACTGACATCCACCCAGACAAGGTATGTCCCCTCCAGTTTGCTGACAGGGAACTCGGGGAGATTTTCCTCAAAGAAAGAGAGCAAAGCGCGATAGTTGCCGTAAAGATATTCATTGAGCTCCCTGAGCCACGGCTCGCCTTCGTTGTAGGCAGCCTGAAGGGCCAGCACTCCAAAAGGATTGACATCGCAGAGCTCGTTGATGTTGATGACCCTGTCGATGATTTTCTTCCAGTCCGGATTGTTCGTGATGATGTTGGAGATTCCCAGGCCGGCGATGTTGAAAGACTTGCTCGGAGAGTTCATCGTGACGGTGTTGTCCTGCGAGGCCTGAGAAAGTGAGGCCATCGGAGTGAAGTGGTAGCCAGGCATTTCCAGTTCGCAGTGGATCTCGTCGCTGATGACGGCCACTCCGTTCCTGCGGCAGATGTCGGCGACCCTTTCCAGATCCTCGCGGGGCCAGACACGCCCGCAAGGGTTGTGAGGGTTGCAGAAGAGAAGCACCTTGGCCATAGGATCCGCGGCCCGTCTCTCTAGATCCTCGAAATCAATGTACCAAGTGGCCTGATCCCCTTCCGTGTCATAGATCAGTTTGTTGACCGACAACTCGCACAGATTGTTCTTCGCTGTGGAGAAAAAACAATTGTACGCAGGACTCTGGATGATCATCTTAGGCAGTTCTCCGTGAGATCCACGGCCACGGTCGGGCTTCTCGACCACTTCGCCGCCAACAATCTCGTACTGCGTCAACGCCTTGACAACCACAGACATCGCCGGAACCACTCCGGGAATGTAGAGATACCAGTCTTTCTCGGTGTGCCATCCCCTGCGGCGCTCCCACCAGTTGATGGACGCATCGTAGTAGGAGTCAGGCACGTGGGTGTAGCCGAAAATCGCCTGATCGACACGATTTTTAAGCACTTCCACTATCTCCGGAGCCACCTTGAAGTCCATGTCCGCCACCCAGAGCGGAATCACATCCTCTGAAATCGGCCCGACCGGACTCTCGGCGTCCCACTTGACGCTGTCAGTGCCGCGCCTCAAGGTCATTTCGTCAAAATTATATTTTCCCATAAGAAATCATAAAAAATTCAATTCGGTCTTCGAAGATAACAAAAATCCGTTAATTTTGCGAAATATGAAAATACTTGAATCCATCCTTGTCTCGGCCTCTCTTCTGGCCAGCGCGTGCTCATGCGCGCGGGGCACGGGCACAGCACAGACACAGGATGCTGCCGAACCGCTGTTCATGAATGTGATCCCGGAAGCGGAAGGGGGATATTCACTGGTCTCGATCTCTCCGTTTGACGGAAGCCGGGACACAATTGCAATAGGCAGACCGCTGAGCAGATTGATAGTGATGAGCACTTCCCACATCGGATTTCTGGATGCCATCGGGGCGGACTCGTTGATTGTCGGGGTGTCAGGGGGTGAATATGTCTGCGACACATCGGTGACGGCCGGTCTGCGGGAAGGAACGGTGGCTGACATCGGTTACGAGGCGAGTCCCGACTACGAAAAGATCATGGCGTTGAGGCCCGACCTGCTCCTGACATATTCAGTCTCCCCCGTCAGATCACAGTTCCTGTCGAAGATTGAGTCGCTTGGGATCAAGACGTTCATCGTCAACGAGCATCTGGAGCGACACCCTCTCGCAAGGGCCGCCTACGTCCGTCTTTTCGGAGCCTTGGCCGGGAATATGGCAGCAGCGGACTCTGTGCTGGAAGCCGTCTCGGAGGACTACACCAATCTTCGCGATTCTGTCCAAGGCGGATTATGTGCCGGCAGAACAAAACAAGACCTCCTTAACGACACACTTGACACAAAAAGGGACCGTAAGTCTCGCCAAACAAGGCAGAACGGCAGCAATCATGAACCAAGTTCGGAGAATGCGGGATTGAAGATTCAAAATCCGCGAAAGATCCTGGTCAACATCCCGTACAAGGACCAGTGGTTCGTTCCCGGTCAGGAAAGTTATCTCACGACCCTGTTCAAGGACGCCGGCGGCGAGATTCTCGGAGCCATGGCCGGCGGCTCGGTCTCCGGGAAGATCTCGGTTGAGACGGCATATTCATTGTCAAAGGACGCGGACCTTTGGATGAATGTCGGCTGGTGCCGGACGTTGGACCAGCTGCTTTCAGTCAATCCTCTGTTCGAGGATTTCCTCAGGAACATCCAAGAGAACGCCGCCGCCAGAGGTTACTGTTCAGGCAAAGACAGCACAGACGCAGTCTCTACCAGCGTTGTCTGGAACGACAACAAGCGCCTCAACTCCAAGGGTGGCAACGATTTATGGGAAAGCGGCGTGGTACGCCCCGACCTCCTGCTCCGTGACCTCATCGGGATATTCAGTGAAGATGATGCCCATACTCCTATTTATTATAAACCGATAAGATAGATGACACTTCGTGCGCCAGACGGTGGCTCCCGCTCACGAAAGGGCTGGGGCCTATAGTTCCGTGCGCCAGACAGTGGCTCCCGCTCACGAAAGGGCCGGGACCGATAGTTCCGTGCGCCAGACAGTGGCTCCCGCTCACGAAAGGGCCGGGACCGATAGTTCCGTGCGCCAGACAGTGGCTCCCGCTCACGAAAGGGCCGGGACCGATAGTTCCGTGCGCCAGACGGTGGCTCCCGCTCACGAAAGGGCCGGGACCGATAGTTCCGTGCGCCAGACAGTGG
>ERZ808262.395-NODE-395-length-22274-cov-4.049912_pt1 | contig 22274 bp, 19 predicted proteins | sample MGYA00520895_ERZ808262 | MGnify/ENA primary metagenome ERZ808262 (study PRJEB31516, sample SAMN03275588) | gut metagenome | biome: mammalia-associated habitat; material: feces | host: Papio cynocephalus | place: Kenya | collected 2012-08-02 ... | reverse complement strand
ATACTTTGTGTATTTCCCGTTTTTGGAACCGCAGCCTGGGAGCAAAAGACCCGCTGTCCAGCCGCCGACGATTTATTCAGAGTTTCCTTAAAAAAGGCGGTGAATCCATGGCGCGTCTGACCGATCCCGTGACCATCCTCAAGGGGGTGGGGGAGGCAAAGGCCAAGCTTTTTGCCAATCTGAATATTTTCACCCTGGGCGATCTCATCTGTCACTTCCCCAGGGGCTACGAGGATCGGACGAAGCTTGTCACCATCGGGGAGCTGACCCCGGATGTGCCCGCCTGCTTCCGGGCCGTGGTCATGAACAACCCCCGAACCGCCCATATCCGCAAGGGTCTGGACATGACCAAGGTGCAGCTGGCGGATACCACCGGTCGGCTGAACGTGACCTTTTTCAACAACCGCTTTGCCGCGGGGCAGCTGGAATATGGCCGGGAGTATATTTTCTACGGCGCGGTGTCCGGAGACTTCGTGGGCTACAATATGACCAATCCGGTCTTCGAGAATCCGGACAGCCCGGGGCTTACCACCCGCCGGGTGCTGCCCATTTACCCCCTGACCGCGGGGCTGACCAATGCCGCGGTGGGAAAGGCGGTTTTGCAGGCACTGGCGGTCTGCGATCCTCCGGCGGAGATTCTGCCGGAGACCGTCCGGGCGGAATACGGGATTCTCCCGGCGGAGGAAGCCTACCGCGCCATCCACCAGCCCCGGGACATGGAACAGGCGGCGCAGGCGAAGAAACGGCTGATTTTCGAGGAATTTTTCGTTTTCTCCGCGGGGCTGTCCCTGATGCGAGCCGCCAGGGCGGAGAAAAAATGCGAGCCTTATACCAATTTCAATATGAAGCCCTTCTATGGAAGTCTGCCCTTCACCCTCACCGGCGCCCAGAGCCGGGCGGTGGCGGAAATTCTGTCGGATTTCCGCACCGGCCGTCCTATGAACCGGCTGGTGCAGGGTGATGTGGGCAGCGGCAAGACCATGGTGGCGGCGGCCGCCGCCTACTGCGCCGCGGGCAACGGGGCACAGACCGCCCTGATGGCTCCCACGGAAATCCTGGCCGAGCAGCATTACGCAAGCTTAAGCAAATTATTTACCCCCTTGGGCATTGCTGTGGATTTGCTCACAGGCTCCATGACGCTCAAGCAGAAGCGGGAGGTCAGGGAGCGGCTGGCCTCCGGCCAGACCCAGGTGGTGGTGGGCACCCATGCCCTGCTGACGGACGCTACCCATTTTCTGAACCTGGGGCTGGTGATTGCCGACGAGCAGCACCGGTTCGGCGTGGCCCAGCGGTCGAAGCTGTCGGAAAAGGGGGAGGATCCCCACTTGCTTGTCATGTCCGCAACCCCCATTCCCAGAACCCTGGCTCTTTTAATGTACGGCGACCTGGACGTGTCTGTCTTAGACGAGCTGCCCCCTGGCCGGGAACCGGTGGGAACCTTCCTGGTGGGGGAGAGCTACCGTGCCCGGATCAACGCCTTCATCCGCAAGCAGGTTGCGGAAGGCCATCAGTGCTTCGTGGTCTGTCCGGCGGTGGAGGAAAACCAGGAGCTGGGGGTGAAGGCGGCCTCCGCCTGGGCGGAAACCCTGCAGAAGACCGTTTTCCCCGATCTGCGGATCGCCCTGCTCCACGGCCAGATGAAGGGGGCGGAGAAGGAAGCGGCCATGGCGGCCTTCGCCCGGGGCCAGGCGGACGTGATGGTGGCCACCACCGTCATCGAGGTGGGGGTGGACGTGCCCAACGCCACGCTGATGGTCATTGAGGATGCTGACCGGTTCGGCCTGAGCCAGCTGCACCAGCTGCGAGGCCGGGTAGGCCGGGGCAAGGCCAAAAGCTACTGCATCCTCACCTCCCACAACCGGAATCCGGAGACCCTCCAGCGGCTGAAGGCTCTGTGCAAAACCAACGACGGCTTCCGCATCGCCGAGGAGGATCTGAAGCTTCGCGGTCCCGGAGACTTCTTCGGCTCCCGGCAGTCCGGCCTGCCCGCCTTCCGGGTGGGCGACCTGAGCTGTGACCTGACAACCCTGAAGCAGGCGCAGACCGCCTCCGCCCAGTGGATCGATGCCTACGGCACCGAGGACACTCCGGAGACCCGTGCCCTGCGGGCGCGGATCGGAGAACTCTTTGCCCGTGCCGAGGGAACCATGAACTGAGGACTCTTCATAAAAGAAAGGACATTACGATATGAAAAAATGGATGATTACCGCGGTGCTTGCCGCGCTGCTGCTTACCTTGCTGGCACCTGCGGCCGGGGCGGTCACTGCCAACGGCACCTGCGGCGAGGGGATGACCTGGTCTCTGGATAACTATACCCTGACCATTTCCGGCAGCGGAGAGGTGGAGGACGGCAGTGCCTGGGAGTCCTATAAGACCAAAATCGACCATGTGGTGCTCACCGGCGGAGTGACCAAGCTGGGCGATCAGGCCTTCTACGGCTGCGACCGACTGAAAACCGTGGATTTCGGCGACAGCCTGGTGGAGATCGGCGCCAAGGCCTTCTATAACTGCACAGGCCTGACCTATATCCACCTGCCCGACACCTTCCGCACCTTCGGAGCCCAGTGCTTCCGGGGCTGCGAGAACCTGAAATCCGTCTACTGCGACGGCGGTATGCCCCGATTCAACGACAGCTGCCTGTGGACGGGCAGCTATGTGGCGGTGTTCTATCCCACCAATAATCCCTGGCCCAGCGAGTATACCTCTACCTTGATCAGCAGCTACGGCGGCAATCTGGGCATTATGATGGGCAACTTCGACCCCAACAACCTGCCTGCCTCCGGCAGCTCCACCGACAGCACGGAGGGTGACGGGGAGAACGACGAGACCCAGGCGGAGACCACTGAGGAGACCATCTCCCAGGCGGTGGACGCGCTGGATCCCACCTCCGCCATGCACGAGGCTCTGGTCGCCATGGCTCAGTCGGAGACCGCGCCGGAGACCACTGCCGCTACCCAGGCTACCACGGAGCCTGCCACCGTGCCTACGACGGTGGAAACCACTGTGGAAACCACGGCAGAGACCACGGTGGAGACCACCGAGGCGGCTACCACGGAGACCACCGAGCCTGCCCAGGAGGAAAAGAAGCAGAGCAAGGGCTGGATCGGCATCGCCATGGTGGCGGGGGTTCTGACCATGCTGCTGGCCGGCACCATGATCGTCCGGGGCATCGGCCGTCGGAATCAATTCTGAGCGTCTTAAAAAATGCTTAACAACTTCCGGGAAAATCACCCATTTTGGGGATTTCCCGGAGGTTTTTTTGGTGGGAACGGAAAAAATAAAAAAGTAGTTGTAACTTCTGTGAAAATGATGTAAAATAAGAAAACTGGATAAGATGCAAAATTATGCGAAAACTCGCTTTTGGAGGTCAAAAATTATGGAAAAACCCATTGTACTGGTCATTATGGACGGCGTCGGCAAAGGTGACGGCGGCCCCGGCGACGCGGTGAAGGTCGCCAACACCCCCACCCTGGACTGGCTGATCGCCAACTGCCCCCATACTTATCTGAAGGCTCACGGCACCGCCGTCGGTCTGCCCACCGATGAGGATATGGGCAACTCTGAGGTGGGGCACAATGCCCTGGGCTGCGGCCAGATCTATTCTCAGGGCGCCAAGCTGGTGGGCGAGTCCATTGAAAGCGGCGCGCTGTACGCTTCCGAGACCTGGAAGGATCTGATTGCCAACGCCAAGAACGGCAAGGCACTGCATTTTCTGGGTCTGCTGTCCGACGGCAACGTTCACTCCAATATCCATCACCTGATCGCCATGCTGCGGGAAGCTCACAAAGAGGGCGTGAAGCGGGTCTACTGCCACATTCTGCTGGACGGCCGTGACGTGCCCGCCACCTCCGCGCTGGAGTATGTGGCTCAGCTGGAGGATGTGCTGAAGGAGTTGAATACCGAAGGCTGCGACTACGCCATCGCCTCCGGCGGCGGCCGTATGAAGATCACCATGGATCGCTACGAGGCCAACTGGCCCATGGTGGAGGCCGGCTGGCGGACCCATGTGGAAGGAAAGGGCAGAATGTTCGCCTCCGCCAAGGAGGCCATCGAGACCTATCGAGCCGAAACCGGCTGCATCGACCAGGATCTGCCCGCCTTCGTGGTGGCCAGAAACGGCCAGCCTGTGGCGAAAATTGCCAACGGCGACAGCGTGATCCTCTTCAACTTCCGGGGCGACCGTGCCCAGGAAATTTCCCTGGCCTTTGACCGGAAGGACTTCGATAAGTTCGACCGGGGGGACTACACCGGCGTGAAGTTTGCCGGTATGCTCCAGTACGACGGAGACCTGAAGATTCCTGAGCATTACCTGGTGCAGCCCCCTGTCATTACCAACACCCTGACCGAGGTTCTGTGCAAGGCCGGTATCCACGAGTATGCCCTGTCCGAGACCCAGAAGTTCGGCCACGTTACCTATTTCTGGAACGGCAACCGCTCCGGCAAGGTGGATGAGAATCTGGAGGTCTACGAGGAGGTGCCCTCCGACGTGATCCCCTTCGAGCAGGCTCCGGCCATGAAGTCCAAGGAGATTACCGAGAAAATGGTGGCCAACATGGCTTCTCACAAGTTCCAGTTCCTGCGCTGCAACTATCCCAACGGCGACATGGTGGGTCACACCGGTGTCATGAAGGCTGTTGTCTATGCCATGGAGTGCGTGGACAAGAGCGTGAAGGCCATTCTGGAGGCTGCGGACAAGTACGGCTACATCGTCCTCATCACCGCCGACCACGGCAACGCCGACCAGATGACCGAGGTCAAGAAGGGCAAGACCATCGTCCGCACCGCCCACTCGCTGAACCCTGTTCCCTTCATCATCTACGACAAGGATCATGACTGGCACATCAAGGACGGCCATTACGGCCTTGCCAACGTGGCGCCTACCATCGTGAAGATGATGGGTCTGGAGGCGCCTTCCTGCTGGGAAAAGAGCATGATCTGATTTTTTAGGGAAACTCTGAATCAATCGCCATCGGCCGAGCAGCGGATCTTTTTCTCTATCCGTGCGGCTTCAAAAACGGGAAATACATACAGTATTCCTCCGCTTTTGAACCCTTCGGCTAGAGAAAAATCTCTCGCTGTCGGCTCTTGCCGATTGAATCAGAGCTTCCCCGATACATTACGAGAATTTTGGAGGTTGTAATATGGTACGTCACGAAAATCAGAACGGCAGCGTCAATGTGAGCACCAATGTCTACACCGATATCGTAGGAACCGCCGCCACCAACTGCTTCGGCGTGAAGGGCATGGCCGCCCGGAGCCTGACCGACAGTGCCTATCATCTGCTGCGCATTGAGTCCGTGGGCAAGGGCGTGAAGGTCACCTTCAACGAGGACGGCTCCATTTCCATTGATCTGCACATCATTGTGGACAACGTGAATATGAACGCCGTGGGCGCGTCCATCATTGAGGAAGTGCGCCATCAGGTTACCGAGTGCACCGGCACCCAGGTCCGGGAAGTCAACGTCTATGTGGACTCCATGATGATCGGCTGAGAATCGGAGGGAAAGAATCTTGAAACAGACAATCAACGGCGCGGATCTGCGCAGAATGATCATCAGCGCGGCAGCCGCCATTGAAAATCATAAGCAGGCTCTGAACGAGCTGAATGTGTTCCCGGTGCCCGACGGGGATACCGGCACAAATATGTCCATGACCATCACCGCCGCCGCGGCTGACCTGCGCAAGGCCGACGAGCCGGATCTGGGCAGTGCGGCGAAAATCGCCGCTTCCGCCATGCTCCGGGGTGCCCGGGGCAATTCCGGCGTGATTTTGTCCCTGCTGTTCCGGGGCATTTCCCGGAAGCTCAAGGGATGCACCGAGTGCGACGGCGTGCTGTGGGCGCAGGCTCTGCAGGAGGGCGTGGACGCGGCCTACAAGGCGGTGATGAAGCCTGCCGAGGGCACCATCCTCACCGTCTCCCGCCTGGCTGCCGCCAAGGCGCAGGAGGCTTCTCAGGAGAATAACTTCATTGAGTTCGTCCAGAACGCCGCCGTGGAGGAGGCCAAGATCGCCCTGGCCAACACCGTCAACCAGAATCCCGTCCTGAAGAAGGCAGGGGTGGTGGATGCCGGCGGCAAGGGCTGGCTCACCGCCCTGGAAGCCATGCTTTCCTCCCTGCAGGGTGAGGACGTGGTGGCCGACGAGGCCGCCGGTGACGCGCCTGCGGTGAAGGAAGCGGCGGACTTTGCCGATTTCAACACCGAGGATATCACCTACGCCTACTGCACCGAGTTCATCGTCAGCCGGGAAAACGACAAGGATCCGGAGGAGCTGCGCGCCTTCCTGAGCCAGCTGGGCGACTGCCTGGTGCTGGTGGACGATGACGAGATCATCAAGGTGCATGTGCACACCAATGACCCCGGCAAAGCTTTGAGCAAAGCCATTGCGTATGGCTCCTTCATCACCGTGAAGGTGGAGAACATGCGCCTGCAGCACACCGAGAAGGTCATGAACGAGAAGGATCTGGCTCCCCAGATCGCCACCGCCGAAAAGCCCCTGGGCGTGGTGTCCGTCTGCGCCGGCGCGGGTCTGGCGGACGTGTTCCTGAACCTGGGCGTTGACCAGATCATCTCCGGCGGCCAGACCATGAACCCCAGCACCCAGGATATCCTGGAGGCGGTGAACAAGGTGCCTGCCGAGACGGTGTTTGTGCTGCCCAACAATAAGAACATCATCATGGCCGCCGAGCAGGTGGACGCGCTGACTCCCAAGCATCTGGTGGTCATCCCCTCCAAGACCGTGCCCCAGGGCGTCACCGCCATGCTGGCCTTCAACCCCGAAGGAACCGTAGAGGAGAACACCGAGGCACTGACCCAGGCTCTGGACAACGTGGACACCATGCAGATCACCTACGCCGCCCGGAACTCCGACTTTGACGGCTACGATATCCACGAGGGGGATTATCTGGCTCTCTATGGCAGTCAGCTCTTCGGCACCAGCCGGGACATCCGGGTGCTGCTCAAATCCCTGGCGGAGAAGGTGCGCGACGAGGGCAAGGAGTATATCACCATCTACTACGGCGAGGACGTGAAGGAAAAGCACGCCCAGAAGGCCGCAGACATCTTCGCCGATATCTGCCCGGACGCGGATGTGAATCTGCTCAACGGCGGCCAGCCGGTGTACTACTACCTCATTTCCGCGGAATAACTTTGGCTCGGCAACACCCCGCAATTGCGTCTGTGGAGTCTGACAGGCATAATTGCCGGATTCTGCCGTAAACTAATCTGGTAAAGCAGTCAGCCCGCCGCCGGAATCGGCGGCGGGCTGACCCTACCTGCGGGCATCAATATGGGGGGATTGGATGGAAAAGCTTCCGAAGGGCGGGCTGATCGGAAAAACCTTGGGTGCTTACCGATCCATCCGGGAAAAGCGGATTCCCCTTCACGCCGCCTACGCAGGCTACTTCATCATTCTGGCGGCCTTTCCGGCATTGCTGATGCTAGTGAGCCTGCTGCGCCTTACGGGGCTGCAGGTGGAAATTCTCGTGGACATGATGAAGGATTTTCTTCCCAAGGCTCTGATGGAAACGGTGGAAAGCCTGGTCTACAGCACCTGGGTCAATTCCACCGGCATGGTACTGGGTCTGTCCGCGCTGACCGCCCTCTGGTCTGCCAGCCGGGGAATTTACGGCCTTCTGCGGGGACTGAACGCGGTGTACGGCGTGTGGGAAAACCGGGGCTATCTGTATACCCGGGGCATCAGCATGGTCTACACCTTTCTGTTTGGCATTGTGCTGATCCTGACATTGGTGCTTCATGTGTTCGGCAACGCCATTTTGGGGCGGCTGTCCATGGTGGACAATCCGGTGGTGATTTTCCTGGTGGATCTGGTGGACGTGCGGTTTTTCCTGCTGCTTACCCTGCAAAGCCTGATTTTTACGCTCATGTATATGGTACTGCCCAACGGGCGCAACGGCTTCGGGGAGAGCCTGCCCGGCGGGATTTTTTCCTCTCTGGGCTGGCTGGTGTTTTCCGACCTTTTCTCCATTTATGTGGAGCATTTCAACCGGTATTCTCTGATCTACGGCTCGGTGTATGCCCTGGCTCTGGGAATGCTGTGGCTTTACTGCTGCCTGAGCATTCTCTTTTACGGCGGGGCGCTGAATCACTGGCTGAGCCGCCGGGAAAAATGTTAACTTTTTCCGGCGTTTACGGCCTGTTCACACATGCCTGCTAGAATACCTCAAAAAAGGAGGGGTCTGGGTGTTTGGTTATGTAACGGCCAGTCTCCGGGAGCTGACAAAGGAGCAGCAGAAGCGTTACGGCGCGGTTTACTGCGGCATTTGTCGGCGGATCCGGGAGCAGTCCGGTCAGCTGGCCCGGCTGGGACTGAGCTATGATATGGCCTTTCTGGCACTGCTTCTCATGAGCCTCTACGAGCCGGAGGAGACGGGAGGAAAAAGCCCCTGCCTGCTCCATCCGCTGACCCGGCGGCAGTGGATAGACGGGCCTTACATCCGCTACGCGGCGGATATGAACGTGGCTCTGGCCTACTACAACTGCCTGGACGACTGGCATGATGACGGCAAACGATCCGCAAAGTGGATGGCAGACCGGTTTGAACCCCATCTTCCCAGAATCGAAGCCGACTGGCCCCGTCAATGTCAGGCCATCCGTCGGTGTCTGGACAAGCTATCCATGCTGGAGGCGGAGAATTGCCCCAACCCGGACGAGCCGGCAGGTGCCTTCGGCGAGCTGATGGGCGAGCTTTTCCGCGTCCGGGAGGACATGTGGGCGGACACCCTGTGGCAGATGGGAAACGCGCTGGGTCGGTTCGTGTATCTGCTGGACGGAGAGCTGGACTACGACAAGGACAAAAAACAGGGAAAATACAACCCATTCCTGGCCAGAGGCGACGAAAAAAACGCTCAGGCCTGGGAGGATTATCTGGTGCTGACCATGGGCAGGTGTACGCAGAGCTTTGAAAGGCTGCCCCTGGTTCAGGACAAGCCCCTGCTTGACAACATTCTCTACAGCGGCGTGTGGGTCAGCTACAACCGAGGAAAGAAAAAAGAGGAGGAAGGCCATGATTGACGATCCCTACAAGGTGCTGGGCGTTGACCGGAACGCTACCGACGAGGAAATTAAGCAGGCGTACCGGCGTCTGGCCAAAAAATACCACCCGGACTTGAATCCCGGCGACCAGGAGGCCGCTCTGCGGATGCAGGAGGTCAACGCGGCCTACGAGCAGATCAAGAACCCGGAGAAGGCGCAGAGCCAGTACGATGCCGACCCCTTCCGAGCCTACCGCCAGCAGACCTATCAGGATTATCAGGGCTACGGCGCCCAGCCGGAGGATCAGTACCAGCAGGCGGCCTACCAGTATATCCGCTTCGGCCGGTATCAGGAGGCTCTGAATACCCTTCAGAACTGCGCCCAGCGGGACGGTCGGTGGTACTATCTCAGTGCCATTGCCAACGATGCCCTGGGCAATCAGGTGACGGCTCTGGAGCACATCCGCCGGGCGGTGAGCATGGAGCCCCAGAATCCGGAGTATCTGGACGCTTTGAACCGGATGGAGCACGGGGGCGCGGCTTACCGGCAGAGCGCGGGGGGCTTCCGGGGCTTTGCCATGGGCGGCGATCCCTGCACCAATCTGTGCCTGTGCTATCTGGCCAATCTCTTCTGCTGCGGCGGCCGGGGCATGTTCTTCTGCTGTTAGCCGGGAGCCCCGGCTGGCAATGCGTGCGCGGCTGGTCTGTATTCGCAACACCGGTGGGCACCGCTCGGTATCGATTTTGCGGTGTGCTTGAATAGAAGATGTCATTGCGAACCAGTGCCGCAGCACTGGTGTGGCAATCCCCCGGTCATTCCGAGAACCAATTCAGGATTCGTAGGGGCCGATGCCCACATCGGCCCGTTCCCCAATATCATAGGCATGTCGGCGGGCCGATGAGGGCATCGACCCCTACGAAAATGTCGTACAACGCCTATATTCTCGACAGATGAAAAAATCCCTGGTATCTGAGATGATCAGATACCAGGAACTTTTTATACTTCCTTGTACATTCCCGAAGCGTCGTCCTTACGGACTACCTCGGAAACCGCCAGAACCTCCACGGCCACCGTCCGGCTGCCCATGGCAATCTCAATCCGGTCGCCTGTCTTTACGTCATAGCTGGCCTTGACCACCTTGCCGTTGACGCTGATCCGGCCATTGTCGCAGGCCTCGTTGGCTACGGTGCGCCGCTTGATGAGCCGGGAGACCTTCAGGTACTTGTCCAGGCGCATGTTACTTGGCCACGCTGTCCTTCAGAGCCTTGCTGGCCTTGAAGCCGGGCACCCGGGTGGCGGGAATTTCGATGGTCTGCTTGGTGTGGGGGTTGCGGCCGATGCGAGCCTCCCGATCCTTGGTCTCGAAAATGCCGAAGCCGGAAATCTGCACCTTTTCACCCTTCACAAGGGCGGCGGTGATGCTGTCGATCATGGCGTTCAGGGCACGCTCGGAATCCTTTTTGCTCATGCCGGTGCTCTCGGCGCAGGCGGCGATCAGTTCGGTTTTATTCATAATAATCGTAATCCTCTTTTCTACGGAAAAATCGTGACTAGCTTAACATAACTTGTCGGAAATTGCAAGTATTATTTCGGGATTTTCCTTACAATTTCAGAAAATCCGCGATTCTTTGCCCCTTGGGAAGGAGCAGGCAGTCGCTTCTCGTGATGGCCTTCAGCCGGACGGCGGCCAGGGCATAGACCACTACGCCCAGGGCGACGGGCAGGGCGCACAGCAGGAGACCGCTTTCCACCCTCAGAGCCGTCAGACCCTTGTAGCAGGCGGTGACGGCCAGACCCATGAGCGCGGCGGACAGGAAGGGGCGCAGAAGGTTCTTTGCCACGGCAGGCGGCTGCTCGATCAGCGTGCCCAGGGACACCAGGTTCAGAATGCTGATGGACACATAGCACACCAGAATGCCGATGGGGGTGCCCAGAATGTGAATGCTGGGGTTCCCGGTGAGCACATACACGGCGATCAGGTTCAGCACGCCGCCGATGAGCATATTGGTCACCGGGCGACCTGCGTGGCCGTGAGCCTGCATAATGGCGGTTGTCACCCTGACCACGGCGTTAAAGGCGATGGCGATGGCCAGAACGAACATGAGCTTCTGCGCCAGATCCAGGCTGGCTCCGGAGAACCTGCCCAGCAGGGCGGTAATGGGTCTGGCCAGCAGGGCAAGGCCGAAGGCGCAGGGCATGGACACGAGACCCGTGATCCGCACGGCGGATTCCTCGGTGGCCTTGGCCTCCCGGTAATTGCACAGGGTCAGCTGGGCGGTGATGGCGGGGATGATGCTGATGGTGATGGGGGTGATGAAGGCGCAGGGCATGTTGAAGATGGTCAGGCACATGCCGTAAATGCCCCGCATGGTGTCCGCCGCCCCCTGGGAGTAGCCCAGGTTCAGCAGCTGACCCATGTAAATTTTCGTCTCCATCATGGTAAAGAACTGCAAAATGGCGGAGCCTAGGGTGATGGGTACGGCGATGAGGAGCAATCCCTTGGCGGTGTCGGCGTAGGAACGGGGGCTGTCTTCGGTGACGGGAAGATACCCATAGCTTTTCCGGAAACAGACGTAAAGATACACCGAGGACACCAGACAGCTGGCGGTGACGCCCAGAATGGCGCCGCCGGCGGCGAGCGGTACGCTTCCCGTGGTTTTCAGGAGGATAACTGCCGCGGCCATGCCCACGATGAGCTTCACCGCCGCCTCAATGACCTGAGACACGGAGGTGGGGATCATGTTGCTCTGCCCCTGGAAGAACCCCCGGAAGGTGCTCATCAGGCAGATGAGCAGCACGCAGGGTCCCAGGCAGCCGATGGCCGCCCAGGCGTCCGGCTGGTTCTGGAACACCGCCAGCTGACGGCAGAAAACCGTCATAAGAAGGGATCCCCCGATGCCCAGTCCCAGGAAAATGCCCCGGGCGGTGTGGTAGATTCGCCGCACCTGGTTGTAGTGCCGCAGGGAGCTTGCCTGGGAGATCATCCGGCTCATGGCCACGGGCAGACCCGCGGTGGAGATCATCAGCAGCACATTATAAATATCATAGGCAGTGTTGAAATAGCCGAAGCCCTGGGAGCCGATGATGGCATTCAGAGGAATTTTATACAGGGCACCGATGACCTTGACAATGGCGGTGGCCATGGCAAGCAGGGCGGTGCCGTGGAGAAAATTCTGCTTTTTCTGAGCGTCAGACATAGAAAGCTTCCTTTCGTTGAATTGCGTTAGTCCTTGTTATCCTCAAAAAGCTTGGGGATGGCGTAGTTCGTCAGCTCCTCCACCACCTGACGCAGATCGATGGTGGGGAATTTGCCGTTTTCATAGAGAATTTTGCCCCGAACCATGGTCATGGCCACGTCGCCGCCCTTGGCAGACCAGACAAGGGCGTTCAGTACATTGTGGCAGGGCATCAGATGGGGGGCGGTGAAGTCCACCAGGATGATGTCCGCGTCCATGCCCTCCTGAAGCATACCGCACTGGGCAGCCCGACCCTGAGCCTGGGCACCGGACACCGTGGCCATCATCAGGGCGGCGGCCGCTGGAAGGGCGGCACTGTCGCCGCCTTCCCGGCGGGCATCCATAGCGGCGTAGCGCATGACCTCAAACAGATCCAGATTGCCGCACTCCACTGCGCCGCCGGTGCCCAGAGCCACATTCATTCCGGCTCTGACGGATTCCAGGATGGGGGTGGAGGCCCAGCCGGCCTTGGCGGCGGCCACGGGGGTGGAAACCGCCGTGACCTTGTGCTTTCCCAAAAGCTTACGCTCGTCAGGCTCCAGATATGTACAGCCTGCGGCGGTGGTGGGCACACAGAACAGGTTGTGACAGTTCAATAGCTCCCCAGGCCCCATGCCCGTGCGCTCCAGACAGGAATCCACCTCGCCCTTCGTTTCGGCCAGGTGCAGCTGCAGCCCGAGACCGGCTTCCGTGGCATAGCCCAGAAGACCCTCCCAGAGCCGGTAGTTGCTGGTGTACTCGGCATAGATGCCCGCGTCGATCCTGATCCGGCCATCGTCGTAATCGTGCCACTTTTCCACCACCCGCGTAAGCTCCCGGCACTGCTCGTCGGTCTCAAAGTCAAAGTCCTCGTTGGGGTCGATGAACCGGTAGGCGGACAGAGCCAGATTTGCCTTGATGCCCGCCTGAGCCACGGCCTCGGCGGTGGCATCCGGGTAGTAATACAGATCGGAAACGGAGGTCACGCCGAAGCGCAGGCATTCGGCGATGGCCAGCAGTGCCCCGGCCTTGGCACTGCGGGAGTCCATTCTGGCCTCCTTCTGGAGCAGAGCCTCCAGAGCCTGAGTGTTGCCCAGGTCGTCGGTGTAGCTGCGCAGGCTGGCGGTGGCCAGGTGGGTGTGACAGTTGATGAGACCGGGCATGGCCACCATGCCGGTGCCGTCGATGATGGTTTTGGGCGGGGTTTCCGGGGCGGATCTGCGGATGGAGACGATTTTGCCGCTTTCAATGCCGATATAGGCTCCGAAAATCACTTCCATCCGGGGGTTCATGGTCACGGCGGTGACGTTGGAAATCAGTGTATCCAAAGAAAACAACCTTTCATTCATAGTAAGGAGAACAATTCTTCCTTTTGGCGGCAGACGGAATCGATCATTTCGATGTACTGCTCCGGGAATTTGGGGTTATGGAACCGCTGGAGGGTGCCGTCGGGCAGGTTCACCTTGTTCATGCCACCGCCGCCCAGGGAGACGATGGTGTGCAGCTCCTCCATCATGTAGATGTTGTACAGGCAGTCCAGGCCGTCCCGGCTCCAGCCTACGTTTTCAAAGCTGCCGGACATGTACTTCTGCCGGTAGAGATAGTAGGGCTTGTAGGAAAGCCCCCGCAAGCTGGCGTTGGAGTAGTCCACCATCCGGGAGACCTCTAGGGCGGTGGACAGCCCCTCCCGCTTTTCAAACAGGTCGGCTCCCTTCTTCAGAGCCAGGGTGTGGACGGTGATGTTGGCGGGATTCAGGGCGGCCACCGTGTCCAGGGAACGGCGGAAGCCCTCAAAGTTATCCGTGGGCAGGCCTGCGATCAAGTCCATGTTGATGGCGGTGAAGCCAGCTTCTTCCGCCTGATGGTAGGCTCGGATCACGTCCGCGCCGGTGTGAGGCCTGCCGCAGACCCGGAGGACGGAATCCTCCATGGTCTGGGGGTTGATGCTCATTCGGTCGGCACCATGCTCCCGGATGGCTCGAAGTTTTTCGAGATCCAGGGTGTCCGGCCGGCCGCCTTCCACGGTGAACTCAATGCACCGGGAGAAATCGAAGGCTTCCCGGAGGGTATCCAGCAGCCGGATCATCTGGGGCGTTGTCAGGATGGAGGGGGTGCCGCCGCCGATGTAGAGCGTGCGAAGATGCTTGCCGCGCTCCTTCATTAATCTGGCAGTGACCCGGATTTCCCGTTCCAGGGCGGCAAGGTATGCGTCCAGCAGCTCGGTTTTCTTGCCGATGGTGCGGCTGACAAAGCTGCAATAGCTGCACCGGGTGGGGCAGAAGGGAATGCCCACATAGACGGACAGGTCGTTTGGCTCCAGAAGGGAAACGGCCTTCACCGTAGATTCCGAGCAGTCCACCGCCAAGTGCCTTCGCTCCGGGGTGACGTAATATACGTCCTTCATCAGCCGGTCGGCAGACCGGGGTGTGCCGCCCTCCAGGAGATGCTTCGTGGTGATTTTTGTAGGCCGGACTCCCGCCAGCGCGCCCCAGGCGGGCTTCCGGTCGAGAAGCTGGATGGCAGCTAAGTAGTAGCTCTGCTGCAAAATTCGCCTGCGGAGCCGGACGGTTTCCTCGCCGGCCTTCAGCCGCCGGACGGCGGTAACGGTCTTGCCGTTTCGGGTGATTCTGGCGGTGGCGGTGAGCCAGGTTTTCCCTCGGGAAAGGGCGGAAACCGCCGTCCCTTCGGGATTTTCCGGGAACAGAGCCATTTGCAGCTGCTCCACGGCGTAACGATCCTCGTGACCGATGAGTGTCAGATCCATGGGGCTTCCTCTCAACGCAGGTAGGGATTGTACTTCTTTTCGCTGTCCAGGGTGGTGGTTTCCCCGTGGCCGGGGAGCACCCAGAGATTCTCGGGGATGGCGGCAAGCCGTTTCAGGCTTTCCCGCATCTGCTCCCAGCTGCCCCCGGGCAGATCGGTGCGGCCGCAGCTTCCGGCAAAGAGGGTGTCCCCGGAGAAGAGGGCATCCTCCGTCCGCAGGCACACGGAGCCGGGGGTGTGGCCTGGGGTATGCAGGACGGTGATGGTAAGCCCCGCCAGGTGCAGCTTCGTGCCCTCGCCGTAGGTGTCGGTGTAATAGAGCTTGCCGCCGGTAAGCTGGGGCGGCAGATTCAGGTCCTCTGCGCAGAGGTAGACTTTACAGCCCGTGTCCGCGGCGATCTCCCGGACGGCTCCCACATGGTCGAAGTGGCCGTGGGTCAGCAAGGTAGCCTCCACCGTCAGCCCCAGCTCCGTCAGCTTGTCCAAGATGGTGTCCGCGTCGTAGCCGGGGTCAATGAGACAGCAGCGGCTTGAGGTGTTGTCACGGATGATGTAGCAATTGGTCTGGTACGCGCCCAGGGTCAGGGATTTGACTTCCAGCATAGCTGCCTCCTTTATCGTCTTGGGGTGTCCATCAGCTGGTCGGTGTCCAGCAGAATGGTCACAGGGCCGTCGTTAAGGGATTCCACCTGCATATCCGCCCCGAAGCGGCCGTGCTGCGGAGGATATCCAAGTTCCGCGCAGTCTGCCAGGAATCGCTCGTAGAGCCGGTTGCCCAGCTCCGGGTCGGCCGCCCCCGCAAAGCTGGGTCTGCGGCCCTTCCGGCAGCTGCCGTAGAGGGTGAACTGGCTGACCACCAGGACTTCTCCGTGGACAGCGTCCAGCCCCAGATTCATTTTTCCGGTTTCGTCCTCGAAGATCCGCAGACCCAGAGCCTTTTCCGCCAGATACCGACATTCTCTTTCCGTGTCGCTGGGGCCGACCCCCAGCAGGATGAGAAAGCCCTGGCCGATTTTGCCCACACACTGGCCGTCGATGGTCACGCTGGCGGATCTTACCCGGGTCAATACTGCTCTCATATATACAATCTCCTAAATCGTTTAATTCTGCCCCCGGCGGGAGTTGGTCACGTCCCGGATGTTCAGAAGCTTGGTGCGGATGGAATCCAGCTCGGCCACGTTCTTCACTTCAAACCGGATGGTGATGGTACTCCGGCCGCCGGGAAGGTCTTTCGCGTTCATTTCCTTCACCCGAACCCGGGCGGCACTCATGACCGTGGCCACATCCAGCACCAGACCGTCCCGGGTGATGCAGTCCAGCTCCAGGGTGGTCTCGAAGGGCTGCTCCTCCTGGGTGGCCCAGCGAACCCGAACCCAGCGGGCGGCCTGCTTGGGATCCTCCCGGGCGGCGGCGTTGGGGCAGTCTGCCCGGTGGATGGAAACGCCGAAGCCCTTGGTAATAAAGCCCACGATTGGGTCTCCGGGGACGGGGGTGCAGCACTTGGCAAATTTGATCATGCAGGAGTCGATGTCCTCCACGATGATGCCGTTGACGGCATGGCGGTTGAGAAGCTCCGTGTCGGAGTCCGGTTTTAAGCGCAGGGGCGTACCCGGAAGCTTTTCCGTGGTCTGAGCCTTCAGAGCCTTGTTCACGTCGTCCCGGATCCGGCCTACCGCCTTGGTGGCGGTGAGACCGCCGTAGCCGATGGCGGCGTACATGTCGTCCCAGCTGTCAAAGGACAGCTTCTGCAGCAGATGGGGCTCCAGCTCCGGGTTCGTCAGGGCACTCAGCGGCAGGCCTACCCGCTTGATCTCCGCCTCGAAGGAGGCTCGGCCGTGGACGATGTTTTCCTCCCGCTTCTCCCGCTTGAACCACTGCTTGATCTTGGTTCTGGCCTGATTGGATTTGCAGATGGTCAGCCAGTCCCGGCTGGGACCCTTGGCGGCCTTGGAGGTGAGTACCTCCACAATGTCGCCGTTTCGCAGCTTGGTATCGATATTGGCGATCCGGTTGTTGACCTTGGCACCGATCATGGCGTTGCCCACTCCGGAGTGAATGGCGTAGGCAAAATCGATGGGGGTGGAACCGGCGGGCAGGGAGACGATCCGCCCCTTGGGGGTGTAGACAAAGACCTCGTCGTCAAACATGTCGATTTTCAGGGACTGGACGAATTCCTCGGCATCGGAGTCCTGCTGGGTTTCCAGAAGCCTGCGAACCCACTCGAAGTCCTTTTCCGTGCCGGCACCGGTGCCCTGCTTGTATTTCCAGTGGGCGGCAATGCCGTATTCCGCGGTCTCGTGCATTTCCCAGGTACGGATCTGCACCTCGAAGGGAATGCCCTGGGAGCCGATGACGGTGGTGTGGAGGCTCTGGTACATGTTGGGCTTGGGGGTGGAGATATAGTCCTTGAACCGGCCGGGCACCGGGTTGAACAGGTCGTGAACGTGGCCGAGCACATTGTAGCAGTCGGGGATGGTGTTCACGATGACCCGGAAGGCGTAGATGTCGTAAAGCTCGTCGATGGTCTTGCCCTGAGCCTGCATCTTCCGGTAGATGGAGTATACATGCTTGATCCGGCCGTAGGTCTTGTTGGGAATGCCCACGGAGGAAAGCCGCTGGGTGATCTTGTCCTGAATGGTGCGCATGAACACCTCGTCCTGCTCCTTGTGGGCGTTCAGATAGTTCATGATCTCGTTGTAGGAATCTGGCACCAGGTACTTCAGGGCGATGTCCTCCAGCTCCCACTTGATCTTCTGCATACCAAGCCGGTGCGCCAGAGGCGCGTAGATGTCCATGGTCTCCTGGCATTTCTTCAGCTGCTTCTCCGGGGTCTGGTACTGCATGGTGCGCATGTTGTGCAGCCGGTCGGCGATCTTGATGAGCACCACCCGGATGTCCTTGGACATGGCCATGAACATTTTGCGCAGATTTTCCATCTGAGCCTGCTCGGAGGTGGAGAAGTTGGCTCGGGTCAGCTTGGTGACACCCTCCACAAGCTCGGCAACGGTGGAACCGAAGATGCGCTCAATGTCCTCGTGGGAGGCGTCGGTGTCCTCGATGCAGTCGTGAAGCAGCGCGCCCAGCACCGCGTCGCAGTCCAGACCCATTTCCGCTACGATCTGCGCCACGGCCAGGGGGTGAATGATATAGGGGGAGCCGTCCTTGCGCTTCTGCAGCTGGTGCTTGGCACTGGCGTAGTCCACGGCCTTGTTGATGAGGGTCCAGTCGGCTCCGGGAATGTGCTTGTTGATCGCCCGCTCCATGGCGGCATAGTGTTCTTCGAAGGTTTCCATGTTCTTCAGCTCTCTTTCGCGCGCAGCAGCCGCTGCATGGTCTGGCTGGTGGTCAGGTCAGCCTTTTCCGTTCCGGGGGTCAGCCGGATGGTGACGGATTTATGAAGCCGGGTGATTTCCAGCAGCCCCACATCCCGGAAAATATCCAGGCAGATGCTCAGCTGACCCAGGCTCAGGGGCTTGCCTGCCCAGCGGACGATCTTCCGGCACAGGCACAGAGGCGACTCCTGCACTTCCGTCCCGGCGCTTGCCAGATATCGCCAGACCATGGCCAGCATTGCCCGGTCGGGAAGGCAGGCGATATTCTCCCGGGACAGGTGCTCGCCCTTTTGCAGAGCGCGGTACAGGGAGGTCTCCGGGGAGCAGGCGGCCCGGCAGCTGGGACGGATGTCCAGAACGTTCATCTGGACGATCCGGTCTCCCCGATATTCGTTGATCTGGGGATGGAAGGCCACGTCCACCAGATCCCCAGGGGCAATGGAAACGCTCTGGGGGTTGGCGGAAAAGTAAATGGCACCGAAGGTGAAATGCCCCTTGCGCAGCCGCAGCCGCATGTGCCGGCCGCCGCCCACCATGCTGATCCGCTCAATGGTCAGCCCGGACATGGACAGCACCGGCTTGGGGCAGCCGTTGCCGCAGGGCTCCAGCGCGTTCAGCGAATCGATGCCCGGAATGGTCAGAAGCTCCGGGTCAATGGCGCAGTCGACATCCAGACTGGTGCGGGGCATGTCGTCCTGGTAGTAGTCTGCGGCCAGGGCGCAGATCTGACGGCGGAATTCCGGAATGTTCTTCCGGCTGATGGTAAAGCCCGCCGCCAGCTCGTGGCCGCCGTAGCTTTCCAGAAGGGGGGACAGGGTGCTTAAGGAAGCGAACAGATTGAAGCCGCCGTGGCTTCGGGAGCTGGCTTTGCCGTGCTCCCCGTCCAGGCAGATGAGGAAGGCCGGACAGGCGTATTCCTCGGCGATCCGGCTGGCCACAATGCCCACGACCCCCTGATGCCAGCCCTCATCCGCCAGGACGATGGCCTCCGGGGGCTTACCGGCAGGCAGCATGGCCACCGCCTGCCGGTAAATCTCCGATTCCACCGCCTGCCGCTGCCGGTTCAGGGCGCACAGCGCCTTGGCGGCGTCGCTTGCCTCCTGGGGATCGTCGGTCAGAAATAATTTCAGAGCCAGATCGATCTGACCCATCCGGCCTGCGGCGTTGATCCGGGGGGCCAGCATAAAGCCGATGGTGGAGCAGGTGACGGATTTGGGATCGCAGCCGCACTCGGCCATGAGAGCGGCAATGCCGGGACGCTTGGTGTGGGCCAGCAGCTCCAGCCCACGGGCGGCGAACACCCGGTTTTCCCCCCGCAGGGGCATCACGTCCGCCACGGTGCCCAGGCACACCATGTCGGCGTACTCGGACAGCACCGCCTCCGTGTCCCCACTCAGGGCGCAGGCCAGCTTGAAGGCAATGCCCACGCCGGAAAGATCCTTATGGGGGTAGCCCCCATCAGGCCGGTGGGGGTCAACCACCGCCACCGCCTCGGGCAGCGCGTCCTTGCATTCGTGGTGGTCGGTAATGACTAAGTCCATGCCCAGCTCCTTGCACAGCCGGGCTTCCGCTACGGCGGTAATGCCGCAGTCCACGGTGACGATGAGCTGAACCCCCTCGTCGTGAAGCTGATGCAGGGCGATGGCGTTCAGGCCGTAGCCCTCCTCCAGCCGGCCGGGGATGTAGCTGACGCAGTTGCCTCCGTGGCTGCGGAGGAAATCCGTCAGAAGACAGGTGGCGGTAATGCCGTCCACGTCGTAATCGCCGAATACCGCAATTTTTTCCTTGTTTTCGATGGCCAGCGCCACCCGTCCGGCGGCCAGAGCCATGTCCGTCATCGCGAAGGGGTCAGGCAGGGGCGCGCTGCGATCCAGATAATTCTTCGCCTGGGTACCGTCCTGAATGCCCCGGGCAGCCAGCACCATGGCAGACAATGGGGCGTAGCCCGCGCCGACCAGGGCGTTCACCGCCGTTATATCCGGCTTCTTCTCATTCCAAATTCCGTATTTCACCTTAGCACACATCCAGTAATAAGCATTTTCCTTACATTATAACAAAAAACCGGACAATGTACAATAGGAAGATGGAATTTTCTTTCATTCTCCCGGGGCGTGGCTCAGCTGCAGCGCAGCCACGGCGACCATGGGCGCGGCGATCATCCCGACAATGCCCCACAGGCGGCAGCCGATATACAGAGCGGCCAGCGTCACCAGCGGGTCAAGACCCAGATGCCGCCCCAGAAGCTTGGGCTCCAGAATGGAGCGGGTCAGGGCGGCGGTGGCGTAGACTCCGGCGATCCCCAGAGCCAGCACCCGGTTTCCTTGGAGAAAGCACACCAGAGCCCAGGGCACCAGCACCGTCCCCGTGCCGAAGACGGGCAGAGCGTCCACCAGAGCGATGGCGAAGGCCCACAGAAGGCTTCTGGGAATCCGCAGCAGGGTCAGCCCCGCCGCCGTGATGCAGAAGGTGACGCTCATCAGCTTCAGCTGAGCCGTCAGCCAGCTGCGAAGCGTCCGGCGAAGCCGTCTGAGACGGGCCAGCAGAATGTCCAGTTTGTCCTTGGGAATTTTCCCCGGAAGCCACTGGCGAATCCTCGGGAGCCGGGCGGAAATGAGAAAGGCGGAGAGAATCCCGGTGCCGAAGCCCAGGGCACTGTCCGGCAGACGACCCAGAATTCCGCCTGCCAGCCCCAGAAGCCAGGCGGTGATTTTGCCCAAAAGGGTACTTCCGTCAGAAAACAGCAGCCGCAGATTCTCCGTCAGCATGGGACGCAGACTTTGGGGCGCCCGGGCGGCCAGAGCCAGAAGGTTGGTCTGCACCAGGTCAAGCCCCGTCCGGGCGGCATCCTCCAGGCCGGGGAGAATCCCGGCCAGAGAGCGCAGCTGACGCAGAGCCGCGGCGCACAGCACCGTCAGCAGCAGTGCCAGAAAGCAGAAGGCCAGGCTTACCCCCAGAGCGGCGGCGGCCTGCCGGGGCAGCCGGAGCTTTTTTTCCAGAAAGCGCACCATAGGCTCCGCCGCCAGAGCCAGAGCCAGCCCCAGCAGGAAGGGTTGGATCAGAGGCAGCAGGAACCGCAGAGCCAGCCACACAAGGACAAGACCGACCAGAAGGGAGAGTATGTTTTTTCGGGGAAGACCCACGGCGAATGCTCCTTTCGATGGGAAGATAAGGGGTTGCTTTTTTAGAAATGTGTGCTACAATGACATCCGTGGAGAACAAATGTCGTTCTGCCGAAAACGGCAGCGGAGATATCAGGAGGTCGAACATGTCAACCAAACCCAAGTATTACATTGTGGAAGCGTCCGCGCTGCCAGAGGTTTTCCTGAAGGTAGCAGAGGCCAAGCGTCTGCTGTCCACCGGTGAGGCGGCCACGGTGAACGAAGCCACCAAAATGACGGACATCAGCCGCAGTGCCTTCTATAAGTACCGGGACGCGGTGCTTCCCTTTCAGAATATGATGACCGGCCGGATCATAACCTTCCAGCTGCTGCTGCACGACGAGCCGGGACTGCTGTCCCATATCCTGGTGGTATTTGCCGATGCCAAGGCCAACATCATCACCATCAATTCCATCGTGCCCACCAACGGCACGGCGGTGGTCACCATTTCCGCGGAGACCATGGATCTGACGGTGAGCCTGGAGGAGCTGCTGCGGCAGCTGGCAGCCACCCGTGGCGTGGTCAAGGCGGACGTCCTGGCGGGCTGAGAATCACATACCGGGAGGGGCAGAGATGCCCCTCTATTTCTTTGCGAAAGAGGGTTCCATTTCCATAAAATCCCCATAGCAACCCGAAACATTTTGACGCAGTACGTTAGGGCGGCCGGGGGATTCGTAGGAAGCACTGGATAAATTGACAAGAGCTGTGAGCGAGAGATTTTTCGGCCAATCAAGGCAGAAAAAGTGGAGGAATACTAGATGTATTTCCCACTTTTTCTGATGAAGAGTGGGCGGAAAAGATCCGCTCACAGCC
>ERZ808262.392-NODE-392-length-22391-cov-3.719063_pt1 | contig 22391 bp, 20 predicted proteins | sample MGYA00520895_ERZ808262 | MGnify/ENA primary metagenome ERZ808262 (study PRJEB31516, sample SAMN03275588) | gut metagenome | biome: mammalia-associated habitat; material: feces | host: Papio cynocephalus | place: Kenya | collected 2012-08-02 ... | reverse complement strand
TCGAAGCCGTCTCTCGTGCCGCTGCCGGCCTCACGGCCGATGAGGACGATCTCAGCGTCATTGCCGCCGACATCCTTCCAGTTGGTGATCTCGCCGGTGTAGATCTTGGCGATGGTCTCAACGTCCAAGTCAGAGACGGGGTTCTCGGGGTTGACAATGATTGCGATGCCGTCGAGGGCGAGCACGGTCTCTTCAAGGCCGCTGGCCTTCTCGTCGTCCTTGAGCGCACGGCTGGAAAGGCCGATGTCGCAGCGTCCCTCGCTCACGGCGGTGATGCCGGAGCCGGAGCCGGTGGGGTTATAAGTGAAGGTCACGCCCTTGTTGGCTTCCATGAAGGATTCGCCAAGTGCGCCGATGACCTTCTCCATGGAGGTGGAGCCGTCGGTGGCGACGGTGCCGGTCAGCTCTGCGGGAGCTTCGGTTGCCGCGGGGGCTTCGCTCGCTGCAGGAGCTTCGGTTGCTGCGGGGGCTTCGGTCACCGCAGGAGCTGCGGTGCTGCCGCAGGCGGTGAACAGTGCCAGCGCCATGACAAGTGCCAGAACTATGCTTATTGTCTTTTTCATTTCTGTTTCTCCTTTTATACTTACATCGTTTCCGGGGTTCTGTTCCCCATAGCCAGCTGCAAGCTTTTGCTTTCTGACTACGCTTATCAATATACCCTTCAAGTGTAAAAATAAAAATCTTCACTGCGTAAAATCCGTGTAAAAGCACATGCTGTCCGCATATATTTCTTCTTTAGCGCCTAAAATCGCTAATGCTTTGCGGTAAATTTTATGGGTATGACGTTTCACGGCTTTTTCAGTCATAATTCTTATATATCCGTATTTTTTGTGCAAATTTACCGCCACTAGCCTATTGACAAATGAATTTTGCTGTGGTATATTCACGCCATACTTGGAAAGGAAGCCGATGATAACGATGAAGCTTTTCCGCTGCATTGCAGACCGATATTATTATTGCTATTACTTTTATTTTCAGAAAGTAATGGCGATTTGTGATGCACACAACCGGATTTATGCTTGATCGGCGCTGTCGGCTCTCTTTACTGAGCTGCTTTGACCGTGATGGGTATCCGCCGTGTGGACCACAAGTCCGCACGGTTTTTTCTTTATAGTAACCGCTGAGCAGCGTGCCGTCAGGGTCTGAACGGCAAATATCCCTCCTGATTTCATGAAATCTTCTTGAAATGCACATAGTATTCCTGTGAAAATTTCATTTCGTCAGCCGGAATGTTTTCCCGTTCATCCATCTGCCGTCATTTACTCAGTGCTTACTATGATGATTCTCCCATTCACGGATAGACAACATGTATGAAAAAGGAACGTTTGGAGGAAACGAAAATGAAAAAGAAAAATCTTCTCTCCGCTGTTTTGACCGTTGTTCTGGCGCTTGCAATGTGCCTGAGTCTTGCCGCGTGCGGCTCTTCCGCCGCCCCGGCTGCAACCGAAGCGCCCGCCGCCGATGCTGCCCCGGCTGAGGATACCGCTGCGGATTCCGACAAGGTGTTCACCGTCGGTATCTGCCAGCTCGTGCAGCATGAGGCGCTTGACGCTGCGACGCAGGGCTTCATGGACACACTGAAGGACAAGTTCGGCGACAAGGTCGTTTTTGACGTGCAGAACGCTGCCGGCGACAGCGCCGCATGCAGCACCATCGTCAACTCCTTTGTCTCCAAGAACGTTGACCTCATCCTCGCCAACGCCACCCCGGCGCTCGCCGCCGCTTACAACGCAACGTCCGAAATCCCCATCCTTGGCACTGCCGTCACGGAGTACGGCGTTGCCCTCGGCATTGAAGATTTTACCGGCACCGTCGGCGGCAACGTCTCCGGCACGTCCGACCTTGCCCCGCTTGACGAGCAGGCGGACATGATCGTCGAGCTTTTCCCCGATGCCAAAAACGTCGGTCTTCTCTACTGCTCTGCCGAGCCTAACTCCGAGTATCAGGTCAAGGTCGTCGAGGAAGTGCTGAGCGCCAAGGGCGTCGCCTGCACTCGCTACTCCTTTGCTGACACCAACGACGTCGCCTCCGTGACCACCAAGGCCGCCGCCGACTCCGACGTTATCTACATCCCCACCGATAATACCGCCGCCTCCTGCACCGAAACCATCGGCAACATCGTCCTCAGCGCGAAGACCCCCGTCATCGCCGGCGAGGTCGGCATCTGCCGCGGCTGCGGCGTGGCGACGCTGTCCATCAGCTACTACAACCTCGGCGTGACCACCGGCGAGATGGCAGTAAAGATCCTCACCGGCGAGGCTGACATCTCCACCATGCCCATCGAGTACGACAACAACCCTGTCAGGATGTACAACCCCACCGTCTGCGAGGAGCTTGGCATCCCCGCCCCCGAGGGCTACGAGCCTCTGAGCTGAGCGCTCGCCTCTTATTATAAATAGAACGAATACTAAAAGGACAGGTGTGAAATATGCTTATTGATTTGCTCGGCGCATTGCCAGGCGCTGTCGCGCAGGGTCTCATATGGGGCGTTATGGCCATCGGCGTGTACATTACCTATAAGATACTCGACATTGCGGACCTCACCGTTGACGGCACGATCTGCACGGGCGCGGCGGTATGCACGATGCTCATTCTCGCGGGCGTGAACCCGTGGGTGTCCGTTCTGCTTGCACTGCTTGCCGGCATGCTCGCCGGCGCGGTCACCGGCATGCTCCACATCCTGCTCGGTATACCGGCGATCCTCGCCGGTATACTCACCCAGATGATACTCTGGTCGGCAAACCTCAAGATCCTGGGCAAGGCGAATCAGGCTCTCTCCGCGCGCTCCACCCCCGTCATTCTCTCGCAGATGGACATTCCCTCTGCGCTCACCGTGCTTGTGATCGCTGCCGTCGTGCTTATCGCGCTGCTCTATTGGTTCTTCGGCACGGAGCTTGGCTGCGCCATCCGCGCCACGGGCTGCAACCCTGTCATGAGCCGCGCACAGGGCATCAACACCAACACCGCAAAGCTCCTCGGGCTTGCGATCTCCAACGGCATCGTCGCCCTCTCCGGCGCGCTGCTGTGCCAGTATCAGGGATACACTGACATCAACATGGGGCGCGGCGCAGTCGTCATCGGGCTTGCCGCCGTCGTGATCGGCGAGGCGCTCGTCTCGCGCCTTTCGCAGAATTTTGCCGTGCGCCTTGCGGGCGTCGTCGTCGGTGCGATCGTCTATTACCTTGTGTATCAGACCATCATCTTCGTCGGCTTCGACACCGACCTTCTTAAGATGTTCTCGGCCATCGTCGTCGCGGCGTTTCTGGGCATTCCGTATCTGAAAAAGAAGCATATCAGGGGGGTAAAAAGCCATGCTTGAGCTAAGACATATAACCAAGGTCTTCAACCGCGGAACGGTTGACGAGAAGGTCGCGCTCAACGACCTCTCGCTCACGCTCAACGACGGCGACTTTGTCACCGTTATCGGCGGCAACGGCGCGGGCAAAAGCACCATGCAGAACGCCATCTGCGGCACATGGCAGCCCGATGAAGGGCAGATCATCCTCGACGGCATCGACGTGACCTCCCTGCCGGAGCATAAGCGCGCCAAGTACCTTGGGCGCGTGTATCAGGACCCTATGATGGGCACGGCAGCCGGGATGCAGATAGAAGAAAACCTCGCTCTCGCGGCGCGGCGCGGCAAGCCGAGAACCCTGCGCCCCATGATAACGCGCGATGAGCGCGAGAGCTACCGTCAGCTTCTTGAAGAGCTGGGACTGGGGCTGGAATCGCGCCTTTCCACGAAAGTGGGTACGCTCTCCGGCGGGCAGCGTCAGGCGCTGACGCTGCTGATGGCAACGCTGCAAAGCCCGAAGCTGCTGCTGCTTGATGAGCACACCGCCGCGCTCGACCCCAAGACCGCCGCGCGCGTGATGGAGCTGACGGACAAGATCGTCAACGAGACAAAGCTCACAACGCTTATGATCACCCACAATATGCGCGACGCCATCAACTACGGCAACCGTCTTATCATGCTGCACGACGGGCGCGTCATTCTTGACATTTCCGGCGAGGACAAGGCAAGGCTCACCGTGCCGGAGCTTCTGGAGATGTTCTCCAAGGCAAGCGGCAACGAATTTGCCGACGACCGCGCCATACTGTCGTAAGGCTTTCAGAGTATAAAAAAAGAACCCCTGGAGGGGTTCTTTTTTTGCGGTATATTCACGCCTCATGGCTGCCTTTGCCGTGCTTTTTTTCCCAGCGGCGGCGGCCCTGTACGCGGATCGCCTCCTCGGCGTCGTCGCGCCAGCGGGGCAGCACGTCCTCTTCAAGCTTGCGCTTGCCGACGACGGCGTACTTCACGGCGTACACCAGCGCCGTCACGCACGGCAGCACCAGCGCCGCCGCGCCAATGAGCAGCAGCAGCGCCGCCCTGTCCTCCACACCGCGCGCGGCGTTCTCCCAGTATGGATATATCACGCCCCGCGTCTGCATGGAGCGAGTGCCGAAGCCCTTTATCAGCTTCCACAGATTCTCCATCTGGAAACGCTCGGTGTTATTGATGATCTCGCCGCGTCCTATAGGGAATTTCTCCTGCACTACGCCTACGGCGAAGTTTTTGACCGGGTTCGGCAGCACGACCTCATAGCACTGTATGCCGGTGGACGCGGACGCGGCGGAAGCCGCTGCCGCCGCAGTACCGTCGCCCGCAGCCGCGCCGTCAGAGCCGGTGGACGCGGAATTGAGCGTGAGCCATGCGTCGTAGGAAATGAATATCCCCATGCCGTCGGTATACGCCCTCTTCGTGGCAAAGTCCTGCTCGCGCTCGATAACGCCCGCAACCACGAACGGCACGCCGTTTATTTTGAACGTCATGCCCTGTATATCCGTTCCGCCGAACAAAAGCCACGCGGTCTCCTCGTCGAGCAGCGCCCTGTCCTGCATAAGGTCGGCGGCGGCGATGTAGCTGCCGCTGATGAGCGTTATGGGATGGAAGGAGAAAAACTCCCCGCCCACCGCCGTGGCGTACACATCGCCCTTGCCCAAGGCGCTTGATACGCTCACCCTGGCGCTGCAGCTCCATGCGTCGGCGGTGAGTACATCGTCGGTGTCAACGTCGAGCGCCGCCTCGTGCAGCTTCGTTGCCATCGCCTCGCGGAACGCGCCTATCTGACTGAGCGTGACCGTCTCATCGACAGGGATAAAGCAGCTGACCTGTACATACTCGATGTCGCTTCCGCCGCGCCAGCGCTCCGCCTCCAGTTGGCTCGGCAGCAGGCGCGAAAGCCGGTGTATGCCCAGAAAGCACCCCAGCGCCGCCAGCAGCAGCACAAGATCCGCGGCAAAGAGTATTAACTTTTTCTTTCCGAGCCTGCGGACAAATTCTTTCATATGCTTTTCGTCAAAATCAGTTCTCCGCGTCGGCAAGCCGCACCATGTCGCCGTTGGCGACCGGGGCGGAGGACGTGGTTATCACATAGTCGCCGTTGCTGAGATCGGCGGTGACGGCTGAATTCGTATCGTCCGCGGCGAGCACCTCAATTGCGACGCGCTTTGCAATATAGCGGTTGCCGAGGGGGGAGTTCTTCGCCGTCACGGCGAGCACGAAGCTGCCGTTGGAGTCGGTGCGGATGGCGCTGTTGGGGATGATGGTGTCGTAATTCGCGCTCTTCTGCCCGACGGAGAGCGTGACCTCCGACCCGGAGGTCACGTCGCCCTCAAGGTCAAAGGTGAGGGTCTTGTTGGTCATGGGGTTTTTCTTGTCGGTCTGGATGGTGGCAAGCGTCGCGACTATCTTGTTGCCCCAGTAGTAGTTGCTTATCGTCGCCGTGTCGCCGACGTGCAGGCGCTTTGCCTGATCGTTCGTGACGGAAAAGCTGACGGTATAGCCCTGATCCGGCACCTCGATGGAGGCGAGTATATCGTCCTTTACGACGCTGTCGCCCGCAGTGCAGTTGACCTCCGTCACCGTGCCGGAGACATTTGCGGTGATGGTGTTCTCGTCGCCCTCGCCGCTGAGCTTCTTTATCTTCTCCTGCTGGCGCTTTATCTTGTTGGAGATAGAGGAAAGACCGGCGGAGGCTGAAGCAATGGAGCGATCCTGCTGTGCCGCAGCCATGTTAAGCGCAGCCATGCTTGCATTATATGCTTCTATTGCCTGATCTCTCTTCTCCCGTAGTTCGTTCAACCCGGAAGAATCAACGCCGTAGGTTTTAAGCTGCGTCTCTATCGCCTTGAGTTTTAATTGCTGCGTACTTACAAAATATTGCAGACCGGTAATATAATTCAGTCTGGCAGCCGCTACCTGAAGAGTTATTGCGTTGCCATTTTTATCTATGCCCTTTAATTCTTCAATTTGCTCATTTTTCAGATCGTTTTCCTTTTTAACCAGTTCTTGCCACGCATTGTATGCCTTTTTTACTTCTTCTTCTGTTGGAACTTTTTCCTCTCCCGCCTGTGTACCAACTGTGACAAAGGGTCTGAACAGAGTGCCTTGTGCTAATTCAGTCGAAGAATTGACCTCTGTGTTTTCAACTTTTTCTTTCTCGCCGTCTTGCTTATTTTCAGCAGTGCCAGTTCCAGTTCCAGTGCCCGATGTTCCGCCGGGCGGCGTTGGAGTTGGCTCAGGTGTTGGTGTCACTAATATCTGGCTTGTGTATTCTGCGTATACCTTGTTGTAATAACTTTCTGCCTCCGCCACTTGTCCTGCTATCAGGGAAAGCACGAGCTGCTGTGCCTCAAGCTGCTGATTTGCGGTGGCAACATTCTGCTCTATTGCCTGTTTTTCTTTTAATAAATCTTGGACTTCCTTAGAAGAACCCGCGTTTTCATATTCCTTGCTTGCATCGTCATATGCCTTTTCCGCCGCTGTCATGGCTCTTCTCGCCTGCTCTACGGCATTGCGCTCAGTAACAAAGCTGTCCGCCAGCGGCACGCTCAGTGCCGACTGCGCGTACTGGGTCTGCAGATCTTCCAGCGCTATCATCGCTTCCTCAAGCTCCGTTGAGTCCGCCGCACCCAGCACGAACAGCACGTCCCCCGCGTTGACCTCCTGCCCCGCCTTCACCGCGACCTTGCCGATGGTCATGTTGGACTTCGCCTTGACCTTGTGGTTGCCGACGGCGGTGACCGTGCCCGTGCCGCGCACCTTGGCGGTTATCGTGCCGTTGGAGACCATGCTCGTGGCGACCTCGGGCAGGGAATGGTTCATGATGGTGTTGGAAAAGAAGGTGAGCAGAAGCAGCACCACAAGAAACACTATCGCCGCATCCTTGACCCATGCTCTGTTTTTCGGTTTTGTTTCCATTTCTATACCTCGCTTATTGCTGCGTATCTCTGTCCTCAGCCCTTGACGCTGCCGGAGTTGGCAATACCCTCGACAAGGTACTCCTCCCCGTGCAAAAACAAAAGCAGCGTCGGGATCATGTACACCGTCGCCATAGCGAACGCCAGCCCTATCTCGCCGGAGTTTATCGACGAGAGGAACACGCTCAGCGGCTGCTTGTCCGCATCGTCGAGCAGGATAAGCGGCTGCTCGACCATGTTCCAGTAATCTATGAACACAAGTATCGCTATCGAATACAGCGCCGAGCGGCACTGCGGAAGACATATTTTCGTGAATATATCCCACTCGCCCGCGCCGTCCACCTTTGCCGCCTCGATGAGCGCATACGGAATGCGCCGCATGAACTTTGTCAGCAAAAACACGGAAAACGGCGCGAACATGCCCGGCAGGATGATCGCCCAGCGCGTGTTCAGCAGCCCCAGCCAATCGCTGACAAGGTAGTTGGGGACGAGCGTCACCTGATACGGCATGAGCATCAGAATGACGTAAAAGAAGAATATCCCGCTTCTCACCCTGCCGCGCCAGCGCGTGAACGAATACGCCGCGACGGAGGCGATGCCCACCTGCAAAATAACGATGGGCACGACAAGGATGATGCTGTTCCAGAATTTCAGCAGATACTCCGGGGATTTTATAAGACCCGTGATATACTGCGAGAGCGTCACCTTATCCGGGATGAACTTGAGATTGACCGTCTTGGAGACGTAGCCGCCGGACGTCGTGGAAAAGATCATGCCGTAATTCGCCTTTATCTCCGACTCGGACATGAAAGAATTCGTGATCGTCAGCACCGTCGGCAAAAGAAAGAGCACCGCAAAAGCAAGGCACAGCAGGAACATCACGCCGCGGCTGAAATAGCGTTTTTTCTTCATCCCTCCACGTCCTTTCCGAACCAGTCCTCCGCCTTGAACAAAAGGGCGATCAGCAGCACCATCACAAGCGCCATCACGACTGCCGCGGCGGAGAGCTTCTGATAATCCAGTGACTTGAAGGTGTTGTTCATAAAGTGCTGGAGCATATAAAGCGTCTCATAAGGGTAATCCCCGGTGAGAAGATACACCTCGCGGAAGACCTTGAACGAGTTGATGAGCGACAGGATGGTGACGAAAAGCACCGTCGGCGAGAGGTAGCGCAGCTTTATGGCGAAGAATTTATACGCCTCGCTCGCTCCCTCAACGTCCGCGACCTCAAGAAGCTCCTTGGGGATGTTCGCCAGCCCCGCCATGAAAAGTATCATGAAATAGCCGAGGTTTTTCCACAGAAAGAGGATGACGACGACCGCCTGACTGTGATCTGACTGAAGCCAGTCTATCTTATCTGCGCCGAAGAGCATCAAAAACTCATTCACCGTGCCGTTGAAGTTGAAAAGCACCTGCCATATCAGCACGACCGACGCCACCGGCACCATCATCGGGCTGAGAAAGAACGTGCGGAACTGCGACTTCATCGGGATGCGGCATTCCAGCATCAGCGCCAGCCCCAGCGACAGCACCACCGCCAGCGGCACCGCCCACGCGGAAAATGTGAGCGTATTCTTTGCGGCGAGGAGGAACGCGGAGTTGTCAAAAAGCTTGACAAAGTTCTCGAGAAACACAAAATTGCGCGAGCCGACCCCATCGATGACAGAATAGTACACCACCACGCCGAACGGCACGATGAAAAACACCGCCACGCCCAGAAGGCTCGGCGAGAGGAAGCACATGCTCTGCAAAAAGTCCTTACCCTTTTCATTCAGTTGTAGTTTGCGACTTTTCATACCGAATCATCCAGACGTCTGCCTGCCAGATATTGATCGAAATTTACTCTATATATTGTACAACACAAGGCAGAATATTTCAATATGTATAATTCCTGCCAAGGTTTAATCCTCGTTTAAAATGGGGCGCGTTCGGAAACGCGCCCCATATACGTTTTTGCTTTTTCAGCGGCAGCGCCGCTGTGCGGTGTAATCCCGCGTCAGCCTGAGCGTGGGTATGCCCGCTCGCTCAGCGCTGCTCGTTGACGTAGATATTCGCCTTGCTCTGCACGAGCTTTGCCACGTCCTCGGCGGTCTTCTGCCCGGAGAAGTACGCCTGCGACTGCTCCTTGACAATGTCAAATATCGCGTCGGAGCTGAAATCATAAAGTGCGGTGGTGGAGGTGATGACGGAGTACAGCTCGTCCGCCTGCTCCTGCGTGAGGGCGTAGAAGTCTATCACGCCGTTTGCCGTGCCGAAGCTCATGCGCGCCACGGGGATCTTGTTGCCGTCCTCGTCGAGCTTATAGTTGCCGTTTGCATCCTTTTCGTACTCGGGCGTCATGGCTTTCTTTATGCGCTCGTTATATGCGCTGATATTGGAGGGGATGCTGTAAGCATTGGCCTCGTCCATCTGGTATTTTTCAGTGAAGAACTGCCTGAGAAATTCCCACGCGACGTCCTGATGCTCGCTCTTGGCGGAGATGGCATAGCCCGAGTCGATGCTGATGAGGTTGCCGGGCGTGCCGTCGGCGGTCGGATAGCCGATATACGTGGCGTCGCCGCCGAAGTACGAGTCATTATAGAACACGCTCTCGATGGAGTAGATGCTGCCCTGCATGAGCATCTGCCGCCCCTCGGCTATACGGGTCTGGGTGTCGTCCTCGGCGGTGTACTCGTAGTTTTCATAATCGAAGCTCTCCGGGAACTGCGCGGCAAACGCCAGCAGCTCGGCAAACTCCTCGCTGTCGAAATTGCACTCGCCCGTGCTCCAGTTGACAAAGTCCTTCATGTCAAGGCTCAGGCAGGTGCGCAGTATATCGTCGCGCGTGGTGTACACGTCGAACGCTTCGCAGCCCTCCGGCATGGAGGCGAGCGCGGCGTTGAACTCGTCATACGTCCAGCCCGGCTCCTCGCCGACGACGGACGCCGCGCCTATCACGGTGATAAGCCCGAAGCTGGACACGGTGGAGTAAAGCCCGCCGTTCACCTCAAGCGCCGCAAGCACGTTGGGGAAGAAATCCTCCCTGCCGAACTCGCTGTCCGCATCTATGAACGGGTAGAGATCCGCCAGCAGCCCCTTGGAGGCAAGCTGATTGTACGGCATACCGTTGAGGTCGATGATGTCTGGGACGTTGCCGGCGAGAAGCTCGGTGGTGAGCTTGGTCTGCCCGGCGGAGTAGTCGTCCTCGGTGTTGAACTCGGAATAATCCTTGACGACGATGCGGTAATTATCGTTCTTGCGGTTGAAGGAGACGATCTGGTCGCGCACCTCCCAGCCGAGGTACTGCGTTGCGAGGGTTATCTCCTCCTTGTGCGGCACGCTGTCGTACGGCACAAGGCTTATCGTTGCAAGGGTGACGGTATAGGTCCCGTTGACGTTGTCATAGTCGTTTATGACGGTGATGATGCTGCCGTCGCCGCGCACCTGAATGCTGGAGGCGTTATCGCCGTTGATGTCGCAGTTTATCCAGTTGAAGAGCTTGACGTTTTCCTTCGTGTCGAACTTATAGCCGTAGAAATTGACGCCGTTGGTGTAATAAACGTCATAGTCCCCGCCGCCGGCGGTCAGGCTGTACGCGCCCGTGGGAAGGGTCAGCGCTTCGCCGAAGGTCTTGCTCTCAACGTCTATCGGGCGCAGCTGCATTCCCTCTTCGCCCCACATCGTTGCGGCAACACGTCCGTCGCCGAGGCGAACGAGCGAGTCGATATATCCGCCGTCACCGTTCGGGATCGTGGCTGCGACGGTGCCGTCGAGCGCGATGATGTAAACGCCCGCGTCACCGGGGATGAAAACGTTGTCGTTTTCGTCAACAATTATGCTGTAGGTGTAAAGCCCTGCGCTATCCGCATCATCCCCAAGCTCGATCTTTGCCGTGCTCAGCTCGTTGCCGTCCTTGTCGAGCGCGCGGATGTAGTATGCGTTTTCATACTGGGTGTAGTTATAGTACTCATCGTCAGTCGTGGTGAGGTCGTCCGGACCGTCGTACCAGGAGGCGTAGGTGTTCTCGACGAGGATGAGCTTGCCCTCAGAGCCTGCGCCCATACCGGAAATGTCCGAGCCGGAGTAGTAGTCGCGGAGCTTTGAGGTGTCAACGGAAGCGGCGTCGATCTCCGCCGCCTGCTCGGCTGCCGCCGCGGCGGTCTCGGTCGTCGCGACAGCCTCTGCGGGCACGGCCTCGGCAGTGTCGCCGTCGGGCACGACGCCGACGGTGTCGCCCATGGGCTTATAGTTTACAAGCTCGCTCACCGTGCCGGAAAAATCGACAAAGTAGAGCTTGTTCTGGTAAATGTCGTACTCGCCGTCGTAGGTGGCGGGCTCGTCCTCCGGGTGCTCGCGCTCGCCGACCTTTTCATAGCTTGTGGCATAAAAGCCGTTGTCGGTGTAAAGCCGGGGGTTGAGATACTGCTTGCTGTCGGAGATTATTTCGTTGAATTCGGTGTTGTAGACGTACTCCGGGGTCTCCTCGTCAGTGCCGGATGTGCCGCCGGCGCTGTCTTTTGTGCCGCTGCTGCCGCAGGCAGCGAGCGACAGAGCCATCACCAGCGCGAGCAGCGCCGCCGTGAGTCTCTTGATCTTCTTCATCGTTCTGTCCTCCTTGGTGTTTTTCACTTATCTCATGATGCGCCATGCGCGGGGGTATTTATACATCACCCGGGCATTATTCTGCCCTTTCCTTATTGTAGACGCATATGGCAGGAAAAAGTTCTCCTTTTGTGCGAGATTATGCGAAAATTTTTCCCGCTGAATTTTCCCTGCAGCCGCCTTTAATCAGATACGCGCGCATCTGCGCGCGGGCACTCTTTTCCTTGCCGCCGCAAGGCTTCCCTGTACTAATCAATGTAGTACAGCCGCAGTATAGCGCGCCGCGGCGCGCTTGTCAACCAAAATCGCCGCGGTCATGCGCCGCGGCGGTCATGGTTTACACATTGTCAATAATTCGCGCCGTTTCAGATGAGCTTGTCTGTCTCGCGCTCGGAGTAAACGGGTATGCCGAGTGCGCGCAGGCGCTCCGTCGCCGTGCCGTCGCCGGGAATAAGCACGCCGGAAAACGTTCCGTCGTATATCTCGCCGCTGCCGCAGGATGGGGAATTTGCCTTCATCAGCGCGGCGGCGCAGCCAAACCGGCGGGCGAGGGCTTCCGTTGTGTCCGCGCCCTTTGCATACTCCGCCGTCACGTCCCGCCCGGATCTTGACAGCACCCGCGCGCCCACGCGCTCGCTCGGCTCGCGCGGAATGTGCAGCCCGCCCGCAGTCTCCGGGCAGACGGGGATAAGGTCGTATTTCCTGCGCAGCGCCGCAAGCGTTGCAGCGTCAAGGCGGTTATTTCCGCCGCTGTATTTGCAGTCGTTCCCAAGAAGGCACGAGCTGATAAGAAGCTTTTTCACAATATACCCCTCCGCTGATTGCAGAAAATGATGCGCCGCGGCGCATCATTTTCTCATTGCGGCGCCCAGAATCGCGCCGCAGATGCCGCCCACGATGTGCGTGATCTGCGATATGTTGTCCCTGAGCGTCACGCCGTCGATTATCCCCCCGCCGATGTAGAGGATCAGCACGAGAATGAGCGTGAGCGGAATGCACCCGTTCTTCATCCCGGCGAGAGAGCTCATCACTATCATCATGAATACTATCCCCGACGCGCCGAGCAGAGCCGTCCCCGGGAAGAAAAGCCACTGCACCATGCCGGACACCAGCGCCGTGATGAATATCGCCCAGAAGAGCGGTCTGCTGCCGTAGCGTTCCTCAAGCGCCGGACCTATGACGAGTATCATCATTATGTTGCCGATATAGTGGGAATAGCTGCTGTGCCCCAGAACGTGCAGCACAAAGCGCGGATACGTCAGCAGATCCGCCGGCGACGAGCGGTACACGGAGAAAAGCTTCACCGTCGTCCATCCGCCTGTGAGCTTGCCGAGAATGAGCGCCGCAAGGCTCAAAAGCGCGAAAGTCAGCACCACCGGGGAATTATACTGTATTTTTACAACACGCTTGTTCATGTCCGCTCACCGCGCGCCGTGAGCGCGCCCTCGTATGCCGCGCGGGTGCGCTCGTCAAAGCACACCATGCGCACGCGCTCTATCTCGCCGTGTACGGCGAGATAGTCTGATATCGTGTCCACGGCGATCTTCGCCGCCTTGTCCAGCGGAAAGTGGTACACCCCCGTGCTGATGGACGGAAAGTCCACGGTTTTGCAGGCGTATTCGCTTGCAAGCTCAAGGCACGAGCGATAGCACGAGGCAAGCTTTTCCGCCTCGCCGTTTCCGCCGCCGTGCCACACGGGTCCGGGGGTATGTATGACGTATTTTGCCGGCAGGCGGTAGCCCTTTGTTATTTTCGCCTTACCCGTTTCGCAGCCGTGCAGCGTCCGGCACTCCGCCAGAAGCTCCGGTCCTGCGGCGCGGTGTATCGCGCCGTCAACCCCGCCGCCGCCGAGCAGCGAGCAGTTGGCGGCGTTGACGATGGCGTCCGCCGCCTGCCTGGTAATATCGCCCTTTATGATCTCAAGTCTGCTCATAGTATCAATCCTCCGTGAGCGTTACCGTTACCTTGCCGTCCTCGGCGGAAAGTGCGATGTTCTTTATATTCTCGCCGTGCTTTTCGATTATCTTCTCCGCCACGACGTCCTCTATCTCCTTCTGGATCAGGCGGCGGAGGTTGCGTGCGCCGTAGGTGACGGAGTATCCCTTCTCCACAAGGTAGCCGATGAGCGCCGCGTCCCAGGTGAGCGTCTGCCCGCGCTCGGCGAGCACGTCGCGCACCTCGCCCAGCATGAGCGCCGCGATGCCGCGGAAGTTCTCCTCCGTGAGCTGGTTGAAGCAGATGACCTCATCCACACGGTTGATAAACTCCGGGCGGAGGAATTCGTTGAGCGCTTTCATGGTGCGCTCGCGCGTCATGTCGCTGAGGGTGCCGCCAAAGCCGACCGAGCCTGTCTTTGTGCTGCTGCCGGCGTTTGTGGTCATGACGATGACGGTGTTTTCAAAGTTGACCGTTCTGCCCTGCGCGTCGGTGATGCGCCCGTCGTCGAGTATCTGCAAAAGGATATTCATCACGTCCGGATGCGCCTTTTCTATCTCGTCAAAGAGCACCACGCTGTACGGCTTGCGGCGTATCTTCTCGGTGAGCTGCCCCGCCTCGTCGTACCCCACGTAGCCCGGGGGGGATCCGATGATGCGCGAGACGGAGAATTTCTCCATAAACTCCGACATATCAAGCCGAATGAGCGATTCCGGCGAATCGAACATATCTTCGGCAAGGCGCTTTACAAGCTCCGTCTTGCCAACGCCCGTGCCGCCGACGAAGATGAAGCTCACGGGCTTGCGCTTGACCTTCAGCCCCACGCGGCTGCGCTTTATCGCGGCGCACACGGCGTTTATCGCCTCGTCCTGACCGACGATGTGCGCTTTGAGACGTTCGTCGAGCTTTGCAAGGCGCTCATACTCGTCCTCGCGGATGCTCGCGGCGGGGATCTTTGTCCACAGCTCTATGATGCGCGCGAGATTATCCATCGTCAGCGCCGGGCGTTCGCGGTGCTGCAGCGCGTCTATCTCCTGCTGAAGCTTCATTTCCCTGCTCCTCAGCTCCGCAATGCAGGCGTAGCGCTTGTCGAGCATTTCATCGTTCATTTCAACGCCCGCCGGCGCGTCTGCGGATTCCAGCCCCTCCCGCTCGTGGCGGATGTTCGCCAGATCCCGCTCGTCGAGCATGAGCTTATTGGTGCTCTCATCCTTCAGATTGACGTCGGAGCATGCCTCGTCGATAAGGTCTATCGCCTTGTCTGGCAGGAAACGGTCAGTGATGTACCGCTCGCTGAGCATGACCGCCTGACGGCACATTTCATCGGAAATACGCACGCCGTGGTAGTCCTCATAATAATGCGCGATGCCGCGCAGTATTTTTACGCTGTCCTCCAGCGACGGCTCGTTGACCGTGACCGGCTGGAAGCGGCGCTCCAGGGCGGAATCCTTTTCGATGTGCTTGCGGTACTCGGCGAACGTCGTCGCGCCGATGACCTGTATCTCGCCGCGTGAGAGCGCGGGCTTGAGTATGTTTGCGGCATTCATGCTGCCCTCGGCGTCGCCCGCGCCGACGATGTTGTGTACCTCGTCGATGACAAGGATGATATTGCCCTGCCTGCGTATCTCCTCGATAAGCCCCTTCATGCGGCTTTCAAACTGCCCGCGAAACTGCGTGCCCGCGACGAGCGCCGTCAGATCGAGCAGGAAAACCTGCTTGTCCTGAAGCTTGAATGGCACCGTGCCCATGGCGATGCGCTGCGCCAGTCCCTCGGCTATCGCCGTCTTGCCGACGCCCGGCTCGCCTATGAGACAGGGGTTGTTCTTCTGACGGCGGTTGAGGATCTGGATAACACGTTCAAGCTCCTCCTCGCGCCCTATCATCGCGTCGAGCTTGCCCTCGCGTGCGCGCTGGGTAAGATCTATGCAGTAATTGTCGAGAAATTTCCGTTTTCCCTTGGGCGGCGCGGAATTCGGCGCATCCTGCCGCGGCTTGTCCTGCGGCGCAGAGGCGCTGCCCTCCTGAGCGCCGTTTTGTCCTCCCGGTCCGCCGAAAAGACGGCTGAGGAACGGGAAGGTCGCGGTCTTGCCGTCGTCATCCCCGCCGTTCTCGTCTCCGTCCATCGCCAGCAGATCCTCCACGCCGTTCATGGCGTTGAGCATATCGCCGGAGATGTTGTCAAGGTCTTCATCGGAGATGCCCATTTTGTTTATCACATCGTCCACGGGCTTTATGTGCAGCTCGCGGGCGCATTTGAGGCAGAGCCCTTCATTTTTCGTCTGCCCGTTTTCTATCTTTGTAATGAATATGATCGCCACGTTTTTACCGCAGCGGGAACACAGTGTAGGCTGCATATTGTAACTCCATTCTGCCGTTAACGGCAATAAAAGCTGGAAATAAACGCTCAAAGAAGCGTGCCGGTGAGAAAATCAAACGCGAGGAAGAAACGGGCAAGCGTTGTTTCGGCAAGGGTGGTTCTGCCGATGACAAGCCCCATAAAGCTCAGAAGCCAGCACACAAGCACGCAGTAGATGAATCCCTTTATAAACCCGACCACCGCGCCGCCTATCTCGTCAAGGTTTTCCATGTTCGGCAGCCTCAGCGAGAGATTGCCTACGTTTGCGATGGCGATGAGGAATATGAGGATCATAAGAAAGCCCAGCGCCGCGCCGCCGACATATGTCGCCGTGTCGCCGATGACAGTGACTACCGCGTCCGTCATGTCCATGCCGTCCGCGCTTGCCATGTCCACCGCCTTGTTGGCCAGCTTTTCCGCCGTGCGCGAGTAAAACCCGACGCTCAGCAGGCATTCATAAGCATAGTCGTACTTGAGCGAGCTGTCCTGCGCGATTATATCCTCCACGGAGTAATCGCTGTCGCCGTAGCCCATGCTTTCCAGCACCGCGTCGCGGTTGGTCTGCGAATCGACATATCCGTCGATAAACGGCTCAAGCGCGGGGACGACCTCCTGCGAGTACGCAGATGAGAGTATGCTGCCCCCGAAAAGCGCCACGACGATCGCAAGTATGCCCGCAATGCCTCCGACAAGCCCGCGCTTGTACCCGTTCCACGTGCACAGCGCGATTATTATCAGCAATATGATGTCAATTACAGCTTTCATATGTGATCTCACCCTTTATATGTATTCGCCGGCTTCCCGGCGCACGCATCTTTTGTTTGGTATATTCCCGCATACAATATCATAGCACTAATTTGTGAACAAATATATATAGTATGCCAGACAATTTTTTGCCTGAATGTCTCAGGCGTATTCCCCTCCGCCGTCCTTATCCTCTGCAAACAGCGCGCCCGCCGCGCCGTCGTACCACACGCGGTTGAGGTACAGCCCCTGCGGCGGCATCGTCGGTCCGGTGAGGCGCCTGTCGCCGATGGCGAGGAGTGCGGGTATCTCCTCCGGCTCAAGCTTGCCGTAGGAGGCGTACACCATCGTGCCGACCATTGCCCGGCACATGTTGTAGAGAAAGCCGTCTGCGCAGACGGACACCGTTATCATGTCCCCCTCGCGCTCGGCGCGGCACCAGTGCACCGTGCGCACCGTGGTCTTTGTCTCCGTCCCGAGCGAGCGCACCGCGCGGAAATCGTGCGTTCCCTCGAACGCGCGCGCCGCCGCGCTCATGCGCGCCATGTCCAGCCGCTGCGGGTAGAAGCATACGCGCTTTTCCAGAAACGGGTCTCTTATATTACTATTCAGTATTTTGTAGATATATTCTTTTTTTATGCACGAGGATATGGCGTTGAAGTTCTCCTCCGCCTCCACTGCCGCGCACACGGCAATGTCGCCGGGCAGGCGCGAGTTGACGGCGAGAGGGAAGCGGTCTGTCGGTATGGCGCAGTCGGTTTTGAAGTTGGCGCAGTAGCGCAGCGCGTGAACCCCTGCGTCCGTGCGCCCGCAGCCGACCGTGCGCACGGTGTGCCCGCATATTTTCGTCAGCGCTTCATCGAGCGTCTGCGCGACGGTGACGTCGTTTTTCTGCACCTGCCAGCCGTGGTAGCGGCTGCCGTCGTACTTCAGGCGCAGGGCAATGTTTCTCATCATACGCCGTATTTTTTCATCACGAACATCGCCGCAAGAAACGCCGCGCCCACCGCCAGCGCGATGAAATCGCGCGGAGCAAAATGCGGCTGCTTCATGCGCGTTCTGCCCTCGCCGCCGTGGTAGCAGCGGCTCTCCATCGCCACGGCCAGCTCGTCCGCCCGGCGGAAGGCCGATACGAACAGCGGCACCATCACCGGCAGCAGCGCCTTCGCCCGGTCGATGAGGCTGCCCGTCTCAAAGTCCGCGCCGCGCGCCTTCTGGGCGGACATTATCTTGTCCGTCTCCTCAATGAGCGTGGGGATGAATCTGAGCGCCATGCTCATCATCATCGTCATCTCGTGCACCGGCACCTTTATCTTTTTGAGCGGGTTCATCAGCTTTTCCAGCCCGTCCGTCAGCGCGATGGGGCTGGTGGTGTAGGTCAGAAGAAACGTGCCCGTGATCAAAAGCACGATGCGCAGTATCATCTGCACGGCGCGCGCGATGCCCTCCCACGTGATCACCCAGCCGGGGATGACCGGCGTGCCCTCGGTATAGAAAATGTTCAGAAGCGCCGTGAGCACGATGATAAAGAGCATGGGCTTCAGCCCTTTGAAGATGTTCTTCACCGAAATGTGCGACAGAAGCATGCATGCCGCCGTCGCCAGCGTCACCGCGCCGTATGACGCCCAGCCCGCCGCCTGAAAAAGCCCCACGATGTACACGACGACAAGTATGAGCTTCGTGCGCGCGTCGAGCCGGTGCACCACCGTGTCGCCCGGGAAAAACTGACCGAGAGTAACGTCCTTCAGCATGCGCCCGCCCCCTTTGCCGCAATAATGGCAGCCTTGAGCTGGCTGTGGGTGTATATCGCATCCGGCAGCGCCACGCCGCGCAAGCGCAGCTCCATGGCGATCTCCGTTGCGTGCGGCACGTCCAGCCCTATCTCCGTCAGCCGCGCGGGATCAGCAAACACCGTGTCCGGCGCGCCGTCCATTACTATTCTGCCGCGGTCAAAAACAAGTATCCGCTCGGCAAGGCGCGCCACGTCGTCCATATTGTGGCTTATCACGATCACGGTCGCGCCGGTCTTGGCGCGATAGGCGAGAATGTTGCCGAGTATCTGGCGGCAGCCGATGGGGTCAAGCCCTGCGGTCGGCTCGTCGAGAACGAGCACGCCCGGGCGCATGGCAATCACGCCCGCGATGGCGACGCGGCGCTTCTGCCCGCCCGAAAGCTCCAGCGGCGAGCGCTCAAAAAGCGCCTCATCCACGCTGACAAAGCCCGCCGCCTCGCGCACGCGCGCGTCGATCTCCTCCTCGGGAAGCTTGAGATTTCGCGGTCCGAAGGCGATGTCCTTATATACCGTCTCCTCAAAAAGCTGATACTCCGGGTACTGGAACACAAGCCCGACCTCGCCCTTGACCGCCTTGCGGGCGTATTTGTCGGCGTTTATGTCCTTCCCGCCGACGTATATTTTTCCCTCTGTCGGCGCCAGCAGCGCGTCCAGATGCTGTATAAAGGTCGATTTGCCGGAGCCTGTGCGCCCGATGATGCCGACAAGCTGCCCCTGCGGTATCTCAAGGTCTATCCCGTCCAGCGCAGCCTTTTCAAACGGAGTCCCCGCGCTGTAAACGTGGCGAAGCCCCTCCACTCTGATCTCTGCCATTATATATCCTCTGTATTATTTCAAACTCTGCGCGATTTTCTCCGCGCATTCTGCCGCTGTGAGCGCGTCCAGCGGCAGTTTGAACCCCGCCTCACTGTCCAGCTCATACAGCAGCCTTGTCGTCTCAGGCACGCTCAGCCCTTCCCGGTCCATCATCTCCACATCGGAAAACACTTTGCCCGGCGTACCGTCGGCGACGATGCGGCCGTTGGACATGATGATGAGCCTGTCGGCGTTTATGCACTCGTCCATGTGGTGCGTGATGAGCACCACGGTCATGCCCTCCTCGCGGCACAGGCGCGTCACAGTGGAGATGACCTCCTGCCGCCCCTGCGGGTCGAGCATCGCCGTCGGCTCGTCAAGGGCGATTATCTCCGGCTGCATGGCGAGTATGCCCGCTATCGCCACGCGCTGCTTCTGCCCGCCGGACAAAAGGTGCGGCGCGTGCTCACGCAGCTCATACATTCCCACCTGCTTTAAGGCAGTGTCCACGCGGCGGCGTATCTCCTCCGGCGGCACGCCGAGGTTTTCCGGCGCAAACGCCACATCGTCCTCCACAACGTTCGCAACGATCTGATTGTCCGGGTTCTGAAATACCATGCCAACGCGGCGGCGCACATCCAGCAGCCGCGTCTCGTCGGCGGTGTCCAGCCCGTCAATAAGCACCTGCCCCTCATCGGGGACAAGTATCGCATTCATATGCTTTGCCAGCGTTGACTTGCCGGAGCCGTTATGCCCCAGCACCGCCACGAACTGACCGCGCTCTATATCCAGATCTATCCCGCAAAGGCTCTCCAGCTCGTCTCCGGGATAGGTATAATGCACGTTTTTAAAACTGATTACAGGCATCCGTATCCTCCATGCGCCATATCGCCGCGCGGCTCAGCGCCGCTGCCAGCGGCACGTCGCACCGCACGGCAGGGCAAGCCCCGTGTCCGTCACCGGCAGCCCCAGCTCCTGCGCGTCGGAGCTTCCGCCGAATTTCTTTGTGAATATGCTCTCCGTGACATAGCTCAGCACCGAGGCTGACAGCCCCGTGGTGTAGGAGTTGATGAGCACGAAAAGCGGATCGTCCGACAGCACGCCCGCGCAAAGCGACACAAACCCCCACAGATTCGTCTCCAGCTTCCACACCTCGCCGCCCGGACCGCGCCCGTAGGACGGGGGATCCATAATGATCGCGTCATAGCGGTGTCCGCGGCGTATCTCGCGCTCGACGAATTTGGCGCAGTCGTCCACGATCCAGCGTATCGGCGCTTCCGACAGCCCGGACGCGGCGGCGTTGTCCTTGCCCCATGCGACCATGCCCTTTGCCGCGTCCACGTGGCACACGCTCGCCCCTGCCTTCGCGCAGGCGACCGTCGCCGCGCCGGTGTAGCCAAAGAGATTGAGGACGCTTATGGGGCGTCCGGCGGCGCGAATCTGTGCCATTGCCCAGTCCCAGTTTGTCGCCTGCTCCGGGAAAAGTCCCGTGTGCTTGAAGTTCATCGGCTTGACGTTGAACGTCAGCTCGCCATAGCGTATTTTCCAGTTCTCCGGCAGGCGGCCCTTGTCCCAGCTTCCGCCGCCGCTCTCGCTGCGGCGATAGCGCGCGTCGCGGTCGTTCCAGTGCACGTTGCGGCGCGGGGTATCCCAAATCGCCTGCGGGTCCGGGCGCACAAGGTAATACTTTCCCCAGCGCTCCAGCTTCTCGCCCCTGGAGCAGTCTATAAGCTCAAAATCCTGCCATTTATCAGAGATCCACATATGCTTCTCCACACTCATATAGTAAGACATGATATTTTATCATTAAACCCTCCGCCGGTCAACCGTAAAAGCCGATGAAAAAGCACAAAGCAAATGCCCCCGTATCAGAAGATACAAAGGCATTTGCTTTCAGCCTGAAGTGTCATCTGCCGCTTGCGCCCCTGGCGATTATAAAGATGCCCGCCAGCATTTCGCCGACAGACAGCCCCAGCAGAACCCCCGAGAAAAAATCCCTGGCATCCGAGCCGCCCAGAGTATGCGACAGCGCCTGCATGGCAATTCCCATAACGATAAGAACAACGCCGATCATCATCGTCCTCTGCTTTTCCAGCTCCTGTGTCCTTCTCAGCAGGTCAAGTATCTGTTCTTCATCGTACACGCGAACGCTTTTATCCTCGCCTTCCTCGCCGTCCATCAATTCGGAAACCGATACCTTCAATTCCTCGCACAGGTTTTTTACCACGGTATAGTCGGGCATGCATTTCCCCGTTTCCCACTTTGAAACTGTTTTGTTTGAAACGCCCAGGTGCTCGGCAAGCTGCTCCTGGGTCAGATTCAGTTCCCTGCGCTTTTTTGCAATAAACTTTCCCGTTCTGATCTGATCCATTTTATAATCTCCTTTGCTTCATCGTTATAGGGCGTGATAAAAATAACATCCGCACCTGCCGGATTCCATCCCTTATACGGCGAATATGAGGGGAACTGCGCCGCTCCATCCATGTGCGGCAATAAAGGGCGCATACGGGCAAAGCTCTTTTATGAACGCTGCGTCAGACGCATCATGCGTCTTGCATCATGCGTCTTATTATAGAGATCTCAGCTCAATGGCAATTGAAGTAATAAAGCGCGGTGCTGTCGGTCAGCACGGTGTCGCACTTTCCGGAGTAAAGATATTCAAAGCACTCCGTCGTGCCTCCGGCAAGGCGCGTTATCTGCCCCAGGCGTTTTTTCAGCCGCGGATCCGTGTCGAGCGCCTCCATCGCCTCCGGTGTGGAGCACATCGCCATGTTCCGCCCGCTGAGGCGCAGCCTGTTCCACACGCCGGAGCCGCTGCGCGTTGCAATGACAATGTCATTGTGCACATACGGTCCGTACTGCGTGAAGCGGTGCGCCTCCACATCCGCCTGGTCAAGCGCGATGCCGCCCCAGGCGCAGTCGATGTTGCCGGAGGACAGCTCA
>ERZ808262.391-NODE-391-length-22429-cov-22.389917_pt1 | contig 22429 bp, 20 predicted proteins | sample MGYA00520895_ERZ808262 | MGnify/ENA primary metagenome ERZ808262 (study PRJEB31516, sample SAMN03275588) | gut metagenome | biome: mammalia-associated habitat; material: feces | host: Papio cynocephalus | place: Kenya | collected 2012-08-02 ... | reverse complement strand
AAATCTATTTATTTTGAGGTTTGAGGCTCATGTAATTTTTAGTCCGTCAAATACATGATTGATTACTACGACATGGCTAAAAGAGTTTGAGGCTCATGTAATTTTTAGTCCGTCAAATACCTGTACCGATTGATTGCTGTTGCTGTTGCTGTTTGAGGCTCATGTAATTTTTAGTCCGTCAAATACAAATTAATAAAAGAAAAAGTCTCTAATAAAGTTTGAGGCTCATGTAATTTTTAGTCCGTCAAATACTTGACTTGCTCATAAAGTTTTATCCAGTTTGTTTGAGGCTCATGTAATTTTTAGTCCGTCAAATACTAAGTCAGTTGCGTAGTAATCGCCTTGAAAGTTTGAGGCTCATGTAATTTTTAGTCCGTCAAATACACAAGAGCGCGAAATTGCGATAAGCAAGGTGTTTGAGGCTCATGTAATTTTTAGTCCGTCAAATACAGTCAGCGAAATAGTTAAACAAGTACGAGTGTTTGAGGCTCATGTAATTTTTAGTCCGTCAAATACTCGAATTAATTGTATATTCCGTTTTTTCCGGTTTGAGGCTCATGTAATTTTTAGTCCGTCAAATACGTCAATGTCGCTTGAATCGTAGAATGAGAAGTTTGAGGCTCATGTAATTTTTAGTCCGTCAAATACAATAAAATTATTATATATATATTAAAAATCGTTTGAGGCTCATGTAATTTTTAGTCCGTCAAATACAAAATTTCATTGTTAAATTCTACTTTTATTGTTTGAGGCTCATGTAATTTTTAGTCCGTCAAATACGGTTAAATACATCAATGAAGTCGTCATATTGTTTGAGGCTCATGTAATTTTTAGTCCGTCAAATACTCTTAAAAAAATATACAGCATCGCCGATTTGTTTGAGGCTCATGTAATTTTTAGTCCGTCAAATACGTTTAATATCTAAGTAATATTATAGATTATGTTTGAGGCTCATGTAATTTTTAGTCCGTCAAATACAAGAAATAAAGAAATTATCTCTCTCTTCTATGTTTGAGGCTCATGTAATTTTTAGTCCGTCAAATACAAAACAAGAATGACTATCGTTTCGGTTCAAGTTTGAGGCTCATGTAATTTTTAGTCCGTCAAATACACCAGGAGTGGGTAAATCAACATTTGCAATGTTTGAGGCTCATGTAATTTTTAGTCCGTCAAATATGTAATAAAATTGTAATGCATCAAAATGCACGTTTGAGGCTCATGTAATTTTTAGTCCGTCAAATACTATTAAGAGTTTTGCCACTTCCTAATCCACGTTTGAGGCTCATGTAATTTTTAGTCCGTCAAATATTTGCCTTGACTACGAAGAGTTTTACGATGTGTTTGAGGCTCATATGATAATGTCAATATAAAAATGCCATTTGGGGATGCGGATATTTTTTTGGAGTACATCTGCTGGTAATATAAAATGAAATCCTTTGCAGATAAATAATTTTTTTATTTCTTTTATTTTTGAATTATTTTAGATATTTGTTTAATTGGGCAATAAATTCATCGGCGGTTTTAATATTTCTCCAATCTCTAGTAGAGAAGAATATTTTATTGTTCATAAGAATCTAAATATAACAATATAATAACAACCGATGCATGAAGTGTTACCTGTGATGGCAATTTTTTAAACACTCCTGCGGGTGTTGTAATAGATGCTGTACGTCCATGTCTTAATATTGATATCACTAGTTTATTAAGCAACAAAAAAAGAAATAAATTAATATTTTAATTATAATAAGGAAGTAGGAATTAATTTATTAACTACTATATATTTACTTTTTTAATTATAGATACTCGAATAAAAATAAATAAGGGAAGGAATTAAATTTGATTGGAACAGCTATACAAAGAGGGGACTATGTCTATGTTTATGATGAAAGAGGCAGTCTAACAGCTTCGCATTATTGTAGATAGATAAAATATTCATAAAAACTTTATCCATTTAATTAGTGATACAAATTTTCATATAGAACACGTATAATGTTTTATATGAAAATAAGAAATAAATTTTATTATGTATCTTATGTTTTATTATTTGTTCTTTTAATTTCTTTATTAATTATTGGATCTTTTTATGATTTAGAAATTAATATGGAAATTACAAATTTTAATAGTGTTTTTGGGATGTTTTTTGCTAATTTTGGTGAGATGCCAAGTTGGATATTACTTTCCTTAAGTGGTGTTATATTTTTTAAAACTTCAAAACTTACTTCAAAAAGAAGTAATAAAATTTTATATATAATTTTTTCATGCTTATTAATTTTAATAAGTTGCTTTTTTATATTTAATCAAATGCGTAGTAAACGTAATGGATTAAGTATTCATATTGCTTATAAAGTTCTAATAGCAATAATTTTAGAAACTTTAATTGTTTTATTTGGTTATAAATTTATTAATATAGATGATAAAAATATTTTAATAAGAACAGCTTTAATAATTCTTATAAGCTATGTAATTGGATTAATAATATTATTAACAATGAAAGCAGTTTGGTATAGACCTCGATACCGATTAATTTATGATGGATATTCAGGAATTGCTTATCCTAAAACTTTATTTAGAGAGTGGTATGAACCTGGTAAAGGGTTAGCTTATTCTTTAAAAGATAAAGTAATGGATGGAGGAAGAGATCAATTCACTTCATTTCCATCAGGACATTCATATGGAAGTATGGTTGGATTATTATTCTTTTATATTCCTTCATTAAATAAGAAACTAGAGAATAATCAAATGGTTAAAGATATAGTGCTTGTTGTTGCTATTTTATTTAGTTTAGTGGTAGGTTTTTCAAGAATTATATATGGTGCACATTATTTAAGTGATGTAGCTTTTGGGTGTCTTATTGCTACATTTATTACGTTTATTGTACCAATTATTTATTCTAAGGTAGAAAATTATGTTAAGGCTCGTAAAGCTTAATTTATATAATCTTCGTTTATATAAGAAATTTTTAGAAGAAAAAGATGAATTTATTGTAAATAGTGAACTTAATGAAGTTCTTGTTTATGAAAATATTCTTGGTCCTGATTTACTTAAAAAATTTCAATTTATAGAAAGAAAAGGTAATAATAATATAGAACCAGGAACTACCTATTTTTTATTTGATACAATAAACAATGCTTTTATAGGTATAGCCAGAGTTTCCTTTTTTCATAAAGATATAAGAGATAATACATACGATATTATTTATCATGTTCTTAAAAAATATAATTCAAAAGAATTAGAAGAATTAATGATTGATTTATTAACTAAAATATTTATTGACCGTAATAAAATAGAACCAATTTTTAAAGTATATAAAAATGAATCTTTATCATTAGAAGTTCTTAAAAAATTAGGTTACACTGATTATCTAAAAGAAAATACGTATTATTTATTAAAAAAATAATAAATATTACTTAAAATAAAGGCTATTTTTCATTAAAAATGAATAGTAATTAACTAGTGAAAAAATAGTTATATTCTTCTAATGTAAAATATTAAAAATACGCTTATAATAAATAAAGTTTTAAGGAGTAATAATTATGGAAGAGAGACATGATGATGTAGGTTGGATTGAAGTTATTACTGGTCCAATGTTTGCTGGAAAAAGTGAAGAACTTTTAAGAAGAATTAATCGTTTAAAATATGCTAAGAAGAAATTTCTTGTTTTTAAACCAAAAATTGATAATAGATATAGTGAAACATCAGTTGTAAGTCACCAAAAACATAGTGAAAAAGCTATTAATGTCTCTAAAGGGACAGATATTTTAAAATACATTACTCCTAATTTAGATGTTGTTTGTGTTGATGAAGCACAATTTTTTGATGAAAGTATTGTTGATGTAGTTGATGTTTTAGCAAATCGCGGAATTAGAGTAATTTGTGCAGGATTAGACCAAGATTTTAGAGGTCAACCTTTTGGACAAATGGGTACTTTGCTTTCTAAAGCTGAACAAGTTACTAAATTAACAGCTATATGTCCAATTTGTGGAAGAGAAGCCACTATGACTCAAAGATTAATTAATGGTGAACCTGCTAGTGAAGATGATCCTACAATCTTAGTAGGTGCTACTGAGTCTTATGAACCACGTTGCAGACATTGTCACGTTATAAAGCACAATTAAACATATTTTATATATTAAATTACTAAAAAATTATAATTAAGTTTATGATTTTTTTGTTATATTCTTAATTTATCACGATAAATGTGGAAAAAAATTATGTTTTCTATATAATATAACTTGTTAAATTTAGGAGGAGCAAGAAAGAATATGGACAGTATGCCGTGGTATTTAGTGTTAATTATTGCATTATTATGCATAATTTGTTCGTTTATCTTTACTTGTGCTGAAAATAGTTATTCTAATTGCAACATATATCACTATAAAGTTTTAGCAGATGATAATAATTTTACTGCAAAACTAGTTTATAAAATGGCTAAGAATTATGATAATGCCTTAGTTACTGTTTTGGTTGGAAATAATTTAGTACAAGCTATATTAAGTAACGTTAGTGCAATTTTCTTTTTATATTTGTCTGGCCTTTATAAATGGGGGAATGGTGTAGAGTCAATTGTTTCAACAGTTGTTGTTACAACTGTTTTATATCTATTAGGTGATTATTTACCAAAAATTATTAGTAAATATTATCCAGATAAGATGGCTGAAATTATTTCATATCCAATTTTTGTTTTCTATATTATATTTTTCCCATTAATTTTTATTATGAGAATGTTTTTAGTTTTAATTAAAAAAATTACTCATAATAAAAGTGACTTATCTATTACTAAAGAAGAATTTATTGATAAAGCTAAAGAGGCTGATGATGATGTTTTAGAAGCTGATGAAAAGAAAATATTATCCAAAGCTTTCTATTTTGATAAGATTAGTGTTAATCAAGTATTAACCCCAAAAAATAAAATTTTTGAAATCAATATCAATGGTTTAACGGCTACTAAATTAAATAAAATATTAGTTAATAACAAATATTCAAGAATACCTGTTTATGATAAATCTAGAGATAATATTATTGGAATTTTAACAGTTAGATCATATTTTAAAGAATATATGAATGATAAACATCTTGATATTAGAAGTTGTTTAAATGCTCCATTAAAAGTTAAAGATTACGAAAAAGTAGATGATATATTTACAAAATTTAATGATGAAAAAACACATATTGCGTTAGTTTATGATAAAAAAGATAAACTTGTAGGTATGATTACTATGCAAGATGTATTAGAAGAATTAGTTGGTGAAATAGATGAAAAAGCAACAGCAATAATAGATAGAATGGAGGGTGATAAGAATGAATAATGCTACCCTTAATATTTTATATTCTGTTTTACTTGTAATTCTTTTAATTATAAGTGCTTTTTGTAGTAGTGCTGATATGGCCTTTGGTTCAGTTAGCGAACTTCGTTTAAAAAGTGCTCAAAAAGAAAAAGATACTTATAAAGTTCGAATTGCTCTTAAACTTGTTGAAAAGTATGATTATACTATTTCAACAATCTTATTCTTAAATGATTTAGTTAATGTTGCTGCACAAACTATTGCGACTCTTCTTTGTTATCAAGTATTTAGTGATTTAGGATATGATGCCACAACTGGTTCGCTTATTGGATCATTTGTAATGCTTATAATTATTATTATCTTTGGGGAAATTTTACCAAAATCATTAACAAAAAATCATGCTTTTGAGTCAGCTTTAAGATATGCTTTCCTTGTTAATATCCTCTATTATATTTGTTTACCAATTTCTTTTTTAACAAATTGTTTTGGTAAACTTATTATGCTTCCAATAAATAAAAGTAAGATAAAGAAACCAGATGTAACGGATGAAGAGCTTGAAGAAATGGTTGATGTTATTGAAAAAGAGGGTGTTGTTGATAAAGATAATGCTGATATATTACGTGGAACCATTGACTATGCCTCAACCGAAGCTTATGAAATTATGACTCCTCGTGTTGATATATTTGCAATTGATATTGATGATTCTCTTGATGATATATTTAAAGATGAAAATCTTTTTACTTATTCAAGAATTCCAGTATATCAAGATACAATTGATAACATTATTGGTTTTGTAATGGCAAAAGATTTAATTAAATTAAAATTATCTAATAATAAAAATAAATCAATTAAAGATATTTTAAGAAAACCATTAAGATTTCCTAGATCAACAGAAATTAATGATATCTTACAAGAATTTAAAAAGACTAAAATTCACTTTGCAATTGTTGTTGATGAATATGGTGGAGTTGAAGGTATTTTAACTATGGAAGACATTTTAGAAGAAATTGTTGGAGAAATCTGGGACGAAAAAGATGATGTTGATGAACCAGTCCATGAAATAAATGAGAATTCCTATATTATTGATGGGAATATGAACTTAGTTGATTTCTTTAGAATGTTTAACATTGATGATGATGAAATTGAAACAGATTACGTTACTCTTGGTGGATATTGTATTGAACTTTTAGATGATAGGTTTGCAAAAGTTGGAGACATTATCCATTTTAAAAATTTAAAAATTGAAGTTATTGCTATTGATGAAAATAATACTATTGAAAAAGTTAGGGTTACGGTTGAAAAACCTAGTGACGAGGAAGATTAGTTATTAATTTTTGATAAATATAAAAAATATATAGTTTTAGCAAGTGCTTTAACATTTAATGAAGAAGAATCAATTGTAAAATCAACTATATCTCTTAAAGAATCATCAAATACGAAGATATCGTTAAGTAATCTCTTATCGATATCTTTTTTTTCGTCTCCGCGTTCGATCATTCTTTTTTCTCTAATTAAAGGATCACAAGTTATATAAAACGAAACAAATGTTTTATTATGTTCATCTAAAAAATGTTTTAAGCCTTGTGGTTCTAAAATAATCACTTTATTTCTATCGACTTCCTTCTTTTCAGAGCCATAATAATTATCATTATATTTAACGTATTCGATAAATTCGTTATTTTTAATTTTATTTAAAAATTCATCAAGAGAAACAAAGTGATAATCAACATTATTAACTTCATTTTTTCTTTTTTCTCTTGTAGTTGTTGTAACAAACTTCTTAAAACCAAAAGTTTTAGTTAATTCAAGAGCAATGGCGGTTTTTCCTGAGGCTGAAGGTCCTACTAAAATAATCATAAAATAACTATAAAATAAAAAAATATAAAAATAAATTAAAATTTTTTCAAATTCCCCGAGTATATATATGTGAAGGGAGTAATTTATGTTTTTAAAGATTTTCTTAAGTGCTTTATGTTTAATAAGTTTTAAACCAATAAAAGCGAAAGCTATAAATGATTTTGATTATAAAAAAAGCCCTTATTCTATGATGGAGTGTAAAGTAGAGGGTGCAAAAAATTCTTTTAAATTTAATGATTTTTCTTTTGGATATATCGGAAAAGAAGAAAAAAATAAAATAAATGTTAGCTATCAATTATTTAATAAATCGTTAGATTATGAAGTTTATATTTTATATTCTTATATGGATGGCGATCTTATTAATGGATATGAAGACTATATTAAAAAAGATGAAGTATTAGTTAATCAAGATTATGACGCAAGTTTTATAATTGATAGAAAAGAATTAAGTAATGATGTAACGGAATTTTATTTTTATATTGAAGCACGAGAGAGTAAAGATGATTTATTTAATCATAAAGTTATTTCAAAACAAGAAATATCATTTTGTCTTACAAATTATGGAACAACTATAAAAAGCTATTCTCCATCAATTAATTACTATTATTATGTTGAATATTTTTCTTATGAAAATAAGATTCATGTTTATTTTGATAGTTTAGATTTTGTTTCTTATTTAAATATAGTTAATCAAGATATCTATTTTAGAATTAAACCAAATGAATTTCGTTTTAAATATGAAGGAAATATCAATAAAACATATGTTGAATTTGTTTTATTAACATCAAGCTCCGTGTTTAATACCTGTGCTGACTTTAATTCATCCTATGGTAGATCATTTATTTTTGATTTAGATGATACTAAATATGGTACTTTTAATTTGAAATATAGAGATATAAATAGTGGAGGAAGACATAATTTATATTTAGATACTTTTTCAATGCATATGTATAAAGTAAAAGCAAAAAAATATTATGAAGTCAAAAATATTTATCTTCCAAAAAATAAAGGCGAAGTTTTTAAAGAATTAAATGTTTTAGTGGTTTTTAAAAAGTTTGGGGTTAATATGATGGATCTAATTTTTCCATTAACCATTAAATTTAACGAAACTTTTATTGATGAATATTATTATGTCGAAGAAAAAATTATTGATATCGATAATGATGTATCGTTAGAGGTTATAAATATATGACTTTTGCCATAATTAATTTTGTAAACACTATTTTTGTTACGATCTCGATGATGTTTTTTATATCAACTAAAGGTATGTTTATTAAAAGAACATTCATGAATATGCCTTTAATAATATTTAAGTCATCAATTATCCCAATTGATAAAGAAGAAAATATAAACCCTCATTTTGATTTAGATGTATTAAAAGAAAATGTAATTAATTATTTAAATCTAAACTTAAAAGATGAAATCAATACTTATAAATTATCTTTCTTTCCTTATAAAAAGGATATTAATAACGATAAATATTATTTAGAAGTTGAAGATAATATCAAGAATATTCAAATTCATTTTGTAATAAATTATTTTATGAATTTTGAAATAGATAGTTATTTATGTTTTGAACTTAATGAAAAAGGAATTATTAAAAGTGAATACTAATTTAGAAAATTTTATTGATAACAGTTTTTTATCACCATTATTAAAAAATCCAAATATTACAGATATATCTTATAATGGAAAATCGATTTATTATCAAGATAATCTATTGGGAAGAAAAAGAAGTGATATTAATGTAACTCCAAAAGAAGTATATGACTTTATTCGCCAAGTTTCGAATTTAAGCGATAATCTTTTTAGTTATACTAAACCAATTTTAGATGTTAGTTGTGGGCGTTATAGAATTAACGCAACACATTATGCAATAAGTCGGAAAGAAAGAGAAAAAGTAATAAATTTTTCTATAAGAATTGGTTTTGAAAAATTAAGAATTACAAATGATGGAACATTTATTCATAAAAAAGTATTAGATATTATCGATATTTTTTTAGAAAACAAAGAATCAATTATTATAAGTGGCGTTACAAGTAGTGGTAAAACAGAATTTCAGAAATTTTTAATATCAAGATTTAAAGAAAATACTAGATTGTTAGTGCTAGATAACGTAGATGAGCTTGAAACTGATTATTTTTTAAAGGATATTGATTCACAAACATGGCTTCTTAATAGTTGTTCTAATTTAACTTTTGATGATCTTATAAAAAATGCTTTAAGAGTTAATCCTGATTGGTTAATCGTTAGTGAGGCAAGAGGTGGAGAAATGCTCTCTTTATTAAATAGCGCCATGACTGGTCACCCAACAATTTCTACAATTCACTCAAAAGATATATTGTTTGATTATTCTAGGATGACAAGAATGTGTATGATTAAAAATCCTAATTTAAAGTTTAATGAAACAATAATTGATATATATGATCATTTTAAATTATTAATACATGTTAAAAAAAGAGTTAATAAAGATGGAACAATTTCGCGTTACGTAGATAAAGTAGCAACTAATATTGAAAATAAATTATATATGTTATTTGAATATCCATCATCATTTTACCCATTTCCATATGCTTTAAAAATTGAACTTGGATTAAGTGATGAAAAATATAAAGAATTAAGGGAAAACTTTAAAAATGATTAAGAGATTTATTGTTTATACATTACTTTCGTTTATTTTTGGATTGTTATTTTATTTTTTAACAAACAAATTTCTTCTTTCATTATTAGTGTTTCTTATTTATTGTGCTTTCTTTTTCGTGTTTTACGAGATCAAATATCGAAATTATAGGGTGACTATAAGAAAAACAAGAGAATGCATCCAGTTTATAAATAATTTCATTATCACTTTAAGTGTGAATAATTCGATTGTAACAACTTTTAATGTTTTATCTACGAGTTTTAGTAAAGAACTTAAAGAACAAGTTAATTCAATAAATCACTTAAATGATGAAGAAAAAATAATTTATTTAAAAAATTATTTTAATTCTTCTTTATATTCTGTTTTTGTGGATCTTTTAAAGCAATTTATTGAAGATGGTGGAAACATAATAAATAATACGCACTTATTAATTTTTGATACTAGATTAATTGAAGAAAATCTTAATGATTTCTTAGTTATTTCAAATAAAAAACTATTCCAATTTGGTCTTATGTGGGGTTTATGTTTCATTATCTTATTAATTACAAAGGTTGCGCTTGGAAATTATTATTTAAAAATTCAACTAATGAATTATTATCCATATTCTTTGTTCTTATTCTTTATTCTATTTCTTGTATTCTTATATTTTATATTAAGACATTATTTGGATTTAAATTTTATTAATGAGGAGTTAAAAGATGAAAAAAATAAAAAACAGAATTGAATCTCTTGGCTATAACTATAAAAAAGAGGTTCTTCTATTACTTATTCCAATTATTGTTGTTTTACTAGCTGGTATTTCATTAATTTTTTTATATAAGAATTTAATGATTTTAATGTTTTGTTTAATTACTATTTTTGTTTATATTTTTAGTTTTTATTATCGATACGTAAAGAAAGAGGAATCAGATAATAGAAGGTTAATAAACTCATTTATATCATATTTTGGTTTTTTTAAAATCTTTATTAATAATGGTGATAGCGTTTATTCTGCCCTTAATAAAACATTAAATTTTGCATCAAATGATATGAAGCCTTATTTAGAAGGGTTAATTAAAGAAATAGATGTCGATAAAACGATTACTCCATTTATCCGTTTTGCATCGTATTTTAAAATGAAATTAATTGAAGATATTATGATTTCGATCTATGAAATGATTGAAAATGGAAATAGTCCTGATTATATAAATAGATTTTCGACAATATTTGAAAATTTTAAAATTAGGATAAATGAACAAAATAATGAACAACGTGTATCAAAATTTGATAATTTCATAAGTTCAAGTTTAGTTGGAAGCGGATTAATTATGATTATCTTAGTTTATGGAATAATAAATCTTATTGGAGAAATAGTATGAGCAATAAATTAGGTGCAATGTTAGGAATTTTCATTTTATTTATTTGCTTTATGTTTGGTGTCGATCTTGTTTCTATGCAATATAACTATACAAATATGGATGCTTTATCAACAAATATTAGTTATGAAATTTCAAAAAATGGTTGTCTTAGCAAGGAGATTATAAATAAATATAAAAATAATTATGATATTTATTTATATCCTTATGATAGTGATGATAAAAAATATAAGGAGGGTGAAAGTTATGGCTATGTATTGGAAAAAGATTATTCACCAATAATTATTTCCAATAGCACGATTAAGTTAAGAATTCAAAGATTTACCATTATTAATGTTTATCAATAATTTAAAGGAGGAAAGATATGTCAGAAATTAAAGGTCAATTATTTGGTATTATTTTAGTTATTACAGTTTTTAGTGTTGTTGGCACATTATTAGTAAATGCCTTTCAAAAATCAGCAGAAAAAGTAAGTGATAAAATAAGCAAAGAGTACGAATGGGTTCAAAATGATGAAAATAGTCCAGAATCAGGTGGGCATTATCAAACGACAAACGGATATGAAAATAGTTCAAATATTGTCAAAGAATTACTTACATTTTAATTAAATAATTTAGATCAATGAGCGATATAAAAATATCGCTCTTTTTTTTAAATTGGTATAAAATAATCGCAAGGAGAAAATTTAATATGGAAGAAAATAAAATGGAAGTTGTTAAAAAACTTGTTAAAGAAAAAATTGGTAAAGATGATATAGATTATAATGCAACCCTTGCAACTTATGGACTTGATAGTTTAGACGTTATGGAATTTATTATGGATCTTGAAGAAAGATTCAATGTTGAATTTGATGGTAATCAATTATCAGAAGTTAAAACCGTTGGTGAATTATTAAACTATATTGAAAATTCTTTAAAATAAAATCGATTTTTATTGATTTAAATGCAGGTCTTGTGATATATTAATAAAGCGTTTTAATACGTATGCGCTGACTTAGCTCAATGGTAGAGCAATCGGCTGTTAACCGATCGGTTGTAGGTTCGAGTCCTATAGTCAGCGCCATTATTTGGCCTGTTGGAGAAGTGGCTTAACTCATATGCCTTTCACGCATACATTCATGGGTTCGAATCCCGTACAGGTCACCAATTTGTTTATTGCCGAACTTATATCTTGTTGGAGATTGCTTTGGGTTCACGATACATCCTGTTAAGTCCATATTCGTCGGAAATAAGCACGGTTAAGTCATAGAATCTCAGGGAAACCTGGGATTTTTTTATTGTTTGCGATTGTTCGAGTCACAAGCAAAAAGCCTCAGCCATTCATCATGACCGAGGCCTTTTTTTTAGTTAACCTCCAAGGACTTCCATGCTTTGATGTAGTCTTCTTTGAGGATTTTTACGATTTCCTCTTTGGTCTTGCCTTCTTTCTTTAGGATGGAAGCTTTGTCTAGGAAGCTTCTGCATTCCTTGCTGTTCATAACCTTTGCCACCCTCTTCATCATGAGGGAAGCAACAAGATCCCTTTGGGTTGATGTGTAGGCAAAGTTAAGGTTCTCTTTCGCTTGCTCAGTTATATGTTCAGTCCTCCTCAGTAGTATTCTGGCCCCGGGTTGGTCTTTCTTCGTTTTCGTTCAAGATAGATCGCCTGCTCGATGTCTTTGTTTTTGTAGACTTTTATCTCCGTCTCATCCATATAGCCATAGAAGCCGTAGGGCTTATTGACACCGATTTTTCTGAAATAATCGTCTATCGCCTCATCGACTGGCTTGGTAATTATCGCGCCGTCCTCTTTGTGGCTGACGATTATCCTGGCGGCGTCCCTTTTTTGTCTCCTTGTCTCTGAGTTCAGCTCTCTAGCAAGCCTGCTAAGCCTTCTATACTCCTCGTACGTATGCCAGCTCTCCTTAAACCCTCTTCCTTCCGAATCGTCGATCCTGATTCGGTAGTGCTTGACGCCATTTATCATTTTTGTGGGCGTCGCCTTATTTTTCTTTCTCATTTGAAAGACCTCCTATCAGCCGCTTTGGCGGATAGAGAAGGCCTCAGTGAAGCTTCAGAAAAAGAAAAAACGCCGGCTGAAAAACCGGCTCAGCGCTATAGAATCCCTTTGCTCAAACCATGTGAATTAACAACAATTCCAAGATTGCCTTCCCCATCGGCGTTAACGACTGTCCTTATTGTCATTGATAAGGCTTACAAAAAGAACAAAAAGAATGAAATTACCCATGGGAATAAGCTGCTTATTTATTTTTACAATCAAAGTTTTCTTTTTTGGGAAATCGTTTAAAACAATGGAAGTAAATCCCCATTCTTGCTATAATTTTGTCGTATGGATTATGCAAAACTTTTGAAGCACATCAGGGAAGTGATGATCCTTTCTCAGACCGATTTGGCGAAAGAACTCGGCGTGTCTTTCGCGACTGTCAATAGGATCGAGAACAATCAGCACAGGCCTACCTACAGCACTCAGAGGAAGATCAAAGATTACTGCAAGAAAATTAAATTTCCTTGGGGTGAAAGAGGTTAGTATGGAATTTATTAAAGCTAATAAGCACCAAAGAACTGCCATTATGTCCACAGAAGGACCTCTTTTAATTATTGCCGGACCTGGAACCGGAAAGACTTTTACGCTCGTAAATAGAACGCTAAATCTAATTGTTAACAAAAATGTCGATCCTTGCCGAATTCTTTTGACTACCTTCACAGAGAAAGCAGCTCACGAGATGGTTTCTAGACTTTCAACAGCTCTATATGAGCAAAAGAAAGACTTCAATCCAAACGAGATGTATATAGGTACATTCCATTCGATATGCCTGAAGATCATTAAAGACAATGTTGCCTTTTCGTCTTTGAAAAAGAACTTCAGGCTCATGGATTCATTTGACCAACAATATTTCATATATAGAAATTATCGTAAATTCAAAGAAATCAATGGGTTCGAATCATTTTATGATAAGGGAACTGTCTGGGATAGATGTTCTGGCCTGATGTCTGACATCAATAAATTGACCGAGGAAATGATTGACTTTGGCAAACTGCTCGCTTCACCCAACGCTACTCACCAATTCTTCGGGAAGATTTTGCAGTTATATGCCAATTTGAGAATAGAAAACAATCTTCTGGATTTCTCCTCGATTCAGGTCGAAGCATATCAGATGTTGCAATGCAACGAAGAACTCAGGAAGAAAATAATCGATTCTATAGATTATGTGATGATTGATGAGTATCAGGACACTAACCATATCCAAGAGAAGCTTGCGTTCCTTTTTGGCTCGAAACATAACAATATCTGCGTTGTCGGCGACGATGATCAGTCTATTTACAGATTCAGAGGGGCTACGGTTAGAAACATCCTCGAATTTCCAAATCATTTTCCTAACTGTGCCAAAGTTGAGCTGACAGAGAACTATAGATCAGAGAAGGATATTATTAACTTTTACAACGATTGGATGGAAACAACTTCTGGGAGAGATTTTGAATTCAAGTGGGGGAAATATCGCTTCCCTAAGCGCATAGTTCCCGCAAAAAAGAACCTTATCGATTCCGATACCACCATTCAGCTTTCCACAAAAGAAGAGGACTATATAAATGAGAAAGTCCTTGATTTTATACACAGTCTTGTGGATTCCGGAAAGATTAGCGACTATAACCAAATAGCCTTCCTATTCAGATCTGTAAAGAGTACTCAAGCAGTTGATCTTGCTAATTTCTTGGAGAAAAGCGGCATACCGGTTTATTCTCCAAGGTCCAATATGTTCTTCGAGAGGTCGGAAATAAAAAGGCTTTTAGGTGTGCTTTTACTCCTTTTTCCTGCTTTTTTGAGAAAAATGAAGTCTTTTAAAACGGACAGCCAGGTTGCACTTGCTAAATACTATCAAAGCTGTCTTCTGGAAGCTGAATCCATTCTTAGTGATCCCAAAAACGAGGAATTGCTTAAATGGATCAGATTTAGAGTAAGGGAACTCATTCTCCTAGAAAGCAGTGGAAAAACCATGGACTATGGTTTTTCAGAATTGATGTACCAAATGCTTGAGTTCTCTCCATTTAGAGAAATGATGGATGTGGATCTCAACAAGAAGCTTATAGATTCCAGGACAAATCGTAATATCGCCCTATTCATCAAGCTCATTATAAAGTTTGAATTCCTGAACGGCATTATAGTTTTATCTAGTAAGAACATATCGACTGCCACTGACAGGCTCTTCGGTGAATTCTTTAGATTTTTAAAAGAAGGCGGAATTTCCGAATATGAGGATGAAAATGAGTACGCTCCAAGCGGATGTATTTCCTTTTTGACCATACACCAATCCAAAGGACTTGAATTCCCTGTGGTGATAGTCGGCTCACAAAGTGCCACACCCAGGAAGGACTACGACAAAAATATTGAGGAAATAATCTCTAACTTCTCAGACAGAGGAAGATTCGAAAGTCTTGATGACATCAAGTATTTTGACTTTTGGAGACTGTTTTATGTAGCTTTTTCTAGAGCAAAGAATCTCTTAGTCCTTCTTTGTGATAAGTCCAAGAGCAACCAACCTAGTAAATATTTTGAGTGGTACTACGATAAATTGCCTTTCGATACCGACTTGACTAAATTTGCTTTTGATGACGTTCGGATATCCAAACTGAAGAATTCGTATTCCTTTACGAGCGACATTAACGTCTACCTGACCTGTCCTTTCCAGTATAAATACTTCAAAGTTCTTGGTTTTCAGCCAGTAAGGAATAGCCAAACAATATTCGGCACTTTGGTTCACGAAACTATTGAGGACATTCATCGAAGTGTACTCAGAAACGAAGTCAATCAAGTGAATCCAGACAGCATTAAGATATGGTTGGATATCAATTATCAAACCATCTCAAAAAAGGAAAATTCATACTTGGCCCCTAGGATTTTGGCTAGCGCATTGAATCAAGTTATGAACTACTATGATGTTGCGAAGTCTGATTGGTCCATCATAAAGAACGCTGAAATGCCTATCAGTTTGTCTCAAGATAAATTCATTATCACTGGCAAGGTCGATCTTATTCTTGATAAGAATGGGAACTATCAGATCCTTGATTTTAAAACTGAGGAAAAGCCGGATGTTAATAGAGATATCGAAAAAGTTACTAGGGTCCGGAGGCAGTTGGAGATATACGCCTATTTGCTGGAACAGCGCTACGGAGTGAAGGTTACCAGCATGAAGGCATACTACACTGGCACTAAAGATGAGTCTCCAACGATTACTTTTCCTAGGGATGAGTCCCATATTCAGGATACAATTAACACCTTTAGTGCCGTTGTCGATAAAATAGAAGGGAATGATTTTGGAGCTAAGTGCTGTGATCTTCGTATGTGTAAGAATTGCGACCTTAGATTCTTCTGCAAGAGAGGCAAATAAAAATGAATGAAAAAGAAGAACAAATGAATTTATTTGAATTAGAGAAGCCTGTAATCGAGGGTTATCCAGAACTTAGGTGGACTGGGAAAAGACCATATACTTCTACTCAATACTTCCCAGCACAGTTGAAGGAATCATACGGGAAACCAGATTCCAGTGGATGGATGAATAAGATTTTTTGGGGAGACAATCTCCAAGTCATGAGTCACCTACTTAAGGAATACAGGGGTAAGGTTGATTTGATTTATATCGATCCTCCTTTTGATTCCAAAGCTGACTATAAAAAGAAAATAAAATTAAAGCGTAAAGAAGTTTTAAGTGACTCTTCTATCTTTGAAGAAAAACAGTATGGAGATATTTGGAATAATGATGAATATCTTCAATTTATGTATGAACGTTTAGTATTACTTAAGGAATTGCTAAGTGATAGTGGATCTATATTCATCCATTGTGATTGGCATAGAAATAATCAGTTAAGATGTCTCATGGATGAAATTTTTGGTCCAGATAAAATCATTAATGAAATAGTGTGGTGTTATACAGGACCTGGTTCTCCTGGCATGAAACAATTTAATAGAAAACATGACATCATTTATTGGTATAGTAAAGGTGACTCATGGACCTTCAATGAAAAAGATATAAGAATACCCTATAAAGACCCTAATCAAATGCCTAGAAATGCATTTTTAAGTGCAAACGGTAATGATTTTTCTCATGAAGCCATTGAAGAAATGCGAAAACGCGGAAGAATACCAGATGATTGGTGGGAATTTTCTGTTGCCGCAAGAAAACGAATTGATGGTGTTAACCGTATGGGATACCCAACAGAGAAACCTGAGCCATTAATCGAGCGAATAATAAAGACAGCCTCTAATAAAGGAGACCTGATTTTAGATTGCTTTATGGGTTCTGGAACAACGCAGGCAGTTGCATTAAAGACAGGGAGACGGTTCATCGGAGCCGACATTAACTTAGGTTCTGTTCAAACTACCACCAAAAGATTGTTATCTATCTATAAATATGAAAACTCTGATTTGTTTAATGGCTCAGAAAAGGTTGGTTTTCAAGTCTATAATGTGAACAACTACGATTTTTTCCGTAATCCCATCGAGGCGAAAGATCTTTTGATTAAGGCCTTAGAGATTCAACCATATCCCTCATCCAATATTTTTGATGGCGAAAAAGATGGAAGAAACGTAAAAATTCTTCCAGTTAATAGAATTGCCACTAAATTTGACCTAAACGATTTAGTCGCCAATCTTCCTTATTCTTCATATGAAAAAGCTCAGCAAGCCAATCCTAATGAGCCAGTTGATAGAATTACCCTAGTTTGTATGGGGCATGAACCTGATTTAAAGGGCGCTTTCCTCCAAATGGTTGGAAAATTCAACATTGATGTGGAGATTGTGGATATTCTTAGAGATAAGACCAATCTTGAATTCAAAAGAGATAGCGAAGCAGATATTGAGTTTGACGGCAAGACTTTGACTATCAAGGAATTCTTCCCTATGAATCTGCTTCAAAAGCTTTCATTACAAAAAGAAAATGTAGAGAATTGGAAACAACTTGTTGATTCCGTGCTCATTGATTACAACTATGATGGTGCTGTCTTGAATCCTCAAATCATTGATGTTCCTGAGAAAAATGACTTGGTAAAGGGCGTTTATTCTATTCCATCCAATCATGGAAAAATCAAAGTCAAGATTACTGATCTTCTTTCTGAATCTTTAGAAAAAGAGGTTAAGTAATATGGCTAAGAAAAAGATTTCGAACGATTATCCATTCTATGGTGCCCTAAGGGCTTATTATCTTGAATTTAAACCTAATATACGTCGTTACTATAAGGATTTAACAAAGAAGATTCTCGACTACAATGATAAAAGTATTAATTCGCATACGTTTTTAAGAGAGCCTCAATTTGAAGCGTTAGAAATGTATGTTTTTATCAAAGAATACTTAAATAATGAGAAAATGTTTAATTTATTTGCCGAATGGTATCACCATAAAGGCAAATTTGCCGGAAGAAGCGCTTTTAGCAGAAAACAATTAACCGAAGAGAGTTCTGTTCAAGGAAGCCTTTGGGATGACATTACAAGAGAAGTTTATGAAGATGTTTTTGACATGCTCAAAAGCCAAGATCAGGCTTATCCTAACTACATATATGCCTTAACCATGGGAACGGGCAAAACCATATTAATGGCCACGTGTATCTTCTATGAATTCCTACTAGCGAACAAATTTCCGAAGGATCCTCGTTTTTGTCATAACGCATTGGTTTTTGCCCCTGATATGACAGTTCTCCAATCTCTAAAAGAAATTCAAACGTTCGATTTTCACAGAGTGATTCCATCTGAATATGCCAATTTTCTTTCTTCGAACATAAAGTTTCATTTTTTGGATGACTCTTCAACCACTCTAAACACCATTGACGGGAGTGACTTCAACATCATTATTTCAAATGCTCAAAAAATCATACTTAAAGAAGTCCATAAAGATAAATCTCCTGTGGACCAACTTATGAATGATTCTTTGCAATTGGATTTAGGACTTGGCGAGGAATTCTCAAAGAAGATTTACGGCGATTTGGATTCTGTTAAAGATGAGAAGGAAGTCATGGTGAACCAACGTTTTGAAAAATTGACTAGACTCCCTCAGCTTGGTGTGTATGTAGACGAAGCTCATCATCTTTTCGGAACCGATCTTAAGTCATCGCTGACTGATTTATCCAAAACAACAAGCCTTAGATATACTATCAATCAGATTGCGAAAAGACTTGAATTGCAGGCTACTAAGCTCGTAGCTTGCTATAACTACACTGGAACCCCTTATGTTGATAATAAAGTCTTGCCTGAAGTTGTTTATTCTTATGGCCTAAAAGAAGCTATTGATAATAGATTTCTCAAGAAGGTAAAGATTGAAGGATATTCCAATGTCAAAAACGAGGAATTTCTTAGAAAGATTCTCGAAGATTTCTTTAAATATTATGGAGATAATCTCTATGAAGGCCTAAAACCAAAGATTGCTATTTTTGGAGCTTCCATAGATGAATTGGTAAATGATATTAAGCCTGTGGTCGAAGAGGTTTTGGGTGACCTAGGCATTGATTTGAATACTATCTTGGTTAATGTAGGCGACCAAAAATATACTAAGGATAAAGATATTTTAGATTTTAATAATTTGGATGTTATAGGATCGGACGGAAGTAAAAAACAAGTGCTTCTTTTGGTCAATAAGGGTAAGGAGGGATGGAACTGTCGTTCCTTGTTTGCAGTTGCTCTTTATCGTTCACCAAGCTCCAAAATTTTTGTTCTTCAATCAACCATGCGCTGTCTTAGGTCAATTACTGATATACAACAAACTGCACACGTTTATCTATCCAACGATAATTATGTTACATTAGATGCAGAACTTAAAAAGAACTTTAATATAGATATCAATGTCATTAAAAAGGCTGGAAATGACGGCAAAATCGATTATGCCGTAAGAATTATTCCTCCGGTTCCTAACATTCATCTCGAAGAGTTGCATAAGACCTACGACCTCATACTCAATCAAATCGATAATTCCAAATTTAAAATAAATTTAGATACTATCGATTTGGAAAAGTACAAATCGAAGAAGATTGTCAAAGAAGGATTGACTGATAAGAATTCCGCTAGAGAAGAGGAGTTCGTGTCATCTGAAAATATTCCTTACAGCAAGTATTCCATTGTTTTTGCTTTGGCTAGATATTTGAACGAAAGTCCACTTAAGATTGAGAAGATTTTGGAAAATAGTGGCGAATTCGACAAAATACAAAAGTTAGTATCAAAGTATAACGATGTTCTTTATGAGGAACTGCTACCTTCAATTATAGAGTTTTTATACACCGTCAAAGACAACATAACTACCTCTAGCAAAGAAGTTCCGTTGATTAAATACAGGGATAAGACAGACCATTTCACTTTCCACGCAAAGCCTAATATGACAGTAAGCGTGAATGATCCGGAGGTGAATGATGTGAAAACAAAGAGCTTCCATACGGACAGATATTGTTTCGATTCAAAACCAGAAAGAGACTTGTTCTTCGATCTCATTAATAGGAAAGATGTAGATAAGGTCTATTTCACCGGTATGTTTACAGGGTCCGAAAATGGCTTAGCAGTTCAATACATCGATCCTGAATCCAATATCATTAGAAACTATTATCCTGACTTCTTAGTTATTTACAAAAATGGAACTAAACAGGTTATTGAGGTGAAAGGCGATAACAAGATTGATGACGAAGAAGTTAAAGCCAAGGCATACGCTGCTATCGAGCTGTCTGATAAAAGTCATATGGATTACGAGATGATTAAATCAAGTGATATTGAAAAAGGGAAATTCAAGGATGAGTAAGATAATCACATTTCATTTTTTTCGCCGATGAAGGTCAAAGTCAGCGAGCTTTAAAGAAATAAGCAATGATTTTTCTTACAATTATTATTTCTATCACCATTTTTTCTTGTTGATTCGTTATGTCAAAAAACATGGCGGTCTCAATTCTTTGCGTGGTGAAAAAGGAGAAGAACGTGTATCGGCTAGTATTAACAGATGTGTTTCCGAGCCCCATTATTTGTTAAATGACCTAATACTCAAGAAAAACGGCGGATCTCATCAAATCGACCATGTCCTTCTGACTAGAAAAGGAATTTTCGTTATAGAAACTAAGAACTATTCTGGTATGGTTTATGGCCATGAAGAGGAAAACAAATGGTGTCAAGTTCTTTCCTATGGCAAAGTAAAGAATTATTTCTACAACCCAATAAAGCAAAACATGACGCATGTATCAATTGTTAAAAATATTCTTAACCTGAGGGAAAGTGTTTTTTCTTTAGTTATTTTCCCTAGAGCTAAATTAGAGATAAATAGCATTTCTTTTGTTGGAAATATTAGAGAATCGATATCAGCAATTCGAAATATAGTCGAAAACAGTGATGATGTTTTTACCGATGATGAATTGCTGCTTTACACAAATACACTAAGAGACCTTAACGATAAGTCCCCTGAGCGGAAGGCAAAACACGTTGCTGAAATTCAAGCTAAAAGAGAAAAAATAGCTCTAGGAATATGCCCTAATTGTGGTGGCAAATTAGTCTTGAGAAGTGGAAAATACGGCCAATTCTACGGGTGCTCAAACTATCCAAGTTGCCATTTTAAAACTAAGACGCTGGACTAAAACATTATTTACAATGAAATGGATGGAGTTAGAAAAAATAACTAATAATAATTAAAACTAGTGTAAGCATGGAAAAGAAAAATGCCACCCAGTTGTTGCGCTTAGCACTAAGAACAGTCAATCCAATAAAACCAAGCAACAAAACAATAGACGGGAAGGCAGTTGTTTTAAATAAGGCGAAAGCAATTGATCCTACGATTAAATAGATTAGGCTCATAAATGCAGTCACAACAAGCGATGGAGTCATCTTAACCGTCGCGCCAGCGTTTTTGCTGTTCACAAATGCGATTCCCGTGATCAAAGAAGCGAGCATGGAAACGACCATGCACGTAAGAAGCCAGTAGGGGATCTTGCCGAAGATCGACTCCTCATTAAGCCCATTAATGCCCAATCCGATAATCTCTGGTATGAGCAACACTACCGTATACGCGACGAAATATGGGTCAGGCCCATATCTGAACATCTCCCTTTCATTTTCCATAATCAAATCTCCTTTCATATTCTTATCTAATAGCATTATAGCATAAAAAATAGTATAACACTATTGTAAAGTATTGCATTAAGCTATATACTTTAACCATAAGATAGGAGGATTTCGTATGGAATCGAACATATTGGCGAAGAGATTAAAGGAGCTCAGGGAGGAACAGCATGTCTCCCAGGCGAAGATAGGGAAGATGTGCGGGATCACCCAGAACGCCGTCTTCAAATACG
>ERZ808262.389-NODE-389-length-22470-cov-8.178363_pt1 | contig 22470 bp, 19 predicted proteins | sample MGYA00520895_ERZ808262 | MGnify/ENA primary metagenome ERZ808262 (study PRJEB31516, sample SAMN03275588) | gut metagenome | biome: mammalia-associated habitat; material: feces | host: Papio cynocephalus | place: Kenya | collected 2012-08-02 ... | reverse complement strand
TGGTGTAGGTGTACGGCTCACTCTCCCCCATCTCTGCCAGCTGCTTGAGGTAGCCACTCATATAGATGCTGTCGCAATACACAGAATACCCCTCAAAATCAATGCTCGCATCATCCACGGGTCGGAAGTTGGAAAGGTCTCCAATCTGCATTCTGACGTTATTCGCAGTAAACTCCCATGTGTTCACATTGGAGAGGAAACGCTCATACGTCAGTGTTGAATATCTGGAGGATTGTCGCGTGGCATCTGTAAACGAGCCATAGCAAACAAACTCCATCGAAGAGGAGGGGTGTATGCTGTACCCACTGCGAAGCTGATAGTCAAATTCCCCGTTGATGTATGTCGTCCCACTTTCTTTGTCGGTATAGTCCCTAATTGCCGTAATTCGGAAATATACTGTATAGAATCCCGCAAACTTAAAGTTTCCCTTATTATCATCCGTGTTCTCCTTCGCATTTTCAGAAGGTTTCAACGAGTGGAAGATTCCCATACAAATGTCTCCGACTGCAATCTTTCCAATTTCCTTCTCTTCCAGCTTTAGGGTACACGTACCTGTCTTTGTGTTTACGGGATTGGCCCTTGCGGACTTGATAATACCACCGCCTGGTGCGCGCCATTGGTTTCCCACATTTACCGTGATGCGATTGTAGTCAAGATAGGGAACTTCAAGGGAACGGCGCAGAACAAGGGAATCCATCTCTCCCGTGCCGTCTGTTATTTTTGTGCCGCGCCCAGTCATACCCTCTATGAATGTCCCGTCATTGGAAATCACGGTGCTACCTTTGAATATGGCGTTACCTTCTGTCTCAACAGCCCCGAAAGACACTTTGTGGGTAGTACTGTCATCATGCACCTTTGATAGGTATGACTTTTCCAGCAAGGCCATGTTAACGCCACCACTGCCGCCAAGAACGCCCAAAGACTTGATGGTTTCTCCCTTTACAGAATCCACAATGTTTTTTATGTCCCCTTGCGTCGCCTCCAATGACAACACCAGTGACACCGTGACCTCTGCGAGAATATTGTCATCCATCTTTACGGTGTAGTCGCTCACGAAGACCTCTGCCTGTTTGCCGTTATACTCAATGGTGAGCTTTGAATTTTCATTCAATTTATCCGCGAACTCAGGATTTTCTTGCAGGAATATGCGCGAAAACTTTATTGAATAGTTGAACTTATCCTTGTTGTTCTCGCTCATGTGCTGTATGAGTGCCTCTTCCAGCCTTTTCTCCGCACTTGTGACAAGTTGTATCGGTGGGTTTATCCCCGTTATGACGAATTTGTCTCCTGCTTTAGGTTTGAACCCCATCGCCACGTTTGGCATCACGATGCCGAGTGTTGATGTTTCCTTTTTCAGTGCAATCCAAAGCTCTTTTGTTCTTGAGTCCTGATTCAACTTGTCTGCATAGGCATCATTCGCATTGAGGATATAGTCATCGGCCTCCTTTGGTGCCCCAGAGTTAACGACGCGTTTCAGATTGCCCGCCTCGTCAACGCAGACGGGGTTATACATCTTAGATTTGTCTGCGCTCGGCTGCGCCATAATATCGAACGAGCATGCGGGACATCCTTGGCACTCAATCATCTCTATTTTCGCATTCTCTGATGCAAGCGCATTGGCAAACAAATCAAATCCATACTCCCCGCTAAACTTGTGCAGCTTTACATAAAAGTATGAGTGGATATAGTTTCCGCTTTCATCTTTCTCATCATTGTCTTTTGCGTCAAAGGCAACATCTGCGATTTCACCAAACAACTGCCCCAAACCATCAGACTGTATCACGTCGTTACGGATTCCCCTTATGGTGGGCTTAATATCTTCAAAAGACACGCTCGCTTGGTGTGGGTTGCCATCTTTGTACACGTTGTCGAACGTGTAATATAGCCCGCTTCCATCGGGCTTCTTGTATTTATTGTCCTCTGCCTTGTAAAACCTCTCTTTGCCAGCGGTCTCTCGATATATACTCGGCATAAGATACTGGCACGGCTGTATGTATTTACGCCCTGTAATGGATATTTTCGTGGCCTTCCCGTCATCCTGTATATCTGAAGGGCGAAATTTCCCGTTTTCCCACGTATAACCACATACTGCGGCAGGGGCTTTTGACAAATCATCGAAAGATATGCAACCCTCCTTGTACTCGAAGAAGTCATCTGACGAAACAAACCAAAGGATGCTATTCCCCTCATAGGTTATCTTCACAGTTCCCACAAGGGATGCCTTCGCCACAGCATAAGATGTGGAGTTGTCCTTCGGTGGCTCGCCATAGAACTCATAATCGACATGACAATGCAAGGTATATACACCTTCCTCAGAGCAAACATATTTGTCATTCAGCTCATTGATTGTTTCCTCTTTCCCGTTGTGGCTCATCGTGATGCCCGTGTCGAACCACACTTGTATATTGTTGTTGTTTACCTGCTCAAACTCGGTGGTGAGTTTCAGTTTAGAGAAGTCAAGTCTGAAATTCGCCTTGCATTCCAGCACAACATAAAAGTCCCACGAGCCAGGGTATCTTCCACCTCCCTCATCTGGTGCCCCTGCCATCTCTTCGTGGTAGTTCACGTCCTCTGTGCCAGAAAACAGCTTATCGTCTACTTTGCAGAAGGTGTATGTCTTACCAATGGGGTCGCCCCGAAGATACATCTTTTTAAGGTCTATTTCTACGTTGCTTTTTTCGGTATTCTCCACATTGAATGTGCAGAGGCCATACTCCCCCTCGTTTGGATAATAGTATGGTATATTGTCAGAAGACCCATATCCGGTTATAACATCAATTATCTTCTCGTTTGTATTCTCCTTCCCTATGGAAAGTAAGGCATCATTTCTTCCATAGCGGCAGACATACTTGCTTCCGTATTGTCCCTCACGGCTCAAGTCGTTCTCTACCTTCCCAACATGGCACGTCTTACCAACCCAGTAGAAATCCAACTCGTATGTGGTCTTTATGAGCTGAAGGACATTCGTTATATATTGGTCGTCGAACGACACCTCCTTGACCTCATCCGTCCCATACCCATCATCAATGACCACCTTATACCCGTCAAGCCCAGAGTAAGCCATTGAGTCGTTGATGCGTGCGACAAACTCGTGTATGTTTCCACCGAACGTAAATTTGGTAAGATTGCTCCTGTATTTGTCGCTGGCAAGAACATCCTCGTTGTCTGACACCGCATCAAAGAACAGCGTGTTGTCAAGTATCTCACGCCTTGACGTGAATGTGATTTCGTGTTTGTAAAGATGATTGGTGTTGTCCTTGCTTGAAGATGGTGTCGAGGTGACGTAATATCTTTCCCCACGGAACTCGACATACTCGTCGTGCTTCCATTCATCATCAAGTGGCTTGTCGTGGTAAAAGGTTGCCTCAATCGTCGGCGCTCCCCCCATTCGCTTCGCGCTATATGTGAATTTTGACACAGAGACATACTCCTTTGCTGACGGGAACAGAGTCTCTTTCCCATCCACGGTGTGCTTTATGTACAGCCTTTCTGATTTCATTCCTATTCAGTGTTGTTGTTGTCCAGATTAGCAATGGCGCTTTGCCCTTCTTGCTGCTTCTTCGTGTTCTCCACATCAAGCCTTACCTCTTCATCTGGTGCAGAGACGGTATTTTTCTCGATTCCCGTCTTTGTTGAAATAAGCCCGCTTCCTTTCAGCGTGCAAAGCATTTGATTCCATGCACTCTCATCAAGCGGTTGCCATGGTTTGAGTGTCGTGCTGACTTTCATCTGCTCAAAGTCTGTTGCCGCCGTGGGATTCTCGCCACTCGCCACGAGCTGTTTTGCCAAGCCCTCCTTAAACAATCGGGAGTGCTTGCTTACAAAGTTCTGCCACTCTATCACCTCATCGTAAGAGTTGATAATGTCCAGCGAGCGAGTCATTTGTATTGCCAAGCCGCTAATATCACCACTTGTTTTAACATCCTTCGGGAGTATGAACGTTGTGCCTGTTGCTATCTCTATTTGGTCAAGGATTGCTTGCATAAAGTCAATCATGTTTTGTGGAGATGGTGGCGCTTTGAACTCCGCCGAGCCTTTCCCGTCAATGCTTGTGTCATTGAGGATGATAGAACCCGCAATCTTCTTTGCAGTCTCGTTGAACTTCCCCTTGATGTACAGGATGCCCCACCCGTGCCGTTTCTGTATCACCGCAAAGAGGTTGAAGATAATCTCGAACAGCTCTATTAGGTCTTGACCACCTTCCCATGCGACATTACCACGCTTGATGGCGAGTGGGCTCTCCTTAAAGCCATGCTCCTCCTTGTAGAGCATCGTCCACCCCGTCATCTCCTCTTCGTTTTTCTCCTCTCCTACATCCACGATTTTGTCTGTGAAATGATAGTGGAAAGTATTGTCGTATGCGTCTATGTGTCTTGCACCATCCTCGGTCTGGTAGTACACGCAGTCCAGCAAAGGCTCACCGTTGTCATCCTTATGGGTTATCACCTGATAACCATCCTCGTAAGAGAAAAGTCGCGTCCTGACTTCATTCCTGTCATTTAGGTACACCAAGAGACCCACATCACCAAAACTCTTCTGTATTTTGATGGCACGATAGCCAATGCCGTCTTGATTGGTGCTCTCCCAATGCCACTTGAAATCCGCAAAGTTCTTTTTCAGCTTTTCAGAAGGATTGCTGTCATGCAGCGTGTGTTGCCGCTTGTTTCCTCCGAGGTATAGGGTTTGTGCTCGCATGATTCCCCTCTGCATAGGGATGCCAAATCGTTTAAAGTTGATTTCACGATAGCACTCGTCCTCTAATTTTACACAAATGCTTGGCAGGTTTGAGTCAAATATCACGCTGTGGCTGTTTGCATCAAGCTCCTTGGCGAAACGCTCCTGACTCACCACCTTCTGCCTAATTTCTGGCAATCTGGCTTCCCTCCTGTACGCAGTGCGGATTTCCGTGCCATCGCTTGTATCAGCAACAAGAGGTGAAGAGCAACCACGAAGAAAAGGCTTTTTCAGCAGCAACTTCTGCGGGTTTCTCAAAAAATCATCTATTATGGCCTGTCTATTTCTGCTCATTGTTATTCTCGTTGTCTTTTTGTTTCTCAGATGGGTCTATTAGTCCGAAGTGGGAACAGCATGCCGATTTCTTAGGCCAGTAAGTACATTCCCTCTTGGTATGTGGGCAAACGAGGTCGTGCTTGCTCGGCACTATGATTATGCGCCGTTGACGCTGGTCATCCTCCATGTCAAACTTATCGTTGAGCTTCACACGAATGTCAGACTTCATCTTTAAAGCGTCCTTCGCATCAATCTTCCCCTGCACGAACATATCGTCTATCTGGTTGAGCAGTTTCAACAGCTCTCCCTTATTCTCCTCTTTTGTCAGCTTGTTTTCATCAATAAATCCGATTCCAAACGGCTCAAGCAACTCTAACAGCTTTTTGATTCGAGGCGTGTTGTAGAAAGCCTCTGCATCGTTCTCTCTTCTCTTGAAATATGCGAGACGGTATGCGAGGGACTTGTTCTCCAGCGTGTCACACAAGATAACAAAAGCTATGTCCTGTTCAGATGCCTTCGGCCATTCAGACCTGACAGAGTTTAGAACTAATTTTATGTCAGAATTTTTCAACATAATCGTCGCATTATTTTCTCAATACCAAAGCGTGTCGTCGTAAATACTTTGCGCATTGGGATTCTTTAGCATGTTGTCACTCTCTTCATAAGCCGAGGAAAATCCCGCTTGAAGCTCAGAGCCATACTCTAAGTCCATACAGGGGTACATCCTCATGGCGCACGGGTCGAGCAAGTCCATTGAGCGTCCTTTTCCAAGATTCCTATTCATCTCCTTCTTGCTCTGAAGGCTTCGCTTTCCAGAAGGCAGCTTGTTGAACCGCACAACAGAGCACTCCTCGAGGAACTCATCCTGCACCGTGACTCTGTATTTTAAGTTCTGGTGGGTGTAAGTCGTGCTGGCCACATTATCTGCGAACGTGAGCTGACCGCGCTTAATCATATAGGCCAGCCGAAGATAGCACAGGTCTTTCAGTGACCTTGCCGACAATGCGTATATTCCCATAGGATGAGAGATGGATATATAGGGAATGGCATCGGGTATATAGTCGTTGAAATACCTTCCGGCTGTCGCATCATAAATGATGTGGCTCTCCGATACACCAATCCTCGATGCGAAAATCCGTGCCTTTTGCGCATTTAACGCAGGGGTGGTGTGCATGGCAATCTCTATGTGCGTTACATGGAACCCGTTCCATCCGAGCATAATCATGTTGTCAGAGCCATAGTCTGCAAGGTCAATCGTTATCCATTTGTCCCCATTGGTCATGGGGTCGTTCAAAAACACATCCTTTGCGGCCTGTCCTGGGATTGGCACGCTTTCCTCCTCCTCTGGGTCAACATTAAAGTTTCCCTCCATAAGGGCTTGCGCCATTTTTCCTCCTGCCGCGGCAACAGAACCGAGATAGCCAGAGTTGCCCTCAAGCATCTTCTTGTTGTCCCCGAGTTTGCCTTGATAGAAGACGAAGCTCTTAATCATGACCTTATAGTCGAACCCACCTCCGATGGCATTCAACTTCCTGTCAATGTCAATTCTACATTTCTCGTATACTTCCTTTTTTGTGTTTCCCCACACCACATCTTTCACCGACGGACCGTTGCAGTAGAAGAAACGAACGACACCATCTCTATCAGGACGGATGAACCCATCATACCCGATATACCAATCGAGGAAAATCCGCGTCCAATGGCTGCGCTTTGGGTTGAGTGTGGCAAAGAACTTCCCCGTGAAGGTCTTGCTCTGACCTCGATTTCGCGTCATCACATAAGAGAAACACTCCCATGACATCTCTGTAAGCTCATCGATGGCGATAAGGTCATATTCCCAACCTTTCGCACGCTCCCTCAATTTGTCCATGTTGGAATCGTCAAGGTAGGTGAGGTCAACGAAGGTTCCGTTGGGGAAGGACACGCGAGGAGAATCGCTCTCCTTGACCCTCACATAGTCAGCGCCGAAGATTTGTTTGAACTTCTCAACAAATCCACCTCCAGCCTTCTGGTTGCCAAGCGAACGGCGGGAAATCATGGCGCGGAAATTGGGGTCGGTCATTAAAGGCTCTGCCATCGCAAGCACAAGACCGAAGGAATTATGTGTTGTGATATAATCATCTGTTATATACAAATGCTTATCATCATCAACCAAAATACATTGACATTCAGCTCTTCTTACCTTTTTAATCGATATAATACGTGAATGGTCATTGCTACGAGCATATTTTCTTGTTTTGTTTCGCTCATCATTATATCTCGATTTGTGTTTCTCGCTTGTAAAAATAATATCGTCTGTACGTATCACTATGTCATAAGCAACACCTTTTGTATATTTCTCCTTGCGCCTGTCCACTCTGTAAGTACACATATAGCCAAGGCTACGACACAATTCTATAAAAGTTTCTTTAAGTTTTTCGCTTGTTGTACTAAAACGATAACTATTATCGTATGGTTCAACATTGCCGTCTGTATCAAACAGGCCAGCGAGCAGCTGCTTCCTTTGCTCTATGCTTGAAAGCAAGTATTCTTTTGGTATGAACTTGTTGTAAGAATAATCAAGCAGCCCTTCTTTTTGTAAATAGAGCCAATATTCTTTGTGATGAGGCGAGAAGAAACTTTTTGTATAGCACGAACGGTTTACATATACTCTTGTTGCCTCTGTGAGCGAGCGCACTTTTTCTATTATGTCGCTCTCGCTATTTGATATTTGGAAAGAGCATCCGCTCTTCCAATTAGTCAAACACCCGTCGCCAATCATAACGCCAAGCACATAAGGAGGTATTGGCAATTCTTTCTTGCCAAACTCAACAGCTTTATTGTTCGGGATAAAATATTTCTTTCCATTTGCGAGACCTTCGATTAAATCTTTTGTCTGCAAGGTCATAGTCCAGCCCCATTCTTTATCGTGCTCGCGATATTTATGCACCTGTTTTGGTGTACGGACAGTCCAAAGATGTTCAAGGCCGCACTCACATTTCCTTCCGTCTATCGTCGTAAGTTCATAGACATCCTGCTCTCCTTGAGGGAATATCGCAGTTACGGTTGCAACTCCATCAAAAGGAGTCATCACCTTAGAGCCGACCGTCATATCGCCCATAGTTCTCCACCCATCTGGTGTTAATACACAAGATGTCAGAGGCTGGAGTTTGCCTCCTCCGAGATTTCCGCCTCCGAAAACCACATCAACATTACTGCTTGCGAAGGATTGTTGGAATCCTGGCTGTGGCTCTATTTTAATGTCTTTATCCGTACTCACACTTGCAAAAATAGTAATGTAAAAGTACTTTACATATAAATAACACAGCTTTATTTGATATATAACAAATATGCTACGCAAAATATTTCAAATCAATATGTTAGTGTCGTAAATTTGTAGCGGTTTAAAATAAATGTCTATAAAATGAAGTTTACAAAAGAAGAGCTTTTAGAAAGACTGAAAGCTGAAATCACAGGCAAAGACCAAGAGATGGTAATGAGTGTGAGAACCTTCAATTCTAATGGAGAAAGACTCTATAAGCGATTGGAGAAGGCGAACAACGACGAAGAGCTGGAAACGGTGGTGACGGAGTATCTTCCTGACTTCATCGAAATCAACAAAAACATCCGAAAGGAAAAAGCTGATTTCGCAGTCGATTGGAAGAAAAATCATCCAGAACCCAAGCCAGACCCAAAAAAAGGCAATGGGGAGGGTCAGAGCCTTTCAGAAACGGAAAAGAAACTGCTCGAGCGTTTGGAGGCTTTGGAAAAAAAGGAATCGGAATATGAGACCGAGAGACTTATTTCCTCAAAGCGCAGTGAACTTCTCGCCAAGTTTAAGGAAAAGGGCATCAAGGATTCTAAGTGGGTAGATAAGTACATGAGCAAGCTGAACCTCACACAGGATTCTGACATTGAGCAGGAGGCGGACGATGCGGAGGAATTTTACAACCTTTCACGCTCACGTTCAAGCCACCTGACCCCTGGGAATGCAGGCGGAGGCAACAACGATGAAAAAGTTGACTTTAGCGATGTGGTTGCCCTCGTGAATCCAAAAGCTGGTGAATAGGCGAAATTATTTACAAATTTAGAAAAGAAAGACATGGCATCAGATGATTTCTATTTGAAAAGAGGATTGGGTGGCCACTTTGGGGGTCGCACCCTTATCCAGGCGTATGGCAAGATTGGAGGCAACCGCTCCGTATTTGTCAATCTCGTCGGCAGCGGCAAGAACGCCCTTGTCTATCCGACGTTTGGTGGTGTAGTTATCAATCCTCCAAAGGGGCGCGCAAAGATTTTCGCTGGCGACTTGATGGAGTACGACCCAGGCATCACTGACCCGACGACTGGTCCCTCAGTCAAAATTCTAAAAGTATTCGAGGTTGCAAAAGACGTGGCAGCAGACGGCAAGAGCGTCCTTATTGTTCGCAACGGCTATCGTCACATTCCGTTTATTGGTGATAACATTATGATTGCCCCATCCACTCTTGATGGAACAGGGACGGGTGTTACCGTGATCGGCGTCAATGCAACCACGGATAGCGGTGCAGACGTATGGGAGCTTACACTTAGTGCTGCTCTCGGTGCAGTTGCGAAGAAGGGCAGCGTGCTGGTTGAGGCGGCAAAGGTCGGAGAAGACTCCAAGGCAATGGTTACGAATCCTAACGCTTACGCCGACAAGGATAACGATTTCTTCTATGACCCGAACATTACACGCTCGGAGGATGGTGACGGTGCTCAGTATTCGTTCACTCCTGCTCTTGCCAACGAGGACACAATTCTTCGCCTTGACAAGATTAACACACTTCCTCCAGCAATTCTCGCGCTCAATAAGAGCAAGGTAAATGGATGGTTTAACCTTTAAATGCGAAGTTAAAGTAATAGGATATGGCACATCAATTTGATTTTAACAGTTCGAGATACGCCAAGTTGTTTTCTTCAAAAGACAACATAAACTTTTTGAGAACCTTTCTGAACACGAAAGACCTTCTTTATACGAATTACGGATGGTATCTCACCCAAGGCCGCCGGGCTTCCATGCCAACACCGACGGATTATGATGGTGCGGCAACGTTCAGCGTGAAGAGCCGCAAGTTGGAGGCGGCTCCTTTGATGCACCTTCGTGCGCCACTTGGTGATGCACCAGAGATGGAGAACAACGGGATTGAGATTTACACTGGCTCTATCCCCGACTTCATCGGCTACAAGTGGTCAGAGAATGCTCGTCAACGCGAGTACAAAGAACAACTCTACGAGCAGTTTGGAAACGACGCAGACCTCATTTCCGCATGGGTGCGTGATGTGGTGCAGGTTGGGAAGAACTCCGCAGAGGCCACTTTGTCGAATCTGACAGCACAGCTTGAGTCTACTGCGAAGATGAGCTGGCAAGGCAAGGGAGAGGGTTTGCAGCAATTCTTGCAGAAAGTCGAACCGTTCCCTGCAGAAAACAGAAAGAAGGCTGGCGACAAAGCATGGACCGACCCATCGTGTAACCTGATTTCTCAAATGCGGAAGATTGAGGATGCTTATCGTGATGAGCGTGGTGGCACTGACACCCCACTTGTTTGGAAGATGACCCGCAAGATGTACCGCGACACCTTCTTGCAGAATGCAGAGGTTAAGGAGTGGTACAAGAGGTGGTGTGTAGCCCACTTCAAGGCCTATACCGAAGAGATGCAAGTCTTGGACGAGGACTTCAAGAACTCGCTCTCTGACATGACCGGTCTTTCTCCTTTTGAGATTGTCGTTGAACGTGAGCGCAATAAGACCGTGAACGCCGATACGTTCGTTCAAGGATGGGATGACAAATATGTCGTCCTTTGCCCCGCTGGTGATACGGTAGAATTTAAGTGGACACCGATTTACGACCAGACTTTGCAGCAGAAGTACGGTGCTAAGAACATCGATGTATCATGGGCTACGATTGCAGACGGACTTGTCACCGTAGGAAACTACGCAATGGACAACGGTCAGTTCCGTGAGTGGCAGACCAAGGTGATGATGTCTGCGTGCCCAGTGCTTCTTGACTTTATGAATCATGTGATTATCGACACCTCGACGGCTGGCGACTAATTCAGTGAATCGATAACAGACACCCGCACCCGACCAATGGCAAAAAGCAAGTTTGATATATTGGACTATTTGAGCGGAATAACAAACTTCGTGTTTGATAAATCCGTTCTGAATCGTGTGGCTCTCGAATGTGGCGTTAGCGAAGTTGAGAGTTTCTCCGAAATCACGGAAGAACAAAAGGACAGATGCAAAATAGCCCTTCTTGAGACTATCGTATTTGGCCCATATCAAACCGCCTCATCAACAAATCAACATGGGGCATATACACTGACCATTGGGGCGCAAACTATTACCTCCGCAGCATTGGAGAGCATCAAGGCTGAGCTTCGCAGGCTTTACAAGAAATACAGTGACGAAGACAAACTCGATGCGCTCGATGCTACGGATGGTGAAGTTAGGTGGATAGAAGAAAGGTACTGATGATATGTACACGGACCGCAACACACTGGCAGAGTACGCTTTTCATGGTGCATTCTACAAAAAGGATGTCGTCCCGTCCGAAGATGGTGACTTGATTAATGGCGGGGAGGAGTCAGAAGTTCTTATCCTGGATACTGAGTGCGATATTCAGGAAACCAACAAGCTGTTCACCTCTGGCGTTGTGACGCAGGGCTATACCATCTATTTCCCCACCCCATCCGATGATGACGGTGTGGAGCTGATTCCAGAAGCATTGAAGCCTGGGGTAAGATTCCGAGGTGAGATGTATGGAATGCCTGTCGAGGGGATGGTGATAGGTGTCTATCCTACCCAGATGCACGGTTGCGTGGCATATATAAAAGGCACGGATGTCTAATCTCACATAACACAGAAAATGGCAATAAGAATACAACGGCGGTTGTCAAGAATTGAGAATTTCTTCTCGATGCTTCTTACAAAAAAGGGGCTTTCTGATAACATTTTCATTGGCGAGCTACCCCCAACGACGAGTAAGGATTGGGATGACTTCGTGAATGTTGATGTTGGTCAGCAAACGGACATGAACGGGTATTCTTACGGCTATGCCAACATCTATCTCTATGCGAGGCCGAAGGGAAGCCCACCAAAGAAGGACGTGAAGAGCCTCGACAAAATGGAAGGTGTCCTTGATAAGCTCGTAGCAGAATCGAAGAGTGAGGATTATATCATTAATGAGATGTACCGCGACAGTGGGTATGACTCCAACCGCCAGTTCCATTTTCAGATGGTTGGGGTGTCTGTTGTCACTAAATAATTCAATTATAATAACTTTCTTAAATAATAATCATCATGGCAGCAACAAATACAGGAGCGAATGCAGTAAAATTCGTCAAACCAGACGCAATCGTCATTTCGTTGTTTAACGGGAAAGAGACAGATGATACACCTTTGGGTGAGGTTTATGTCCTTGACGATGTCATCCGTGATACCACACAGATAACGCAGGATGACAACGATACCACCGATATTGAGCGTGAAACCTCAGATGTCCCAATCCTTTCTATCGTTACAAGCGGTAAGTACCAGCTGGCGGCAGACATTGCAGACACCCAGAAAGACCTTCTTGTCGCAGTGTGTGACTTTACTTACGATGAGACGACAAAAAAGGTTTATGCTCCGTCTTCGTACAAGACAAAATATGCGAAAGTGGACATTGTATTCGGTGGAAAGGCAGCTGTGCTTCCGAAGGTTCAACTGAACTCGAAGGTGACGTTTGAGTCTCTCAATACCAGCATCGGAAAAATCAGTCTTGCGGGTACTGCACAGCTTGCATCAGTGGAGATTGGCGCAACGGATGCGAAGAAAACCATCAAAGTCCCGTTCTACATAGACGAGAACTACACGATGCCCGTTTAACAGCACTTTTTTCCTTCAATACTCTATATATTCCAGGGGCGGTCGGTAATGTTGCCGTCCGCCCCTCCCATTTTAGTCATGTCGTTATATCAAAAAATCATATCTTACATATTGACGGAACTTGAAAAAGACGCAAGGAATGTGTTACAGGAGTGCATAGACGAGATTACCTATGAGCACCGCACGAAGAACCTTTACGACTCTTACGGATATGGCATATATTTGGATGGCAAACTTATGAAAATCGGCTATCTGTCCCCAACACCTCTTGCGGCCAAGGCGAAGAAATGGTATGGAGAGACGATAAAGGGAAGGGAACAGATAAACAAATTTCTATCAAGCGATTATTCCGCAAAAGGCGTTATAGATTTGGCCGTCGTAGCCACGATGCCATACGCAAAGGTACTGGAGGATGGAGGCGGCAATTTGAAGCATTCATACCGTGTTATTTCGATGTCATTTCAGAAGCTCAAAATGTTGGCATCAAAGTACAATGGAACAGTAAGAACTATCAGAAAGTAGAGAAAGACCCATGACAGTACACAGGAGAAAGAAAGTACCCATAGACTCTGAGACAAAACGCATGGGGGAGAAATCCCATGTAACTCCAGGCTCCCCGTTGTCAGATGAGGCAATGGCAAGGCTTGTGCAGATAATGAACGATTCCCCCACGGTAGTAAAGCTGCAGGGGACGGAGTGGGAGATACGCGCGCTAAAGCCTGGCACCCAATGGATGATTGCCGAGGAGGCTTGCAAAATGGTGAAGAAGGAGAAGCTCTCTATGGGCGATGTTATCAAGGAGTTTGCGCATAATCTGCCTTCCGTGGCGCGGGTTATCACATTGGCGCTCTTGAACGACAAGGAACGCATAAAATCAGAAGAGTACCAAAAGGTTTATGACCAACTTCTTTGGGGAGACTATGAAATCAAAGACTGGGCCGCCTTGCTCGTGGAGATATTAAATCTTCTTGACGTGGATTTTTTCTTTGCGAGTACCAATGTGATTCAGACCGTCCGCAGTCAGACATTGATGAGGAAGAAACAAGCAGCCGAATCGTGCCTTCAAGGACAGAATACGGTCAGATGATAGACTTTTTGAGGGCAAACACTTGGTGCTCGCAAGAGGAATACAAATGGGGGATGAGCATTCCGCAAGTGCGCATTGCGTCGATGGACTTCACACATATAGAGTATCTTTCGGACAAAGCAAAAAATGGCAGCGCAGGGGGTGCCATTACAATAGAAGGAGAGGGTGATTTGTCGAGATTTGACAGTCTTGGCATACCAATTATTAACAACGACTCAAAATAACAATTTCAATGAGCAATTCAGCATTAGGCAGCGCATTGACGATACCGAAAGGCGCGCTTGACAGGATAAAGGAGGCAGACGACCGTCTTGCCAAGTTACAAAGCACGGCATCCAATGCTGCAAATTCCGTAAAGGCATCATTTGATGCAATGAACGGCAGTACGAAGGGGTTTATAGCGTCGCTTGACCAGATTATAGCCAAGCTCGGCACAATAAACGCCTCTGCGTCGAATGCTGGAAGTGGACTTGGAAATCTTGGGCAGGGGCTTGGCTCTGTGAGCAGCGGCACATCAAGAGCCGTGCAAGATTTGAACAATCTGATAAACCAGATGTCCAAGATAGGGGGGAATGGGGCAAGTTCCGTAATGGAGGCCGTGTTGGCCTTTAGACGGCTCCAAGAGGCCGCAAAGGGTGTCAGCGGCCAGAATATCGCAGAGCTGAAAGCGGAAATCAAGGATATTGATGCTACTTTGAATAACGTAGACTCTAAACTCACAAAGACAGACCAAGAAGCACTCCTAAAAAGAAAGAAATCTTTACAGGACGAACTTAAAATGCAGCAGCAGGTCGATGAGGAAAGAGTGGTTTCCTTCCAGAAGGCACTCGACAGAATGGCGAGCGCACAGCAGAGCTACGAAAAGAAGCAACAACGGAGCTATGCTGAAAGAAGCAAGTCGTACCAGACTTCTAATTATCAGAAAAACACCACATATCAAGGTGCTTTGGATTTTTCTTCTACTGCAAACACCCTCAACAGACAGGCAAAGGCCATAGAATATCTGAAAGCGGCCCGCATGAGCTTGTCTAAAGCCGATTCTGACTACAAACAAAAGCTCGAGGCGTTAAACGCCGCCATCAAGCAACACTCAAAGAATCTAAGGGATGCGGGGGTTAGTGCTCGCTCCCTCGGCGAGCAGACTTCGTATATGGAGGGCTATCTGTCTCGTTGGGCGCAACGAATGATGTTTGCTTTTTCCGTTGATACAATAAAGGGGTTTGTCGGGCAGATGGCGGAAGTTAGAGGTCAGTTCGAGCTGTCCCAACGCTCTTTGGAAGCCATTATAAAGAACAAGTCCAAGGCTGATGAGATTTTCAACAAGACGGTGCAGTTGGCGGTAAAATCTCCTTTCCAAGTCAAGGAACTGATAGATTATACCAGACAACTCTCCGCATACCGCATTGAGAGCGACAAACTTTACGATACGACAAAGCGGCTCGCAGATGTTTCTGCCGGTCTCGGTGTTGACATGGGCAGACTTATCCTTGCCTATGGGCAGGTCAAGGCTGCGGCTTACCTTCGCGGCTCTGAAGTCCGTCAGTTCACAGAGGCGGGTATCAATGTGTATGGTGAGTTGCAACAGTACTTCAAGGAGGTAAAGGGAGAGGCATATACAACTGCGCAGATTGTGGATATGATTTCGCAAAGGAAAGTCTCCTTTGAGGACATAGAGGCCGTCTTTAAGCGCATGACAGACAGAGGTGGCACATTCTACAACATGCAGGAGATACAAGCCGACACGCTTAAAGGCAAGATTTCCAACTTGAAGGATGCCTATGACATAATGCTCAACGAGATTGGCATGTCAAGCGAGGGATTCCTCAAAGGAGCGATTTCTGGAGTTACGGCTTTGATGAATAACTGGGAAGCTGTGGCGAATGTCGGGAAGACGCTTGCTGGTGTTCTGGTTCTGCTCTATTTACAATCTTTGAAGACGGGCGTTGCCATGTCACAAGTTTTCACTACGAGCATGGTAACGGGTGCAAGGGGGAATTTGAAGCTGTTGGCAATGTTCCTTAGCGGCCTTCGCAATGCTGGGCAAGCAGCATTGATGTTCGGCAGAAATCTTTTGTCAGCGATTACGTCTAATGCGTGGCTGATAGGGATAGCCGTTGCCATTCAGGCGTTTATGAGTTTTCGGCAGAAGGTTGAGGAGTTTAACGAGGCAATAGCGAAGTCCAACAAAGAGTATGCGGAAAACTATCGCGAGATGGTTTCCATCCAGCAGGAGTATGACTCTGCGAGCGGCACAAATAGCATTGATGCCAAGCGGGATGCGTTGCAACGGCTCTTAGACCTAATGAAAAAGTCCGACTTTGTCATTGACATAAAAATCGATGGTCTATCTGAAAGAGAGCTGTCGGCGCAGTTTAATGGGGCAATTGCGCAGTACAAAAATTTCCTTGAAACAAGACGCGCTTTAGAGTATTCTTTTGCCAAGGACGACAGTGTTAAGGATGACATAGATGAGTATGTCGAGCAATACAATGAAGTTATCAGCAGAACCACCGACTTAGGTGAAACGCTCGACCTCGTGTCCACAAAATATGCCCAACTATCTGACAAGGCCAAGGAATACTATAGTCTTGCATCAAAGCCAAGGCGCGATGATGAAAGCGAGCTGCAATACCTACAAAGATTGCAAAATGCGCTTGTAAATCTATCCAAAGAGCTTCAGAAAAGTGGAAGCCTTGGCAACTATGGTGGTGTCGGAATTGATATTTTTAGCAACCTACAAGGCCAGTTAAGCTATACATCCCGTCAACTTGATGAATTGAAGCGCAAGAAAGATGACTTGTTGCGCTTTGACAACGAAAGCAAAACTTATCAAGGGGCACTTGCACCACAGCTAAGGCAACTGATGTATAGTTATAGGCAGGCCGTAAAGAGAGGTATTGCGAGTGGCATGACGGATGCACAAGCGAAACAACAGGCAAGAGTGACGATAAAAACGGCCATAGACAAAACATTTGCAGCCAAAGAGATAGACGACCTTGGACGGGATTTACTGTACGCTCCATTTGGAATCAATGTAAAGGTCAATGAGGCCAGCATACAGAACGAGGTGAACTGGATAGATAATTATCTTGAAAGATACTTTGACAGCAAGAAGTTCAACATCAACGTCGGAGTGAGCTTTAAGGGCTACGGCGCAATGGAGAAAACTATCGAACATGCCGAAAAACTCGCAAAAGCAGCAAGAACAGCAAGCAAATTTCTGAGCTTATTTCAAAAAAGGAAAAGCACTGATTTGGTGGATGTAACCGGTGATATTAGGGAACTTTTTAATGGGAAAATTTCTCTTGTCCAAAAAAAAATTACTATCGGCCAGATTAGAAAGAGGGCGAAAGAAATAATGGATGGCTATACTGCCGCTGCTAAAGAATTTAATATTGATCCGTTTGAAAGCGAGCGCAAAAAAGCCTCAACACCAAAACGTAAGAGGACGACTACGCCAAGGCAACGAGAGATTGCGAAGCAGGAGCGAGACATTATAAACGAGCGCATCAACTTGTTGAAGGACATGAATGATATGTACAACAAGTTGTTGGGCACAGAGAGCAAAGAGGCGGCTTTGGTCAAGACCCGTCGTTATTACAAGGAGGCGGCTCAAAATGTGGGTTGGAAGGTCAGTGACATTATGCCTGATGATGCGTCCGTATCAAAGGCTATCCGTGAACAGGCAGCGAAATACAAGAAGAGCCTGTCCAAGAGGGGCAATGCGCTGCGGATTGCCGCGGATGTTGAATTTAACATTGAAGAAAAGGAGAAAGAGAAGCTGAGAAACGATATAACACGTAATATTGATGCTGCTTTCTCAAGCCTTGATTTGTACAAGAATCTAAGAGCGAGCGGTCTTAGTGAAACGCAGATAAAGCAATCGTTCGGAGACCTTGCAACCTCTTTTGAGGAAGTGAGCGAAAAGATAAACGAGGAGTTCGGAAGATATATCGATGAAGGCTTCAAAAACACTTATGGCAAAGACACGGAAAAATGGAGCAAAGATGTGCTAAATAAGTACAACGAGGCCATGCGTGACGTAAGCGCGTTTTTCCTGAATCCAGAAAACGGGATGGATGAGTATAGGGATGAGTACCTTGAACAAAGTAAGAAACTCGACGAGCAGATTAAGCAGGATAGGGTAAATACATTCACAGAGCTTACAAAAGCCTATAAGACAGCCCTTAGCGACCAGCTTCAACTTGATATTTGGTATTTCAGCGAGAAGAAAAAAATTTACGAGAACGTTCAAGACCCTCGCCTTCAAAATGAGTATCTTGGCAACCTCGAAAAGCAATACAAGGAAAAGACCGATGAGAACAAGTGGAAGGAGTTTCAGAACAGCGATATGTATATCGCCATTTTTGAAGACCTTGACCACACATCCACTCGTGTGCTGGAGGCTATGAAGACCAAGCTGGAGAGCCTGCGCTCTTCACTGAAAAACCTTACACCAGAGCAACTAAAGCAAATCGCCTCCAGCATGGAGAAGATAGAAAGCTCATTAGTGGAAAGAAACCCGTATAAGGGTCTTGCCAAGACGTTCAAGGATTACATTGCCTTTGTAAAAAAAAGGAAGCAGTTAGAGCAGGACTACCTCAACAGCCTTTCCAAAGAAGACCAGCTCGATGCGCAGGCAGACAGTGCGAACAGGGATGTCTATTTGGCGAATGAAGCCTACGAGGCCGCAAAGAAAAAATACGGTGAGACTTCAAAAGAAGCAGTTCAGGCAAAGTTACTTCTAATCTTAAAGGAGGCGGAATTGGATGTCCTTCTAAGGCAACTCGTGGCACAAAAGAAGATAACCGCAGAGGAAGCAGACCAATTAAGAAAAGGCCTAAAATTAGAAAGTAAACTGGAAAAGCAGCTGCATGAAATTGGAAGCGAGTTGTCAGCTGGAGCCGATGCCATCACTGGGTTGTTCGACGCATTGAACGACTGGGGTGTCAATATAGAGATGTCTGACGAGATGACCGAGTTTGCTGGCGGTCTAAGCAAGATTGCTTCTTCTCTTCAAAGCATAGACTTAACAAAACCGATGACTACTGTGAGTGGTGTTATCGGTGTTATCGGTGGGCTTGGTAAAGCTCTCGGTGGCATCTTTGGCTGGGGCACAAAGGACAAGAAATTGCAGAAACAGATAGAGGAACATCAACAGCATGTGGAGGCGTTGCAGGAAGCATACAACAATCTCAAGGATGCTATTGATAACTGCTATGACATAACAGAAATGGCGCAATACAATGAAGAGATGATTAAAAACATCCAGTTGCAGAATGCCAGTCTAAAATCCATGATTAAGGCAGAAGAGGCCAAAAAGAAAACTGATGACGAGAAGATTGAGGAGTATCGCAAGCAGATAGAGGAAAACAATAAGGCCATAAAAGAGGCCGAAGAGAGCCTTACTGAGCAGCTTGGTGGATTTGGCAGCAAGTCCAACTACAAGGCGGCAGCCGAGGCCTTCGCAGAGGCATGGGTTGATGCCTATAACGAGGGCAGTGACGCGTTGGACGCACTCAATGATAAATTTAATGATTACATCAAAAATCTTATCGTCAAGCAAGCCACGCAGAGAGTAGTAGGCAAGCTGATAGAGCCTTTATTACAAGAGGTTGACAAAGCGGTTTCAAAAGGAAGCGATGGTGCAAATGACGGTCTTGAATTGACAAAGACAGAACTTGCCAATATAATGAACCTTGCCAACAAGATATTTCCACAGGTAGGCGATGCGATGTCTAAATTGTTGGAGAATATGGGTTGGAAAGGCAGCGGCAGTTCGTCCTCGTTGTCAAAGCTACAACAGGGCATCCAGTCTATGACGGAGTCGACAGCACAGGCTTTGGAATCCATCTTAAACTCCATGCGCTATTACGTGGCCACGCAACAGGCGGATGTCAGGACTATCCGCAACATATTGGAAGCAAGGCTTGGTAATGTCGTGTCGCAAGCGGTTAGTGGTGGTGCGAGCAATCAAATGATTGCCATTATGGAACAGCAGACAGGCTATTTACATGAAATTTGCGACAACTGGTCTTCCGTCATGAAAACAGGCCACAAGCAAGGAGGAAGGGGAATAAAAGTATTCATGAGTTAATGATGGTTTGACAAGATGAAATATATAGGCAGCAAACGTCGCATAACCGGTGAAATACTCCCGATTATGCTTGACGAAAAATTCTATGAATGGTGCGAAGTAACAGTGACGAAGTGGCATAAGGTGTTCGTAAGCGAGTATCAAATGCCGAGCGAGTTCAAATGTGTGTGGGTGAAAGGAATCACCAACTCAATGCACCAGACGAAAACAAAGAGAGTAACAGAAAGGCTGTTCACGTTGGAATAAGCGGTCTATGGTGGTTTCTTCTTCAAATTTCATCTTTCGCATTTCATTTAACTTTATTGTATATGTAAATTATTTTTACTAAATTCGCAAACGAAATATTAAAGCAATGACTAATACAGCGACAAACGCACTGGACAACACTGGGACGCGCTTTCTTGGCGGTCTTCTGAGCACGGAGATGATAGCCGTGTTCTACGATATGCGTTGGATGTTACTTGTGATAGCATTGTGTGTGATTGCAGATTTCCGTTATGGTTGGGGGGAAAGTTCTTCTCGTTACGAACGCGCAAAGAGAAAAGGCGATAAGGTGTTGATGGTTCAATACAGGTGGCGCACATCCCGTGCAATACGCAGAACCGTCAACAAGCTGATTGATTATGTGGTATGGATTTTAGTTGGTATGGCCATAGGTATGGCGATATTAGAGCCTGTTGGCGTTAATCATGCCATTGGTGGTGTGTGTGCCACTACAATAGCGGTGGTTTGCGAGGCAAAAAGTTTCCTTGGGCACTTTTTCTACCTTCATGGCATAAATGTATGCGAGAAGTCTTTGGCTGGTTTTTTCAAGGCGTTTGTAATCGCTTTTGCCAAGAAGAAGGACGAGAGCCTCGGTGATGCGATAGAAGAAGGTTTTAACAATTCTGGAGAGAACGGCAATGATAATAACGATTGATAGGAAATGGAAGAAGGAAGGCTATACGATTAGCCGTGTCTATGTGAATGGAGTGTATTTCGGATGCAATTGTCTCGAAGATACCGATAGGGGGCTTAGTGACGACATGAGCATCAAGGAAATACAAAAGAGGAAGGTGTTCGGGAAAACCGCAATACCAAGTGGTGAGTACGAGTGTGTATATACATACTCCAACCGATTCAAGAAGAAGTTGCCGTTGTTGATGAATGTAAAAGGGTTCAGCGGTGTAAGATGCCATTCTGGGAACTCCGCAAAAGATACAGAGGGGTGTCTTTTGATGGGTCTGAACACAAAGGTCGGATGGGTGAGTGATTCCCGTAAATGGACTTCCCTTCTTATTTCCAAAATGCAGGAGGCATGGGGCAGAAAAGAAAAGGTAATCATTAAAATTCTATAAATTATGAAGATTAGGCTTGAACACTTGAAATGGTTTATTTCCATTCTACTTTTATTGATGCTCTTGTCTTTACTTTGCGGATGCAAGACTACGAAATACATTCCTGTCACCATCACAGAATACAAAGACCGTTACATACACAAGACAGACACTTTTGTCCATACAGATTCCGTTTGGCTTCATGACAGCGTATCTGTATTGATAAAGGGAGATACCATCTATAATGAACGATGGCATTATAAGGACAGGTACAAATATATATACAAGAACAAGACGGACACGCTTGTTGTAAAGGACTCTGTGCCTTACAAAGTGTATGTTGAGATAGATAAAGCGAAGAAGAGCACGGCTAAGCATGGTGCCATGGCGACTTGGAAGAAGATTCTTCTTGTGATTCCCATAGCTGCCATTGCCGTTTTCTTTACTGTACTCTTCATTCGTAAGAAGTGGATTTGGAAGAAATAATTGCTTTTTGGTGAGTTGAGTACGTTTTTCATCTTTTGATTGTTGGAATGGCGGCAGTCCGTTGAGGATTGCCGTCATTTTTCATGTGCGCACCCGTTCGATTTCACTCATTTCAGTGTTCATCACAAATACCAAAGCGTGAACCATCTGCAAAAAGATAGCTTTCAAAACAGTATTTCAAATCCAAATCATTGTCTATTTGTCATGCTTTATTCCTCTTTAATTCCATTGAACTATCCATTTTCATCCCAAGCAGGAAATGCTGCATCTCGTGAATATATGATATTTCTATCATTGGTTTATGTTTATACATAATCTGCCAATTACCTGTTCTCAGGTAGTAAATATCAAATTGAGAGCTTTTATGATATTGAAAATACCCTTGAGCAATTTCTTCCCATCCATTATTCAAAAGGAACTCTTTTGTTATATGAATAGGTGTGAAATCCTTCTCATCAATATAATTCACATCATTACCCTCCTCATCAATTACAGTATAGTAATCAAAACCTACTGCAATTACTTTAACGAGGTCTCCTTTTAATGACAAAAAATCCCCTACAATGTATTTCATAATTTATTCTTTTATTCCAAATGGTGTTCCATCC